>Ga0070737_10000185_pt1 | contig 152701 bp, 138 predicted proteins | sample Coa_R1_10_FD_66438 | JGI IMG/M metagenome (GOLD analysis project Ga0070737, IMG submission 66438) | Surface soil microbial communities from Centralia Pennsylvania, which are recovering from an underground coalmine fire - Coalmine... | ecosystem: Environmental > Terrestrial > Soil >...
CGCATCCTGGGGCTGAAGCCGGTCCCAAGGGTTGGGCTGTTCGCCCATTAAAGCGGTACGCGAGCTGGGTTTAGAACGTCGTGAGACAGTTCGGTCCCTATCCGATGCAGCCGCAGGAGACCTGAGGAAGGCTGTCCCTAGTACGAGAGGACCGGGACGGACGTAGCTCTCGTGTGCCAGTTGTCCTGCCAAGGGCACGGCTGGTTTGCGACCTACGGATGGGATAAGCGCTGAAAGCATCTAAGCGCGAAGCTCGTTCCAAGATGAGGTCTCCCACGGGGTCAACCCGGTAAGGCCCGTGGCCAGACGACCACGTTGATAGGCCGGAGGTGTACGCACAGCAATGTGTTCAGCCGACCGGTACTAATCGGCCGAGGGCTTGGAGAACGCATGTGCTCGTGCTCGCTGTGGAACGCTCAGAGGGGCCGCCGATACGTCGGCTCCGGCAGCAGCCTGGCTGCTGCGAGCGCAGGTTTCCGGTGACCATGGCGGCGGGGAGACACCCGTTCCCATTCCGAACACGGAAGTTAAGCCCGCCAGCGCCGATGGTACTTGGGGAGGAGTCCCCTGGGAGAGTAGGACGTCGCCGGGATCTCTTGACGAAAGCAAGCCCACGCCCACCGGCGCGGGCTTGCTTCGCGTCGGGGCCGGCGCCGGCGCACGGAACCGTTACGATCGGGCAATGTCCCGGAGGACCTCCAGCAGACCCGTGGCCCGGCGGGAGGGCACCGGCCGCACCGGGCGCGGTGCACGGCAGGCCGGCGCTCGTACCGGCGGCGCCCGGACTGCGGTGCGGGGAGATTCGGTGCGGGGAGAGCAGCCGGCACGCTCGCCGGCACGAGGCGCACTCCGGCGTGCGCCCAGCGGTGGAGGTACCCGGCAGGCAGGCGCGGCGGGCCGGCAGCCGGCACCTGCCCCGCGGCGGAGGGGCACGGGTGCAGCTGCGCGAGCGGGATCCGGTGGCGCCACGAGGAGAGGCGGCGCTGCCACTAGGCGCGGCGTCGGTCGTGCCACGAAGGTCGGTACCAGCCCCCACACGCCGGTCGCGCCTGCGCTTCGCCGGCTGGGGGCGGTGGCCCGCAGCGGCGCCAGGCTGGTGGGGCGCTCCGAGGCCAGCACCCGTCGCGGCGCCGCCACCGTGCGCTGGCATCCGGACGCACCGCTGCGACGGCGGTCGGTGTCCGAGGCGTCAGGATCCGTGACCGAGGCGTGGGTCCTCGAGGCGGTGGAGGAGGTGGACCGTCCGCCAGCGCGCCGTCCGGGCGTGCCGTCCGGGCGAGTCGGCACCGGCGGCAGGATGCGCCGTGCGCCGGTGGCGGAGGGGGAAGCGCTGCCACGGGAGGTGGTCGAGGAGTTGGCGGCTGCGGCCGGGTCGGCGGCCCCACGGCTGGCGCAGCGCCTGGCTGTGGCGGCGGGGGCCTACGAGCGCGACCGGTACCACGACACCCTGCGGATCACACGCCAGCTCCTGGCCCAGGTCCCGGGTTCCCCCTCGGTGCACGAGCTGCACGGCCTGGCGTGCTACCGGTTGGGGCGCTGGCGCGAGGCACTCAAGCACCTCGAGGCAGCTGGCACGCTCGGTGGTGACGACACCGCCCAGTGGCCCGTGCGGATGGACTGCTCCCGCGCCCTGGGTCGCATGCAGGAGGTCGAAGAGCTCTGGGAGCAGCTGCGTGCCGCCTCACCGGACGCCGACGTCCTCGTCGAAGGCCGTCTCGTCCTGGCCGCGGCGCGCGCTGACAGCGGCAACCTGCAGGGCGCCATCGACCTGCTCGTGGGTTCGGGGGCGAGCAGGGACCTGCGGCACCCGGCGGAGCGCCACGTCAGGCAGTGGTACGTGCTCGCCGACCTGTGCGAACGTGCGGGTGATCTGCCCCGGGCACGCGACCTGTTCGCCCGGGTGGTGCGCGCCGACCCGCAGCTGGCGGATGCCGCCGAACGCCTGGCCGCCCTCGGTCCGCCCCGGTCGCGCGGGCGGCGGGGTGCCGGCCGCACGCAGCGGCATGCCGCCCAGTGACCACCTCCGCGCCGGCCGCTGGCGAGTGGCGGGGGCTCCGCTACGATCGCGCGTGGAGCCCCGGGTGCCGAGGGGTCGTCGTCGGCGTCGCTCCCGGGCACGCCAGTCGTGCCGCGCGTCCGATTCCACGGCGGTCGGGCCCAGCCGGTGCGGCAGCCCTCCCGGTGCCGCATGGCCGCCATGGCGGCGGGATCCCACACCGGAGTTCACAGCAGCAGGAGGAACAACTCATGTCCACCGACATCGCAGCCCTCCTCGGCGACGAGGCGGACAGCCTCCTCGGCCACCAGTGCAAGGGCATCACCCGTGACGAGCTGACGCTCCCGGGGCCTGATTTCGTCGACCGCGTGTTCGTGAGCAGCGACCGACCGGTCGCCGTGCTGCGCAACCTGGCTGGCGTCTACGCCCACGGGCGTCTGGGCGGCACGGGCTACCTGTCGATCCTCCCCATCGACCAGGGCATCGAGCATTCCGGTGCCGCCAGCTTCGCCAAGAACCCCGCCTACTTCGACCCGGCCAACCTGTGCGAGCTGGCGCTGGCCGCGGGGTGCTCGGCCATCGCCACCACGCTGGGGGTGCTCGGGGCGGTTGCCCGGCGCTATGCCCACAAGATCCCCTTCATCGTCAAGCTCAACCACAACGACTTCCTCCACTACCCGAACACCTACGACCAGATCATGTTCGGGTCCGTCCGCCAGGCGGCCGACCTGGGAGCCGTCGGCGTGGGTGCCACCATCTACTTCGGCTCGGAGCACTCGGACCGGCAATTGCAGGAGGTGTCGGCGGCGTTCGCCGAAGCCCACCGCCACGGGTTGTTCACGGTGCTGTGGTGCTACTTGCGCAACCCGGCGTTCAAGACCGCCGACGCCGACTACCACCTGGCGGCCGACCTCACCGGGCAGGCCAACCACGTCGGGGTCACGATCGAGGCCGACATCGTCAAGCAAAAGCAACCAGAGGTCAACGGTGGGTACCTCGCCCTGGGATTCGGCAAGACGGACCCGCTCGTCTACGAGCAGCTGACCTCCGACCACCCGATCGATCTCACCCGGTGGCAGGTGGTCAACTGCTACGCCGGGCGCATCGGGCTCATAAATTCCGGTGGCGAGTCCAAGGGCGCCGGTGACCTGGCGCAGGCAGTACGCACGGCGGTGGTCAACAAGCGGGCCGGCGGCCAGGGCCTCATCGTGGGCCGCAAGGCATTCCAGCGCCCCATGGCCGAGGGCGTCGAGCTGCTGCACGCCGTGCAGGACGTGTTCCTCGACCCCTCGGTCACGATCGCCTGACGCCACGGGGCCGGGCCCACCTGGCGCACCCGCACCCTGGCGCGAGCGCCAGCTGGCGGGGCGAGCCGGGCGGGTCGCCTGGCGCCAGGCCCCGTTCGCCGCCGGGATGGCCACCGGCCGCTGCCGGCAGCGGCCAGCTCGGCGGTTGCCTGCCGGCACGGTGGGGGGTGCCGTGACGAGCGCGGGGGCCGGGCGAGGGGGCGCTAAGCTCCGGTGCAGACGTCTGCAGCCGGGTGCGCCGTCGCGGCCGGCTGCGGGTGTCGTCGTCCCAGCCACGGAGTTGCGCGTTGTCGACCACCACCGACCAGTCGGCCAGTCACCGGAAGCCCATCGAGCTCGACCGGGTCGTCATCAGGTTCGCCGGGGACTCCGGCGACGGCATGCAGCTGGTGGGGAGCAGGTTCACCACGGTCAGCTCCCTCTTCGGGAACGACACGGCGACCCTGCCGGACTTCCCCGCTGAGATCCGAGCCCCCGCCGGCACGCTGGCGGGGGTCTCCGCGTTCCAGGTCCACATCTCCGACCACGACATCCTCACACCCGGCGACGCCCCCAACGTCCTGGTGGCCATGAACCCGGCCGCCCTGCGGGCAAACCTGCCGACGGTGGCCGACGGCGGCACCATCATCGTGAACGTCGACGCCTTCGACGAACGCTCACTGGAGAAGGCCGGCTACCACTCGAACCCCCTGCGCGACGGATCGCTCTCGTCGTACTCGGTGTACGAGGTCCCCATGACCTCCCTGACCATGCAGGTCGGCAAGGAGGCAGGGGTGAAACCCCGCGACGCCGAGCGGTCGAAGAACTTCTTCGCGTTGGGGCTCGTTTCCTGGCTCTACAACCGGCCCACCGAGCCCACCTTGGACTGGATCGCCCGGCGCTTCGCCGGCGACTCGCTGATCCTCGACGCCAACACGCGCGCCTTCAAGGCCGGGTACAACTTCGGGGAGACGGCCGAGCTGTTCGAATCGACCTACCAGGTCCGTCCGGCGCACGCCGCCCCGGGCATCTACACCAACGTCACGGGCAACACCGCCCTGGCCTGGGGGCTCATCGCCGCCGCGCACCAGGCGGGACTGCCCCTCTTCCTGGGTTCCTACCCCATCACCCCGGCCTCGGACATCCTCCACGAGCTGTCCAAGCACAAGCAATTCGGCGTACGGACGTTCCAGGCCGAGGACGAGATCGCTGGCATCGGCGCCGCCATCGGCGCCGCGTTCGGCGGCGCCTTGGGTGTGACCACCACCAGTGGGCCTGGTGTCGACCTCAAGTCGGAGTCCATCGGCCTGGCGGTCAGCCTCGAGCTGCCGCTCGTCGTGGTCGACATCCAGCGCGGCGGGCCGTCGACCGGCCTGCCCACCAAGACCGAGCAGTCCGACCTCCTCCACGCCATGTACGGCCGCCACGGCGAGGCGCCCGTGCCCATCGTGGCCGCCATGACGCCGTCGCACTGCTTCGACGCCGCCATCGAGGCGGCGCGCATCGCCCTCGCGTACCGCACCCCGGTGTTCCTGCTGTCGGACGGGTACCTCGCCAACGGCGCGGAGCCGTGGCGCCTGCCCGATCTCGAGGAGCTCCCGGACCTGCGCGTGCCCTTCGCGTCGGAGCCCAACGCCACCGACGACGACGGCAACCCGGTGTTCTGGCCGTACGTGCGCGACACCGACACCCTGGCGCGACCGTGGGCCGTGCCGGGGACACCGGGGCTCGAGCATCGCATCGGCGGGCTCGAGAAGTCCGACGGTGCGGGCAACGTCTCCTACGACCCGGCCAATCACGAGCGCATGGTGCAGCTGCGGGCGGCCAAGGTCGCCGGCATCGCTCGCAGCATCCCCCCGGTCGAGGTGGACGACCCCGATGGGGCGGACGTGCTGGTGCTGGGGTGGGGTTCGACCTACGGGGCCATCGCGGCGGGCGTCCGGCGCGTCCGGGCCCGGGGCCTGCCGGTGGCGCACGTCCAGCTCGTGCACCTCAATCCGTTCCCCCCGAACCTCGGGGACGTGCTCGGCCGGTACCGGAACGTGCTCGTGCCGGAGGCGAACCTGGGACACCTGGCCCGCCTGGTGCGCGCCGAGTACCTGGTCGATGCGGTGTCGCTCACCAAGGTCCAGGGCGTGCCGTTCCGCGCGGCGGAGATCGAGGCGGCGATCTTGCAGGCCATGGGCGTGGCGGCCGGCACGGAGGCCGGTGCCGGTGACCAGATCGCCGACGTGGCGAGCTGACCCCTCGAGGCGACTCCGGAACGACTGCCGAGGAGAGCAACATGACCGACGGTGCGGCACCTGCCACCACCCGCAAGGACTGGGCCTCCGACCAGGAGGTCCGGTGGTGCCCCGGGTGCGGCGACTACTCCATCCTGGCGGCAGTGCAGATGCTCATGCCCGAGCTCGGGGTCCGGCGCGAGCAGACGGTGTTCGTCTCTGGCATCGGGTGCGCAGCGCGCTTCCCGTACTACATGAACACCTATGGGATGCATTCGATCCACGGCCGTGCCCCTGCCATCGCCACCGGCCTGGCGGTGACGCGGCCCGACCTGGACGTGTGGGTGGTGACCGGTGACGGCGATGCGCTGTCGATCGGCGGCAACCACCTCATCCACGCGCTGCGCCGCAACGTCAACCTGAACATCTTGCTGTTCAACAACCAGATCTACGGGCTCACCAAGGGCCAGTACTCACCGACCTCGGAGCAGGGCAAGGTCACCAAGTCCACCCCCTTCGGCTCGCTCGAGACGCCGTTCAACCCCATCAGCCTGGCACTGGGTGCAGAGGCGACGTTCGTGGCCCGCACCCACGACATGGATCGCAAGCACATGATGGAGACCTTCCGTCGGGCGCACGAGCACAAGGGTGCCGCCTTCGTGGAGATCTACCAGAACTGCAACGTCTTCAACGACGGAGCGTTCGAGCAGATCACAGGTCGCGACCACCGCGCCGAGATGCTCATCCCGCTCGTGCACGGCGAGCCCATCCGCTTCGGGGCCGAGCGCCAACACGGCGTGGTGCTCGAGCGCGACGGCAGCCTGCGCATCGTGGAGGTGGCCGATGTGGGAGAGGACGCCCTGCTCGTCCACGACGAGCACCGTCAGGATCCTGGGCTTGCCTTCCAGCTGAGCCGGCTGTCACGCGGTCCCTTCGAGCCGACGCCCATCGGCGTGTTCCGCGACGTGGAGCGGGCGGAGTACGGCGACGCCATGACCCAGCAGCTCCTCGAAGCAGCCCAGCGCAAGGGCCCCGCCGACCTTGCCGCCTTGCTGCGCTCGGGCGGCACGTGGGAGGTCGTCGCCGAGGACGGTGCTCGCAACGGGCACTGAGCCATCCGGGCGGGGTCCCCGCCTGCGCATGGTGTACGGACCGGACTGCGGGCACCTCACGGGTCTGCCCGCGCTCGTGCCAGCGCGGCGCAGCCATGGGCCGGCAGCGGGCTCGCCGGCTCGTGCCCCCGCTGGCGGGCGCGCCCGTCGTCGCCTCGGGGTGTGGGGGCTGGGCAGCTCGCGCCGTGGGTGCTCAATTGCCGCTGTCGGCGTGCCGATGCCGTACCTGGACACCCGGTGCCGCACCGGGCGCACCGGCACCGACGCCGGGTGTCGTCGGGGGGCACGGGACGGGTGAGCGCGCCGCCGGGTCGCGGCAGCTGCGGCGAGGCGGCCGGCTGCGCTGCTCCCCGTTCCGCTCGGTGGGCATGCGGCGACGCCAGGTAGGCTCGACCGCAGGCGTCCAGGGCGCGGGTGGGCGGTGGCCGCCGGCTCAGTCCCGGACCATCCGGTACACCATGCCCGTGCGGGGCTTGGGGGTGAAGTACGTGCTCTTCGGCGGCATCCGACGGCGGGCGCGGGCCCAGTGCCCGATCTGGTCGACGGTGACCGGGCGGACCAGGATGGCCGCGTCGGCGGTTCCCGACTCGACACCGGCCACCGCCTCCTCCCAGCCGTGGTGGTGGCGGGTGACGGCACCTGACAGCGCGTCCACGGCCAGGGCCACCACGCTGGCGTCGAGGTCCGAGCCCGCAGCCTCCAGCGCCTCCGGCCGGGGCGTGAGCCGCCAGACGCCCGCCGCGGTGACCAGGGCCCGCTCCTGGGCTGCCGACAGCGAGGCCACGACCCCGCGGTCGTAGGGGCCGAGGCGCTCGAGCTCGAACCACCGGCTCATGGCCGTGGGCAGGTCGGTTCCCGGTGCCACCCCGTGCACGGTGCGATGGATGGGTCCCACCCGCAGCTGGTCCTCGGAGAGCTCGACGACCAGGGCCATGACCAGGTCGTAGTCGCCCCCGCTCCCGCCCCGTGCGGCGCGGCGCTCGGCGCGGTAGGCGAGCGCAGTCTCGTAGCGGTGGTGACCGTCCGCGATCACCACCGGGTTGGCCCCGACGGCCTTGGTGATGGCCTCGATGGTGGGACGATCGTCGACGACCCACAGCTGGTGGTGGGTCCCCTGGTCGTCGGTGGCCTGGGCGTGGGGGGCGGTGTCGGGCTCGAAGAGCGTGGTGAGCCCGTCGGTGAGCGACAGGCCCCAGATGGGCGACAGGTTGGCCTGGCAGGCCCGCAGGAGGTCGAGACGGTCCGAGGCGTCCTTGGGGATGGTCTGCTCATGGGGGAGGATGTCCCCACCGGGCTCCTCGCACGCCAGTGCTCCGATGACCCCGATGGTGGGCGGCGCCGCGGGCGGCACCATCCGGTAGGCGTAGAAGGCGGGCCCCTCCTCCCTGCGGACCACGCCCTGGCGGAGCCATCCGTCGAAGATGCGCCGGGCATTGGCGTAGCGGTCCAGGCCGAGGTCGGGGTCCGGTTCGGGCAGTTCCACGTGGATGGCGTTGGCGCTGCTGCGGGCGGCCAACATGGCCCGTTCGGACGGAGTGACGACGTCATACGGCGGGGCGATCACCTCGTCGAGGGGGATGGCGGGGTCGTAGCGGAGGCCGGGGAAGGGTTCGAAACGGGGCACGGCCCTTGCGTAGCACACGGCGGCACCGGGCCCGATCGGGTACGGGGCGTGTCGGCGGACGAGGGCGGGCCGGTTCGGGCCCCGTGCCCTGCGCAGGGCACGGCGCTGGTGAAAGGACCCGGGTCGACCCTGGCGGCGAGGGCCACGGCGCACCAGGGCGTTCGCCTCGCAGCCGCGGCGGGTCCGCGCCCAGCTCGTACAATCGGCGTGTGGCGCGCGCACCGGCGAGGGGGCTGCCCGCCGGGCACGGGGCGGCAGATGGGCTCGAGCGGCTGCTGACGGTGCCCAACGCCGTGACCGCGGTGCGCCTCGCCTGCGTGCCGCTGTTCGTCTGGCTCCTCTTCGGTGTCCGACGGCAGACGGCGGCGGCCGTGCTGCTGGGCGCGCTCGGCGCCACGGACTGGGTCGACGGCTTCCTGGCCCGGCGGCTGCACCAGGTGTCCACGGCCGGCAAGATCCTCGATCCGGTGGCAGACCGGCTGCTGGTCGGCACTGCGGTGGTCGCCGTGATCGTCCACGGTGCCGTCCCGTTGTGGTTCGGCCTCGCCACGGTGGTGCGCGAGGTGCTGGTGTCGGCAGCCGTGCTCCTGCTCGCCGCGGCCGGTGCCGAGCGCATCGACGTGCTGTGGGTGGGCAAGGCCGGCACCTTCGGCTTGATGGTGGCCTACCCGACGTTCCTGCTGGCCCACGGCCACGCGTCGTGGCAGCGGCCGTTCGAGGTGCTGGCCTGGGTGGCGGGGGTACCCGGCCTGGCCCTGGCCTGGGTAGCGGCGGCGTCCTATCTGCCCGTCGCCCGCCGGGCACTGGCCCGGGGCCGGGCCGGGCGCGGCCGGTGCCACGCCCGGGGCGGGACGGGGTAGGGTCCGAGGCGATGCCGCGACCGGTGACGCTGCGATTCGTGCCGCTGGGCGTTGCGGGGCTGCCGTCGAGGCCGTCGCGGCCGGTGCGCCGCGCTGTCGGCGGGCCGGGCACGGCGGCGGGGCGCATGGCGGGGGCGGGCCGGTGAAGGCCGTCATCATGGCCGGAGGCGAGGGCACGCGCCTGCGACCGCTCACCTCCAACCAGCCCAAGCCCATGCTCCCGATGGCGAACCGTCCCATGATGGAGCACGTCGTACGCCTGCTGCGCGAGCACGGGCTCGACGACGTGGTGGTGACCGTGGCGTTCATGCCCAACGCCATCCGGAATTACTTCGGCGACGGCTCGGAGTTCGGCGTCCGCATGACGTATGTGACCGAGGAGACGCCGCTGGGCACGGCCGGCTCGGTCCGCAACGCCCGCCAGTACCTGGACGAGCGTTTCCTCGTGATCTCGGGCGACGTTCTCACCGACATCGACCTGTCCGCGGTCGTCGACTATCACGACGACAAGAAGGCCCTGGCCACCCTGGCCCTCAAGGCGGTCGACGACCCGCTCGAGTTCGGCATCGTCATCACCCGCGAGGACGGGTCGATCGAGCGCTTCCTCGAGAAGCCCACCTGGGGACAGGTCTTCTCCGACACCATCAACACCGGCATCTACGTGCTCGAACCGGAGATCTTCGAGTTCATCCCCGACGGCAGGTCCGTGGACTTCGCCGGGGAGGTCTTCCCCGCCGTGCTCGACGCCGGCCGGCCGCTGTTCGGGTACGTGGCAGGTGGCTACTGGGAGGACGTCGGCACCCTGGAGGCATACCTCCGGGCCCATCAGGACATCCTCGACGAGAAGGTCCGCGTGCACCTCGAGGGATTCCCCCTCCGCCCCGGGGTGTGGCTGGGCAAAGGTGCCGAGGTGCACCCCTCCGCCCGCGTGAAGGGGCCTGCGGTGATCGGTGACAACTGCAACGTGGGCGAGGGCGCCGTCCTCGGCGAGTACTGCGTGCTCGGCCCCAACGTGCGGGTGGGCGACAACGCCTCCCTCGAGCGCAGCGTCGTGCACGACAACACCTTCATCGGCGCCGCCGCCCGGCTGGAGGGGTGCGTGGTGGGCCGGTCGTGCGACCTGCGCCAAGGCGTGCGCTGCGAGGAAGGCGTCGTCTTGGGGGACGAGATCTTCGTCGGCGCCCAGGCCGTGCTCAAGTCGGGCGTCAAGGTCTACCCGTTCAAGACGGTCGAGATGGGCGCCATGGTCAACACGTCCATCGTCTGGGAGTCGCGTGGGGCGCGCACGTTGTTCGGCCGCATGGGCGTGACGGGGCTCGCCAACGTCGACATCAGTCCCGAGCTCGCCATGCGCCTGTCGATGGCATGGGCCAGCACGCTCGAGAAGGGGTCGACCGTCACCGCGTCGCGCGACACGAGCCGGGCAGCGCGGGTGCTCAAGCGGGCCATCATGGTCGGCTGCAACGCCGCCGGGGTGAACGTCGAGGACCTCGAGGTCGCGACCGTGCCTGTCACCCGCTTCCAGGTCCGCACGGGTCCCTCGCTCGGGGGCATCACCGTCCGGTTGGCGGAGCAGGACACCCAGTCGGTGGTCATGCGCTTCTTCGACCGCGACGGCATCGACGTCACGGAGGCGACCCAGCGCAAGATCGAACGCCTGTACCACCGTGAGGAGTTCCGCCGGGTGCTCGCCTCGGAGATCGGCGACATCGACTTCCCGCCCCGGACGCTCGAGTTCTACACGGCGGCGCTGACCCAGGCAGTGGACGTGGACGCCATCGTGCGCTGTGGGTACAAGCTGGTTCTCGACTATTCGTTCGGCACGACGAGTTTTCTCATGCCCAATGTCCTGGCCAAGTTGGGCGCGGACGTGCTCGCCGTCAACCCCTACGCTGCCACCGCAGGCGTCATGCGGGTCGACCGGGCGGCGGCCGCTGCCCACGTGGCCGAGCTGGTCCGGTCCTCGGGCGCGCACCTGGGTGCGGTCCTCGATCCGGGAGGCGAGTCGCTCACCATCGTCGACGACGAGGGCCGCGTCCTGTCCGACGACGAGGCCCTGCTCCTGCTGCTGGACCTGGTGGTGAGCTCGCAGTCGCACGCCACCGTCGCCCTGCCCGTGGCCTCGCCCATGGCGGCCGAGCGGATCTGCGCCGAGGCGGGGGCCCGGATCGTGTGGACGAAGCTGTCGGTACCCCATCTCCTGGAGGTGGCCAACTCGGGCGAGGTGGTCTTCGCCGCCAGCCAGATGGGCGGGTTCGTCTTCCCGCGTTTCCTGCCGGCGTTCGACGCCGTGGCGACCCTGGTGCACTTGCTGGCCATGCTGGCGGCGGGAGGGGAGCGGCTCTCCAAGCTCACCGCCCGGCTCCCCCGCATCAACATCGCCCACGTGGAGGTGGTGACCCCCTGGGAGCAGAAGGGGGCGGTGATGCGGACCCTGGTGGAGCGCTCGAGCGGCAAACCGGCGGTGCTCGTGGACGGGGTGAAGCTCACCGAGCTCGACGGCTGGGCCCTGGTCATCCCCGACCCCGAGGAGCCCATCACCCACGTCTGGGCGGAAGGCCCGAGCGAGGCGGAGGCACGCAGCCGGGCCCAGGAGCACGCGGTGCGCATCCGCCAGCTGCTTCGCTGAACGGCGGCGGCCGACGGCGAGCACGGCGGCGGCGGTGCGGTTTCCGGTAGGGTGCCGGACCATGGTGCACGTCCCCGACGACCTCCGCTACACCGCCGAGCACGAATGGGCCCGGATCGAAGGAGACGTGGTGCGGATCGGCATCACCGACTACGCCCAGGACGCGTTGGGAGACGTGGTGTTCGTCCAGCTCCCCGAGGTGGGTGCCACGGTCGAGGCCGGCGGTGTGCTGGGCGAGGTGGAGTCGACCAAGTCCGTGTCGGAGATCTACGCCCCCGTGAGCGGCACCGTCACCGCCGTCAACGGCGCGCTGGCGGATGCTCCCGAGCGTCTCAACAGCGATCCTTACGGTGAAGGCTGGATCTGCGAGATCCGTGTGGGCGGGCCGGAGGCCACCGCCGGGTTGCTCGACGCCGCCGGCTACCGGCAGCTCGTGGCCGAGTAGGCCCTGGCCGGGCGGGGCGGCGGCCGGAGACGGGATAGCGTGGATGGCGTGTTCTGCACCAACTGTGGCCACCGCAACCCGGTCGGCGCCAACTTCTGCTCTTCGTGCGGAGCGGTGCTGGCGGTGGCTTCTTCGGACACCACCGTCACGCTCCACCCCGTCGACGTCCAGGGCGAACCCGGTGACGAGGAATTGGCGGTATCCCTGCCGGAGCGGTCACCGGGGTCGTTCATGCTCGTGGTCAAGCGGGGTCCCAATGCCGGGGCCCGGTTCCTGCTCGACGCCGAGGTCACCAGGGTGGGCCGCCATCCCGAGAGTGACATCTTCCTCGACGACATCACCGTGTCCCGGCGCCACGCCGAATTCATCCGCAACGCCACCGGCTGCTCGGTGCGCGACGTGGGGTCCTTGAACGGGACGTACGTGAACCACGAGCGCATCGAGGAGGCCCGGCTCTCGAGCGGGGACGAGGTGCAGATCGGCAAGTTCAAGCTCGTGTACGTGGCGGCGGCGGACGAATGAGCGAGCGGGTCACCCAGCGGTGAACGGGCGCGGCTACCTCTCCATCGGCGACGTCCTGACCCTCCTGCGCCAGGAGTTCCCCGACATCACCATCTCCAAGATCCGCTTCCTCGAGAGCCAGGGACTCGTCAATCCGGAGCGGACGCCGTCGGGGTACCGGAAGTTCTACGAGCACGACGTGGAGCGGCTCCGCTCGGTCCTGCGGATGCAGCGGGAGCACTTCCTGCCGCTCAAGGTGATCAAGGGCCGGCTCGAAGGCGAAGGAGATCCGGCCGCAGGTCCGGTGGCGGCCGGTGCGGACCCGGAGCTGGTGGGGGCCGGCCACATCGAGCGTGAAGCGTTCCTGGCCGGCGGATCTGCCCGCCGACCCGGGGTCCGGGCCGGGGCGGGGGGGGCCAACGGCGGCCCTCCCCTTCCCGGTTTCGAAGCGTCCGACGACACCGGCTCGGCAGCCGGCGGGGTCTCGGCTGCCACCGACGCGGGTGTGCCGGCGCGGCCGCTGGTACCGGCAGGGCGGACGGCCGTGGAGGTCGGCACCGCCGGGAACGAGCCAGGCGTGCCCGAGGTGGCGTCGGCGGCCGGCCATGGCGGTGCGGTCCCCGACCCCCGTGCCGCGCCGGGGACCCGACGAGCGCACCGGATGGTGCCCGCCACGCCGGGGACAGGCGCACCCGGCGGGACGGCGACGGCGCCGTCGACCGGGGTGACGCGCCCCGAGGTGGGTGGGAGTGGGGCCGCCCCCAGCGGCACGGTGGGAGCCGAGTCACCAGCGGGGCCGACCGCCGGGGAGCCCTCCGGGGTCAGCTTCGGTCCCCTGGTCCCAGGCACCGACCTCTCAGGTGCCAGCCTGACGGCCGAGGAGCTGGCCGCAGCCGCCGGCCTGTCGGTCGAGGCGGTGGGTGAGCTGGTCTCCTACGGGTTGCTCGCCGGCCGGGCCGTCGGCGGCGTGACCTGCTACGACGAAGACGACCTCACGGTGGCCCGCGTGGCTGCGGGGTTCGCCCGGTTCGGGGTGGAGGCACGCCACCTGCGCCTCCACAAGCACGCGGCAGAGCGCGAGGCAGGGTTCATCGAGCAGGTGGTCCTGCCGTTGCTCAAGCAGCGCAACCCCGAGGCCCGCCGGCGTGCGCAGGAGGTGGTGGCCGAGCTCGCCCGACTCGGCCAGAGCCTGCGGGGCACACTCGTGCGCAGGGCCCTGCGCGACCACCTCGGCAGGTGAGCCCACCGGGCGGGTCCCGGGTGCGCTACGACCCCGAGGAGCTCGCCGCCGCATGTGCCCGCCTCGGCGCCGAGCTGTCGGTCGCCTACCCGCAGGGGGTCCTGCTGGTGGCGGTGCTCACCGGGAGCATGCTCTTCCTGGCCGACCTGGTCCGCCACGTGCGCGTGCCGTGCGAGGTGGACTTCCTGGGCATCACCCCGTATGTGCCAGGGACTGGCCGGGTGCGGATCACCAAGGACCTCGACGTCGACGCGTGCGGCCGCGACGTGGTGCTGGTCGAGGACATCGTGGACACGGGCCTGACTGCAACCTACCTGCTGGGGGAGCTGGGACGGCGTGCCCCGGCAAGCCTCGAGGTGTGCACTCTGTTCGACCGGCGGGCCCGGCGGATCGTGCCCGTGCGGCTACGGTTCGTCGGCTTCGAGGCGCCCGACGAGCTCCTCCTCGGCTACGGCCTCGACGTGGCCGGGCGGTACCGGAACCTGCCGTTCGTGGCCGCGGGGGAGCGCCAGGTGCTGGCGGCGGACCCCGACGCGTATGTCGAAGCGCTCTACGGGCGGTAAGTTGCAGGTATGGTCGAAGTCCGGCTGAGTGCGGTCCGCGTGGACCTGCAGTCGAACACTCCCGTGCTGCTGCTCACCGAGACGGACGGCGCGGGTCGTACCCTGCCGATCTTCATCGGAGCGCCCGAGGCCACCGCCATCGCCTTCGCCATCCAGGGAGTGGCGACGCCCCGACCCATGACCCACGACCTCATGCGCGACCTGCTCGAGGCGCTCGACGCCCGTCTCGAGCGCGTCGTCATCACCGAGCTGCGGTCGGCGACGTACTTCGCCGAGCTCCATCTGCGGCGAAACGGCACGGCCACCACCGTCTCCAGCCGACCCTCGGACGCTGTGGCGCTGGCCGTGCGCACCGGGAGCCCGCTGTACGTGGCCGACGAGCTCATGGACGCCGAGGGGGTCGTGCTGCCCGCCGACGACGAGGAGGACGACGGCGAGGCGGCGAACCCCGACGAGCTGGTGGGCCGGTTCCGCGAATTCCTCGAGCAGGTTCGTCCCGAGGACTTCTCCTCCTGATCCGGGGTCCCCACCGCAGGTCCCACCGGCGGCCACTGGGTCGGTCCGAGCACCCCCGGCGCCCGGCCGCTTCGGGCACCGACGACGACCGGACGACGACGAAGGGAGTGCACTGAGCATGTCGACCCGCCGCGACGCCGCCGCGATCGTCGTGCTGCTGGGCCTGGTCGCCACGTCGTGTGCCACGACCGCGGCCCGTGCACCTGCCACCACGGGGCCCCCCACCACCGCGTCGACCACCTCCACGGCGGCCGCTGCCGGCACGACCACCAGCGCCCCGCCCACGTCCCGCACCTGCCCGGCTTCGGCCCTCACCGGGGCGGTCCACGGTTCGTCGGGGGGCGCCGGCACCATCGAGACCACGATCGTCCTGCACAACGCCTCGGGCGCGGCGTGCACCCTGTCGGGCTACCCGGGGCTCACCCTCCTCGACGCCAACGGCAATGCCCTGACCACCACGACGGTGCGCGGCGGGGACCTCGCCTTCGAGCGGGTGCCACCGACCACGGTGACCCTGGCTCCCGGGCAGGACGCCATGTTCAACGTCGGCACCACCGACGTGCCCACGGGCACCGAGGCGTGCGAGGAGGCCGCCAGGCTCCAGATCTACCCCCCCAACGCCACCGACACCCTGATCGTCGCGCTGCGGCTGACGGTGTGCGGCGGTGGGGCCGTGCACGCCTCGCCGGTGTTCCCGGCGTCGGCGGCCACCGCCGACGGCGCCGCCTGAGCGGGGACTGGGGCCGCCGTGGCAGTGGTGGCGGCGTACGGGCAGTGGCCATCCCCCCTCCGGCCCCGGGACGTCGCCGGTGCCAGGGTGGCACCGACGGGGCTGCAGCAGGCAGCCGGGGCGCTGTGGTGGTCCGAGCCACGCCCGGCCGAGGGCGGGCGCCAGACCGTGCTGCGCGCCCTGCTGGGCGGGTACACGCCAGAGGGCTGGCCCGCCGTGCACGCTCCGCTCGAGGTGACGCTGCCGCCCGCCAACGTGCGGACCCGGGTCCATGAGTACGGGGGCGGCGCGTGGACCGTGTCCGCGGAGGGCGGACTCCTCTACAGCGAGCTGGCCGACCAGGCCCTGTGGTGGCTCGAGCCGGCGCCGGCGGGTGGAGGGTGGCAGCCGGCAGTGCGCGTGACGCCGCCGGCCCCACCCGGTGAGGAGCACCGCTACGGCGACCTGCGCCTGGTGCCGGGGGTGCCGTGGGCCGTTGCCGTGCGCGAACGGCACCGCCAGGGCGCGGCGGACGAGGAGCTCGTGGCCGTCCACCTGGGTGCACCGGCTGCAGTCGCCGTGTTGGCAGCGGGCCGGGACTTCTACGCCGCCCCCCGGCCGAGCCCCGACGGCCGCATGCTCGCCTACGTGTGCTGGGACCATCCCCGCATGCCGTGGGACGGTTCCGAGCTGTGGGTCGGCGCACTCCACTGGGACCGGCCCGGCGGACCGGTACTGGCCGGGGCACGCCAGCTGGCCGGTGGCCCCGCCGAGTCCGTCGGCCAGCCCACCTGGGCCGCCGGTCCGCGCCGGTGGACGCTGTGGTTCGTCTCCGACCGCGACGGATGGTGGCAGCCGTGGTCCTGGGAGGAGACGGCCGCGGCCGGCAGTGCCACCCCCCGCCGCCGGTGCGCGACCGAGGCCGAATTCCACAGTCCGGACTGGGTCCTGGGGCAACAGACGCTGGTGCCGTTGCCCGGCGCGGCGCTCGCCTGCCGCTTCCGGCACGGCGGGCGGGACCGCATCGGCGTGGTCGATCCACGATCCGGGGCGCTGGTGGAGGTCGACCAGCCGGTGGTGAGCATCTCGGCAGTGTGCGCGCTGGATGGGAGCGGGCCGTCGCCGGTGCTGGCCGTGGCCGGCGCCACCGCCAGCGAACCGCCCGCCGTGCACATGGTGCGGCTCCCCGGCGGCGATGGCGGTGCTGGCGGTGCCGGCAGGCATGTGGTGGTGCACCGGCCGGTCAGGCCCCTGCTGCCGGCGAGCGCGGTGTCGGTGGCCCAGCACCTGGCGTTCCCGGCAGGTGGCGGGGTGGAGGGCCACCTGCTCTTCTACCCGCCACGGGGCGTCACGCCGGAGGGCGAGGCGCTGGTTGGCCCAACCGGCACCCGCCCACCGGTGGTGGTGTGGGTCCACGGGGGACCGACCGCGGTGGCCGACCCCGGCTTCGAGGTGCTCGTCCAGTTCTGGACCACGCGCGGGGTGGCGGTGGCGGCTGTCGACTACCGGGGCTCGGCCGGCTACGGCCGCGCCTACCGGCAGCTGCTCGACGGGCAGTGGGGCGTGGCAGACGCCGAGGACTGCGTGGCGGCTGCCCGGTTCCTGGCCGGGACGGGGCTGGTCGACGGCACGCGCATGGCCGTCCGCGGATCGAGCGCAGGGGGGTTCACGGCGTTGCGCGCGGCGCGGCCGGACGGGCCCTTCGCTGCCGCCGTCGTCCTCTACCCCGTGACCGACCTGCGCGCCCTGGCCGCCAGCACTCACAGGTTCGAGGCCCACTACACCGACCGGCTGGTCGGGCCGTTGCCGGCGGCCGCGGCGCGCTATGAGGAACGGTCCCCGGCGTGCCATCCGGAGGACGTCGGGGTGCCGGTCCTGTTGCTCCAGGGCGAGGACGACACCGTCGTGCCCCCGGACCAGGCGGCTCGGCTGGTGGCTGCGCTGACGGCGCGGGGGATCCGCTGCGAGCACGTCCGGTTTCCCGGGGAGGGCCATGGCTTTCGCCGGGCGGAGACCCTCGACGCGTGTGCCCGCCTGGAGCTGCGCTTCCTGCGCGAGGTGCTCGGGTTCGGCGCTGCGACGTGAGGGGCTGGCACAGCGCCACCGGCGCTCTGGGGCACAGCGCCACCGGCGCTCGGGGGCACAGCGCCACCGGCGCCCGGGGTGCCGCTCCGGCGGCTCCTGGAGGAGCCGGGCGTAGCATGGCGGTCATGTCGGGCCTGCTGCGGCGCGGGGCCCACGTCGTCGGTTCGTGGAGCCCACAGGAGCGCGACGCGGTCCTGTACGCCATGGCGGCGCTCTTCGCCATCTGCACGGCCCAGGCATCGGGCATCGCCCTGTACCGGCAGTGGGGGTGGCTGGCGTTCGGTCCCTACACCGCCGGCGCGCTGCTGTCGGCGGCCGCGGCGCGCGCCGCACGTCGCGGACGGTCGCCGCGGGCGCACTGGACGCCGGCGCGCGCCGCCATCTTCCTCCTCGTGCTGCTGGGCGCGACCTTGGTGCCCCTGGCGCTCGAGGTGCTGTGGCGGACCGACAGCCAGGGGACCGCCCACGTCCAACCCGAGGTCGTGGTGGTCGAGCACGCTGGCGTCCGGGTCGAGCGCGGCCAGGACCCCTACCAGCTCGTCAACCCGCACCACCTGCCGGCCACTGCCCCGGGCGAACCCGCCTACGACGCCTTCAACCCCTACCTGCCGCTCATGTCGCTGTTCGGGTTGGCACGGGCCACGCACGCACCGCCCCGCCTGACCGACGCCCGGGTGGCCTTCTCGGTCATCACCATGCTCCTCGTCGCCGTTGCCCTCGCCTTGTGCCGCGGGCCCACCGAGCCCCGAGTGCTGGCACTGCAGTTCATGACGGTGCTGCCCACCGCTGCCATGCCACTGGCCACGGGCGGGGACGACATGCCGGTGGCGGCGCTGCTGCTGCTCGGACTGGTGCTGGTGCAGCGCCGGCGGCCGTTTCTGGGGGGCGTCGTGCTGGGCGTGGCCGCTTCCATGAAGATCACCGCGTGGCCCCTGGCGATCCTCGCCCCGGTGGTCGCCCGGGACCGTTCGGGTGTGTCCACCCGGCGGGCCCGGATCGCCGCCGCCATCGGGGTGGCGGGGGTGGTGGCGCCGGCCGTCCTGCCCTCGGCGCTGGCCAACGTGCCGGCGTTCGTGGAGAACGTGGTGCGCTTCCCCCTCGGCCTGGCCGGCGTGAGCTCGCCCGCCGCCAGCCCCCTGCTCGGCCACCTGGTGGTCAGCTCCTTTCCCGCACTACGCCGCGGGTTCACCGCAACGGTGGCGGTGATCGGTGCCGCGGCGCTTGCGTGGGTGCTGGTCCGCCGGACCCCTCGATCGCCCGCGGCGCTCGCCCGTCTGCTTGCCTGGGTGGCGACCGTGGCGATCCTGCTCGCTCCGGCGACACGCATCGGCTACCTGCTCTATCCCGTCGAGTTCTTCGTGTGGGCGGTGCTCCTGCGCGGCGAGGACATGGCAGAGGCAGGGGAGCCGGCGGTCCTCGACGCCGTGCCGACCGGGATGCCGCCGGTGGGGGCTGCTGCGGGCGAGCGGCGCGCCGACCCGGGTGCGGCGCCGGTGGGGCCACCGTGGGCCGAGGTGCCCAGCCCAGCCGGCGCGACGACCGGCTTCGGGATCCGCGGCGCCAGGCGGCGGGGCCGGTCCCCCCGGCGAGGTGAACGGACCGGCGGGCGGGCCAGGACGCGCCAGGGCCGGGCTCGCACGCGTCTGGGGACGCGCGAGCCCGCCACGGGTGGGCGAGCTCAGCCGGCGTCGGATACGACGAAGAGCCGCAGCGTGAACGGCGTGGCCTGGGTCTGGGAGCCGGCGGCGAAGGTGGTGGGCGCGATCGTGGCGCCGACCTCCCAGTACTCCCCGGCCACCGACGCGCGCCGTGCGAGGATCTGGAAGGCACCGGGCGAGCCCGACACCGCCCCAGCCGACAGGACGTGCCAGCCGGCCGCGGGGAGCTGGACCCGGAAGAACGAGATCACCGCCTGCTCGGGCGCGGGGACGGTGAAGCCGAGCGAGCGGTCGTAGGACTCGACGCCACGGTCGGTGGCAGAGCCCGACGTCACCACTGTCCCGGCGGGGAGGGACAGCGCGCCCAGGATGTCGGCAGGGGGCTGGCCGCCCACCTCGATCGGGGTGAGGAGCGCGCCCGCCGCCAGCGCGGGAAGCGGCGAGCCGGCGAGCGACGGCGTGGTGGTAGGGGACGGGGCCGACCCGGCACCGCCACCGCCGCCGGCCAGGGCGGAGGCCAGGACGCCGGTGGTGGCGAGCAGGAACGCCAGCCCCAGGGCGACGAGGGCGAAGCGCGTGCTCGGTCCGGGGGGCTCGCGCTGTGTGGGCGGGGCGGGGACGGTCCCGTGCGGGTCGTCGACGTGACCGTTGCCCGACGGTTCCGGCCCGCCCTCACGACGCAGGGGCGGTGAAACGGCGAACGGGTCGTCGGGCGAGGGCATGGACCGAGAGAGGCAGTGTAGTGCCCGATCCCGCATGCCCCGCACCAGGCGGCCCACCGCGGGTGAGGTGCCAAGGGTGGGCGCGCCTTGGGTGGTGCGACGTGCACGTGAGGCGTTGACCACACGACGCTGGGGACGTAGTGTGTCGGCATTGCCAGGTTCCGTGCCGCAGGTACCGTGCCGGGACCGTGTGGAGGGGGAGGGAGCCACCAGCCAGAAGGCTGGCCAGCGAGTCGGGGGGTGACCCGCCCGCTCGTCGGGCGGTCCGAGCGGGCGCGCGGAGCGCAGCGACGATCCGGTCGCTGCCTCCGCCCCCGCGTGCGGCTACGGCGGCGGTGGCGCTGCGCGGGGCAGTGGTCCGGGTGCCCCGTTCCAGCCGAAGTGGTCGAGGGGGCCGTGCCCGGCGCCGAGGCGCCAGCGGGCAGCTCCGCGAATGGCGCGGGCCACGTACTGCTTGGCGTGGGTGATGGCGGCGACCTGGTCGAGGCCCTGGGCCCGGTAGGCGGTGATGGCGGCCGACAGGGTGCAGCCGGTGCCGTGGTCGTTGGTCGTGGGGACCCGTGCGCCGGGTAGGACAGTGACCTGGCCGTCGTGCCACAGCACATCGGGTGCCGTGTCGCCGCCGAGGTGCCCGCCCTTCACCACCACCGTGCGCGCCCCGGTGCCCGCCAACCGCTCGGCTGCCACCACCATGGCGTCGAGGTCGCCCACTGGCATGCCGGTGAGCAGTGCCGCCTCTTCGAGGTTCGGGGTCACCACGTCGGCGTAGGGCAGGAGGTGGGCCAGGTAGGCACCGACGCCGTCCTCGTCGAGCAGGGGTCGGCCGGTGGAAGCCACCAGCACCGGGTCGACGACCAGGCGCGGCAGGTCGCCGGCGCCGGCCCGGCGGCCGACGGCCCGCACGATGGCGGGCGTGCTCAGCATGCCCGTCTTGACCGCGGCCACCGGCAGGTCGCCGAGCACCGCGTCCAGCTGCAGGTCGACGAACGCCGGCTCCATGGCCACGACGCCCAGCACGGCGGCTGTGCTCTGGGCCGTGACGGCCGTCACCGCCACCGTGCCGAACACGCCGAGGGCCGAGAACGTCTTGAGATCGGCCTGCAGCCCCGCACCGGCGCCGGAATCCGACCCGGCGATGGTGAGCGCCACCGGAGGGTCCACGGCGCCGGAGCGTAGCGCTCGGTGCGCTCAGCCCAGCTCGGCCAGGCCCGCTGGCGGGCTCGAGGCCTGCGCCAGCCAGCGACGGGGGATGCGCCCCGCGGCCCGGGCGAGCGCGCCGGCGTCGACCGCCAGCCGGATGGCGCGGGCCATGGCGGCCGGATCGCGGGCCCGGGTGATGGCCGAGGCGACCAGCACCCCGTCGCAGCCGAGCTCCACGGCCTGTGCCGCGTCCGACGCCGTGCCGATCCCGGCATCGAGGATGACCGGCACCGCGCTCTGCTCGGCGATGAGCGCGATGTTGTGGGGGTTGCGGATCCCGAGGCCCGTGCCGATCGGTGCGCCGAGCGGCATGACCGCGGCGCACCCGGTCTGCTCGAGGCGGCGGGCGAGGACGGGGTCGTCGCTGGTGTAGGGCAGGACCACGAACCCGTCGTCGCACAGCTGCTCGGCCGCCGCCAGGAGCTCGACCGGGTCTGGCAGCAGCGTGTCCTCGTCGCCGATGACCTCCAGCTTGACCCAGTCGGTCTCGAACGCCTCGCGGGCCAATTTGGCCGTCAGGACGGCTTCGGCCGCCGTGAAGCACCCTGCGGTGTTGGGCAGGACCGCCACCTCGTGACGCCGCAGCACGTCGAGCACCGAGCCACGTGCCGCCGGGTCGACGCGCCGCAGGGCCACGGTGGCCAGCGTGGCGCCCGACGCCTGCACGACGGCGTCGAGGACCTGCAGGCTGGGGATCCCCCCCGTGCCGAGTACCAGGCGGGAGCCCAGCGGCTTTCCCGCGATGGTGAGGGTGTCGGACGGGGACCGGGCTCCGGGGTGCGGAGGCACCGAACGAGCGCCGCTGTCGAGGTGCATGATGTGCGTCCTCCGGTCAGCCGCCAGCTGCCGCCGTCACGATCTCGACCCGGTCGCCGTCGTGCAGGGCGGTGTGCGCCCAGGCCGAGCGGGGCACGACCTCGCGGTTGCAGGCGACCGCGATGCCCTGGGGCGACGGGCACCACGCCGCGACCAGGTCGGCCACGGTGGTCCCGTCGGGCAGCCGCTCGGGCTGGCCGTTCACCGACAGCTCGACCCACGCGCCGGGGCGATTCCTCGTGACCACGTGCTGCCCATGATCGCGCCCGTTGCGGCCGTGCACCGTGTCGAGCATGGCACCGTCCGGGCCCAGGTACCAGCCCCGAGCACAGCGGGTTCGGCCGGCGACGGCCTCCGGGGCGTGATGCGTCGGGCGGTGCAGGCACAGTCCCTGGCGCCACCGGCCCTATGGCGCGCACCGGTCGGGAGGCCAGGCGGTGTATGGGCGCCCTGCCGCCGGTGGTGCGCCCGGGCGCCTGACGCGCACCGGCCGCGGTGGCTGGTGCGCACGGACGCGGACGGGGCGTTCGAGGCGCAGGTCAGCCGGCCGCGAAGCGCTCGGGGGAGAACGGCGTGACCTCGGGCGGCGGCTGGTCGCCTGCCACCAGCGCGGCGACGGCCTCCGCGGTGAGGGGGGTGAGCAGGATGCCGTTGCGGTAGTGGCCTGTGGCCAGGACCAGCCCGTGCGGACCACGCGGCCCGGGTGTCCCGATGAGCGGCGCGTTGTCCGGTGAGCCGGGCCGGAGCCCGGCCGCGGCCTCGTCGAGGACGAGCTCGGTGACGCCGGGCACCACCCGATGGGCGTCGCGCAGCAGCTGGTAGACGGCGCCCGCGGTGACGGTGCGGTCCGGTCCCTGCTCCTCGGCTGTCGCTCCCACCACCACCGAGCCGTCGGCCCGGGGCACGAGGTAGACCGAGGAGCCCTGCACGATGCCCCGGACCGTTCGAGTCAGCAGACCCCCGTGCCCGGGGCGGGGCGACAGGCGCAGGATCTGCCCCTTGACGGGCCTGACCGGCGGCACCGTCCCGGCGGGCAGCCCGCCCACCTGTCCTGACGACCAGCCCGCTGCCAGGACGACCGCCGGTGCGCGGAGCGCGCGGCCGGTGCTGAGCAGGACGCCGACTACCGCTCCGCCCGCGCACTCGACGGCGCGGACTCGGTCGCGGACCAGCTGGACACCGCTGGCGGCGCACGCCTGGAGCAGGGCGCGCAGGAGGTGGCGGTTGTGGACCTGGTGGTCTCCGGGGACCCACACTGCCCCCCGCACGCCCGGCGCCAGCGCGGGCTCCAGCTCGCGCGCGGCACGAGCCGCCAGCCACTGCACCTCGAGCCCGAGCTCGACCTGGAAGCGGTACAGGTCCTCGGCCCACGCCCGGTCGCCGGTCTCGGCTGCGACCAGCAGGGTGCCGGTGGTGCGCAGGCCGACGCTGCACCCGGTGGCGGCCTCGAGCGTCCGAGCGAAGTCCGGCCACCGGCGGACCGAGGCGAGGTTCAAGGCGAGCAAAGCCTCCTCGCCGTAGTGCACCTCGGTGACCGGCGCCAGCATCCCTGCTGCCGCCCAGCTCGCCCCGTGGCCGGGTTCGGGGTCGACCACCGCCACGGCCAGGCCACGGCCGGCGGCGAGCCATGCCGCGGCCAGCCCGATCGCCCCACCCCCGACGACGACGGCGTCGAAGCGGCCCGCGCGCGCGGCGCGAGCTGCGTGGGCGGGAGGCGGCGCCACGGCGTGTATCCTAGGGACACCGCAGCAGGGCCAGCGTCGTCCCGGGCGGCCACCACACCTCTCCGCGTCGAACCACGGAGCGACCCGAGTGACGACCAGCCATCGACACCACCCTCGGCAGCGCACGCCCTTCGGCCTGTACGACCCGGCCTTCGAGCACGATGCCTGCGGGATCGCCCTGGTCGCCGACCTCCACGGCCGTCGCAGCCACGCGCTGGTCGGCCAGGCACTGAGCGCGCTCGAGCACCTTGCCCATCGAGGGGCGTCCGGTGCGGAGGCGGCCACGGGTGACGGAGCGGGCATCTTGGTGCAGGTCCCGCACCGCTTCCTCCAGGCGGAGCTCTCCGTCGACCTCCCCGAACCCGGGGCCTACGCCGCTGGCATGGTGTTCCTGCCGACCGACCCCGACGACGCCGACAAGGCACGGCGCCGCATCGAGGAGCTCGCCGCCGAGGAGCACCTGGCTGTCCTGGGCTGGCGGCCGGTGCCGGTCGACCCGTCGGGCATCGGGGCGAGCGCCCTGCGAACCATGCCGTCGTTCGAGCAGGTGGTGGTGGCGCGAGCGGACGGCGCGCCAGCTGCTGCGGCGGGCGTCCCCGACGCGCTTGCGCTGGATCGGCTCGCCTTCTGCCTGCGCAAGCGGGTGGAGCACGAGGTGGGCGTCTACGTGCCGTCCCTGTCGGCCCGCACCATGGTCTACAAGGGGATGCTGACGCCCGGCCAGCTGGCGGGGTTCTACCCGGACCTGGGCGACGAGCGCTTCGAGAGCGCGCTGGCGCTGGTCCACAGCCGGTTCTCGACCAACACGTTCCCCTCGTGGCCGTTGGCCCACCCCTACCGCTACCTGGCCCACAACGGGGAGATCAACACCCTGCGGGGCAACCGCAACTGGATGCGCGCGCGCGAGGCCCTGCTGGCCAGCGACCTGATTCCCGGTGATCCGTCACGGCTGTTCCCCATCTGCGACCCGGAGGGTTCGGACTCGGCCTCCTTCGACGAGGTCCTCGAGCTGCTGCACCTGGGGGGTCGCTCCCTGCCGCACGCCGTGCTCATGATGATCCCCGAGGCGTGGGAGAACCACGAGTCGATGGATCCGGCCCGCCGAGCCTTCTACCGGTACCACGCGTCGCTCATGGAGCCGTGGGACGGGCCGGCGGCCGTGGTGTTCACCGACGGCACCGTCGCCGGTGGCGTGCTGGACCGCAACGGGCTGCGCCCGGTGCGGTACTGGGTGACCGACGACGGGCTGGTGGTGCTCGCCTCCGAGGTCGGCGTCCTGGACCTCGACCCCCGCAGGGTGGTGGAGAAGGGGCGACTCCAGCCGGGACGGATGTTCCTGGTCGACACCGCCCAAGGGCGCATCGTGGGCGACGAGGAGATCAAGGCCCAGCTGGCTGCCGAGCACCCCTACGAGCAGTGGCTCGAGCGGCAGGTGGCCCTCGAGGACCTGCCGCCACGGCGCATGCTGACACCCCAGCACGCGTCGGTGGTGACCCACCAGCGGTTGTTCGGCTACACCGCCGAGGAGCTGCGCCTCATCCTGGCCCCCATGGCGACCACGGGCGCCGAGCCGGTGGGCTCCATGGGCAACGACGCCGCCATCGCGGTGCTCAGCGAACGGCCGCGGCTGCTCTACGACTACTTCACCCAGCTCTTCGCCCAGGTGACCAACCCCCCGCTCGACGCCATCCGCGAGGAGCTGGTCACCGCCACCCGCTCGAAGCTCGGCCCCGAGGGCAATCTGCTCGAACCCACGCCCGAGTCCTGCCGGCAGATCGTCCTGCCCGTGCCGGTCATCGACAACGACGAGCTCGCGAAGCTGCTCTATGTCAACGAGCACGGCGAGACCCCGGGCTTTCGTGCCTTTGCCATCGACGGGCTGTTCGACGTGACCGGTGGGGGGCAGGCCCTGGCCGACGCCATCGAGGCCATCCGCCGGCGCGTGAGCGAGGCCATCGACCAGGGCGCCAACATCGTGGTCCTCTCCGACCGCAACTCCGACGCCGAGTTGGCGCCGATCCCCTCGCTGCTGCTGGTGGCGGCCGTGCACGAGCACTTGGTGCGCGAACGGACGCGCACCAAGGTGGGCCTGGTGGTCGAGTCGGGCGACGCCCGCGAGGTGCACCACATGGCCCTGCTGCTCGGCTACGGCGCGTCGGCAGTCAACCCGTACCTGGCCTTCGAGACCATCGACGACATGATCGCCTCGGGGCAGCTCGAGGGGGTGACCCCTCGCCAGGCGCGCAAGAACTACGTGAAGGCGGCGTGCAAGGGGATCGTGAAGGTCATGTCCAAGATGGGCGTGTCCACGGTCGCCTCCTACATCGGCGCCCAGATCTTCGAGGCCATCGGGCTGGGACGCGACGTCGTCGACGAGTACTTCACCGGCACCGTCAGCCGGATCGGCGGTGTGGGCCTGGACGTGCTGGCCCAGGAGGTGGCGGCCCGGCACCGGCTGGCGCACCTGCCGCGGCCCACCGAGCGGGTGCACCGCGAGCTGGAGGTGGGCGGCGAGTACCAGTGGCGCCGCGAGGGAGAGATCCACCTGTTCAACCCCAAGACGGTGTTCAAGCTCCAGCACGCCACCCGGGCCAAGCGCTACGACATCTTCAAGGAGTACACCCGCCTCGTCGACGACCTGTCGGCCCGGGGTGCCACCTTGCGGGGGCTGCTGCGGTTGCGGACCGGCGTGCTGCCGCCTGTGCCCATCGACGAGGTGGAGCCGGTGTCGGAGATCGTGAAGCGGTTCTCGACCGGTGCCATGTCCTACGGGTCGATCTCGGCCGAGGCCCACGAGACCCTCGCCATCGCCATGAACCGCATCGGGGGGCGCTCCAACACCGGCGAAGGGGGCGAGGATGCCGAGCGCTTCGTGCCCGACGCCAACGGGGACCTGCGGCGCAGCGCCGTCAAGCAAGTGGCCTCGGGCCGCTTCGGGGTCACCTCGGAGTACCTGGTCAACGCGGACGACCTGCAGATCAAGATCGCCCAGGGCGCCAAGCCGGGCGAGGGGGGGCAGCTGCCCGGCCACAAGGTCTACCCCTGGATCGCCAAGACGCGCTTTTCCACGCCGGGGGTTGGGCTCATCTCGCCCCCGCCGCATCACGACATCTACTCCATCGAGGACATCGCCCAGCTCATCCATGACCTCAAGTCCTCCAACCCCCGCGCCCGGGTGCACGTGAAGCTGGTGGCCGAGGTCGGCGTGGGGACGGTGGCAGCGGGGGTCGCGAAGGCGAAGTCGGACGTCGTGCTGATCTCGGGTCACGACGGCGGCACCGGCGCCAGCCCCCAGACCTCCATCAAGCACGCGGGGATCCCGTGGGAGCTGGGGTTGGCGGAGACGCAGCAGACCCTGGTGGCCAATGGGCTGCGCGACCGGATCGTGGTGCAGGTCGACGGGCAGATGAAGACCGGGCGCGACGTGATCATCGGCGCACTGCTCGGGGCCGAGGAGTTCGGGTTCGCCACGGCACCGCTGGTGGTGTCCGGCTGCGTCATGATGCGCGTCTGCCACCTCGACACGTGCCCGGTGGGTATCGCCACCCAGAACCCCGAGCTCCGCAAGCGCTTCACCGGCAAGCCCGAGTTCGTGCAGCACTTCTTCGAGTTCATCGCCGAGGAGGTGCGCGAGTACCTGGCCGCGCTGGGCCTGCGCTCGATCGACGAGGCGGTGGGCCGGGTCGACCTGCTCGATGCGGCCCCGGCCGTCGAGCACTGGAAGGCGCGGGGACTGGACCTGTCCCCCATCCTGGCCGAGCCCGAGGAGGGCCCACCCACCGACCGGCTGTGCTGTCGGGTGCAGGACCACGGCCTGGACAGGGCCCTCGACCACCGGTTCCTCGAGGCGTGCCGGCCGGCCATCGAACGCGGCGAGAGGGTGGCGCTCGAGCTCCCCATCACCAACGTTGACCGGACGGTGGGGACGCTGCTCGGCTACGAGATCACCACGCGCCACGGCGGGGCCGGCCTCCCCGACGACACGATCACGTTGACCTTCCGGGGGTCGGCGGGGCAGAGCTTCGGTGCGTTCGTGCCCCGGGGCGTGACCCTGCGGCTCATCGGCGATGCCAACGACTACCTGGCCAAGGGGCTCTCCGGTGGGCGTGTGGTGGTGCGGCCGCCGGAGGAGTCGCCCTTTGCCGCCGAGGAGCAGATCATCGCAGGGAACGTCATCCTCTACGGGGCCACCGCCGGACAGGTGCTGCTGCGGGGGCAGGTCGGGGAGCGGTTCTGCGTCCGGAACTCGGGTGCCACTGCCGTGGTGGAAGGCGTGGGCGACCACGGCTGCGAGTACATGACCGGCGGGCGGGTGGTGGTTCTCGGCCCGACGGGGCGGAACTTCGGTGCCGGCATGTCCGGGGGCGTGGCCTACGTCCACGACCCCGATGCCACCTTCGGGCGCCGGGTCAATTTCCAGATGGTCGACCTCGAGCCGCTCGACGAGGAGGATCGGCAGTGGCTGGCGGACATCGTCCGCCTCCACGCCGCCGAGACGGGCTCCACCGTTGCCCAGCGCCTGCTCGCCCGCTGGGACCAGGCGCTGGGCGAGTTCGTGAAGGTGATGCCTCGCGACTACCGCCGGGTGCTCGAGGCGACACGCCGGGCGGTGGAGGAGGGAACCTCGGTGGACGAGGCGGTCATGGCCGCCGCACACGGGTAGGCCGGCGATGGGCAAGACCACGGGCTTCCTCGAGTTCCCCCGCCGCCTCCCACCGCGCCGGCCCGTACCGGTGCGGGTGCGCGACTGGCGCGAGGTGTACGAGCCGTTCCCCGAAGACGAGGCGCGCACCCAAGGGGCGCGTTGTATGGACTGCGGCATCCCCTTCTGCCACGAGGGCTGCCCCCTCGGGAACCTCATCCCCGAGTGGAACGACCTCGTCTACCGGGGCAATTGGTACGACGCGGCCGAGCGCCTGCACGCCACCAACAACTTCCCGGAGTTCACCGGCCGGCTGTGCCCCGCACCGTGCGAAGCAGCGTGCGTGCTCGGGATCAACGCCGAACCGGTCACCATCGAACGCATCGAGTACGAGATCGCCGAGCGGTCGTGGGCCGAAGGGTGGACGGTGCCCCACCCACCGACCCTGCGCACGGGTCTGTCGGTGGCAATCGTGGGATCAGGTCCCGCCGGCCTGGCGGCCGCGCAGCAGCTGGTGCGTGCCGGCCACCGGGTGGTGGTGTTCGAGCGGGCCGAGAAGCCGGGCGGGCTGCTGCGCTACGGGATTCCCGAGTTCAAGATGGAAAAGGCCGTCCTCGATCGGCGCCTGGCGCAGCTGCGGGCCGAGGGGGTGGAGTTCCGCTGCGCCACGTCGGTCGGGCTGGCGCCCTCGCCGGCTCACAGGGTGGCGGCCGCCGAGCCAGGGCTCCAGCGCGGCCTGGGGACGGCGTGCGCGCCCGCGGTCAGCGTGGTGGCGGCCGAGGCAGTGGTGGCCGAGTTCGACGCCGTGGTGCTGGCCGGCGGGGCGACCCTGCCACGGGACCTCGACGTGCCAGGTCGCCACCTGGCTGGGGTCCACCTGGCCATGGAGTACCTCAAGCCAGCCAACCTCGTGCAGGAGGGCGCCCTGGCGGCTCCGAGCATCACAGCAGCGGGCAAGGACGTCGTGATCATCGGTGGTGGCGACACCGGGGCAGACTGCCTGGGCACCGCCCACCGCCAGGGGGCGCGCTCGGTGCACCAACTCGAGATCATGCCCCGCCCGCCCGACAGCCGCGGACCAGAGAACCCCTGGCCGACGTGGCCGATCGTCTTTCGGACCACCGCCGCCCACGAGGAGGGGGGCGAGCGGCTCTACTCGGTCACCACCACCGCCTTCGTCGACGACGGATCGGGTGCCGTGGGGTCGCTGCGCGGGCAGCGGGTCGAGCTGGTCACGGTGGAGGGCCGGCCGGCGTTCGAACCCGTGCCGGGCACCGAGTTCGAGCTGCCCTGCCAGCTGGTCCTCTTGGCCCTCGGGTTCGTGGGCCCCGAACGCCACGGTGTGGTGGGTGAGCTGGGGCTCGAGCTCGACCAGCGCGGCAACGTCGCCTGTGACGCCAATTGGATGACCAGCCGCCCCGGCGTGTTCGTGTGCGGCGACATGGCCCGCGGCCAGAGCCTCATCGTGTGGGCCATCGCCGAGGGCCGCTCCTGCGCGGCGGCCGTCGACCGGTTCCTGATGGGGGACACGGCGCTGCCCGCACCACTCGCACCGGGGACGGTGGCGTTGCGCTGACGCCGCTTCGTGCTCGGGCGGCCACCCTGTGGAGGCAAGACGTGGTGTCGTCACTACTTCTTGTAGCCAGTAATACGACGTGTCGAAGTCAGGTGACCGCTGGCTGCGCGTAGACGGCGAAAACGTCGTCGGAAGTTGCCCGCCGGTTGATGCGACAGGCGTAATGTTGCGATGCCGGGCCCGGGCACCTGTGCCACGAGCCCGGCAGACAGCCCACGTCGGCTGCCACCGGCGTGGACCGAGCGGTGCCGGCTGCCACCGGCACCATGCACATGTGAGGAGAGACACATGAAGCGCAATCGCCTTCGGGCGGTCGTGGGGGCTGCGCTGAGCGCGTCCGGCACCGGCCTGGTGCTGGCGGCGCTCATGGTGGGTACGCCGGCCTCACCGGCGGCGGCCACCACCAGCACCCAGACCACTACCACCTGCTCCACCGGCAGCGGGGGCCTGTGGGGATGGTGGGACGACGGCAGCGGCTGCAACAACCCGTGCCCGGTGCCCGTCGGTGCTGTCGGCGTCGCCGGTTTGACCAGTGTGGCCGGCCTCGGGTTGGCGGGTTGGCAGGTGGCGGCGCGCCGTCGCAGCCGCCGGTCGGTCACGGCGTAGGTGCCGGGCGACCCACCGGCCGGCCGGGCGAGCGGCCGGCCGGTGGCCGGCCCGCCCTCGACGCACGCGCATCGGCCCTCGTCACGGTGGGTTCTGCTCCGTACACTGGAAGAGGGCGGGGGACGCGAAGGAGGACCAGCCGATGCGGATCTCGACCATTCTCGAGCGCAAGGGCTCGGCAGTGGCCACCATCGATCCGGCTGCGACGGTGGCGGTCGCGGTGGCGGAGCTCCAGCGCCACGGGATCGGTGCGCTGGTGGTGTCGGCAGACGGCGCCCACATCGACGGCATCGTCTCCGAGCGCGACATCGTCCGGGCGCTGGCCGATCACGGCGACGTGCTGGCACGGCCGGTGTCGGCGATCATGTCGGCCCCCGTCTCGACCTGTACCCCCGAGGACTCGGTCGAGTCCCTGATGGCCATGATGACGGACCGGCGGATCCGGCACGTGCCGGTCGTGGTCGACGGCACGCTGCACGGGATCGTGAGCATCGGCGACGTGGTCAAGTCGCGGATCGACGAACTCGAGCGCGACCGCAACGAATTGGTCGACTACATCTACGCCCGCTGACGCGTCGGGGCCCGGTTGGGCTCGGCGAGGCTGCGTCGCGCCGGGCGGCCCGGGGGCGGTCGCATGTGGGAGTGCTGCCCGGATCCAGGACGGTTCAGGCTGGCCGGGTGGCACCGACGTAGTCCGTGGACCACAGGGGTTCGACCCGCACCACGGCGCCGGTGTGCGGCGCGTCGACCATCTCGCCGTCGGCCAGGTAGAGGCCGACGTGGGAAACGGCGCGGGGGCCGGCGCCGAAGAACACGAGGTCCCCGGGTGCAAGACGCGTCCGGGCACCGAGGCGGGGCCCGGCGTCGAACTGCGCCTGCGCCACCCGCGGGAGGTGGACGCCAGCTGCGGCGTAGGCCGCCTGCACGAGGCCCGAGCAGTCGAAGCCACCGTCGCCGGTGCCGCCCCACCGGTAGGGGGTGCCGACGCGGGCGAGCGCCCAGCGCAGGGCCTGGCCCGCCCGCCCCGCAGCGAACTCGGCGCTCGCCACTGCGGCCAGCTGCTGGGCATCGGCAGCAGATCCGGCGGCGGTCGGTGGCAGAGGAGCGGTCCCGGCGGCAGCGCCGCCAGCGGCGAGCGGCATGACCGGGGCGACGCTCGCAGCCAGGACCGCGCCCCCCAGCGCCGGGAGCCCGACCAGGACGGTGACGAGGGCGAAGAGCCGGATCGGAGCCCGCACGCACGACCTCCACGTGCCCAGGAGGAACGGGACGTGAGCGCGATGCTCAGATCGGTACCCGGCAGTGCAGCACGTACCGGCGGCGGGGTCAAGACCCGCCCTCCCCGGGCGCGCCGGGGTGGTGGCGCCCTCAGCGGGAGTGGGCTGGGCCGGCGCGCTCGGGACGGAGGCGCAGGAGCACCCGGTGCTCGGCCGCCATGGCGCGCCGGTACTCGTCCCAGTCGGGATGCTCGCCCGCCACCTGCCGGTAGTACGCCTCGAGGCCGGGCATGGCGTCGGGGAGCTCGACGATCTCGACGGGGCCGTCCAGCTGCACCCACGGACCGAAGAACGTGTCGCTCAGGACGAGCACCGAGGCGGCAGGCCGGCGCCGCAGGTTGGCGACCTTGGCCGTGCCGGCGCGGGTGGATATGACCACGTGGCCCTGGTCGTCGACTCCGGCCACCACCGGGGACAGCTGCGGACGGCCGTCGGCGCGCGTGGTCGCCAGCACGGCGCGGTGCTGCGCACGCACGAAGGCCAGCGCGTCGTCGAGCGGTGGCACCCCTGCCACGGTAGTGGGGGAGCGCACGCCATGTCGTGGCGTCCGGGGCCCGATGCCCGGGACACGCCACGCCGTGGCGTCCGGCGCCCCGGGCTCGGGAGGTGCGCTGCGTGCCCGGCTCGGCAACGGCCAGCCGAGCGCGCAGCACGTCGGTAAGCTCCGGCCATGGCAACGGGCATGCCGAGCACCATGCAGGACGGACCGCTGCTCGTCAGCGGCATCCTCCGTCACGGTCAGCATGTCTATGGCGACAGCATGGTGGTGACCGTCACGGGGTCCGGGTACCGCCAGGCGACCTTCGAGGACGTGGGCCGCCGTGCCGAGCAGCTGGCCAAGGGCCTGGCGCGTCTGGGGGTGCGGCCGGGTGACCGCGTCGGCACCTTCGCCTGGAACGAGCAGGAGCACCTCGAGGCCTACTTCGGGGTGCCCTCCATGGGGGCCGTGCTCCACACCCTCAACATCCGCCTCTTCCCGGACCAGCTGGCGTACGTGGTGAACCACGGGGGGGACCGGGTCGTCATCGTCGACGCGTCGTTGGCACCGGTGTTCGCTCGCATTCGTGACCGGTGCCCGCAGGTCGAGCACGTCGTGGTCGTGGGGGAAGGCGACACCGCAGCCCTGGGGCCGACGATCCCCTACGAGGACCTGCTGGCTGCCGAGGAACCGGGCATCGACTGGCCCGAGCTCGACGAGCGTCAGGCGGCAGCCATGTGCTACACGAGCGGCACCACCGGCAATCCCAAGGGCGTCGTCTACAGCCACCGCTCCACGTGGCTCCACGCCTTCGCCGGCCAGGCGGCCAACGGGGTCGGGGCTTCGGAGCACGACCGGGTGCTCGTGATCGTTCCCATGTTCCACGCCAACGCGTGGGGGATGCCCTACACCGCCTTCCAGGCCGGGACCGACCTCGTCATGCCCGAGCGGTTCCTGCAGGCCGAGCCCATTGCCCGGGTCATCGCCGAGCAGCGCTGCACGCTGTCGCTGGGTGTCCCGACCATCTGGAACGACCTGCTGCGGTACGCCGCCACCCACGAGGTCGACCTGTCCTCGCTGCGCATGATCACCGCAGGCGGGTCGGCCGTGCCGCGTGCGCTCATCGAGGCGTACCAGGCCATGGGCATCGAGCTGGTCCAGGGGTGGGGCATGACCGAGACCAGTCCGGTGTGTGCCATCGCCCGCGCGCCCAAAGGCGTCCCGCCGGAGGAGGAGTTGGATTGGCGGGCCAAGACGGGACGGGTGGTGGCGGGGGTGGAGCTGCGCATCTGCGACGAGGAGGGCAACGTCCTGCCGGCCGACGGGAAGTCCGTGGGCGAATTCGAGGTGCGCGGACCGTGGATCACCGGCTCCTACTACGGCGATCCCGCGCCTGAGCGCTTCCACGACGGATGGCTGCGGACCGGAGACGTCGGCAGCCTCGACGCCCGGGGGTTCATGCAGATCTCGGACCGGGCCAAGGACGTGATCAAGTCCGGGGGCGAGTGGATCTCCTCGGTCGAGCTGGAGAACGAGCTCATGGCCCACCCCAAGGTCTTCGAGGCGGCGGTGGTCGGCGTGCCCGACGACCGCTGGGACGAGCGGCCGCTCGCGGTGGTGGTCCCGGCCGAGGGTGGCGCACCGGATCCTGCGGAGCTGCTCGACTTCCTCTCGACGCGCGTGGCGCGCTGGTGGCTGCCGGAGCGGTGGGCCTTCGTGGACGAGCTGCCCAAGACCAGCGTCGGGAAGTTCGACAAGAAAGCCGTGCGCGCCAAGGTGGCCGCCGGCGAGCTCGAGGTCCAGCGGGTGGACCTACCGGCCAAGCCGGCGGAGGAGGGGCCATAGGGTGGAGCGCACTGCCGAGCTGGTCGAACGGCTCGAGGCGATCGCCGCCGAGCTTGGTGACCTCGCCTACGAGCGGCTGCAGGCGGCGGCAGGTGCTGCCAGCCGGGGGGAGACGGTCGATCCTGACGTGCTGCACGACGAGAAGCGCTTGGCACGGGCACGACGGGCGGTGGAGAAGGCCGCGTCGGTGTTACGGAGCCCTGGCACGATCGACGCCTGATGTCGCCCGCGGCGCGGGCGGGGGATCAGTAGGTGCCGTAGGCCGAGGTCGTGGTGGTGGCCGACGTCGAGGTGGACGGGACCGCACTGGTGACCGGGGTGCCCGCCGTGTCGAGCACGTACCAGATTCCGCCGAAGTTGTCGATGCCTTCGCCGTTCACCTGGCCGGCCGCGCTGTCGCGGAAGAACGTGTACAGGGGATGCCCGGCATAGGTCACCTGCCGGGTGCCGTCGGCGCGGGTGATGGTGCCCAGCAGCTGCGCGTTGACGCCCGAACCGGCCCGAGGCGCGCCGGTCGTGGTCAGTGGAGGCCAGGCCGTGACGCAGGCACCGGTGCAGATGCTGGCGGCGGGCGAGTCACCGGTCAGCATGTAGAGGGTCCTCCCCGTGGCCGTCACCAGGATCGTCCCGTAGCGGGCCGAGGGCGCGCTGGCCACCGTGGTGCCGGTGGCGGTGCTGGTCGAGGCGTGGGAGGCGGCCGCTGAGCCCGACGTCGAGCTGGACGAGCCGCAGGCGGCCAGTGCCCACGCCAGGGCCACGACCGCGCCGGCACGCGCCCGCCGCCGCCGGCGGCGGGCGTCGGGGTGCAGGTCAGCTGCCTGGGGTGCGGCAACCGGGCCGGCGATGGGTCCCCGCCGCTGCTCCCAGGGGCGCAGCGGAGGACCCGTGACCACCACGTCGACCGCCACGTCCGGTACCGGGTGCTGGCTGGGCTGGGCCATGGCAGCCACCTCCTTCCCCGGCCGATCCTCGCTGGCGCGCCGGGGGGTGTCGACCGCGGCATGGTAGCGGTCGGCAGGGCGCGATGGCTGGCGAGCGCGAGACTGCGGAGTCCGGCACGTGCCGGCGCGCCGTGGCCGGTGGTCGCCGGATCCTGCAGTTGTCACGGTTGGCCGGCCGGCCCGTCTCCCTCGAAGGCTTCCACCGCCGTCGACCCCGCCACGACCAGCACGCCGTCGGCGGCAGCTGGCGCGGCGAAGTGTCCCGGCTCACCCGTCGCAAGCGGCAGGTCGATCATCGTCGTGCCCGACCACGGGTCGAGGCCGTACAGACGCCGGGCGCCGGCATCGATCGTCCACAGGAGCCCGCCTGCCAGCGTGGGGGAGCCGGCGCCCCCGGTGGGTGAGGTCCAGGTCCAGCCGCGCGCCAGGGAGGCGGGTCCGGTTTTCACCTGCACGATGCGACCCTGGGCCGGGCACACGACGTCGACCGAGGTCCCACCGGCGGCGTTGCCACCCAACGACGGGCAGAGCGCGAGCGAGGCGAGCTGGCCGCCGATGCCACCGAGGTGGTCAGCGTCCAACAGTTCGGCGACCGCCTGCTTGCCCACGACAAACAGGCGCCCGTCGTCGAGGAGGATGGGCGACGTCGAGCCGAGATCGGCATCGGCGGCGTTGTCCTGGGCCCAGCCGGCTGGCGCGAACACCTGGAGCTCTGTCAACGACGGCGACAGGGCGATCACGGCGTCACCGTGGTCGAAGGCGGCGCCGGGACCGGCGGCACCGTTGCCCGTGGCGACAAAGACGCGCCCTGCTGGGTCGACGGCGAACCCGGAGGCAGCCCAGATGGCACCTTCGCGCGAGGTGGGCACCCGGTAGGTGCGCAACGGTCCGCGGCCGGTGACCGGGACGGCCACGAGCCAGCCGTGGTAGTCCGCGCAGTCGCCGTAGTTGCCGCCGAAGCCGACCAGCACCTGGCCAGCGTCCAGGGCGAGCGCCGCTCGCTGGAGCTGCGCCGCCGGGTCCCAGCCGGGCTGGTCGAGGTCCCGGTCCCAGCGCAGGGCCCCCGTGGCAGCATCCAGCGCGAACAGACGATGCGCCACGCGTTCGCCGGTCCACGTCGCCGCCGACGCGTAGAGCGTGGCCGTGGCGGGGTCGAGCACCATGGTGGCGGTGATGCCCACGGTGGGGGTGATGTCGCCGCAGGGTAGTGCCGTGGCGGGGACCGGGGTGGCCACGGTCCTCGTCCAGACGATCGCACCGGTGTCGGCGCGAAGGGCATCGACCGTGTCGCGCTCGGTGGCGACATAGACCATCCCGTTCCACACCAGGGGCTGGCCGTCGACTGGGCCGTCGAGCGGGGGTGAGGTCCATGCCGGTCGAGAGACGGCACCGGTCAGTGCGCCGGGGCCGGCCTCGGCGCGACGGGCCGGATCTCCTCCGTAGGTGGTCCACGAGGCGCCCGACCCCCCGCCGTTGGCAGGCGGCCCGCCGCGAGGCGTGGTGCGCGTCGTCGAGGTCGCTCCACTGGCGGGCACGAGCGGTGCGTGTGCAATCCGTGACGGTGGCGGGCCCGCGGTCGCGCAGCTGGCGAGCACGACGGACCAGCACCCGAGCGCGACCGCAACGGTGGCGGCGTTCGTGGCACCAGCCGGAGAACTCAGTGCTCGACCTCGTTCAGGTCATCGATGAGCTGGCGGAGGCGTCCGTAGTGCATCCGGTCGAAGCGCAGCGCCAGCCGGGGGAGGTCGAGGTGGTCGTGGCTGGAACGTTCGGGGGCCAGCGGCTTGGTGGGACGAATCGTGCCGCTCACGACGATGTCGCGGTAGCGGTCGTTGAGCTGGGCGAGACGCCGGTGGCTCGGCAGCTGGCGCAGCCGGATCACGAGCAGATCGCCCACCCACCGACAGGAGTGGTAGTTCCGGTAGAAACCCAGCAGCTCGCGCGCGGCGTCGTCGACGTCAGCCGTCACCCGGTACAGGGCGCGGTCGTCCTCCGACACCAGGTTTCGCGCGGCCACCTGTTCGTGCACGAAGCGCTCCCACTCCCGCCAGTAGGTGCCATCGGGCACGTCGAGCAGGACGAGCGGTGCGGGCTGGGCCTTGCCGGTTTGCAGCAGGGTCAGGAGCTCGAAGGCCTCGTCGAGGGTCCCGAACCCGCCCGGCAGCACGGCATAGCCATCGGACTCCTTGATGAGCATGAGCTTGCGGGTGAAGAAGTACCGCATCTCGACCAGCTTGGGGTCCTGGGCGATGAAGGGGTTGGCGCCCTGCTCGTGGGGGAGGCGGATGTTGACCCCGAGCGAGCGCTCGCGCCCGGCACCCTCCATGCCCGCGGCCATGATGCCGGGACCGGCCCCGGTGACGACCATCCAACCGGCGTCCGCCACGCGTGCGGCCAACTGGCGCGCCTGGAGGTAGAGCGGATCGTCGGGTCTCGTCCGGGCGGAACCGAAGAAGGTCACCTTCCGGGCACCCCGGTAGGGGCGGAACACCCGGAACGCCTCGGCCATCTCGGCCAGGGCAGCACTGGCGAGCTTGAGGTCCACGGCAGCGGTGTGCTCACGGGCCAGATGGGCAACGGTGGCGAGGATGGCCCGGTACAGGTCGTGGCGTTCGGCAACCCCCAGCGCATCGAGCAGGCGGTCGACGAGCTGCTCGGTGGCGGGGTCGAGCTGGACCTCGGGGGCGACGGCCTCGGCGCCGGCCGTGTCGGCAGCCAGGGGAGGCACGGGCTCGGCTGCTTCGGCGCCCAGCACGCCGCCCGCTGCGGGCACGGCAGTGGGGGCGGGGGAGGTGGCCCCCGGAACGTGACGATCGCCGGCGGGACGCCGAGCCACCTGCGGGCGCTCAGCAGTGGGCGGGCACCCGCCCGTAGAGGGTGGTGCGCTGCTCGAGGCGGCGTCCGAGGGGCTCGACCAACGCGGCGAAGTCCTCCTCGGCCATGTGCTGGCCGTGGGTGGCTCCCGCCGCACGGGAGATGTTCTCGTCCATCAGGGTGCCACCGAGGTCGTTGGCCCCGGCCTGCAGTGCCTGGACCACGCCTGCCCGGCCCATCTTGACCCAGCTGACCTGCACGTTGTCGATCCAACCCCGGTACGCGATCCGCCCCACGGCGTGCATCAGCAACGCTTCGCGAAACGTCGGCCCGCGCCGGGCGCGGCGCTGGAGATAGAGCGGGGCGGCCATGTGGACGAAGGGAAGCGGCACGAATTCGGTGAAGCCGCCGGTCTCCTGTTGCAGCGCCCGCGTCCGCACCAGGTGCCGTGCCCACGAGCGCGGGTGCTCCACCGCGCCGAACATGATCGTGACGTTCGACCGCAGGCCGACATGATGGGCCGTACGGTGGGTCTCGAGCCACTGCTCGGTGTCGATCTTGTCGGGGCACAGCACCGCCCGCACCTCGTCGTCGAGGATCTCGGCGGCCGTGCCGGGCAACGTGGCGAGCCCGGCCTCCTTGAGCCGGCGGAGGTAGGAGGGGAGGGGCTCGCCCAACCGTCGGGCCCCTTCGGTGACCTCGAGCGCGGTGAAGCCATGGATGTGGATGCGGTCGGACACCGCCCGCACGGCCCGGATCACCTCGAGGTAGTACTCCCCGTCGAAGGACGGGTGGATGCCGCCCTGGAGGCAGACCTCGGTCGCGCCCGCCTCCTCTGCCTGCCGAACCCGTTCGGCGATCTCCTCCAGCGACAGGAGGTACGGTGCGCCACGCAGGTTCAGCGACAGCGGACCCTTCGAGAATGCGCAGAAGCGGCACTTGAACGTGCACACGTTCGTGTAATTGATGTTGCGATTGGCCACCCAGGTCACCACGTCGCCGACGGCGTGCTCGCGGAGGGCGTCGGCCATCGCCGCCACGGCGCGCAGCTCGGGCCCCCGCGCCGAGAACAGCGTCACGATCTCGTCCTCACCCACTTCGGCCCCGGCGGCGACACCGGCGAGCACCTCGTCGACGGGGCTCCGGAACGTGGGGACAGGAGCCGGTGGGACAGCGCCGCCCGCGCCAGGGTTGGCCCCGCCAGCGGCCCTGTTCCCGGCACCGTCGAGCGACGGCTCGCGGGCATCGTGACCCACGAGCGCGGGCGGTTCGAGATCGCCACCCGAGCACCACGGTTCCTCGCGGGCAAGGCCCTCGGCGTCGGACGCGTCGAGCACGGCGAAGCGCATGGCCTCGTCCAGCCAGCGCTCAGGGACGGTGGCGTACTCGGGGTAGACAGTGAGCCGCGGCACCAGGACGAACCCCGCCCGTTCGCAGTCGGCGCGCAGCTGCTCGATCCGGGGCCACGCTCGTTCGGGATTGACGTGATCGGCGGTCACGGGCGAGACCCCGCCGAAGTCGTCGATCCCCGAGTTCAGCAGTGGCTGGACGTCGTCAGACAGGTTGGGCGGGGCCTGCAGGTGGATGCTCGGCGGCAGCAGCAGCCGGGCCACCGCGATCGTCCACCACAGCTCCTCGGGCGGGCACGGCGCCCAGCGGTGCATGGCCGTGCCCGGCTTGGGCAGGAAGTTCTGGACGATGACCTCCTGGACATGCCCGTAGCGGCGGTGGGCCTCGGCGATGGCGGAGAGCGCGTCGATCCGGTCCGGGCGCGAGTCGCCGATCCCGACCAGGATGCCGGTCGTGAAGGGGATGGCGAGCTCGCCTGCCGCGTGCAACGTCGCCAGCCGGCGAGCCGGCGCCTTGTCGGGTGCCCCGCGGTGGCAGGCGAGGTCGGGGTTGAGCGACTCGAGCATCATGCCCTGGCTGGCGCTGACCGGCCGCAGGGATGCCAGCTGCGTGCGGTCCAGCGCTCCCGCGTTGGCGTGCGGCAGGAGTCCCGTCTCGTCGCGTACGAGCGCGCACATCGCCGCCAGGTACTCCACGGTCGACGCGAAGCCGTGGGCCGCCAACCACCGAGCGGCCTGGGGGTAGCGGTCCTCGGGCGCTTCGCCCAAGGTGAAGAGGGCCTCGGTGCAGCCCGCGGCACGTCCGGCGCGCGCAATGGCGAGGACGTCGTCAGGTGCCAGGTACGGTGCGTCGAGGCGAGCAGGGGGCTGGGCGAAGGTGCAGTACCCGCAGCGGTCGCGGCACAGCTGGGTGAGGGGGATGAAGACCTTGGGCGAGAACGTGATGCGCCGACCGGTGGCAGCCGCCCGCACCCGACGCGCCTCGGCCTGCAGCTCGGCGAGCGGGGCGTGAAGCAGGTCCGTGGTGGCCATGTCGGCCACCTTAGGCCACGGGTGGATCGTCCAGCGCGCCGACATCGTGCTGTCCGCGGCCGGTGCCGGCCGCGTCTGGATCCACCAGCCACAGCACCCGCCGAGCGCGGACGCGCCCGGCGGGGAGGTCCTCACCGGCCGCCAGGCGCGCCAGAGCGTCCCGCTTGGCCACGCCGGCCACCGTGAACAGCGCGAGCCGTGCCCGGGCGATGGCCTCGAAGGTCAGCGTCATGCGCCGGTGGGGGTTGCGGCCCGTGGGGTCGGTGCTCGTGGTCACCAGGACCCCTGGCGGTGCCTGCAGGGCGAGGGATCCGGGGAACAGCGACGCGGTGTGGCCGTCGGGGCCGAGACCGAGATGGATCAGGTCGGGTGGCCCGATGTCCTCGAGCACCTGCTGGTAGGCAGTGGGGCCCGCCTCGCAGTCCATGGGCCGGAAGCTGCCGATCGTTCCCACTCGGTCGAGGAGCGCCTCGCGCACCAGGCGCTGGTTGGCGTCGGGATCATCGGCCGGCACGCACCGCTCGTCACCGACCAGGACGTCGACCAGGCGCCAGTCGATGGCACCGTCGCTGGCAGCAGCCAGTGCCTCGTAGCACCGGCGGGCGGTCGGTCCCCCCGACAGCACCAGGGTGAAGCGGCTGCCGGGCGCGGCCGGACGCTGTGCGAAGGCCTCGACGACCACCCCGGCGAACGCCACAGCGACGTCGTCGACGACTCGCAGCTCGCCGGGCAGGCCGCCGGCGGCACTCACAGCTGGCGCCACTGCCGCTGGTCGCGAGCAAGCAGCAGTTCCGCCTCGTAGGGACCCCAGCTGCCGGCAGGGTAGTGGGCCAGGGGCACGCCGTCCTCCTGCCACGCCTGCAGGAACGGGTCGACGATGCGCCATGCCTGGTCCACCTCGTCGCTGCGGATGAACAGGGTCGGGTCCCCGATCATGGCGTCGTGCAGCAGGCGTTCGTAGCCGTCGGCCTGGACGCCGGGGAAGGCCCGGGCGTAGGAGAAGTCCATGTCCACCGACCGGAGACGGAATTGCTCGCCTGGCACCTTGGCGCCGAACAGGAGGCGGATGCCCTCGTCCGGCTGGATGCGCAGCACGAGCTGGTTCGGGCGCAGGTCCCGGGCGAGGTGCACGCCGAAGGCCAGGTGCGGCACGCGCTTGAACTGCAGGACCACCTCGGTCACCCGGCGCGCCAGGCGCTTGCCGGTGCGGACGTAGACGGGCACCCCGGCCCAGCGCCAGTTGTCGACGGACAGCTGCATGGCCACGAAGGTCTCAGTGCGGCTGTCGGGTGCCACACCCTCCTCCTGGCGGTAGCCGGGGACGGGCGTGCCCTCGATGGTGCCGGCGGTGTACTGGGCCCGCACGCCAGCACCCACGGCTTCGTCGACGGTGGGGATCTCCACTGCCTTGAGCAGCTTCACCTTCTCGTCGCGGATGCTCTGCGCCTCGATGGTGGTCGGAGGTTCCATCAAGGTCAGCGACAGCACCTGCATCACGTGGTTCTGGACGATGTCGCGCAATGCGCCGGCCCGCTCGTAGAACCCGCCCCGGTGCTCCACACCGAGCTGCTCGGCGACGGTGATCTGGATGCTGTCGATGTACCGACGGTTCCAGATGGGCTCGAACACCGCATTGGCGAAGCGCAGTGCCAGCACGTTCTGGACGGTCTCCTTGCCCATGTAGTGGTCGATGCGGAAGATCTGGTCCTCGTCGAAGCAGCGGTGCAGGGCGTCGTTGAGGGCGCGGGCACTGGTCAGGTCGGTGCCGAAGGGTTTCTCCACGACGATGCGGGCGAATTGGCCGCCGGGCCCGGGCCGGTTGCAGCCATGACGGGCCAGGGCATCGGCCACAGGGGCGAAGGCGTCTGGGACCGTGGCCAGGTAGTAGAGGCGGTTCCCTGCCGTCCCCAGCTCGCGGTCGCAGTTCTCAAGGACGTCGCGCAGGCGGTCGAAGGTCTCGGGCGCCGCGTACTCCCCGGTCACGTAGCGGAAGCGACCCACGACCGACCGGAACTCCTCTCCCGCCTCGCCCACGGCGGTCAGTGCCTGGCGCCGGAAGTCGTCGTCGCTCCACGCCGTGCGTGCCACACCCACCACCGAGAAGCCCGTGGGCAGGGCACCGTGGCGGCTGAGGGCGGCCAGGGCCGGCAGGAGCTTGCGCGCTGTGAGATCGCCCGACGCGCCGAACACCACGAGGACCTGTGGCGGGGGAGTGGTGACGGTGTCGAGCTCGTGGACGAGGAGGGCGGACGCCGCGTCGGTCGACGGGGACGAGGTCGGTGCGTCGGACCCCCTCGGTGGCGACGACGGGTCTGGTGCGCCGGACCCCGCAGGCGGCCGGGGTGCCCCCGGCGCACTGGGAGGTTCGTGCACGGAGGGGCCAGCGTTCTCTGGCGTCACGACGGCCTCGTCTCCGCCGCCGTGTCGGTCACCACGGCGTGCCCGCCGAACTGGTTGCGCAGCGCGGCCAGCAGGCGGTTGGCGAAGGAGTCCGGTTGCTGGGACTGGAACCGCTGGAACAGCGACGTGGCGATGGCCGGTGCGGCGACCCCGCGGGCCACGGCCTCTTCGACGGTCCAGCGCCCTTCGCCGGAGTCCACCACGTAGCCCTCGATGTGCTCGAAGCCCGAACCCGGCCGAAGGGCCCGCTCGGTCAGCTCGAGCAGCCACGAACGCACCACCGACCCGTACCGCCAGATGGAGGCGATCTGGTGGAGGTCGAGGGAGAATTCCTCGGCCTTGCCCATGAGCTCGAACCCCTCGGCGTAGGCCTCCATCAACCCGTACTCGATGCCGTTGTGCACCATTTTGACGAAGTGCCCGGCGCCGACGGGCCCGACGTGAGCGTAGCCACCCTCAGGGGCCAGGGCCCGCAAGACCGGCTCGCAACGCGCCACGTGCTCGGGAGCGCCCCCGACCATCAGGCAGTAGCCCTCGGTGAGGCCCCACACCCCACCCGAGGTGCCGGCGTCGACGAAGCCGATGCCCCGCTCACCCAGCGAGGCCGCCGTGGGCGCAGCCTCCTTGTAGTTCGAATTGCCGCCGTCGATGACGACGTCGCCCGAGCCGAGCAGCTCCTTCAGGCGGGCGATGGTGGAGGTGGTGGGCTCCCCCGCGGGCACCATGACCCACACCACCCTCGGCGGTGCCAGCGCGGCGCACAGATCCTCGAGGGACGCGGCGGGTTCGGCGCCGGCAGCGGCAACCGCCTGGCGGGCCTGCGCGGAGACGTCGAAGGCGACCACCTGGTGCCCCTTGCCCAACAGGCGTTGGGTCATGTTGGCACCCATCTTCCCCAGACCGACCATGCCGATGCGCATCTCGCCGTCCTTCCCCGCCCCCACGGCGCCCGCACCCCGGGCACCAGCCCGACCTGGATGCTCGGCGCCCCGGCAGGGGCTCGCTCACAATGTTCCGCCCGCCTCCCCGCCGATCACCAGCGGATCCTCCACCGCCACCCGCCGCACCCGGCGGCCGTGGGCCAGCAGGCTCTGGTGGTCGCCGATGGCCTGAGCCGCGATGAGCGTGCCGAAATCGTAGGGCGCCCCCGGCACGGGGACCGGTGGCCCCGGCGTGGCCGAGACCAGCTGGAGCGCCACCACGGTGTTCGGGCCGCCTTTGTGGAGCTGGCCGGTGGAGTGGAGGAACCGTGGACCGTATCCCACGGTGACGGCGATGCCCCCGAGATGGTCGCGCACCCGCCGGCGGAGGTGCTCCAACGCGGCGTCCTGCCCGTAGGGCAGGTAGGCCTGCAGTGAGACGTAGTCGCCCGGGCGCACGGTGGAGGTCAGCCATGCCAGCGCGCTACCGGGGTCCGCCACCGCGACCTCCGGCAGGGGCAGGTGGGCGAGTACCTCCGCGGTGTTGTGCTTGGACTCCGCCACGTTGGGTTCGTCGAAGGGATCGATCCCGAGCACGTGCCCGCACAGCGCGGTTGCCACTTCCCACCGCAGGAATTGCGTGGCCACGTCACCGGGTTCTTCCAGGGTGAGGGTGACGAGGTGGCGGTCGGGCCCCTCTTCGCGTTCGGTGGTGGGCACGGGCACGCACCCGGTGCCGTGCTTGCCCGTCGACTCGGCGATGAGCTGCTCCACCCAGAGGCCGAAGGAGGCGAACGGCTCGGGAACCACGATGGTGACCTTGTCCCGCCCGGCTCGCGCCGCGTGGCCCATGGCCAGGCCAAGCTCCGCCGCCTCGTGGAGATCAGCCGCCAGCGCCCGCTCGCACAGCTCGGCCACGTCGTAGCCGACGAGCGCAGCCGGCACCATGCCGAAGTACGACAGGACGGAGTACCGCCCGCCGATGTCAGGTGCGTTCTCGAAGCAGCGGGCAAAGCCGCGCTCGGCCGCCAGCGCCGCCAGGGGCGTCCCGGGATCGGTGATGGCGGCATAGCGCGACGGGTCGGGCAGCTGCGCCCAGGCATGGGCGAGGAGCGCGTTGGGCTCCAAGGTGGTGCCCGACTTGGAGGAAACCACGACGAAGGCGTCGGAGAGGTCGAGGGCGGCCACGGTGGCCGGGTGGGTGGTGTCGCACACCACCAGGCGCCGCCGGGAGGTCCCCGGTCCACCGGGCGTACCCGTTGCCGCCAGGGTCGCCTCGAGCACCGCCGGACCCAGGGAAGAGCCGCCCATGCCCAGCAGGACCACGGTGGGCTGGTCGATGGTTGTGGCCCAGGCGGCGAGCTCGGTCGCCTCCGCCGCCAGACGCCGGGGGGCGTCGAGCCATCCCAGACGGCTCGCAGAGACGTTGCCTGCCGGCCACAGGGTGCCGTCGCGGGCGAGGAGCCGGGCCAGGAGCTCCCCCGCCTGGCCGGTACCGCTCATCGGGCGTGCGGAGGGGTCACCGGCCTGCCCCCAGCCTGTTCGCCTTGTCGGTCAGCGACTGGAGCAGCTCGTCGAAGGACTTGGCGAACGCGGCCACGCCCTCCTCCTCAAGGGTGCGCGCCACGTCCGCCATGTCGACCCCCAATGCCTCCAGGCGATCGAGGCGCTGGCGTGCGGCCGGGGGATCCGCGTCCACCGTACGGGCCAGGGTCCCGTGGTCCTCGAGCGCGGCGATGGTCTGCTCGGGCATGGTGTTGACGGTGTCGGGGCCGATGAGGCTCTCCACGTAGGCGAGATCGGAGTAGGCAGGGTTCTTCGTCGACGTCGATGCCCACAGGGGTCGCTGGACGTGGGCGCCCTTGGCGGCCAACGCCTCCCAGCGTGGGCCGTGGAAGCGGCGGCGGAAGAGCTGGTAGGCCTGCTGCGCCTGGGCGACGGCCGCGCTGCCGCGGGCCGCCAGCAGCTCGGCGCGCCGGCGTTCGTCGTCGGTGTGCTGGGCGAGGGTCTCGAGGCGCCGATCCACCTCGGTGTCGACCCGGCTCACGAAGAACGATGCCACGCTGCGCACGCCCGACAGGTCGGGGGCGCCAGCGGCGGACAGGTCCTCGAGGCCGGCCAGGTAGGCCTCGATCACCTCGTCGTAGCGCTCGAGGCTGAACAGCAAGGTGACGTTGATGTTGCGGCCCTCGGCCACCATGGTGCGGATGGCAGGGATGCCCTCGGCAGTGGCAGGGATCTTCACGTACAGGTTGGGCTCGTCGATCAGCTCGTGCAGGTGGCGGGCCGCGGCCACCGAGCCCGCCGTGTCGTGGGCGAGCGCGGGTGCCAACTCGATCGAGACGAAGCCGTCCTCGCCCCCCGATTCCTGGTGGACCGACCGCAACAGTGCCAGCGCGTCGCGCACGTCACTGATCGCCATCTCCCAGTAGGCCTCCTCCACGGAGTGGGTGGCCAGCAGGTCCCGGAACTGCTCGTCGTAGACAGCATGACCCTCGATGGCACGGGCGAAGATGGTGGGATTGGACGTCACCCCTCGGATGCCCTGGTCGATGAGGGTGGCCAGGGTGCCGTCGCGCAGCGCATCGCGGCGCAGGTTGTCGAGCCACGGGCTCTGGCCGTAGCGGTGGTAGAGGTCGTGGAGGATGGTCATGGCAGCTCCTTGTGGCTCGGCTGTCCTCGAGGCACCCGCCGGGGCGAACGGGTGGCGCGCTCGAGCAGCAGCCGGGCACGCGTTGCCACGTTGGCGGGGGTGAAGCCAAAGCGTTCGAGCACCTCGGCGCCGGGAGCGGACGCCCCGAAGTGGTCGATGGCCACCACGTCGTCCGCGTACCGTTCCCATCCGAAGGATGCGGCGGCTTCGACGGCCAGCACGGGCACCTCGGGGGGCAGAACTGCGGCACGGTACCGCTCGTCCTGTGCGCCGAACAGCTCCCACGACGGCAGCGAGACCACCCTGGCGCGTACGGGCGCTGTGGGATCGGCGCGAAGCAGGTCGGCGGCAGCCAGGCACAGCGCGACCTCGCTGCCGGTGCCCACCAGGACGACCTCGGGGTCGCCTGCTGTGGCATCGGCCAGCACGTAGCCTCCCCGGGCCACGCCCTCGAAGGCCTGCGCCGTGCCGTCGAGGACCGGGAGGTTCTGGCGCGACAGGATCAATGCGGTCGGGCCGTCGGACTCCACCGCGATGCGCCAGGCATGGGCGGTCTCATTGGCGTCCGCCGGCCGCAGGACGCGAAGGTTGGGCATGGCCCGCATGGCCGCCAGCTGCTCGATCGGCTGGTGCGTGGGGCCGTCCTCGCCCAGGCCCACCGAGTCGTGGCTCCACAGGTACACCACGTGCGCCTCGGACAGGGCGGCGAGGCGGACGGACGGGCGCATGTAGTCGCTGAACACGAAGAAAGTGCCGCCCACCGGGAGGACGCCACCGTGCAGGGCCATGCCGGTCATGACCGCGCCCATGGCGTGCTCCCGGATCCCGTAATGGACCTGGTTGCCCCCCGGGTCGTGTCGCGACTGGGTACTGCCACCGGCCAGCTCGGCTCCGGTGTTCTCGGTGAGGTCGGCGGCGCCCGACACGAGCCCGGGCAGGAGCTCCGCCGTGGCGTCGAGGCACCGCTTGATGGCGTGGCGGGTGGCGATCGGACCGGCGCCCGCGTCGAACACCGGCAATTTGGCGTGCCAGCCCTCGAGGCCGCGCCCGCGCCATGCCGCCTCCCACGCGGCGCGATCACCGCGCCAGGCATCGAAGCGTTCCCGCCAGGCCCGGTGGCGCTCGGCCCCGCGTGCCGCGCACCGACGGTAGAACGCCAGCACCTCCTCGGGTACCCAGAACTGCTTCTCGGGTGGCAGTCCCAGCAGCTGCTTGGTTGCCCGGACCTCCTCTTCGCCCAGGGGGCTGCCATGGGCCGCTGCCGTGTCGGTCTTGGTGGGAGCGGGCCAACCGATGTGGCTGCGCAGGACGAGGAGCGACGGCCGGTCCTCCACGGCCATGGCGCGGCGCAGGGCGGCTTCCAGGGCGTCGGTATCGTTGGCGACCTCGCCCAACGCCTCCACGTGCCACCCGTAGGCGCGGAACCGGGCGGGCACGTCGTCGGAGTAGGCCAGATCGGTCGATCCGTCGATCGTGATGTGGTTGTCGTCGTAGACGCACACCAGCCGCCCGAGCCCGAGGTGTCCTGCCAAGGAGGCGGCTTCGTGACTGATGCCTTCCATGAGGTCGCCGTCGGAGCAGATGGCGAAGACGCGGTGGTCGATGACCTCGGGTCCGAACCGTGCGCGGAGCCAACGTTCGGCCAGCGCCATGCCCACGGCGTTGGCAAAACCCTGGCCCAGGGGTCCGGTGGTGACCTCGACTCCGGGGACGAGGTGGACCTCGGGATGCCCCGGCGTCCGGCTGCCCCACTGGCGGAAGGCGCGCAGGTCGTCGAGGGTCAGGCCGTAGCCGGTCAGGTACAGGAGGCTGTAGAGCAGGATCGAGGCGTGGCCGGCCGACAGCACGAACCGGTCGCGGTCGGGCCAGGCCGGGTCGGCCGGGTCATGGTGCATGATGCGGGTGAACAGGACGTGGCCGAGTGGCGCCAAGGCCATGGCCGTTCCGGGGTGTCCCGAGTTGGCCTGCTGGGGCGCGTCCATGGCCAGACCCCGGATCACGGCGATCCCCAACTGTTCCAGCGCCCGCTCCTCGCTCACGCGGCCCACCGTACCCTCTCGCCGTCGCCAGGCAGCAGGCGCTCCGATGTGCCCGGCAGGGGAGGCCGGCCCGTCAGGCCGACGGTGCGGGCCGGTCCCGGAGCAACGCCAGCGCGGCGGTGAACCCGTGCAGGAAGGTGCGCCCCCCCACCGGCCCCAGCTCGCCAGCGGCGAAGCACCCGACGACAGGCCGGGTTCCGAGCTGCTCGGCGATGACCCCGACGTCGTGGTCGGGGCGGCCGAAGAACCGGCTCCCGCGCCCGTTGCAGGTGAAGAGCACGGCGGCATCGGCCCGCCGGCCCCGAAGCTGGAGGTGGAGATCGTCGTCGGCACTGCGGGCGTCGCGCAGGTGGAACTGGACCGTGGTGCCGACAGGCACCACATCCCCCACCACCAGCGCACCGCTGGCGCGATCCACGCCCACCACCGTGCGGACGAGGAAGTCCCCCGGTCCGAACGACGCACGATGCTCGTCGATCACCCGACCCAGGTGGAGCCCGCCGTGTTCGATGACGGCGACGTCGTCGGGGGGGAGGGTCGAGGCCTGGGCCACCAACCGTTCGAGGGCAGGCCGGCCCGCCAGCTCTGAGATGACGGTGCCCTCGGCCCTCGTGACCACGAAGGGGCGACCGAACGGGCGGCATCCCTGGGACACCACCGTCTCGACCTCGACACCGGGACCGAGCAGCACGCCCACCGCACCGGCGCTGCGCACCTGGTGCCCGAGCACGAGCCGGTTGCCTCCCGGTCCCCGAGCGGCACCGGCGAAGCCACCCACCACGGGGAGCGCGCCGTGATGTGCTGCCAGCCACGCCACGAACGCGTCGGGTGGCACGCTGTAGGGGTCGGCGACGAGCAGGGCCGCGCTCGGCGTGAACGGCACCGGGGGCCAGCCCGTCACCATGGCGCCGCCGTCGCCGGGAACCACGTCGAGCGCGAGCGGGACCACCGGACCCACCCGCGCCGCCAGCGCGCTGATCGCCGCTGCGTGCTCCACCTCGCGATGGGGGCCGATCACCGACTCGGCAGCGGCACCCAGGAGCACCAAGGGGTGCAGGACGGCATCGAGTGCGCCGGCCACGTCCTCGAGAGCTCCCGCATGGTGCGGGCTCACGAAGACCAGCACCAGGTCCGGCCGCTCGCCCACCTGCTCGAGGAGGGCGCCCGCCACCTCGCCCGCGGCGTGCGCGGTCAGGGGGTGCTCGCTCATGGCGGCGGCGAAGGGCACCGTGCCGGACGCTACCAAGGCGGCGCCCATGTCAGCGTGCCGTAGTGTCCGCCGGGCGCCGGCGACTGCCACTGACGGCGGGCGGCCAGACGCGCCGGCCGCTGAGCCACACTGCCACCACGTCCGGCTCGGGTGCGGCGGGGTCGGCCGGATTGCCGCGCAGCGCCACGATGTCGGCGCGCGCCCCGGACACCAGTGCGCCGCGATCGGAAAGCCCCAGCAACCGGGCGGGAGTCGTGGCCGCGGCGGCGACCGCCGCCACCAGCGAGATCCCGGCCGACCGAACGCAGCGGGCGACCGCTGCTGCGGGCGTGAGCAGCGACCCGGCCAGGGTCCCGTCCGGGAGCTCGACCGCCGCCGGCGTTCCGCCACCACGTCCCGAACCACTCGCTGTCCGACCGCCGCCGACGGCGCCGCCCGGGGTGGGTTGCGCCACGCGGTCGGTCACCAGGACCGTCCGGGGAGCTCCCTTGGCCAGGAACGCGATGCGGACCACGTCGGGATGGAGATGGACGAGATCCGCGATGAGCGAGACCGCCAGGCGGTCGTCGGCCAGGGCCGCGCCCAACAGACCCGGGCGGCGGTGGTGGAACGGCCCCATGGCGTTGCCCAGGTGCGTCACGAGGCGGGCACCGGCCGTCGCGGCCGCATGGGCCTGCTCGGCGGTGCACGCGGAATGACCGAGCGCAACGAGGACCCCTGCGCGAGCCAGGGTCGCAATCGCCTCGAGCGCACCCGGGAGCTCAGGAGCAAGGGTGACCACGCGCACCACGGGCGCGATGGCAGCCAGCTGCGCGGCAGTGACCCGCGGGGCGAGGAGACGAGGGGGGTGGGCGCCGGGGACCGCCAGGAACGGTCCCTCGAGGTGGACGCCCGCCAGGTGGGGGCCATCACCCGCCGGGCGGGCAGCGGCGGCCTCGAGGCGAGCCAGCGCCGCACGGAGGACCGCCGGCGCCACGGTCGGGAGGGTGGGGCACCACGTGGTGGTGCCCGAGCCCAGCAGGGCGCGCTCGAGACGGTCCCAGTCGGCACCGGCCGCGGTGGCGACCGCAATGTCGCCGACGCCGTTGACCTGCAGGTCGACGAACCCAGGTACCAGCACGTCGTAGACGGCGCGTGGCGCATGTGCTGCGTCGGGCTCGCGCCCAGCGCGCACCGCGGTGATCCTGCCCTCCTCGACGACCACCTCGCCGGGGCACAGCAGCGCGTCGGGGGTCACCACCGTGCGCGCCCGCAGCACCGTGCGAGCCGGCGGCTCGATGCCGGCGCTCGAAGGCGCGGCCCGGGTGGCGACGGGGGATCCAGCCGTGGCGGCGCGGGGGGTGCCGGCGTCTCGGCGATGTCCCGACGTCGACGCAGCGTCCGCCACGTCCGAACCGTACCGAACCGTACACGCACGGTGCCCCGCGGTGGCACACGGTACGTTCGGGGCGTGGCCGAGCCGTCCGAGCGACCGGCGCCGCCCCGGCGCGCCATGCAGGTGCCGCCCAACTGCGACCTGACATTGGGCATGGTGTGCCTGGACAAGACCGAGCCGGGGCGCACCACGTGGCACATGCCTGCCGACGAGCGGTTCACCAATCCCGCCGGCATCCTCCAAGGTGGCTTCCTGGCGGCGTGCTGCGACTCGGCCATGGGGGCCGCCGCCGTGACGGCCGTGCGGGGCCGGCGGGTGTTCGCGGCGAACGCCGAGATGAAGGTGAGCTTCCTGGCTCCGGTCCGCCCGGGCGGGATGCTGACCTGTCACGCCTGGATCGTGTCGGCGGGCAGCCGGGTGGCGTTTGCCGAGGCCGAGGTCGTCGACGACGGCGGGCGGATCGTGGCCCGCGCCAGCTCCACCTACATCCTCACCCCGCGCCCGTAGGCCCGGCGTGGCATGGGGGGTCGGGCGCCGATCCCGGCTGCTGCACCACGTTGCTTGCAGCGCCATGCGCGTGCAAGGAAGGATGGCCGGCACGGAAGGAGGCCCGTGCCGCAACGACCGGAGCGAACCGCACGCCGCGACCGGGCACCGGGGATCGCCGCTGGCGGCGACCTGGTGCAGCTCGTGGTCGACTACGCCAAGCAGGAGACCGTCGGTCGCGTGCGCGGCCTGGGCCGGTTTGCCGTGCTGGGCGCTCCGGCCGCCGTACTGCTGTCGGTGGGGGTGGGCATCCTCCTCCTGGCGCTGCTGCGAGCCCTCCAGACCGAGACCGGATCGGCGTTCCGCGGCAATCTCTCGTGGCTCCCGTACCTGATCACGGCAGTGCCGGCGTCGGGCGTCGTGGGGTTCGTGTCGTGGCGCATCGTGTCAGGTCCGGCCCGACGGGCGAGACGAACGACGGAGCGGGACGCATGAACGCCACGACCACGCCGATCACCCGTGACGACCTCGAGCGGAAGCTGCGCGAGCTCTCCGGCGAGCTGGACGGTCAGCTCGAGGCGGCCAAGCCGGCTCTGGTGGCGACGGTCGCCGGCGTCGCCCTCCTCGTGGCCCTGGTGGCCTACCTGCTGGGGCGCAGGTCCGGCCGACGTCGCTCGGCCGTGGTGGAGATCCGCCGGATCTGACCAGTGGACCGCCTGCTGCGCAGCCTCGTCCACCGGGCCGCCCGGCGCGGGCTCGGTGGCGACCCGTTGTGGCTGGCCGTGGCCGCGGTCGCCTGGTTGGTGCGGCGCGAGCGCGCCCGCGACAGGAGGGTGGTGTGGTCAGGGCGCCTGCGCCGGGGCGAGGGGCTCCTCATCCACGCGCGCGGCGATGACCCCGGCACCGGGTGAGGCCGTGGCGGGGGAGGTGCTGGCGCGGCGCGGCGTCCTGCAGGTGGGCGAGCGCGTGCTGCTGGTCGACGCCAAGCAGCGGCGCTACCTCGTGACCCTGGCAGCCGGGGGCGCCTTCCACACGCACGCCGGGTTCCTGCCCCATGACGACATCATCGGCAAGGAGGAGGGTGCCGTGGTGGCGGCCTCGACCGGCCGGCGCTTCACGGTTCTGCGACCCACGCTGGCCGACGTGGTGCTCAAGATGCCCCGCGGGGCCCAGGTCGTGTACCCCAAGGATCTGGGAGCCATCTTGATGGCGGCCGACATCGGGCCAGGCATGCGGGTGCTGGAGGCCGGCGTGGGATCGGGCGCGCTGTCCATGGCCCTGCTGCGCGCCGGCGCAGAGGTGATCGGTTACGAACGCCGCCCCGACTTCGCCCAACGCGCCCAGGCCAACGTGGCCGCGTGGCTGGGCGAGCACGTGACCACCTACCGCGTCGTCGAGCGCGACGTCTACGACGGGATCGAGGAGCAGGGCCTGGACCGGGTCGTGCTCGACCTGCCCGAGCCGTGGCGGGTGCTGCCCGCCGCGCAGCGCGCACTGCGGCGCGGGGGCATCCTCGTCGCCTACCTGCCCACCATCAACCAGACGGCCACCTTCCGCAGCGCGCTGGCGGCCGGGCCTTGGGGTCTGACCGAGACGTCGGAACTGCTGCGCCGGACGTGGCACATCGAGGAGCGCTCGGTGCGGCCCGACCACCGGATGGTGGCACACACCGGCTTCCTCACCACGGCGCGGCTCGTCGAACGCCATGGGAGCGAGCCACCAGGACCCGGGCGGTAGCGCTGGCCGGGGGATCGGAGGGATCGCAGCCCTTTCCGCCAGCCCGGGCCTGTTCGACGCGTCAGCCCTGCTCGATGAAGATGCACTCCCCGGGGCACTCTTCGGAGGCCTCGGTGACTGCCTCCTCGAGGTCCTCGGGGACCAGCGCCATGCCGGCCGAGCCGCCGGGATCGTTCATCACCCGGTCACCCTCCTTGACGTAGGCGAGCCCGTCGTCGAGCAGCGTGAAGACGGCCGGGGCGATCTCCTCGCACAAGCCGTCCCCGGTGCACAGATCCTGGTCGATCCAGACCTTCATGTGCTCGTCAAACCTCTTCTCGTCGAGGGGCCGCCGGTCCCAAGGGACCGTAACGAGCGCCCGTTCCCGGTGTCAATCCGTGCGCCGGGACCACACCGCCCTGGCGGGTCCCTCCATGGTACGGGACCACGTGCCGGTACGGAACCACACGGAATTCCTCGACGGTGGACATCACCCAACGTCCCGGCCGCCGAGGTCCACGGCACGGGGGCGGGCCTCCCGGCGTCAGTGACAGGGCTGGGCCCGCAGGGTGGCGCTCCTCTGGCGCGGGGCCGTGTAGGGTCGCAGACGGGAGCCCACGCATCCGAGGGAGGTGGTCCGGACGGCCGAGTCGGACGAAGGTCGGGAGCTGGCGCTGCGCGAGGAGCTCGAGCTGGCACGGGCGCGTGCCCGTCAGGCCGAGGAGGAGATCGCCCTGCTGCGTCGCCGCCTCTCCGAGGGGCCCGGACGCGTTCAGTCGCTCGAGGAGCGGCTGCTCGAGACCAAGGGGCAGCTCGCCCAGGCGGTGTCCCAGAACGAGAAGCTCACCTACACGCTGCAGCAGGCCAAGGAGCACATCGCCGCGCTGCGCGAGGAAGTGGACAAGCTCACCCAGCCTCCCAGCGCGTACGGCACCTTCCTGGGGGCCAATGAGGACGGGACCGTCGACGTGTTCTCGGGTGGGCGCAAGATGCGGGTGGCGGTCCACCCCGAGATCGACGTGGCCCAGCTCCGCCGGGGTCAGGAGGTCGTGCTCAACGAGGCGCTGAACGTGGTCCTGGCCCGGGAGGGCGAGGGCTCCGGTGAGGTCGTCACGTTGAAGGAGCTCCTCGACGACGGGCGCCGGGCAATCGTCTTCGCCCGCGCCGACGAGGAGCGCGTGGTGGAGCTGGCCGACGCGCTGGTCGGGGTGCACCTGCGGGCGGGCGATGCCGTGCTGATGGAGACGCGCTCGCAGCTGTTGGTGGAGAAGCTTCCCCGTCCCGAAGTGGAGGAGCTGGTCCTCGAGGAGGTGCCGGAGGTCACCTACGCCGACGTGGGCGGCCTCGACGCCCAGATCGAGGCCATCACCGACGCCGTGGAGCTGCCCTACCTGCACCGCACCTTGTTCGCCGACTACCGCCTTCCGGCCCCAAAGGGCATCCTGCTCTACGGCCCGCCCGGGTGCGGCAAGACCCTCATCGCCAAGGCCGTCGCCAATTCGCTGGCGACCAAGGTGGCCGAAGTGACCGGCAACGCCAAGGCGCGCAGCTACTTCCTCAACATCAAGGGACCGGAGCTGCTCAACAAGTACGTGGGGGAGACCGAGCGCCAGATCCGCCTCGTGTTCCAGCGGGCACGCGAGAAGGCGGAGGAGGGCGTGCCCGTCATCGTGTTCTTCGACGAGATGGACTCCCTGTTCCGCACCCGGGGGACGGGGATCAGCTCCGACATCGAGTCGACGATCGTGCCCCAGCTGCTGGCCGAGATCGACGGGGTCGAGGCGTTGCGCGACGTGATCGTGATCGGCGCCTCCAACCGCGAGGACCTCATCGACCCCGCGATCCTGCGCCCCGGTCGGCTGGACGTGAAGATCAAGATCGAGCGCCCCGACGAGGCTGCCGCCGCCCAGATCTTCGCCCGGTACCTGACACCGGACATCCCGCTCGATCCGGCCGAGGTCGAGCGGCTCGGCGGCGGGGACCCGGCCAAGGCGGTGGCCGCCATGATCGAGCGCACGGTGCACGAGATGTACCGGTCGGACGACGAGAACAAGTTCCTCGAGGTGACATACCAGAACGGCGACCGAGAGGTCCTGTACTTCCGGGACTTCGCATCGGGGGCGATGATCGAGAACATCGTCCGCCGGGCGAAGAAGCTGGCCATCAAGCGGGCCATTGCGGGCGAGGGCAACGGGATCCGCACCGATGACCTCCTGCAGTCGATCCGCCAGGAGTACAAGGAGAACGAGGACCTCCCCAACACGACCAACCCGGACGACTGGGCGCGGATCTCGGGCAAGAAGGGGGAGCGGATCGTCTACGTGCGGACGCTGCTGGCCGACAAGGAGGAGACCCGCGGCGGCCGCTCCATCGAGCGGGTGGGCACTGGTCAATACCTCTGACGCTGCCGGCGGCGCTGCCGGCTGCTCGGTCAGCTCCGGGTCCCACCGGCGGCAGGGGCTCGACCCAGCCGGTGCTGGCCACGAACCCTGCTCCGCCGCCCCGGTGGCCGGGCCGGCCCGTGTGCGCTCGTGGGGTCCCGGGGGCGCTGCGGCCCCTGGAGAGGGGCCAGAGCCACTAGGGTCGCCGGTGTGGCCGTCCGCAAGGTGTGCGGCATCGAGACCGAGTACGGGATCGCCCACCTGGGAGGGGAGGGCAATCCGGTCGCCTCGTCGTCGCTGCTCGTCAACGCGTACGTGGCCGACCTGGCCCGAGCCGGGTGGGACTTCGAGGACGAGTCGCCCGGCAACGACGCCCGGGGTTTCACGCGCGAGGGCGCCATGCCCCCCGAGATCGAGACACACCTGGTCAACGCCGTGCTCACCAACGGGGCCCGCTACTACGTGGACCACGCCCACCCGGAATTCTCCACGCCCGAGTGCGCCGATGCACTCGAGGTGGTCCGCTACGACAAGGCAGGGGAGGAGGTCCTCCGCCGCTCCATGGCGGCAGCGGCGCGGGCGCTGCCGCCGGGCCAGTCGATCGTGGTCTACAAGAACAACTCCGACGGCAAGGGCAACTCCTACGGCACCCACGAGAACTACCTGATGGACCGGTCGGTCCCCTTCGCGCGGATCGCACACCTCGTCACCGCGCACTTCGTCACGCGCCAGGTGTTCTGCGGAGCCGGGAAGGTGGGCGCCGAGACGCCGGTGCTGGCCGGGCACGACGTGGTGTTCCAGCTGTCGCAGCGGGCAGAGTTCTTCGAGGAGGAGGTCGGCCTCGAGACCACCTTGAAGCGCCCCATCGTCAACACCCGCGACGAGCCGCACGCCGACCCCCAGCGCTACCGGCGGTTCCATGTCATCGTGGGCGATGCCAACCTGTGCGAGGTCGCCACCTTCTTGAAGGTGGGCACGACTGCCCTCGTCCTGTCGATGATCGAGGACGACGCCTTCGGCGAGGCCGAACCGGTGCTGGCCAACCCCGTCAAGGCCATCCGGCAGGTGGCCTACGACCCGAGCCTGTCGGCCACGGTCGAGCTGGCCGACGGGCGGTCGGCCACGGCCGTGGAGATCCAGTGGGAGCTCTACGACCGGGCGCGCAAGTACGCCGAGGACCGGGGACTCGACAGCGTGGGGGGCGACGCGGTGGGCACGGCCATCCTGGCGCGCTGGGAGTCGGTGCTCGGCGGGCTGGAGACCGACCCGGCGACGGTGGCCGGGCAGGTCGACTGGTGCGCCAAGCTGCACCTGCTCGAGGCCTACCGGGCCCGGCACGGCCTGGACTGGGACGACCACCGGCTGGCGGCGCTCGACCTGCAGTACCACGACCTGCGCCCGGAGCGGTCCCTGTTCAGCCGTCTGGGTACCGAGGTGCTGGTGGAGCCCGAAGACGTGCTGCGGGCGGTCACGGAGCCGCCACGGACCACGCGGGCCTACTTCCGGGGCGAGTGCCTGCGGCGATGGGCACCGGCCGTGGCCAGCGCCAACTGGGACTCCCTGGTGTTCGACCTGGGCGCCGATCCACTGCGGCGCGTCCCTATGATGGACCCGCTCCGTGGCACGGCCGACCACGTCGAGGAGCTCCTGAGAGGAAGCTCGTCGCCGGCGGAGCTGTTGCACCGGTTGAGCGGCTAGAGAGGGACGCAGGAGCGATGGCTGAACGGGAGCAGAAGCGCAAGACGACGACCAGCACGCGTGAGGAGCGGGTCGCCGAGGAGGCGCCGGCGCCTTCTGCGCAGGGGGAGAAGCTCAAGGCGGAGCTCGACGACCTCCTCGACGAGATCGACGAGGTGCTCGAGGAGAACGCCGAGGAATTCGTGCGCAATTACGTGCAGAAGGGTGGGCAGTAGCCCGTGCCCCTGCCACTGTTCGCGCCCGGGGACGACCCGGGTCCCGATTTCGCTGCCCTGCTGCGCCGCCTGCACGGCCCCCTGCCCGGGCCGCTGGCCGCGCCCGACGCCCTGCCGGTTCGCCACGGCACCACGGTGGTGGCCCTGCGCTACGTGGACGGGGTCGTCATGGCCGGGGACCGCCGGGCCACCGAAGGCAATTTCATCGCCCATCGCGCCATGGAGAAGGTCTTCCCCGCCGACCGACACTCCGCCGTGGCCATCGCCGGGGCTGCCGGACCGGCGGTGGAGATGGTCAAGCTCTTCCAGACCCAGCTGGAGCACTACGAGAAGGTGGAGGGCGTGGCCCTGAGCCTCGAGGGCAAGGCGAACCAGTTGGGACAGATGGTGCGGGAGCACCTCCCCATGGCGTTCCAGGGGCTGGTGGTCGTCCCCCTGTTCGCCGGGTACGACCTGCGCCGGGGCATGGGCCGCATCTTCACCTACGACGTGACCGGCGGGCACTACGAAGAGGCCGACCACGCCGCCACCGGCTCCGGCGGCCGGGACGCCCGTACCACCATCAAGCTGGGCTGGCGAGCCGACCTCGGGCGGCACGAAGCCATCGAGCTCGCTGTGCAGGCCTTGTACAACGCGGCCGACGAGGACGCGGCCACGGGAGGGCCCGACGTGGTGCGGGGCATCTACCCGGTCGTGGCCACGGTCACCGTGGACGGGTACGCCCGGGTGGAGGAGGACGAGGTGGCCGAGCGCTTCGGCGTGCTCGTGCAGCGTGGGATCACCGGAGGGCGGACGTCATGACCATGCCCTTCTACGTGGCACCCGAGCAGGTGATGAAGGATCGGGCCGAGTACGCCCAGAAGGGCATCGCCCGCGGGCGCTCCCTGATCGCCACCACCTACGCCGGAGGGATCGTGATCGTGGCGGAGAACCCCTCCCGGTCCCTGCACAAGGTGTCCGAGATCTACGACCGGATCGCGTTCGCCGGGGTGGGCAAGTACAACGAATTCGACCAACTGCGGGTGGCCGGGGTGCGCCACGCCGACACCAAGGGATTCGCCTTCAGCCGCGAGGACGTCGACGCCCGATCGCTGGCCAACCTGTACGCCCAGTTCCTCGGGAACGTCTTCACCCACGAGATGAAGCCGCTGGAGGTGGAGATCCTGGTGGCCGAGCTGGGCGACGACAGCCGGCCCGACCAGCTCTACCACATCGCCTACGAGGGCACCATCACCGACGAGGAGCACTTCGCCGTCCTGGGCGGGGAGACAGAGGCCATCACCCAGCGCTTCTCGGCGTCCTTTGCCGAGGGGTGGTCCCTCGACGAGGCACTTCGCGCCGCTGTCGCGGCCTTGGCCGGCCCCGAGCGGACCCTTGGGCCGGCGGAGCTCGAGGTGGCCGTGCTCGAACGGGGCAACGGCCGCCGGGCGTTCCGCCGGCTGGGCCCCGAGGAGCTGGCCGAGCGGTTGGCGCCGGGCCGGCGTGCTCCGAGGACCGCCCGACGCGGGGCGCACCCGGGTGCAGCGGGTGAGGACGAGGGCGACGGCGGCGCCGGTTCCTGAGCGCCCTCGACTGCCTCGCAGGCTGACTCCCACCGCCTGACCCCTGCCCCGGCGCGGGCACCGGGAGCGAACCGGCGGGCCGGTGGTGCCCCACGCACGTCGTGCCCCGGGCAAACGCCCGTGCATCGCCGGGCGGCAGTACCGTGGGTCCGTGGAGCGGCGGATCTTCGGCCTCGAGAACGAGTACGGGGTGACCTGCACCCAGCGGGGCCAGCGCCGCCTCAGCCCCGACGAGGTGGCCCGGTACCTCTTCCGCCGGGTGGTGAGCTGGGGACGCTCCTCCAACGTGTTCCTCGAGAACGGTGCCCGGCTGTACCTCGACGTCGGCTCGCACCCCGAGTACGCCACGCCCGAGTGCGATGTCATCGCGGACCTGGTCGCCCACGACAAGGCAGGTGAGCGCATCCTCGACGGGCTGGTGGCCGGTGCCGAGGCCCGCCTGCGCGAAGAGGGCATCCGCGGGGTGGTCTACCTCTTCAAGAACAACACGGACTCGGCAGGGAACTCCTACGGGTGCCACGAGAACTACCTCACCAGCCGTCGTGACGATTTCGCCCACTACACCGAGGTCCTCATCCCGTTCCTGGTGAGCCGGCAGATCTACGCCGGTGCCGGCAAGGTGCTCCAGACCGCCCGGGGCGCGGTGTTCTGCCTGTCCCAGCGGGCCGAGCACATCTGGGAGGGCGTGTCCTCGGCCACCACGCGCAGCCGGCCCATCATCAACACCCGGGACGAGCCCCATGCCGACGCCGAGCGATTCCGGCGCCTGCACGTCATCGTGGGCGACTCCAACATGAACGAGTACGCCACCTACCTCAAGATCGGCGCGACCAGCATCCTCCTGCGCATGCTCGAGGAGCCGGGCGTGGTGCTGCGCGATCTCACCCTCGAGAACCCCATCCGCGCCATCCGGGAAATCAGCCACGACCTGACGTGCCGGCGCAAGGTCCGCCTCGCCAACGGCCGTGAGGTGAGCGCCTTGGACATCCAGTGCGAGTACCTGACGCGTGCCCTGCGCTATCGCGACAGTCACGGGCTCTCGCCCCAGGAGGACCGGGCGCTGGACATGTGGGAGCACTGCCTGAAGGGGCTCGAGACCGATCCCCTGTCGCTGCACAGGGAGTGCGACTGGGTCGCCAAGTACCGCCTGGTGGAGGCCTACCGTGAGCGGCACGGCCTGCCGCTCGGGCATCCGAAGGTGGCCCTGCTCGACCTGCAGTACCACGACGTGAACCGTGGCCGCGGTCTGTACTACCGGCTGCAGGCGCACGAGCAGGTGGAGCGGATCACCGACGACACCGCCATCGCGGCTGCCATGAGCCTCCCACCCCAGACGACCCGCGCCCGCCTGCGGGGCGAATTCATCCGCCGGGCCAAGGAACGTCGGCGGGACTTCACCGTCGACTGGGTCCACCTCAAGCTCAACGACCAGGCGCAGCGCACCGTGCTGCTCAAGGACCCGTTCCGCTCGCACGACGAACGGGTCGAGAAGCTCATCGCCGGGCTCTGACCTCTCGGGCATGGCGCCCGGGGGTGGACCCGAACCGTCGGCGGCGCCCTGACGAGAGCCATCGACCGGGCGCGCCCCCGCCGGTTGTGGCGTTCGGGTAGCCTCGCTCTTCCGTGACGCCCGACGCAACCGATCCCGTGCCGTCGGGCACCCGACCTGGTGCCGGCAGCGACGCCGGAACCGGGTCCGCGGCGGGAGGCGCGGGCGCGATGTGGCGGGACGTCGCACCGGGCACCTCGGCGATGGAAGGTTCGCAGGCTTCCGGGCCGGCCACGGGCGGTGCCGCCGGGCCGGGCACGCCGGTGGCACCCGCGTCGACGGGAGCGCACCCGACGGCTGGTTCTGCGCCGGCCCCGGCGGACGCAGGTGCGGTGCACGCGGTGGGACCGTCGCCCGCGGGGCCGGTGCCGACCGCAGCCGGCCGGCACACCCGGCTCCGCGACGGCCGCCAGCCGGGGCGGAGCCGGTGGCTGGTCGAATTGGTGGTGGTCCTGGTGCTCGGGGTCGCCGCTGCCGTGGTGCTGCGGGCCTTCGTCGTCCAGACGTTCTACATCCCGTCGGGGTCGATGGAACCCACGCTCATGATCGGGGACCGGATCCTGGTCGACAAGCTCAGCTACCACTTCCATCCGGTGCACCGAGGTGACATCGTGGTCTTCGCCCGCCCTCCCGGGGAGCTGGCCGGTCCCAACGTGAAGGATCTGGTCAAGCGTGTGATCGGTCTGCCCGGTGACACGGTGTCAGGTCAAGGGGGCAAGGTCGAGATCGACGGCCGGCCGTTGGCCGAGCCCTGGCTGCCGCCGGGCACCCAGACCCAGCCCTTCCCGCCGGTGACCGTGCCGCCAGGGGAGTACTTCGTCATGGGCGACAACCGTGGGGACTCGTCGGACAGCCGCGTCTTCGGGCCGATCCCCGGACGGCTCATCGTGGGGCACGTGGTCCTGCGCTTCTGGCCGCTCTCGCGCCTCGGCTTCCTCTGAGTTCCGAGGCGCCCGACTGGGTTCCGAAGCGCCCGACGTCCCGGCGCCCGGTGCCCGTCCTCCTGGGTGGGGCGGGGCCCCTGCTGGCCCGGCAGCGGAGCCGGGCCCGTAGACTCGGCCCCACATGGGGATCCTGAGCCCACCGAAGCTCCTGATCGTCCTGATCGTTGCGGTCGTCGTGCTCGGTCCGGACAAGCTGCCGCGCGTCGCGCGCCAGCTGGGGGCGGCCTGGGGGCAGTTCCGCCAGTGGCGGGCCCGCCTCGAGAGCGAGGTGCGCGGATCGTTCCCGGATCTTCCCCCCACGTCGCGCATCGCCGAGGCCGTCCGCTCGCCGCTCACCTTCCTCGACCGGTTGGCCGACGAGCACGAGCGGGCCCTGGCCGCCGAGCAGTCAAGCGGCTCTGCCGACCCCGCCGGCTCGGCAGAGCCCGGCCCGTACCCGGCGGTGGTCCCGCCGCCGGCCGGCAACGGGTCGGCCCGCGACGGATCGCCGGGCTCCGCCGGGGCGGGCAACGCGTCGGCTGCCTCCCTGGCGGACAGCAACCGGTTGCCGGGGCACGGGACGACCGGCAGCGGGCCCGCCGACGGCCTGCCGGGACGGCGGTGGGGGACCCCGCCAGGCGCAGTCCCCTCGGGGGCCGGCAGCGCCGGTGCCGAGCCGGCATGGTGGGGGGAGCCCGCCGCCGTGCCCGACGACCCCAGCATGAACTGACCGGAGCTGCCGGTGGCCATCCGTATCCGCCTCCGCCGCGCCCCCCGCCCCTCGCCCGACGCCATGACGCTGGCCGAGCACCTCGCGGAGCTGCGGCGCCGGTTGATCGTCTCGCTGGTGGCCGTGGCGGCCGCCGCCGTGGTGGCATGGGTCTTCGAGCCCACCATCGTGGGCTGGCTGAAGGATCCGTACTGCGCGGTGGTGCCCCGCCACCGCTGCTACCTGTACGTGACGTCGCCGCTTGGAGGCCTGTCCCTGCGGGTCAAGGTCTCGACCTACGGTGGCCTGCTGCTGGCGTCCCCGATCATCTTGTGGGAGCTGTGGCGTTTCGTCACGCCGGGGCTCGAGCCCAACGAGAAGCGCTACGCCGTTCCCTTCGTCGCGGCATCGCTCGTCATGTTCGCCGGTGGAGCGACGCTCGCCTACTTCAGCTTCGGCCATGCCCTGTCCTTCCTCGGCCACGTCGGTGGCACCTCCCTCGCCCAGATCTACGACCCCAACGCCTACCTCGGGTTGATGCTCGCCCTCATGCTCGTCTTCGGCCTGACCTTCGAGGTGCCGGTGGTCCTCGTGTCGCTCGAGCTGGCCGGTGTGCTGCAGCCGGCCACGCTGGCGAAGTGGCGGCGCTGGGCGTTCGTGCTGATCGTGGCGGGGGCGGCCATCTTCACCCCCAGCGGCGATCCGTTCTCGATGTTGGCGCTCGCGGTGCCGCTGTACGGCTTCTACGAGCTGTCGATCGTGCTCGGCCGCGTGCTGCGCCGGTGAGCGGGGCACTCGGGCCCGCCGAGGGGAGGGCACTGCGTCGGCAGGTGCTCTCGCGCCTTGGCTTCCAGCCCGATCCGTTCCAGCTGGCGGCCTTCGACGCGCTCGACGCCGGACGCAGCGTGCTGGTGTCGGCGCCCACCGGCTCGGGCAAGACGGTCGTGGCCGACTACGCCGTGGCCAGGACCCTGTACCAGGGGCGCAAGGCCTTCTACACCACGCCGCTCAAGGCCCTGTCGAACCAGAAATTCGCCGAGCTGGCCGCCACCTACGGCGCCGACCAGGTGGGGCTGTTGACGGGCGACGTGGCTCACCAGGGGGACGCCTCGGTGGTCGTCATGACCACCGAGGTGCTGCGCAACATGCTCTTCGCCCGGGCCCCTGCCCTCGACGGGCTGGGTCTCGTCGTCCTCGACGAGGTCCACTACCTCCAGGACCCGTACCGGGGCTCGGTGTGGGAGGAGGTGATCATCCTCGCGCCGCCGGAGATCACCTTCGTGTGCCTGTCGGCCACCGTGTCCAACGCGGCGGAGCTGGGTGACTGGTTGCGCTCGGTGCGAGGGCCCACCGAGGTAGTGGTAGAGGATCGACGCCCGGTCGACCTGCGCAACCATCTCGCCGTCGCCGAGCGGGGCACCCGCCGGATCGAGCTCCTGCCGGTCGTGCGCGACGGCAGGCCACATCCCCGGGTGGTGGCATTCGACGCCAGCCTGGCCCGGCTGGCCCGGCGGCCGGGGGGCCTGCGCCACGCACGGATGGCCACGCCCCGGCGCACCGAGATGATCGAGGAGCTGGGACGCCGCTCGATGCTGCCGGCGATCGTCTTCATCTTCAGCCGGGCAGCGTGCGACGACGCCGTGGCGCAGTGCCTGGCCGACGGCGTGCGCCTCACGACGCCCGAGCAACGCACCGAGATCCGGCGGCGCTGCGAGGAGCACACCGAGGGTCTCGACGACGAGGAGCTGCGCGTGCTCGGCTACGGTCGCTGGCTGGCCGGCGTGGAAGCCGGCGTGGCCTCGCACCATGCCGGCATGATCCCCGCCTTTCGTGAGGCGGTCGAGGACTGTTTCGCCGCCGGCTTGCTGCAGGTGGTCTTCGCCACCGAGACCCTTGCGCTGGGCATCAACATGCCCGCCCGCACGGTGGTGGTGGAGCGGCTCACCAAGGTGCGCGAATCCGGCCGCAGCGGGCTCACCTCCGGGGAGTACGCACAGCTCACCGGGCGTGCGGGACGGCGGGGACTCGACACGGTGGGTCACGCGGTGGTGCTGTGGAGCCCGGGGGTGTCGGGAACCGATGTCGCCACGCTCGCCACGTCGCCTGCGCCGGACCTGCGCTCCTCGTTCCGACCCACCTACAACCTCGGGGTCAACCTGGTCCATCGCTACCGGCGGGCGGACGCCCACGTCGTGCTCGACCGGTCCTTCGCCCAATTCCTGGACCGGCGCCACGCACACGCGCTGTCGCGCCGGCTGGACCGGACACTGGCCCTGCTCGAGCGCTGGGGGTACGTGGAGGTGGAGGCGTGGCGGGTCACCGAGCGGGGCCGCCTCCTCGCCCGGATCTACCACGAGTCGGACCTGCTCGTGGCAGAGATGCTGACCGAGGGACTGGTCGACGACCTCGACCCCCCGGCACTGGCCGCGATGTGCTCGGCGTGCACGTTCGAGGCCCGCGCCGGGCGGTGGCGCAGCGACGCCCACCCGCCGCGTGCCCTGCAGCACCGCTTGGCTCGGCTCGAGACGCTCGCCGAGCGACTCCGCCGGGACGAGACCGCAGCCCGTCTCCCTCGCACCCGCATGCCGGACGCCAGCTTCGCCGATGCGGCCTGGCGCTGGGCACGTGGCGAACCACTCGGCCGCGTGCTCGAACGCGCCGAGCTGCCGCCGGGGGACTTCGTGCGCAACGCCAAGCAGCTCGTGGACCTGCTGCGGCAGGTCCAGCTGGTGGCGCCCGAACCCCGGACCCGGCAGGCGGCCGGAGCAGGTGCCGACGCGCTCCAGCGGGGCGTGGTGGCAGTCTCCGCCGGCCCGCTGCTGGCGGCCGAGCCGCCCGGCACCGGCATGCCCGACGGTGCCCCGGACGAGGCCCTCGACCTGGTGCTGGACCCCGCCCCCCGCCCGGCACGGCGGCAGCCGCCGGCTCGGGTCCGCCCCGCGGCCGGGAGGCGGTCGTAGTGTTCGCAGGTGCCATGGTGCCCTACGCCGAGGAGCGGTTCAGCGACGAGGAGGCGGACGTGCTGCGCCGCTACGTCACCGACCTGCACGGCCCGGTGTTCGCCCTGGTCAACCTGCCCGAGGTGGTGAAGGGGGCGCTGTTCGCCCGCTACTCGCGCTCGGCCAAGAGCCTCCGGCGCCTCTTCCTCGACGAGTTCGTGGGCGAGCTGGACGTCTCCGGTGACGCGGGGGTGGATGCCACGACGGGCCTCCAGCGCGCGGAGGAGCTGTACGAGCGGGTCTTCCTCGAGTACGGCGACGACTCGGTCGCCCAGCTCGGAGGTGTGCACCTGGCGTGCGAGCAGGCGTCGAACCTGCTCACCAAGATCCTCGAACGAGGCAGGCTCATGGCCTACCTCGAGCAGTCCACCCGCTACGTCGCGTACGACGCCCGCCTCCCGACCGGGCACTACCGCTACTACCGTGACGTCGCCGTCCTCGAATCGCCCCTGGGTGCTCGCTACGTGGGCGAGATGGACCGCATGTTCGACACCTACGCTGCCCTGCTCCCGCGCATGGTCCAGTGGCTCACCCTGCGGTTCCCGAAGCAGGCTGGCGACAGCGACCTCGTCTACCGGCGGTCGGTACGGGCCAAGGCCCTCGACGCCCTGCGTGGCCTGCTGCCCGCCGGCTCCCTGTCGAACGTGGGCATCTACGGAACCGGTCAGTCCTACGAGCACCTCCTGCTGCGCATGCGGGCCCATCCCTTGCCCGAGGCCCGGCAGTACGCGGAGATGATGCTGCGCGAGCTGCGCAAGGTGATCCCGTCGTTCCTCCAACGCCTGGATCGTCCCGAGCGTGGTGGCGCGTGGGTCGCCTACCTCGAGGAGACCCGGCGGCGCACAGACGACGTGGTGGCCCGTCTGTGGCCCGAGCGCGGCGAACCCGGCGCGGGTGGCAGTGGCGACACCGGCCCTGCGGGCGTCCGGCTCGTGGACTTCGACCCAGAGGGCGAGGTGAAGGTCGTCGCCGCCATGTGCATGGAGCACACGAACTGGCCCGAGGATCGGCTCCTCGACCGGGTACGCGCGCTGGGGACCGAGGACCGCCTTGCCATCGTCCGCGCCTATGTGGGCGAGCGCGCCAACCGCCGCCATCGGCCCGGGCGGGCTCTGGAGCGCACCGACTACCGCTTCGAGATCGTGTCCGACTACGGAGCGTTCCGGGACCTCCAACGGCACCGCATGCTCACCATCCAGTGGCAGCCCCTGGGGACGGCGTTGGGTGCCGAGGTGCCCCCACTGGTGGTCGAAGCCGGCTTGGGCCCCGCGTTCGAGGCATCCTTGGAGCGATCCGCTGCGCTGGCCGACGCGCTCGGTGCGAGCTTCCCGGAGCAAGCCGCGTACGCGGTGGCCCTCGCGTACCGCATCCGCTACGTCATGCAGATGAACGCCCGTGAGGCGATGCACCTCGTGGAATTGCGCAGCGGGCCGCAGGGCCATCCCGCCTACCGCCGGATCGCCCAGGAGATGCACCGGCTCATCGCCGAGCAGGCCGGGCACCGGGCGCTGGCGGCCGCCATGGTGTTCGCCGACCACTCGGACCTCGACGGCCAGGACCTCGAGCGGCTCGACGCCGAGCGGCGCGCGGCGCAGCGCCGGCGCGCCAGACCGGCTGAGGCGTGACCCGCCGGGACGAGACAGGGAGCCCGGCCCCGCCACGTCCAGCGCCCTGAACAGGTCGGACGCGCAAATTCCCTGGTCAGCGGCGCGCATTGCCACTTGACGCCCGCTCGCTGGCGGCGCATAGTCTGCGCCAGTCCCAGTCGCCCCGAGGATGCGCAGGCCACGACGGTCGGCGTCGGACCGGGGGGGATGCTGTGAGAGGCGGAGCGTGGCCCGGGTGGCCGAGTAGAGAACGTCTCGCTGTTTCGCGGCGGCCCGGGCGGGCCGGTCGGCGAGGCGGGAGTCGGCCCCAAAGGCCCCCCGGGCCCACCGCCACCCCGCACCCCGTGCCCCCGGCGGCGCACGGCGCCGAAGGCGACACACCACCCGCCGGCACCTGGTGGGCCGCCAGGTGATGCCGCCCGTGGCGCACCGTGACAGGCAGTACGCGGGCCGACGACGGGCATCGGTTCGGTCGCCACGGGGTGGAATGCGCCGGCGGCAACAGCGGTTATGCTCGCCGCTCACGCGAAGACGGGGCACCAACGACGATCCGCGCAGGACGCGGGACTCGGGCAAAGGGCAGTCGATGGCCGGCGAGCTGGACGACATGGCGGAGACCGACGAGTTCGACGAGGACCTCGACGCGGCCGACTTCGAGGATCTCGAAGAGGACGCGGAGCTCGAGGACGAGGACCTCGACGCCGAGGAGCTCGCGGACGACGAGGAGGACGAAGATCTCGTCGATCTCGACGACGCGGCCGAGCCCAGGGGCGCGGTGGCCGTGGTCGAGGAGGCAGACGAGGAGGACGAAGAGGTCGACGACGAGGACGTCGAGGCCTCCCTGGATGAGATCCTCAAGGAGCGCTTGGTCGTCGAGGAGGATGATGACGAGGAGGAGGACGAGGCTCCCGAGACCGACGACCGGTCCGAGATCGCCGTCCGCGTCCTGCCCAAGCAGCCCGACGAGTTCGTGTGCAGTTCGTGCTTCCTGGTGAAGCATCCCAGTCAGCTGGCCGACGCCGAGCGGCAGCTCTGCCGCGACTGCGTGTGAGCTGGCGGCGACCGGCCTGGGCGCACAGCGGCGTGACCTGGCCGGGAACGGGCCACCGCGAGGAGGAGCCGTGAGCGAGCGGAAATCAGCGAGGGACCGGCTGCTCGATGCGCTGGTGTTCGTGCCGGTGGGCCTGGCGGTCACCGCCGCCGAGGAACTGCCCAAGCTCGCGGCCAAGGGACGCCAGCGCGTCGAGGGACAGGTTGCCACGGCACGTGTCGTGGGCCAGTTCGCCGTGCAGATGGGCCGGCGCGAGGTGCAGCGACGGCTCGAGCGGCGCCACGCCCCCTCCTCCGGCGCGCCGGACCGGGCGGCAGGTCCGCCGGACACGGCACCCCACGGACGCGAACCGGCGCCGCCTGCCCCGGAGCCGGTGGCAACGCAGGGCGCCACTGGAGTCGGCGACATGCCGGCGGAGCGCGGCGACGGGCCGGCGGGCAACGGGTCGGCCCGGCGGGCACCGCAGCTGGCCATCCCTGGCTACGACACCCTGTCGGCGTCGCAGGTCGTCCAGCGCCTCGACGGCCTCTCACCGGTGGAGTTGGTCGCCGTACGCGACCACGAGGCGTCCCATCGCCACCGCCGCACCATCCTGCACCGGGTGGACCAGCTGCTCGCCAGCAGCGACGGGCGCTGATCGCCAGGACCGTGGAGTCGGCACGCCCCGCTCAGCGGGAGGACGCCGAACGGTGCGCGGCACTGTGCCGGGCGGCCCTGGCCGAGCTCGAGGGGCAGCGAGGCGGAGCGCTGTTCGCCCGGCGCGAGACCGGCCTGGTGGCCAAGGCCCTGCTGCGCCCCGGCGGCCTGGACCGCCTGCTCGGCGACGAGCGACGACAGGTGGTGGTGGGGGTGCTCGACGGCGTCGTCGTCGGGCTGATCGTGGCCCGGGTGGACATGGTCGGCGAGGCGCCGGTCGGCGTGGTCGATGCGTGCTACGTCGAGCCCGAGGCGCGAGGCGTCGGTGTCGGGCGCGCCATGCTCGATGCCGCCGTGGCCTGGCTCACCGCCTCGGGCTGCCGGGGGGTGGACGCCAGTGCACTGCCCGGCGACCGGGCGACGAAGCGGTTCTTCGAGGGCGCGGGGTTCAAGGCGCGCTTGGTGGTCATGCACCGGCCCGTGGTGTGAACGACGCGGGCACCTCCGGGGACCGGCCCGTGGTGGCAGTCGGGGCCGTGGTCGTGGCGGAGGGTGCGCTGCTGCTGGTCCAGCGCGCGCGTCCACCTCATGCGGGGCGCTGGTCGATCCCCGGTGGACGGGTCGAGCGAGGGGAAACCCTGGCCGCGGCGGTCGAGCGCGAGGTGCTGGAGGAGACCGGCCTGCGCGTTCGGTGCGGGGAGCTGGTGGGCTGGGTCGAGCGCATCGACAGCGAGGAGCATTTCGTGATCCTCGACTTCCACGCCGGCCTCGTCGGCGTCGACGAACGGCCGGCGCCCGTCCCAGGCAGCGACGCCGCCGCGGCGGCGTGGGTGGCGCTGGAGGCGCTGGCCACGGTGCCGCTGGTCCCTGGCCTCGAGCAGTTCCTGCGGGACCACGGCGTGCTCCCGCTGACCGATTGACCCAAGAGCGCGCCCCGCACGCCCCTGGCTTTCGCTATGTGGTCGATGTCAGCTCGTGGTGCGCCGGCCCACTGCGGGCGCGAGCCACAGCGCGACCGCCGGCGTGTGCAGGTTCGACCCAGACGGCGGTGTGGAGGCGACGAGCGACGACGGTTCAGGAGCGGCGAGCAGGGACCGCCGCCCGCCTGGGACCAGGTGGTGGAGGAATGGGCAGGCCGAGCAGGCGGGCCAGTTCGGGGACTGCCCCCGCAGCGTGGCGGGCGGCAGCCAGCAGCTCTGGGCCGGCTGCGGCCGGCAGGCCGGCCGGTTTGACCGTTCGTCGCACGGGCGAAGCCGTCACGGCGTCCAGCAGCGCCAACCAGCGCTCCTCGGGCACATCAGGGGCCATGGCACGGCCGGCCGCATCCGCCAGCTGCACGGCCAGGTCGGCCGGCAGGCGAGCAGCGGGCTCCGGTGGGCGGGTGGCAGCGCGCAGCGCGTCGACGACCCGTTGCTCCTCGAGCGCGGCCGTGATCCGTGCGAGCCAGGCGTCGCGCAGGGCACGCACTCGGGCATCGAGGGTCTCGCGCAGGGCAGCGGCCAGCTCCCTGCCTTCGTCGTCGAGCGTGACCGTGGACGCTGCGGCGACGATGGCGCGCAGTTCGCGCAGCGGGGTCTCCTTGCCGGCGGTGCGCGCCGTGACGGCCCGGTCCTTCCATGCCGCGAGGTTCACCACCGGCAGGAGCTGCTCCGCCATGGCCAGCAGCGGTTCGGGGGTGACCTCGGTCCGCCCCTCTGCTCGGGCCCGCGCATTTTGCTCCTCGATGGCCTGGCGGACGGCGGGGATCCCGCCGCGCAGGAGCTGTTCGGCCACCGGGAGCTGCTCAGGCCGCAGCGTCGCCAGCATGGCGTTGCGGTGGGCGGTCGACGGCACGAGGGTGCGGGCACGCTCGGACCGGCCTGGCTTTCCCCCGCGACCGCGCGACTGCGATCCCGGCTGCGCCCGAGTGGTGGCGCCAGGCTGCCGCGCCGATGGCGCACGGTCCACCGGACGCTCCGGCCGTGCACCGGGGCGGCTCCGCTCGGGACGCCGTCGGGCTCCTCGCCCGTCCCGACCCTCGTCCCCATGGCGGCGTGCGGCCAGCCTGACCGACACGCCCTCGCCGGCGTGCCCGGAACCGAGGACCTCGATGCGCGTGACCGCCGGCGGCGGCTCGGATGCCACGGCGGCCACCGACGTGACGGCGATGCCCTCCAGCCCGAACTCGGCCTCGGCCCGCAGCACGTCACCGACCTTGGCACCGGCTGGGACGAGCTCGGCGGCCACCACACCCCGCGGCTGGCGAGCACCAGGCGCGCGCCAGGTCCAGGTCCCATCCTCGCGGCGAGACGTGAGTTCGATGTCGATCCGGCGCGCCATGTGGGCGACCAAACTAGTGCCGGTGGCCGACACGGCGCACCCTGGTCCCCGAGACGCTGGCACGCGCCAGGCTCGGCGTGGGTCGGGCCAGGTCTGGCCCTCGGACTCCCTATCCTGAGCGAACAGGTGCGTGGGATCCTACGATCACGGTTCCTCGGGCACGCTGTGCACGAGGCCCATCGTGCCGGCTGCCGGCACGGACGGCGGTCCGCCACGGGCGGGTGCAGCCAGGACGCATCGGGACGCGCACCTGTCGCCGCCCCGACCACGCAACCCGGTCAAGGCACAGGCATCAGGCAACCACGAGAGGTCGGGGCAGGCACCATCGGAGAGTGGCGAGCAACCACGAGAGGCACGAGAGGGGAGCAACGGTGAGCGACGATCGCGAGGGCACCCAGCCAGCCACCGATCCCGTACCCGGGGCCCCGGCGACGGCCGCACCCGGCGCAGGCAGCGGCCCGGGAGCGGCCCCGGGCCTGTGGGGCGCTGCCGCCGCGGCGTCGTGGCCGGCACCGCCGCCTGTCGGTCGACCTGAAACCGGCGGCACCCGATCACGTCGTTCCCTCCGGCAGTGGGTGGCCGTGGGCGTGGTGTCTGCGCTGGTCGGAGCAGCTGCCGGTGCCGCCGCCGGGTACGGGGCTGGCTCGGGCCACGCTGCGGGCAACGCGTCCCGCCCGACCTCGGTGGTACCGGGACCGGCGCTGGCCGGCGGAGCGTCGATCCCGGCCATCGCCGCCAAGGTGCTGCCGGCGGTCGTCTCCATCACCGCCCAGGGCCCCGCCACCCCTGGGTTCTTCGGGGGTGCCGGTGCCCTCCAGGCGGCCGGCACCGGGATGATCATCTCCCAGAAGGGTGAGATCGTCACCAACAACCACGTCATCGCCGGCGCCACGAGCATCACCGTCACCCGCTACGGGCAGACCACGGCGTTGCCGGCGCACGTCGTGGGTGCGGACCCCGCGGACGACGTGGCGCTGCTCCAGATCGATTCGCCACCGGCCAACCTGCCGACGGTGACCTTCGGCGACTCCACCAAGCTGCAGGTCGGCGACGCAGTGATCGCCATCGGCAACGCCGAGGGGCTCTCGGCGGGCACCCCGACCGTCACCTCGGGCATCGTGTCGGCCCTGGGCCGGACCGTCACGCCCAGCGACAGCACCGGGGGCCAGAGCGAGACCCTCACCGACATGATCCAGACCGACGCCGCCATCAACCCCGGGAATTCAGGTGGCCCGCTGGTGGACTCCTCGGCCCAGGTGATCGGGATGAACACCGCGGTGCTGGCATCGGGTGGCAACGGCCAGCCCGCCCAGAACATCGGCTTCGCCATCCCCTCCGCCAAGGTGGAGAGCCTCCTCCCCGAGCTGCGCAAGGGTGGCACCGTGGGCACGCCGCGGGCGTACCTGGGGGTGGTGGTGGAGGACCTCACCGCCCAACTGCGCGCCGCCTACGGCTTCGTGCCGCAGTCGGGGGCAGTCGTCGTGCAGGTGGTGCCCGGGTCGCCCGCGGATGCCGCCGGGCTCGAACCAGGTGACGTCATCGTGGCCGTCGACGGCTCGACGGTCTCGACCGCCCAGGACGTGACCACCGACATCCGTGCCCTGCCCCCCGGCCGCACGGTGCACATCACGATCTGGCGCGGCCAGCAGGAGCGGACGCTCACCGCCACCTTGGCCACGGCCCCCGCCGGCTGAGCGGCCCCCGGCGATGCCCGCGCGCCGAGGCGAGCGCCCCACACCTGCCGACCACGCCGGCGCGCCAGCGCCGGGGCGGCCGGGCCCGACCCGTCCAGCGCTCATGGCGGCCCGGCGAGCCGAGCACCGGCGCCAGCGTCGGGTGCGCCGGTGGCGCCGGGTACGGTGGGTCGGGGTCCGCTGCGCCCTGGCGGTACTGGTCGTGGCGGGCGTCGCCCTGGCCGACCGCGTGGTCGGCGGCCCCGGGACGGCGCGCCGGGGGGAGACGGCCAGTGCGCGGCACGCGGCGTCCGGTGTCGACGCGGCACCGGTCGAACGCGCCCAGGCAGATGGGCAGGGTGCATTCGCACCAGGAGGACAGCTGGCGCCCAGCGCCACCGATCCGCTGCGCGTGCTGGTCGTGGGCGACTCGCTGGGGATCGATCTCGGCCAGGCACTGGCACCCATGCTGCAGGCGTCAGCACTGGCCACCGTCACCGTCGACGCGCAGGGGTCCACCGGCCTGGCGCGCCCGGACTACTTCGACTGGCCCGCTCACCTGCGCCACGACCTGGCGGTCCTCGCGCCACAGGTCGTCGTGATCCTCCTCGGTGCCAACGACGTCCAGAACCCCACGGGCACACCTGGACCCGTCTCGTTCGGTTCCCCGGCGTGGGCCGCCCTCTACGGCCACCGGGTGGCGACCATGGTGGCCGAGGCCAACGGCGCCGGGGCACGGGTGCTCTGGGTGGGTGCGCCACCCATGGCCCCCACCGGACTGGACGCCGGGATCCGGCAGATCGACGCCGTCGTCGCCCGGGTCGTCGGCCAGGGCACCGGTGACCTCTACCTCCCGGCAGGCAGCGTCCTCGGTGACCCAGGGGGCGGCTTCACTGCCACCGTCGACGGTCCCACCGGCCCGGTTGCCATCCGCACGGCCGACGGCATCCACCTGACCGGTGCCGGTGGCGGGCTCCTGGCGGCAGCAGTGGTGAGGGCCATGGACCAGAGCTGGCACCTGGACCTTCCGACGTGAGGCCGGTCGCGTCAGCCCGGAGACCGCCATGTGCCTCGTGATCGCACTGGCGGGTATCGACGAGACGGCGCCGCTGGTGGTGGGCGCCAACCGCGACGAGCGCCTGGCCCGCCCAGCCGTGGCGGCCACCGTGCTGCGGGAGCGCCGCCCCCGCATCGTCGGCGGCCGCGACCTGCAAGCGGGCGGCACCTGGTTGGCCGTCAACGAGCACGGCGTGGTGGCCGCCCTCACCAACCGGCCCGGCCCTCCCGACGGCACCAAGCGCAGCCGGGGGGAGCTCCCGCTCGCCCTCACGGCCGCGCCCAGCGCGGGGGCCGGCGTGGAGCACCTGCTGGCAAGCGTACGGCCCGAACAGTTCAACTCGGCGTGGATGGTCGTCGGCGACCGTCACCACCTGTTCACCGTCGACATGAGCAGCGGTGACGATGTGGCAGTGGCGGAGCTCCCCGCCGGCATCCACGTGGTGGAGAACGACGCTCCCGGAACACCGACGGCGAAGGTGCGACACGTCCGTCGCCTGCTCGGCGACGACGTGGCGGACCTGCGCGGCGAAGCCCTCGTCACGCGCATCGCCGCCGTGCTGCGCGTGCACGCACCGGCACCCGAGGGAGACGGGCCGCGCAGCGCGCCGTGCGTGCACGGGGGGCGTTATGGGACCCGGTGGTCCTCGGTGGTGGTCGTGCCGGCCGATCCGCGTCGGCGGCCGACCCTGGCGGTGGCCGACGGGCCGCCGTGTGCTGCACCCTTCGTGGACGTGAGCGAGCTTTTCGCAGGCTGACCACCCGATCCGGCCGTGCCGGTCGCCGGCACAGGCGCCGTGGCTCGTGGCGGTGCGTCCGGCGCGAACCCGACCGGTGCCCCGACCGCTGCCGCTGCAGCAGCCTCCGCGTCCAGCTGGCGGTCCAAGCGGGCAGCCCGGCGCTCTTCGGCTCCCATCCACTGGGCCAGGACGATGCCGAGGGCAACCAGGGTGGTCAGCTCCGAGGTCACCCACAGCAGCGCACCACCGGCGTGGGTGTCGGCCACGGTGTGGGCGGCCGGGTCGATCGAGCTGCGCATGGTGGTGAGCGTCATGCCGAGAATGGTCCCCACCGGGATCCCGGTCGCCAGGATGCCGAGCTTGGCCGGGTGCGACAGCCGGCGCGGGCCGGGATCGAGGCCGACCACCAGCCACCAGTAGAGGATGCCGGCGATCAGGAAGTGCAGGTGCGCCAGGTCGTGCACCAGGGGGTGTGCCACCGACAGCTCGTAGTAGCCGGTCAGGAAGTACCCGAGCATCGTGCCGTAGCCGATGACGAGCACCCACGCCGGATGGGTCACGAGCCGGCCCGGCGCGCTGTGCAGCACGCGGAGGATCGCCCGCTGCAGGCGTCGGTTCGACGCCTGCAGCGCCAGGGTCACCGGGGCGGCGAGGGCGAAGAGGATCGGCGCCACCGTCATGAGCAGCACGTGCTGGAGGGCATGGACGACGAACACCGAATCGTCGTAGGACGCCAGCGGCGACTGCACGGCCAGAACGACGGTGGCCATGCCGGCGAGAAAGGACGCCGTCCGCCACGGCGGCCAGCGCCGCCGCCGCCGCAGGCGCCGGGCCGCAAGCACGTAGCCTGCGGCCACCGCCACCTCGAGGCCCAGTGCCGTGGCGTCGAGCGGGCCGAGCTGCCAGGCCACGAGCAGCTGGTGGAGCTGGAGCGGCGGGGAGAGCGGGTCGGCGAGCACCATGGCGACGGGGGCCGCGTCGCCGGCACCCGGCGGCGCGGCCGCAGTCGACCGTAGCGGGGGCGAGTGCTCGGGCGCACGTCGGGCGCCGATGCGGCGCGCGAGCTGCCGTGCGCCGACCCCCTGGGCCGAGACACCGCCAGGGAGCGGGCTCCGGTTCAGCCACGGCGCGCCGCGCGCTGGACGGTGCGCCGGACGCCACGCCTGCCACCACCACCGGTACCGAAGCGACGCGCCTCGGAGGGCCAGCCCAGCGCAGTGACGGCCGCGCGCCAGCGCGCCCCGTGATTGGCATTGGGCACGAGGAGGTGGGCGTATTCGTGCCACATGACCCGTGTCGGCCGCCGGGACGGGGTGAACAGGTCCCGTTCGTCGGCCACGCAGATCCATCCGAAGTGGCGGTCCCCGCGGTAGTTGTGGGAGTGGGCGGCGTCGCCCCTGGTCGTCACCCCGGTGCGCGTGCTGCCCCGGATGCACCCGCCGACGAACACCCCGCGGCATACCGTGCGGTCGAAGCCGAACTCCTCCGGCCGATAGATGCCCATCGTCCCCGGCTCCTCCTGATCACCTCCGTCTCCCGGCGGCGCGGGGGCCGCCGGGCTCGTCCTTGCCGTGCGGACCCGCCCGATCGCGGGCGGCCCCTCTCCGAATGTCGCATATCGGGTGGCCGATGACCAGCACGCCACCGCGGCGCGCGCGACAGCGCGCGGCGAGATCCACGGCAGCCGACGAGCACCGCGGACGGGCTCGAGGATCCCGGTGGATCCCGGTGGTGGCCACCATTGGGTTGTGCGCATAGTGGGATTGCGACTACCATGCGTGGTAATCAGAAGGGAGGGAATGGATGCCCGTGTGTCCCGGCGTGCTCGTCGTCCACCGCGACGGCACGGTGTCGTGTTCGGCGCCCACGCCGCACGACCAGTGGCTCCGCGCCGACGAGGAGATCGCCCGGCACCGGGCATTCGTGGCCTGTCCGGAGCTGCGCCGGGCATGGGAGGGAGGCCAGGACAGCGGCTCCTGCCCGCGGTGCGTCCCGGTGGCTCCGGGGCGGGCGGAGGTACCCGCCGTATACTGAGGGCGGTCACGGTCGGCCACCGAGGAGCGTGGATCGCCGGCGAACGGGGACCACACGGGGAAAGGTGCGCTGGTGCTCGTTCTCAGCCGCCGCACGCGGGATTCGATCATCATCGGGCACGACGTGACCGTGACCGTGCTGTCCATCAGCCGGGATCACGTCCGCCTGGGGATCCAGGCTCCGGCCGACATCGAGGTCCATCGCGAAGAGGTCTACCGGGCCATCCAGGAGGCGAACCGGCGAGCTGCCGCCTCCTCGTCGGTGGGGACAGAGGCGCTGGCGGGTTTGCTGTCGCAGCGGCCGGCGCCCGGCGCCGGCGACCCGTCGCCGGAGGCACCGACGCCGCGGGGGCCGGCCACGGCTCCCGGCGCCGCAGCGAGCGGCGACGCTCAGGGGGTGAGGGGCACGGCCACGCCGTAGTCCGAGCCGTGCTGGACCACCTGGGCTGCGGCCCTGGTGTGGCGGTTCACGACGATGGGGCCGAGGAGGTTGACGTTGGGCGCAGCAGGCGGTGCCGACAGCGTCACGATGGCGAGGACCACGACGTCGTCCTCGGAGGCGATTCCCAGGCGCTCCACCGACTCGGCGTCGATGCTCACGCGGTAGTCGGCGACCACCGCCCCCGGGGGGACCACGGTGAAGGCGATCCCCGGCTCGTCCAGCGAGCGCATGCGGCAGAACGGCGCCAGGCCGGCGCCGAGGTCCTCCAGGACGAAACGGTGCGAACGGGGGAATCCGGGCAGGCCGGCGGCGAAGGTGAGCACCACCGTGTCCTCGCCGTCGACGAGCCCGCCCGAGCCGAGCGCGGGTTCGCCGGTACGGCTGGTCGAAAGCGGCATGCTCCGGCTCCTCTCAGCCCAGGAACTGGACGAGCGAGTCCTGGGTGACGCGCGACGCCGCCCACAGCGCCGCCTGGTACGAGTTCTGGGCCTGGGTGAGTTGGGTGATGGCGAGCGGCATGTCCGTGCTCTGCACGCCCGACAGCTCGGTCTGCAGGGCCTGCTGGGCGTCGGTGGCCTGCTGGGAGAACGCCTGCATCCGCTGGTAGTTGGCGCCGAGCACGGCCGCCTGGGACTCCACCTGGGAGATGGCGCTGTCGAGGTTGGCGAGGTCGGTGGTCATCACCTGCTGGAGCGAGGCCGAGGTGCCGGTCCGCAGGTCGGCGGAGATCTGGGCCAGCACCCCTACGTTACCGGGCGAGTCGCCCAGCAGTCCGGATGCGCCCGTGCCGAACACCGCCGGCCCGGTGACCGCGATGGGCACCTGCACCCCTGGTGCCACCGTCCGGGTGGGAGCGGAGCCGCCCCCGAGGTAGGTGCCGTCGGCCGCGTAGGCCTGGGAGACGTTGCCCGTGCCGGCGAAGATGGCCTGACCGCCGTAGAGCGTGTTCGACAGCTGGACGAGCTCTTGGCGCACGCCGTCGATCTGCGTCGCCAACCCTTGCAGGGCGGCGGGCTGGCCCGTGAGCGTGGCGGAGCTCACCGACAGCACGGTCTGGCGGGCCTGCTGGAGCGCGGCGAGGACCTGGTTGAGCGTGGAGGTGCCCAGCGACAGCCATCCGAGGCCGTCCGACGCGTTCGACGCGTACTGCTGCGCCCGAGCGAGGCCGCTTTGGAGCTGGAGGATGTTGGCCGCCTGGGCCGGGTCGTCGGAGGGCACGTTGACCCGGTTGCCGGTGGAGATCTGGGTCTCGAGCGCGGCCTGCTGGTTCTGGTCGGCGACGATGTTGGCCACCAGCTGGTTGGCGATGATCGTCGGCGTGTAGAGGATGGGCATCGGGGACAGGTCGGTCACGGCGTGCTCCTGCTCAGGTCGCCGCCAGCAGCGCCTGCACGGCCGCCTGGGCGGCGCTCACGACCTTGGCGGAGGCCTCGTAGGCCTGCTGGTAGGCCAGCATGGCCACCATCTCCTGGTCGGGGCTCACCCCTGCCGCCGCCTGCAGGTTCTGCTGGGCTGCGTTGGCCACCGAGGTCTGCGCCTGGACCTGGTTGTTCACGGCCTGCAGCTGGGCCCCCATGCCCTGGATGAGGGAGCGGTAGGCCTGGTCCGGGCCGGTGACGCTGTTGGAGAGCTCGGCCATAGCCTGGGCATTGGCGCCGTCGTTGGTGGCGTCGGGCAAGGTGGCCGTGGCGGAGGCGGCGATCTGCTGGGGGTCGGCCACGAGCTGGGGGTTCACGGCCAGACCGGCCGCGCCGGTACCGATGAACAGCGGCAGGCTGGCTCCCGAGGTTCCCGCGGCGGTGTAGCCGAGCGCGAGCTGACCGTTGACGGTCGAGGCGAGGGCGTTGGCCGCGGTGTCGAGCTGCGCCTGGTACGCGGGGAGGTACTGGTTGACAGCCGCAAGCAGACCGGCCACGGTGCCGCCGCTGGCCGGCAGCGCCACGCCACTGGTGGTGGCCCGGACCTCCGTGGCGCCGGCGTTGCCCGTGACCTGCAGCGTGTCGGCGAACGAGCCCTGGACCAGGGTGATCCCACCGACGGCGACGGTGACGGTGCCGTCGGGCATGGGCCGTGCCACCGCGCCGGTGGCCTGGGCCAGCTGCTGCACGAGGGTGTTGCGTTGGTCGATGAGAGCGCCGGCAGGGGCGCCGGCGCCCTCGGTCGCGGTCACCTGCACGTTGAGCTGGGCGATCTCCGACAGCAGCGTGTTGGCCTGTGACACGGTCTGGGAGAGCTGGGTGGCGGCGTTGTCCTGCAGGTTGGTGAGCGCGGTGGCCGCCTGGTTGAAGCTCGTCGCCAGGTTCTGCGCCAGGTCCACCACCTCGGTGCGCGGCGCCAGGGCCGAGGGGTTCTGGGCGATGGCGTCCCACGCCTGCCAGAAGCCCGCCAGCTGCGCGGCCAGGCCGCTCTGGCTGGGCTCGGGGAATGCCGCCTGGACCCCGCTGAGCACCTGCTGGAGGGCGGTGCTCTGGGACAACGCTGCCTGGGTCTGCTGGACGTTGGTGAACAGCAGGGCGTTGCCCGCCTGGGTGATGGTCGCCACCCGCGCGCCGTCACCGATCCCCGCGGCGTCGCCACCGGGGTTGGTGACGATGTCCGGGGACTCGCGCACGTACCCGGGGGTGTTGGCGTTGGCCAGGTTCTGGGCCACGGTGTCCATCCCCACCTGCTGGACGGCGATGCCGGTGGCGGCAATGTTGAGCGCGAGGTCACCCATGGGGCCGTTCCTAGGCAGTGGTGTCGAGCAGGAGCGGGCCCGACGGGCGAGCGGCGCCGCCGGGTCCGTAGGCGGTGGCGGGCGTCACTCCCAGTGCTGCCAGGGCATCAGCGGTGGCAGCCAGGTGGCGCGCGATGACCTCGCGGTTGCGCGCCAGGAGCTCCTGGACCCCGCCGAGCACCTCGAGGAGCGCGGCCCGCTGGGTGCGCAGCTGCTGGCACCACGCCTCGCCGCTGGCTTCTGCCAGCTGGGCCAGGGTCGGGGTCGGTCCCAGGCCCAGCACCTGACCCACGGCGGCCGCCAGTTCGGCCCGCCGCCGGTCGCAGGCCTCCAGGCGGGAGAGGGCTGCCTCGACCTCGGCGGTGGCGGCTGGGAGCCAGCGCCGGTTGCCCGAGGTGACCAGGAGCAGTTGCTGCTCCAACCGGAACGCCACCAGTTCCAACGCGCCGCGTTCGTCCTGCAGGCAGGCGGACAGCTCGGCCCATCGCATGGTCCGAGGTATCGGCGCGCCCGGACCGGAAGTGAAGCATCCGCCCGGTGCCGATGGGCGTTGCATGGGGCCCGGGGTGGGAGTGGCCACCGTGGCGGGAGTGGCACGCCCATCTGTCGTGGTCACTGGATGACGAACCCCGTGTAGTAGACGGCGCTCACCTGGGGTGAGCCGTCGACCGGCCCGGTGATCTGCTGGAACCGCTGGAGCAGCGTGGCCTTGACGGCGTCTCGCCCACCGGACGCGATGAGCCCGGCGTAGGTCTGGGCGCCGAGCACACTGATCGCCGCGTCCTCGAAGCGTGGCTGGTCGGCGGCAATGGCCTTGGCATTGGCCACGGTGGTGAGCTGCAGGGCGATGGTCGCCTGGACCAGGTGGCCGTCGGCCAGGTTGACCGTGAGCTGGTCGAGGGTGTCCACCTGGCCGTTGGGGGCCACCTGTCCCGGGCGGTAGTGGGGCTTGAGGAACTTGCCCTTGGCCACGAACCCCCCTGCGCCCAGGACAACGACCGCCACGGCCAGCAGGCGCAGTTTCTTGCCCTTCTTCGCCGGTGCCGCCGTCGTGGTCGCGGTGGCAGCCGGCTGGCCTGCGGCCGGTTGGCCGGCGCTCGCGGGAGCCACGACGCTCATGGCCGGTCCTGCCCCGGGGGGAGCACGACGACGTCGATCCGGCGGTTCTGGGCCATGTGGGCGGGGGTGTCGTTGGGCACCTGGGGACGGGACTCGCCATATCCGATGGCAGCCAGGCGCGACTCGGCGATCCCGTCGACGCGGGTCAGGTGCAGCACGACGTTGACGGCCCGCACGGCGGAGAGCTCCATGTTGGAGGTGTACGGCCCACCCAAGATGGGCTGGTTGTCGGTGTAGCCCTCCACCACCACGTCGTTGGCATCGGTGCGCAGCACGGAGGCGATGGTGTCGACGACCTCCGCCCCGCGGGCCTCGATGTCGGCCGAGTCCGTGGCGAAGAAGACCTGGTCGGCCAGCATCTGCACCACGAGTCCCCGCTGCGTGATGGTGGTGGTGGCGGTCCCTTGCAGGCCCTTGGCCGCCAGTGCCTCGTCGATCTGGTGCTCGATGGTGACAAGCGGCTGCTCGGCCGGCTGGCCCCCGGAGGTCGTCGTGGTGGCTGGGGCGGTCGTCGTGGTGCTCTCGGGCACGATGGGGCTGAAGGTGGGCTTGCCCGTCGCCTGCTCCGGGCCGGCGGTGGGGGTGAGGCTGGCGTTCTGGGCCAGCCCGTTGCTCGACGGCAGCAGGCCGGGCTTGGGGTCGAAGGCTTGGCGCAGGCCGAGGGCGAGGGCGAGGAACTTCTTCTCGTTGATGCTGCTGATGGCGAACAGGACGATGAACAGTGCCAGCAGCAGCGTGATCATGTCGGAGTAGGTGAGCAGCCAGCGCTCGGAGTTGTCGTGCTCGGGCTCGGCGTGCTCGGCCACGTGGCGGTTGCGCAGCCTCATGCCGCGGCCTCCTCCCGGCCGGGGCGGTCGGCGCGCGCTTTGGGTGCCAGGTAGGCCTGCAGCCGGGCCTGGACCATGCGGGGGCTGTTGCCGGCCTGCACGGCCAGCAGGCCGTCGAGGATCATCCGCTTGGCGTGGATCTCGAGCTCGGTGGCGCGCTTGAGCTTGTTGGCGATGGGCAGCCACAGGGCATTGGCGAGCAGGACGCCCCACAGCGTGGCGGTGAAGGCGGAGCCGATGGCCGCGCCGATCTCGTTGGCGTTGTTGAGGTTCCCCAGCACGTGGATGAGCCCGATGACGGTACCGATGATGCCCAGGGTGGGGGAGAAGCCGCCCATGTCCTGGAAGAACTTGGCCCCCATCCGGTGGCGTTCCTGGACGGCGGCGATCTCGCCCTCGAGGATCTCCTGGATCTCCTCGGGGTCGACGCCGTCGACCGTCAGCTCGAGGCCCTTGCGGAAGAAGGGATCGTCGACGCCCTCCGCCGCCCGCTCGAGCGCGAGCAGGCCCTCGCGCCGGGCCACCTCGGCCAGGTGGACCATCGTGGCGATGGCCTCGTCCGGGTTGTGCTCGGGGGTACCCAGGGCCTGCTTGACCACGTCCTTCACGGCTTTCACGTCGCGCTGCATGAAGCCGGCAGCCGCCGCCATGGCCGTGCCCCCCACGACGAGGATGAGCGGCGCCGGCTTGAACAGCACGGCGGGGTTGGAACCCTCGATGATCATCGAGAAGAGCACCGCGCCCAGCGCACCGGCCACGGCGATGGGCGTCATGCGGTCGAGTTTCTTCATCGGCCCGGCCCTTCCACCGGCACCGCCGGGCCCGCCGTGGGGGATTCCGACACCGCCTCGCTTCGCGAGCCGCCGGCCCCCTCGCCTGGGGCGTCGGGTCCTGCGCTGGAGCCTCCGGCACCGGCGAGCGCGAGCCCGGCCTCCTGTGCACCGGCCGCAGCGTGCCCCGCGCCGGGGACGCCGGCAGGTGCACCCGGGGGTGCCGCCGGCTCCACCGGCGGCTCCCCGCGCACGAGGGTGAGGCGGGGCGCGCCGTCTGCTTCGGGATCGTCGGCCATGCGGCGGGCGATGGCGAGGATGCCCGCCCGGTACACCTGGACCTTCGCGATCAGCTCGTCGAGGGTCTCGTGGACGACGTAGCGAGTGCCGTTGGTGAGGGTGAGGACGGTGTCGGGGGTCTCCTCAGCGCGCTCGATGAGATCGGGATTGATCCCGATGCGTTCCCCGTTCAGCCGCGTCAGCGAGATCATCCGTTCTTCTCCTGCCGCTTTCGGGCGGGGCGCGCCAGCCCGGTGCCGGAGCATCGACACGGGCACCACAGGCCTTGAGCGGCGCCAGGGCCAATGGATCCCCAATCCCCGTGACGGCGGCACGGTGGCGCGCTCAGCCGGTGGGAGGGGCGCCGGAGGTGGGGCCGCCGTTGCGCTGGCGGGCGGCGGCCTGCGCCTGCTCGATCAGCCGGACGATCTCGGCCCGTCGAGCCTCCTCGCCGTAGCGGGCCAGCACCGCGCTCAGCACGGCACCGGCCGCCCAGCACACCAGGACGGCCACGAGGAAGCGCACGAGCGCGGTCGACGGCGCGATGTCCCCGTGGGCGATGCCGGGGAACATGGGGAGGCACACGGCAACCGCCGCGGCCAGCACGAGTTCCGGGCGCTTCACCCGCACGGCCGGCCGACGATCCCCATGAGGGTGGCCACCCAGCGCGCCGCTGTCGCCCGTTCGCCGTCGATCCAGGCCACAGGGATGCCGGCGTGCAGCACGGCGGCAGGGCTGACCGTCTCGCCCAGCTGGCACAGGGCGAGGGCGTCCAGCCCGCCCAGCCCCGCTGCCCAGGCAGCCACGTCCTCCGGCTTGGCGCGCCCGTCGATCGCTCCCCACACTGCGCTCGGCCGGAGGCTGGCCAGCACTTCCGCCGCCCAGCGCTGCCCGTGGCGACCGGTCGGGCAGTCCACCGCCACCACAGCCAACGCCTGGCGCCGCCACCCGCCGGCCCGCTCGGCTGCCTCCGCCGCACCCTGGACGCGCCGTTCGGCCGGGAACCGGCCGGCGCCGGGTCGGGGTGACGCCACGCACAGCGTGGCCCGCACGCCGTCGGCAGCGGCGACCAGCCGCCGGGCCACGTCTCGGGCGGTGGGGAGCTCGCCCACCACGGCGAGCAACGACCCCTCGTGGCGCGGGGGCTCGGGCGGGACAGGAAGCGACGCCATGGCCTCCAGCAGGGCGTGGGCCAGGCGGCGTCCACACCTGGTGCCGTCGAGCACGGCGGCCACCAGGTCGGCGGGGAGCCCAGCCTCGGTGAGCGCTGCGGCCACGTCCCGCGCCGGTACCGGCCCGCCGTCGGCGCGCCCGTCGGCCACGTGACCTGGGCCGGGACCGGCGCTCGTCGCCGGGGCCGAGCCGGCAGGTCGCACCGGCTGGGCACAGTGCTCGAGGAAGGAACGGATCTCCGCCTCGAGGGGGTCGTCGGCGAGCAGCGTCTCGTCCGCCACGCGACGATCCGACGTGCCCGCAGGGGGCGTACCCCCCGACACGGCGCGCTCGCCCAGGGAAGCAGCCACCTGCGCCAGGACCGCGTCGAACGCCGGTGCAGCAGGTGCGGTGGCGAGGTCGACGGGATCCTCGACGGCCTCGGCCAGCGCGGCGAAGGGGTCGGTCCCGTCCTGCCCGGTGGATGCCGGCACAGCACCGCGTCGGTGGTCCCGGTGGCTGCCGGTCCCGGCGCGGCTGACGGGTCCGGGGACATCGGCCGCTCCGCCGGCTGCCGGCTCCGGAGCGGGAGCGGTCCGTGCCCGTGCCGTCAGGCGGAACTGCTCGCGGGCGAAGAACCCGAGGACGCCGCCCTGGCGGATCTTCTCCGCCCGCACGATGGTGGCATCGGGACCAAGTCGGGCCCGGATGTCCCAGAGCAGCGGCTCGAGGCGCGGTCCCTCGAACCGCAGGAGGTCAGACGGCTTCGACGACGTCGCGCGCACTGTTCACCACTCCGATCCGTTCCAGCTTCACCTGCGGGCCGAGCTCCGCCACCGACAGGACGGCCAACCGGGGGAGGCCCGCTCCGAGCAGCCGGCGCAACGCGGGCCGAAGGCGTGCCGCGCACAGCAGCACGGGCTCGCGTCCGGCCTGCTCGGCCTGCTGCACCAGGCTCTGGACCTCGGCCACGAGCCCTTCGGCCAGGGCGGGGTCGATGGCGAGCACGCTGCCGTCGTCACCAGGTCGCACCGCGGCCAGCAGTGCCCGCTCGAAGGCGGCGTCGAGGGAGATCACCGGCACCACACCGTCGCGGGCGAACTGCGCCGTGATGGCGGGGCCGACGGCCACACGGGCCGCCTCGAGGAGGCCCTCGGCGTCCTTGGACTGCCGGGCGCGTTCGGTCACCGCCTCCACGATGCGGACCAGGTCCCGGATGGCCACCCCTTCCTCCAGCAACGAGCACAGCACCCGGTGCAGGTCCGTCAGCGTGACCTGGGCTGCGCCCATCTCCTCGATGACAGCCGGGTCGGTGAGCTTCACGGCGTCGAGCAGCGTGCGGACCTGCTGGGCCGACAGCAGCCGCCCGGCGTAGGTGGCGGCAATCTCGCCCAGGTGGGTGGTGATGACCGACGAGCGGTCGATGACCGTGGCCCCGGCCATCAGGGCCTGCTGGCGCAGCTCGGCCCCGATCCACTTGGCCGGCAGTCCGAACACCGGTTCGGTGGTGGCCGTGCCGGGCAGGGTGTCGAGCCCGTCACCGATGGCGAGCAGCTGCCCGGGCGGCGCGGCGCCCCGGGCCACTTCGACGCCGTGCACCCGGATGGCATACGTGTCGGCCGGCAGGGCGACGTTGTCGCGGGTGCGCACGGGCGGGATCACGAGGCCCCGCTCCACCGCCAGCTTGCGCCGCAAGGCACGGACCCGATCGAGGAGGTCCCCGCCTTTCTCGGCGTCGACCAAGTCGATGAGGCCCACCGCCAGCTCGAGCTCGAGCGGCTCGACCCGCATCTCGGCTGCCAGCGCCTGGGGGGTATCTGGGGCCGGCGCGGGTGTGTCGGTCGTGTCGTGCTGCTCCTCCTCGCCGGCGACGGCCCCGCCCATGCGCTGACCGATCAGCCACACGCTGCCGCCGACGACGAGGAAGGCCAGGTGTGGCAGGCCGGGGACGATGGCCATGACCGCCATGACCACACCCGCGATCTGCAGCGTGCGGTGCTGGCGGCGCACCTGGCCCAACACGTCGGAGCCGAAGTCCTCGTCGTCGGTGGTCGCCCGGGTCACGACCAGGCCGGTGGAGATCGACAGCAACAGGGCGGGGATCTGGGACACCAGCCCGTCCCCGACGCTGAGGAGGCTGTAGGTGTGCACGGCCTGGGAGACGGGCAGGTGGCGCTGGACGATCCCCACGGCCAGGCCACCGAGCAGGTTGATGGCGGTGATGACCACCGCCGCGATGGCATCCCCGCGGACGAACTTGCTGGCGCCGTCCATGGCCCCGTAGAAGTCGGCCTCGTCGGCGATCTCCTGGCGGCGGCGACGGGCGCCCGCCTCGTCGACCAGCCCCGCGTTGAGGTCGGCGTCGATGGCCATCTGCTTGCCCGGCATGGCGTCCAGGGTGAACCGGGCCGCCACCTCGGCCACCCGTCCGGCACCGCTGGTGACCACGACGAACTGGATGACGATGAGGATCAGGAACACCACCAGCCCGACCACCAGCTGCCCGCCCACCACGAAATTGCCGAAGCTGTTGATCACGGTCCCGGCGTAGCCGTGGAGGAGCACGAGCCGGGTGGCGCTCACGTTGAGTGCCAGGCGGAACAGCGTGGCCACCAGCAGCACCGAGGGGAAGACCGAGAAGTCCAGCGGGCGCTTCACGTGCATCGTCATCAGCAAGATGACGACGGCCCCGGTCATGTTGAGGCTGATGAGGACGTCGAGGAGGAACGCCGGCATCGGCACCACCAGCATCACCACGATGGCGATGACCGCCGCCGGTACGCCGATCAGACCGACCCGATTGCGCATGTCACCTTTCCGGCGCGTGCCGCGCGAGTTTGCCGGGGCCTGTCCCTGGCCGCGTCACGTGCGCCGTCCTGGCGGTCCGCCCACTGCATCGACCGGGCACGGGTGGCAATTTCGACAATTCTCGCCCAACAGCGGTGGCGACGCGTCCGGTGCGGCGCGTACTCAAGGCAGTGGTCGACCATGCCGAAACGAGGCCGTGCACTTCGACTGGGTGGTCGTCGGCGCGGGCCTGAGCGGCGCCACGCTGGCAGAGCGCATCGCGTCCCAACTCGACCAGCGGGTCCTGGTCGTCGACCGTCGCCACCACGTAGCGGGCAATGCCTATGACGAGCTGGACGAGCACGGCATACGTGTCCATCGCTACGGCGCCCACATCTTCCACACGGTGTCGGCCCGGGTGTGGCGCTACCTGTCGTGCTTCACACAGTGGCGCCCCTATGTCCACCGGGTCCGGGCCTGCATCGGCGACGTCGTGGTCCCGGTGCCGTTCAACCTGGATTCGCTGCGAGCCCTCGTCCCCGAGGGTGACGCCCGCAGGATGGAGGCCCTGCTGGTCGAGCACATTGGCGCCGGCGCGCGCGTGCCGGTATTGACCCTGCTCGAGCACCCGGTCCCGGCCCTGCGCGAGCTGGGCCAGCTCGTCTACGACACGGTGTTCCTCGGGTACACGGTCAAGCAGTGGGGCTACCGGCCCGAGGAGATCGACCGGGCCGTCACCGGCCGGGTCCCGGTCGTGGTCTCCCGCGACGACCGCTACTTCCGAGACCGCTACCAGGGCATCCCGCTGCAGGGCTACACGGCCATGGTCGAGCGGATGCTGGCGCACCCCAACATCACGGTGGAGCTGGGGGTGGATCACCGCGACGTCGCCGACGAGCGATGGTGGAACCGGATGGTCTACACCGGGCCGATCGACGAGTTCTTCGGACATGCCCACGGTCCACTCCCGTACCGGAGCCTGCGGTTCGAGCATCGCCGGCTGCCCGTCGACCGGGCCCAGCCTGTGGCAGTGGTGAACCATCCCACCCAGCACGCCTACACCCGGGTGATCGAGCACGCCCACTTCTCGGGCCAGCACGTGGGCCGGACGACGGTGACCTACGAGTACCCCGAGCCGTACCTGCCCGGGGTCAACGAGCCGTACTACCCCCTTCCCCAACCCGAGAACCACCGCCGCTACGCCGCGTACGCCGCCGACGCCGCGGCGCTCGGCGGGCGGGTCGTGTTCGCCGGCCGGCTGGCCGAGTACCGCTACTACGACATGGACCAGGCCGTGGCCCACGCACTGGTGACGTTCCGAAACGCCGTGGCAAACGCGCCCGCCGCGGACGGCGTTCCCGCCCCAGCGCCACGGACCTGCAGTGCCGGTACCGCACCGGGGAGGCGGGCGCGGTGAGGATCCTCCATGTCGGGTGGGGCTACCCGCCCACGTGGCTGGGGTGTGGCCCAGTGGTCTACGTGCACCACTTGGCGCTGGCCCAGAAGGAGGCGGGCGACCACGTGGTGGTGGCGTGTGCCTCGGACCAGCGGGCCGACGGCCGACCCGCCTACGACCCTGCGGTTGCGGGTGTCGACGGCATCCCCTACGTCCACCTGCGGAACCGGCCGGTCCACATGCACGACTGGTGGCACCCCGAGCGCGAAGCGAGCGATCCCCAGTGTGCCGCGGCCATCGAGCACGTGGTTCGGGAGGTCGGACCCGACGTGGTCCATGTGCACAACGTGGTCGGCCTGTCGTTCGACGTCCTGCGCGTCGCCCAGCGCCTGGGGAGCCGCGTCGTGGTGTCGCTGCACAACTACCTGCCCATCTGCAGCCGTGACAACCTCTTCTTCGCGGACGCCGAGCGTTGCGAGGGGCCGATGGCACGCTCGTGCTCGCGGTGTCTTGGGACCATGATCGGCGACGACGCCTACCGGGCCCGCCTGCAGGCGGCCGTCGACGCCCTCAACGGGTGCGACCGCCTGCTAGCCGTCTCCGCCAGAGTGGCGGAGCTGTACGCCGCTCAGGGCGTGCGGCCTGAGCTGCTCGTCGTCGACCACATCGCATCACCCGCGGCGGGGCGACTGTGGGACGAGATCGGGCGCGAGCGCGTCCGCCGGGCGGCGAACGGTGCCGCGGCGACGCCGCACGACCCCGGCACGAAGACCGTCCCGCCGCTACGCCTGGTGTTCTTCGGAGCCCTCACCCGGCACAAGGGCGTGATGACCCTCCTGCAGGCCGTGCGGCACCTGGCCCGGCCGGAGCTGGTCGACGTGCACATCTACGGCTGGGTCGACCAGGCCGACGTCCCGGTGCTCCAGGCCGCCATCGAAACGTGCTCGCCCCGCCACGCCGGCCGCCTGCACTTCGAGGGGCCCTTCACCCAGGACTCGCTGCGCCAGTCCCTCCCGTCGATGGACGTGGCCGTCCTGACGCCGCGTTGGGACGACAACGGGCCCCAGACCGTCATGGAGGCCCTGGGGGCTGGGCTGCCCGTGGTGGCCACGCGCGTGGGAGGGATCCCTGACTTCGTGCACCATGGCGAAAACGGCCTGCTGGTGGAGGAGGGCGACGCTGCCGCTCTGGCGGCGGCACTCGATCGCCTGGCCAGTGACCGACACCTGGTCGAACAGCTGCGTGCTGGCATCGACGCGCCGATCTCGATGGCGACACACGTCGAGTCCCTGGCCGGGCACTACCGCCTCGAGCCGGCCGGCCTCCAGGCCCAGGTGGCTGCCGCCCCTGGCTGAGCCAGCCCCCGGCACCGGTGGTCCCGAGCACTGGTGATCCCGAGCACAGCCGTCCCGAGCACCGGGGATTCCGAGCACCGGGGTTCCCGAGCACTGGGACCGCCGGTGGGGTGGGTCACGCGCCGCGCGCACCATCGACGCGCCGCAGGCGGTATCGGCCAGCGGGTTCTGCGGCAGAAGCGTCGGTGGCCTGGGCCGGCGCGGGGCGGTGGATGGCTGCCGGCTCGTGGGGGAGAACTGTCAGCCGGTGGTGGCAGACAGCGCCGCACCGGTCTCTGGCCGGCCAGCGGCGGCGACCAGCTCCTGCAGTCGCCGGGCGGTGCGGGCCGCAGCGTGGTCCCACGTGTATGCGTCCACGATGCGCGCCCGAGCCGCCGCCCCGCGCCGAGCTCGTCCGGGTGCGTCGTCCACCACGGTTCGCAACGTGGCCCGCAGGTGATCGGGATCGGGTTCGGCCAGCCAGAAGCCCGCAGGGCCGGGGACGAACCCGAGGATCTGGGTCGGGACGCGCCGGGATCCGAGGACCCATCCCGTCGACTCGTCACAGAACTCGGCGCACGCGCCGTCGCCGGTCACCACGGCAGGCAGCCCGCAGGCCATGGCCTCGGCCACGGGGAGGCCGAAGCCCTCGCCCCGGTAGGGATGGACCAGCACGTCGCACGACCGGTACAGCGCGGCGAGCTCGTCGCGGGTCAGGCGGCGGTCGACCACCTCGATGGCGGCATTCGCCGGGTCGGCGGCCGCGGCACGGACCCGCTCGTCCATGGCCTCGCGGGCATACACCGAGTCCGCACCGAACGGCTTCACCACGAGGCACACGTCGTCGCCGGGCCCGAAGGTGTCGAGGTAGGCCTCGAGCAGCAGGTCGAAGCCCTTGCGGTGGATGGTGCCACCCACGAACAGCAGCCGTACCGTCCGGTCGGTACGCAGCGGGAACCGATCTCCCTCCGGCCGGAACCGCTCGGTGTCCACGCCGTTGGGCACCACCGCCACCTTGGTGGGGTCGACACCGCTTGCCACGTAGCAATCCCGCACCCACTGGCTCGGCACCCAGACCTCGTCCACCACGTGCTGCATGGGAAGGATCCACTGCTTCGGGATGCCGCCGTACTCCCACGGCTGGATGACCACCAGCGCTCCCTCGGATGGCGGGGTGAGCAGCGGTGGCCAGCAATGGCGCACCTCGACGGCCACCGGGTCCCGGCCAGCCGGGCGCCCAGCGCCCCGGACGTGTCGCAGTGCCCGCAGCGCGTCAGGATGGAACGGCGGCTGCTCTGCGCTGTCCACCTCGAGGGCGAACGCCGGGTGGTCGGCCAGGCGCACCACGAGCTCGCGCGTCACGGTGGCCAGGCTGTGATCGGCGTACACGTCGCCCACCCAGCGAACCCGCGGGAGGCGATGCCGGCGCGACCGGGCACCGGTCCCCGCGGCCTCGGTGCGGGCGGGCGGGTGGCGGCGGGCGCGTGCGGGACCAGGGGTCACGAACCGGTGCTGCCAGCGCTGGTGGAAGCGCTCGACGTTGGCGTCGAACTTGCTCCAGCGCTCGGCTCCCGACTGGGACTCGAGGTGCACCAGGACGGCGCTGGGTTCGTAGACGACCTTCCAGCCCTGGTCGCCGACCGAGAGGCACAGGTCGACGTCCTCCAGGCCGTTCCAGTAGCCCTCGTCGAAGCCCCCGACCGCGTCCCACGCCTCGCGGCGGATGGCGAGCACCGCCCCGGTGACCGCCTGGACCTCCCCGGCCACCAAGGCCTCGGGGGTGTCTCCGGGCATCTGGTAGAAGCGATGTGCCCCCTGGAGGCGACCGTCGGCCACGCCGGTCCCGATGACGATGCCGGCGTGCTGGAGGCTGCCGTCGGGGAACAGCAGCCGGGCCCCCACGATGCCGACGGTCGGGTCGTGCTCGAACGGGGCCAGCAGCGCCGGCAGCCAGCCCGGACGGGCCAGGACGTCGTTGTTGAGGAACACGACGACCGGAGCCCGGGCCGCTGCCGCGCCCTGGTTGCAGGCCCGGGCGAAGCCCAGGTTCTCCTCGTTGCGGATCACGCTGAACAGCGGGCCGGCAAGATCGGCGAGCTGCGCCGTGGCGTCGGTCGAGCCGTTGTCCACCAGCACCACCTCGTAGGTGCCGGGCTCGGTGCTCGCTGCCAGGGCCTGCAGGCACTGCAGGGTCAGGTCGGCCCGGTTGAAGCACGGGATCACGATGCTGGCCGCCAGCCGGGCCGTGGTGTGCGCACCACGCGGACCTGCGGCCGCGGCCGGCGTCTGCTGCTCGCGTGGCGGGGAGGGGGGAGCGGGGGCGGGAACCAGCTCGGGGCACAGCTGGCTGGCCTCGGCCACGATGGCGGCTCGCGTGTTGCCGTCGGCCGACGCCAGCACATCGACGAAGAGCTGCACGGCACGTTCGTCGGCGAACGCCCGCCGGGCGGTCGCCGCGGCACGGGCCCGTTCCAGAGCCGGGCGCGCGCCGTCGGCCGCCATGGCCAGCAGGGGACAGGCCGCCACTTGGCCTGCCGCCCGCAGGCGGGCCGACCACACCAATGCGCGGTCCACCGGCAGGCGCCGGGCCAGGGTGGCGGCCGTGGCGAGCGTGGCGGCCGGAGCCGTACCCGCTGCCACGCAGGCTTCGAGCACGGCGTCGGCCACCGGATCATGCAGCTGGAGCACCTGGGCCAGGAAGGTGGGAGCGCGCTCGGCCGGGATGGCGGCCGCCAACTCGGCCAGCGGCCGCCCCGCCTGTTCGAGCAGCTCCACCACCCGCCCGAGGTGGGTGTCGAGCACGCCGGCCCCGGCCAACACCCCCAGGAGGACGTCCGCGGCCTCGCCCGGACGGCCCAGGCCCGCCAATGCGTCGGCTCGCCACCGCGCGTACATGGTGGCGTCGTGATGGAACCCGTCGTCATCCGCACGGGCGGTGTCGATGCGATCCAGCACGCCCAGCGCGCCCTCGTGGTCCCCGGCAGCCAGCCGAGCCTGGGCCTCGACCACGTCCGCCTGGACCGTTCCGCCCTCGCTGCGCAGGCGCTGGACCCAGGTCAAGGCCTCCTCCGGCCGGCCCAGGCCGAGGAGGGCCTCGGCCGCCGTTCGGGCCGCCAGGCGGCGGGTGATGGGGTTGGTCGTGCGCGCCAGGGCTTCGGTGCAGCGCTCGAGAGCCTCGTCGAAGCGGCCCGCCGTCATGCACGATCGCCCCAGGCTGGTGAGCGAGAAGCCGGCGTCCCAGCCATCGGCGCGCTCGACCTCCGCCCGGGCCACCCGCAGATTGCGTTCCGTCTTCGCCCGGGCGCGCATGACCTCGTCCAGGTACCCGGTGTGGCGCAGGGAGGCCAGCTCGAGGACGGCCTGGCTGATGCCACGGTGGTCGCCGCGGTGGGCAACCTGCTCGTGCAGCCGGCCCACCCACTCACAGCGCGCCCGGCGGAACAGCCGGCAGGCCGAGTGCACGAAGCCGGGCCCTGCCCCGCTGCCGGTGAGGTTGTGGATGGCAACGCTGTACCCGTCCACGTCGAGGGCCGTGCGCCGCAGCTGTGTGCGGAGCGCCACCGGGTCGTCGCACACCAGGGTCTCGTCTGCGTCGAGCCAGGCGATCCACTCCCCGCGGCAGCGGGCCAGCGCGGCGTTGCGCGCCCGCGAGAAGTCGTCGTCCCAGAAACCCTCCACCACGGTGGCGCCCAGCCGGCGCGCCAGGGCCACGGTGGCGTCGGTGGATCCCGTGTCGTAGACCACCACCTCGTCGGCGAGCCCCTCGAGCGAGGCGAGGCAGGCCTCGAGGTTGGCCTCCTCGTCCTTGGTGATGAGGCAGGCCGACACCAGCGGGACGTCGCGGGTGGAGGGGCCAGCGGGCCAGCGGGCTGCGAAGCGTCGCCGGTTGGCCATTTCGATCTCGAACCAGTCCAACCCGGCGGCCTCGAAGGTGCGTCGCCCCTGGTGGTGCACGAAGGCACCGTGGGCGAGCACCAGGGAGCCCCCAGCCGCCCGCAGGCGGTTGCACAGGTCGTCGTCCTCGTAGCCGCCAGTGCTGTAGCCCTCGTCGAACCCGCCGGCCGCTTCGAAGGCCGAACGGCGCACCGCCAGGCAGAACCCCGACAGCACCGCCACGTCCTCCACCTGCCGGTCGTGCTCGTGCGCCCAGGTGCGCGCGAAACGCCGCATGGCGACCAGATCGTCGCCTGGGTAGGAGGCGCCCTCCGCCGCCTGGGCGCCCGGCGCGGTGTTCGAGCGCGGCCCGGCTGCGGCCACCTCGGGCCGACCCATGAGCGCTGCCACCAGCGTGTCCAGCCACCGGCCGGTCGGTACCGTGTCGTTGTCGAGGAACACGACCACGTCATGGCGCGCCCGGGCGGCGCCGAGGTTGCGCCCGGTAGGGATCCCGCGGTTGGCACCGGCGGCGACGACCTCCACCCAGGGCAGGCGGCGCAGCTGGGTGGCCGTGGCATCTGTCGACCCGTTGTCGACCACGACGACCTGGTCGTGAACCCCGAGCGTCGGGCGGAGCGCCTCGAGGCACGCCTTGGTGGCCTCCCACACGTTGTGGGCGAGCACGACGACGGTGGCGGGGGGGCGTCGCATGCCCGTGGCTATCGGCGCCCTGCCCGGTCGGGTGTAGCGCGGCGGGGGCCATCGGGCCTCGATGCCCAACGCCGGCACAACTCCAGTGGCACCGAGCGACCCACGCTCAAGCCGGGCGGCCGCCGGGCCGAGGCAGGGGAGGACCCGATCACCACCTGCAGGGGGCGGGTCACGTCAACGAGACCGGGTGGCTCCACGGAGGGAGCCAGGAACCGAACAGGAGGAACGGATGTCTTCACTCGTTGTCAACACCAACATGTCGGCGGTCGACGCCTACAACAACCTCAACGCCACCGACCAGGCGATGAGCGTGGCGATCGGCCGTCTGTCGTCGGGTCTGCAGATCCAGACGGCAGCCGACAACCCGGCCGGCTACGTCATCGCCGAGGGCCTCCAGGCTCAGGCGAACGGATACCAGCAGGCCATCTCCAACGCCCAGAACGGCGTGTCGCTGATCCAGACCGCATCCGGCGCGCTCAACCAGATCGCGTCGATCCTGCAGACCATGGACCAGCTGGCACTGTCCTCGGCCAACGGCGCCACCAACGACGCCCAGTCGTTGAACGCCAACCAGCAGGAGTTCGCCGCGCTGCAGAACCAGATCGACCAGATCGCCAACACCACGTCGTTCGGCACGACCAAGCTGCTCGACGGGACGTTCTCGGGCCAGGTGCTGCAGGTCGGGGCGTTCGACAACACCAACCAGCAGCTCGTGGTCACCATCCAGGCCGCGACCACCGGTGCCCTCGGCGTGTCGGCGGCCAGCGTGGCGGTGTCCAGCCAGGCCAGCGCCCAGGCGGCGGTGAGCGCCGTGCAGGCAGCCATCAACAATGTGGCCTCCATCGAGGCGGCGGTGGGTGCCGTCCAGAACCAGCTGCAGGCAGTGGTGGCCAACCTGACGGTGGGCCAGCAGAACCTGCAGGCCGCCTACTCCGGGCTGGTGGACGTGAACTTCGCCCAAGAGACGACGCAGTTCACGACCGACCAGATCCTCATGCAGTCGGGTGTGGCCATGCTGTCCCAGGCGCAGCAGACACCCAGCCTGGTGCTCAAGCTCCTGGGTTGATCCGGTGAGCAACGGCCGCGCCACCCCCGGGGGCCTCCGACCCGGTGCTCTCGGGGGTGGGACACGGCCGCGGCCGTGGGTTGCGCGCCCCGCCACGCCCGGTGCCCGTGCAGTGGCATCACGCTGGCACCGAGCGTGGGCGGGGCCGGCCCGAGGGACAGCCCCGGCAGGCGCCAGCTCCCGGCGGGCCGCCATCGGCACCACGACCTCGGTGCGGACCGGTTGACGAGGAAAGGCCAGGCACGATGACCGTCATGCCGTCGAACAGCTCGTGGACCACCCCGCAGATCATCGACAACGGGCTGGTCTCCGGGCTCAACACGTCGCAGATCATCCAGGCCCTCCTCCAACGCTACGAGCAGCCCGAACGGGACCTGCAGGCCCAGCAGGCGACCCTCAACGCCAACGTGGCCGACTACCAGCAGATCAACAGCGACCTGGTGGCGCTGCAGACGGCCGCCCAGCAGCTGGCCACGGGCAGTGGATGGCAAACCGTGCAGGCGACCTCGTCCGCGCCGTCGGTGGCCACCGCCACGGCCGCACCCGGCACCCCGGCCGGCTCGATCCAATTCGTCGTGAGCCAGCTGGCGGCTGCCGACACCTTGGTGTCGGCGGGATCGGTCTCCTCCACCGCCGACGTGGTGGACAGCAACCCTGCGTACCTGCTGTCCAAGGGCGGTGCGGCGCTGGGGTTCTCGACCCTCGCCGCCGATGCCACGGGCCTGCCCCTCGGGACCCATACGGTGTCGGTCACCCAGGCCTCGGCCGCGGCCGCCACCACGGGCACCGTGGCGCTCGCCGGCCAGTCGGGCATCACGATCGGCTCCGGCAACGACACGATCAACGTGACGGTGAACGGCACCGCCTACACGCTCACCATCGCCAACAGCCCGAGCGGCGGCTACAGCGGCTCGGGCCTGCTGGCGGCGGTCCAGTCGGCCATCTCGGCCGCCGGCGCGTCGGGCGTGCTGCAGGCGGGCTACAACGCCAGCGGGAACCTGGTCCTGGCCACCGTCGACCAGGGATCCAGCCAGTCCCTGCAGGTCACGGGGGGGACGGCATTGTCCACCGTGGGGCTGTCGGCCATGTCGAGCGCCGTGAACGGCGTGAACGGGGTCGTGTCGGTCGACGGCACCAGCACCACGCTCACCACCGTGGCGCCCGGCGCGACGGTGTCGCTGGCAGCCCCGACGGGAACCGTCTCGGCCACGATCGTCGGGTCCTCGGCGCAGAGCTCGGTGACCAGCCCGTTGCTCAACGTCGGCTCCCTCACCGCCACCCAGGTCTCCACCGGCAACGGCTCGCTGGCCGACCTGGTGGCGAACATCAACGCCGCTGGTGCGGGCATCACGGCGTCCGCCGTGCAGGTCGGTACCAACCAGTACGTGCTGCAGCTGGCCTCCACCACCACCGGGTCGGTCAACGACCTGTCGGTGAGCACCACGGCGTTCTCCTCGTCGGGCCTGGGGAGCCTGGTGACCTCGACCCCAGGTGCCAACGCCCAGATCCAGGTGGGCGGCAGCGGCGGCTACACCCTCAGCTCGCCCACCGACACCTTCACCGGCCTCCTCCCGGGCTTGACGGTGACGGCGCTGTCCACGTCGGCCAACCCCGTGACCGTGTCGATCACGCCCGACGCGTCAGCGGCGGCCAGTGCCGTGGGCAAGCTCGTCGACGCCGCCAACACGGTGCTCGGCGACATCCAGAAGTACGCCGGGTACAACGAGCAGACCAAGCAGGGTGGGCCGCTCATGGGGTCGCCCGTGCTGCAGTCGATCACCCAGGACGTCCTGTCGATCTTCGGCTCGGCTGCGGGCACCTCGAGCCTGGGCAACTCGCAGGACGTGGGCATCACGTTGAACAAGGACGGCACCATCGCGTTCGACCAGAACGCCTTCGAGACCGCGTATGCCGCCAACCCGTCGCAGGTGGCGGCCCTGTTCACCCAGGACGGCTCGTTCTCGGCCTCCTCGCCGAGCTATGCCGGGACCGTGTCGCTCTCCTACGCCTCGAACCTGACCAAGGCAGGGAGCTACGCCGTGGTCGTCTCCCGCTCCGCGGCCCAGGCCGTCTCCAACGGCAGCGTGCTGTCCTCGGGCACGGTGTCCGCGGCGGAGACCCTCACCATCGCCATGGGCTCGCAGTCGGTGCAGTACACGACCACCGCCGGCCAGTCCCTCGCCAGTATCGCGGCCGGCATCAACAACGCCCTGGCCTCCGCCGGCATGGCCATGTCGGCCCAGGTGGTCAACAGCGGCACCCAGCTCCAGCTCGCCACCAACGCGTACGGCTCCAGTGCCAGCTTCAGCGTCACGACCACGAACACCGGCGCCGGTACCACCGGCCTGGCCGGCACCGGCGCGGTGGCGGGGACGCCCACGACGTTCACCGGCGTCGACGTGGCGGGCACCATCAACGGTGTGGCCGCCACCGGCAGCGGCCAGTTCCTGACCGCACCGGCATCGGATCCCACCCTGGCGGGATTGTCGCTGCAGGTGACCGCAGCCGGGATCACCACGCCCACCACCCTCGGCACCTTCACGTACTCGCCCGGCCTGGCCCAGCAGGCAGCGTCGATGGCCTCGGCCATGTCGGACCCCGTCACCGGTTCGGTCACCCAGACCATCACGAGCCTGCAGACCGAGTCGCAAGGGCTCACGAACCAGATCCAGTTCTACGCCCAGATCGTCGCCCAGCAGCAGCAGGTGCTCATGAACCAGTTCGCCGCGCTCGAGGCCCAGCTCGGCTCGCTCAAGAACCAGAGCCAGTCCCTGGCCGCCGCCCTGTCACAGCTCGGGTGAGGCGGGAAGAACCGACGGACCTACCCGGACCGACGGACGCAGAGGAGGACACCGTGGCCGCACGGATCGTCGATGCCGAAGCGCTCAAGGCGCGCTACCTGGCCGAGGCGGTGGAGACCGCCACGCCCTCAGCGCGCCTGACCATGCTCTACGACCGCCTGGAGCTGGACCTCCAGCGGGCCGACGCCGGGTTCGAGGCCGGGGACCTCAAGGCCATCAGCGACAACCTCATCCACGCCCAGGAGATCCTCCTGGCCCTGCACGGCACGTTGAAGCTCGACGCGTGGGAAGCGGCACCGCGACTGGCCGCCCTGTACGACTACCTCCAGCGGGAGCTGCTGGCCGCCAACATGGACAAGGACCGGCCACGGCTGGCCGCGGCCTCGGCGCTGATCGGACGGCTCGCCGACGCCTGGCGCACCGCGGCGCGCGCCGCAGGCGAGGCGACGGCGGGGGAGGTGGCCGATGGAGTGGCCTGAGCTGCTCGACGACATGCAGCGCCGCCTCGACGGGGTCGGCGCCATGCTGCGCGAGGGTGCCGCGCCACCGCCGCCGTTCGCCGAACCCGGGCCCATGCCCCCGCTCCCGCCCGAGCTCGCACCACGGGCGGAAGCGATCCTGACCGCCACCGAGGCCGCCCGCCGCCAGGTGGCCGAGGCGCACGCCGCGCTGGGCGCGGCCCTGCGCCGTGCTGCGGACGGGCGGCCGCGACGGCCCGCCGCCTACGTCGACGTGCGGGCCTAAGCACCCGGCCTGGCGGCCGGCGCTCCGTGCACGTTCGGCCGGCGCCCGCAAGGTGGTGCACGAGGGCCAGGTGCGCACCGATGGCTCGTGCGCGCTCAGCGGGCAGGGCGGTGGGCCACCACGGCGATGTGGGCCTCGATGGTGGTACGGGCCTCGAGCCGTTGCGTCGACAGCGCTGCCATCGCTGTCTCGTAGGCCGCTGGCGCCATGAAACCGCCCGACACCATGGCGGGGCCCGCGATGCGCAGGCGCTCGGCAAGGAACGCGCGGGCCGGCTCGTCCGGAAGCGAGGGTGCGTAGGCGGCCTGGGGGAGCACCAGCACGGCGCGCACCTCCAGGCCACCGGCGTCGAGGTGGCTGGCGAGCTTGCGCCCCACCTCGCGGTCACCGCCGCTGGCGCGCTGGAGGGCACCGAAAGCTGCCACGAGCTGGCGGAAGGGGACGGGTGGTTCAGGGAACGTCAGCGAGAGCCCGTCGTCGACGTCGACCACGCAGGCCAGGCCGCCCGGGCGCAGGACGCGGGCCAATTCGCGCGTGGCGCCCACGGGGTCGGGGAGGTACTGGTAGACGAAGCGGACAGCGGCCGCGTCGAAGGTGCCGGCGGCAAAGGGCAGCCGGTGGAGGTCCCCTTGCACGAAGGCCGCGGTGCCGGCCTCGGGAACGACGCCCCGAGCGCGCACCTGACCGGCCACCTCCACAGCGCTCGCCAAGCGCGCGTGGTCGAGGTCCACGCCCACCGCCTTGGCACCCGACCCGCACGCCGCCTCGAGCGCCAGGGGTCCGAAGCCGGTGCCCACGTCGAGGACGCGCCAGCCCGCCTGGATGCCGAGCGCGCCCAGCAGGGCGCGGCGGCTGACGGCGGTGGCCAGGGTCTGCACCAGCAGCCACCGGTCCTCGGTACCGGCCCGCTGCTCGAGCAGGTGGCGGTAGGCGGCGTCGATGGCGTCGAGCGGTGCGGCGAGTTGATCCATTCCCTACGGTTGCACAATTGCGTTCAAGGTGTGTGACAGCCGGGCCGAGACCCATCGTGCCCGCTGCACGGACCGCACGGGAACCGCCCAGGACGGGCTCGCCAGTATGCCCTGGCTCGCTCCGGCGTGCCGGGGGACGACGAGAACACCTGGGGGTGTCAGGTGGACGGGATCGTTGACGTCCTCGCCTTCGCGGTCGACGGGCTGTCGCAGCGCCAGCAGGCGATCGCCGACAACCTGGCCAACGCGGACACGCCGGGGTTCACGGCCACGCAAGTGGACTTCGAGTCCTCCCTGCAGCAGGCCCTCGACACCCCGGGCGGCGGAAGCGCACAGGTGACGGTGTCCGCCTCGCCCGCCACCCCTGCCACCAACGGCAACAACGTGCACGTCGACCAGCAACTGGTGGCCGCCGAGCAGACGGCGCTGCAGTACCAGACCATGGTCGAGCTGCTCAACGCGCAGTTCCGTCTCGTGCAAGGCGCTGCAGGAGGGAGCTTCCAGTGAGCCTGTTCGGATCGATCGCCATCTCCGGGACCGGCATCGACGCCGCCCAGACCTGGATCGACACCAGCGCCGGCAACATCGCCAACATGAACGACGCCGCACCGACCAGCGGGCCGGCGTACCAGGAGCAGACGCCGGTTCTCGTACCCGCCGGCGCGGCACCCGGTGCGCCGGGTGAGGGCGTGGCGGTGGCCGGCGTCCAGCTCGGCAGCGCGGCCGGCCGGCTCGTGTACGACCCGACGAACCCGCTGGCCGACGCACAGGGCATGGTGCGTTACCCGGCGGTCGACCTGGGCACCCAGCTCGTCGACCTGGTGGAGGCCCAGAACGACTACGAGGCCAACGCCGCGGCCATCGCCCGGGCCAAGGCCGCCTACCAGTCCGCGCTGACCCTGGGGTCCTGAGCATGCCCATCGCGCCGATCCCCCCGCTGCCGCCCCTGCCCTCGGCACCGCCTGCCGGCACGGCCGCCGGTGCGACCGGCTCGGCAAGCGGCGCGGTGGGCTCGGGGTTCTCCGACGCCGTCACCCGGGCGCTCGACCAGCTCCAGCAGACCCAGAACCAGGCATCGGCCGTGGAGGCGCAGGCTGCCGCCGGCCAGGGCAACGTGGCCGACGCCATGATCGCCGCCACGGAGGCGTCGCTGGCCACACAGGTCACCGTGGCGCTCACGAACCGGGCAGTGGCGGCGTTCACCGACGTGATGAACCTGCAGCTCTGAGATGGCACTCGTCCCCGCGAACGAGATCACCCGTGTGCGCGAGGCGGTCCGCCGCTTCGCCACCGGGTTCACCCCGGGCCAGAAGGCGGTCACGATCGCCGCGCTCGTCGCCCTGGTGGTGGGCGTCGGGCTGCTCGTGTCGTTCACCGGCCGGCCCACCTACGCGCCGCTGTTCACGAACTTGCAGCCCGCCGACGCCGCCAGCATCACGGCCAAGCTCACCTCCGACAAGGTTCCCTACCAGCTGGCCGACGGCGGCAGCACGATCATGGTGCCAGCCGCGGACGTCGCCACCGAGCGTCTGTCGCTGGCACAGGCTGGGCTCCCCGCCAGCAGCACCGTGGGCCTGTCCCTCCTGGACAAGGAGGGCATCACGTCGTCGAGCCTGACCCAGCAGGCCGACTACCTCCGTGCCTTGCAGGGCGAACTCGAGCAGACCATCGATGCGATCCACGGGGTGCGCAGCACCCAGGTCGAGATCGCCCTGCCCGCCAACCAGACCTTCAGCCTCAACAGCACGACGCCCACCGGTGCCTCGGTGCTGGTCGCCATGCAGCCGGGCCAGACGCTCTCCACCGCGCAGGTCCAGGCCATCGTCCACCTGGTGGCATCGAGCGTCCCCAACCTGGACGCCGCCGATGTGACGGTGGCCGACGACAGCGGCAACCTGCTGGCGGGTCCTGGTGTGGCACCAGGGCCGGGTGGCGCCGACAACCAGACCGAGGCCTACGACGCCGCCATCCAGGCGAAGGTCCAGGCCTACCTGGCCAGCGTGGTGGGCCAGGGCAACGCCGACGTGCAGGTCAATGCCACCCTCGACTACGACCAGGTCAAGACCACGACCCAGAGCATCCTGCCGGGACCCAACGGTCAGCAGGCGAGCTTCTGCACCCAGACGAACACCTCGAGCTCGTCGTTCACCGGAGCCGGCAGCCCACCGGGCGGGGCGGCCGGCGCCATCACGGTCACACCCAGCGGCGGGAACTCCACCTACACCCAGTCGCAGAGCTCCCAGACCTGCGAGACGAACGAGCAGACCCAGACCGTGCAGCAGGCGCCGGGCACGGTCAAGAGCCAGTCGGTGGCCGTGCTCGTCAACTCCAACGCCGTCCCCAAAGGTGTCAGCCTGGCGGCGCTGCAGCAGGGCGTGGCCGCCGCTGCCGGCATCGACCCGGCGCGCGGGGACCAGCTCGCCTTCAGCGCCATGGCCTTCTCCTCCGCTGGCGCCAAGCAGGCAGCCAAGGCGGCAGCGGCGGCGGCGGCCGCCTCGCGGACGCAGCAGCTGCTGTCGGCAGCACGCGTGGGCGTTTTGCTGCTCGCCGTGGCAGTCGTGCTCTTCCTCCTGTGGCGCTCAGCCCGCCGCGCCCGCGCCCAGGACAGTGGCTCGACCCTGCTGCCCCCTGACGTGCTGGCCGCCATGGAGCGCCTGGTGCGCGGCGAGGAGGCCACCGGCCAGCTCCCCGCCACCACCTTGGCCCAGGTCGCAGCCACCGCCGAGGCGGCCGACGTCAACCGCTTCATCGACGCGCAGCCCGAGGACGTGGCCGCCATGCTGCGGAGCTGGCTGGGCGAGCGCCCGGCGGTGACCCAGGGAGGAACCACCAGGTGACAGCTGACCACGTGCGCGGTGGCCCGGCGTGGCCCCTGCCCACCGAGCGGCCCGCGCCCGTCGCCGTCGGGTGCGGCCTCGGAGGGAGGGGTGACCGGCGATGACAGGGTCGCTCACCGGACCCCAGAAGGCCGCCGTCGTCCTCGCCCAGCTCGATCAGGCGCGGGCGACCAAGGTGCTGCGGGCCATGAGCGAGGCCGAGGTCGTGGCCCTCATGTCCGCCATGGCCACCTTGCCGCCCCTCGACAGCGCGGCCGTGCTCGACGTGCTGGGCGAGTTCACCCACCAGGCCTCGGCCCTCACCCAGGTGGGCCAGGGCGGGATCGAACTCGCCCGCAAGCTCCTGCGCGAGCGCCTTGGGCCGGCGCGAGCCGAGGAGATCCTCGAGGAGTTCGTGCAGGCCACCTCGACCCATCCCCTGGCCTTCTTGAAGCGGATCGACCCCCAGCAGATGGCCGGCTTCGTGGGCGACGAGCACCCCCAGACCATCGCCGTGCTCCTGGCCCACCTCGACGCCGAGCACGCGGCCCACGTCATCGCCCACCTCGATCCCGACCTGCGTACCGACGTCGCCCGCCGCATCGCCACCATGGGCCGGCTCTCGCCCTCCGTGGTGCAGGTGCTGGCCGAGGTGCTCGAGCAGAAGCTGGCCACAGTGCTGCGCGCCGGCGTGGCCTCGACCACCGAGGTCGGGGGCGTGCCCTCGATCGTGGCCATCTTGAACCAGACCGAGCGCTCGTCGGAGCGCCAGATCCTGGCCGCACTCGAGGAGAGCGACCCCGACCTGGCTGAGACCATCCGCAACGAGATGTTCGTGTTCGACGACGTCGTCGGCCTCGACGACCGCACCCTCCAGCGCGTGCTGCGCAACGTCGTGCCCAAGGACCTGGCGGTGGCGCTCAAGGGCGTCGCCGACGAGGTGCGCGACAAGTTCCTGCGCAACATGTCGGAGCGGGCCGCGGCCGACCTCACGGAGGAGATCGAGCTGCTGGGACCGACCCGGGTGTCGCAGGTGGAAGCCGCCCAGGCCGCCGTGGTGCGCGTCGTGCGCGAGCTGGAAGCATCCGGGGAGATCGTGCTGGCACGGGGGGACGATGAGTTCGTCTAAGTCCGCCGGCGCGCGCATCTTGCGGGGGGAGGCCGGCCGGCGGGCCGCTGTGGCCTCCCTGGCCCTGGAGGTCCCCCTCGCCGGGGCGCGGGGAGGCATCCCCCTGGCCGAGCAGCTGGCCCTCGCTCGGGCAGAGGGCTTCGAGGCCGGGCGCCAGGAGGCCCTGCGCGAGGCGGCCGCCTCGACGGCCGCCGAGCGGGCCGCGCAGCTGCGCCAGCTGACCGACGCCCTCACCGCCGCCGCACGAGCGGTCGCCACCCAGCGGGTCGACGCCGTGCGGGTGGCCGAGCACGATGCCGTGCTCCTGGCCCTCGAGCTGACCGAGGTCGTCCTCGGGCGCGAACTCGAGGTGAGCCGGTCGGTGACGGTCGACGCCCTCCAACGTGCCCTGGCCCTGGTCCCAAGCGGCGAGGACATCGTCGTGCGCCTGCACCCCGACGACCTGTCGGTCCTCGACACCGGCGAGGGGGAGTGGCGCGCGCTCCTGCCGCCGGGTGCGGTGGCGGTCGTGGCCGACTCCGCCGTGGAGCCGGGCGGGTGCGTGCTGGAGGCGGGGGCGTGCCGCGTGGATGCCCAGATCGGCCCGGCCATGGCCCGGGCCCGGGCCCTGCTGTCGGCTGCCGGCCCGGCGGCACCGGCGCCGCCCGCAGCGGCGCCTCCCGGGCCCGAGGACACGTCGGGCGGCGTGCCCGGCCGGGCACCCGGTGACGAAGGAGGGTGAGGGTGACCACGATCCCCGACACGTTGCGCCTGTCACTGCGCAGCGCACTGTCGCCCCGACGGACCGGGCGGGTGATCCGCCTGGTCGGCCTGCGAGTGGAGGTCGAGGGCATCGAGGCGGCCGTCGGCGACGCCGTGCGGATCTTCCGCGCCGGTGGGTGGCTGGACGCCGAGGTGGTCTCGGTCCACGGCTCGAGCCTGGCCTGCATGCCCCTGGGCGCGCTCACCGGCGTGCGCTACGGCGATCCGGTCGAGGCGCTGGGACGCCCACTCCCGGTGCTGGTCGGGCCGGGGTTGCTGGGCCGGGTGGTGGACGGCCTCGGCCGGCCCATCGACGGCGGCCCGTTGCTCGTCGACGGCGAGGAGGTGGGGGTCGATGCCGTCCCGCCGCACCCGCTTCGCCGTGAGCTGGTGGACCGCCAGCTGCCGCTTGGTGTACGGGCCATCGACACGCTCGTGCCCTGCGGGCGCGGCCAGCGGCTGGGGATCTTCGCCGGGTCGGGTGTGGGCAAGTCCAGCCTGTTGTCGATGATCGCCCGGGGCACCGACGCCGCCGTCTCCGTGCTGGCGCTGGTGGGTGAGCGCGGGCGGGAGGTGAACGAGTTCATCCAGCGGGACCTGGGGCCCGCCGGCCTGGCTCGCTCGGTCGTGGTGGTGGCCACGTCGGACGAGCCGGCCCTGGTGCGCATCCGCGCCGCGTTCACCGCCACCCGGATCGCCGAGTGGTTCCGGGACCAGGGCCTCGACGTGGTGCTCATGATGGACTCGCTCACCCGCTTCGCCATGGCCCAGCGCGAGGTGGGCCTGTCGGCAGGCGAGCCCCCGGCCACCCGCGGCTATCCACCCTCGGTCTTCTCGCTGTTGCCCAAGCTCCTGGAACGGGCCGGCGCTGCCGAAAACGGCAGCATCACGGGCCTCTACACCGTGCTGGTGGAGGGCGACGACATGAACGAGCCCATCGCCGATGCCGCCCGGTCCATCCTCGACGGCCACATCGTGCTGTCGCGCCGGCTGGCGACCGCCGGGCACTTCCCGAGCATCGACGTCCTCGACTCCATCTCCCGGGTCGAGCCGGCCGTGACCTCGCCCACGCAGCGGGCACTCACCCGAGAGGTGCGCCAGCTGCTGGCCGCGTACCGCGACGCCAAGGACCTCATCGAGATCGGGGCCTATGCCCCGGGAGCCAACCCGGTGGTCGACCGCGCCGTGCGCCTGCGGGGTGCCATGGAGCGCTTCCTCTGCCAGGACGTCACCGAGACCGTCCCCGCCGACCACTCCTGGCAGGAATTGGCGGCGGTGCTGGCGGCCGATGGCGAGCCCGCGACGAACGTGGCGTGAGGACCGTGCGGCCATGAAGCGCTACCGGTTCTCCCTCGACAGCGTCCTCCGGGCCCGCCGCGCCTCGGAGGAGCGGGCGCGCCAGGAGCTGGCCCGTGCCAACCGGCACCTGCTCGAATCCACCGAGCGCTACCGTGCCGAAGCCGCTCGCTACCAGGCCCTGGTGCCGCCGGCGGGCCCGGTCGAGGCAGCACGCTTCCTCACCGAGCGGGCGCAGCGCGAGCTGGTGGCCGCCACGCTCACCAGCGCCCGTTCGGCCATGCACCAGGCGGCGGCGGCCGCCCGCGCCCAGCAGGGCGCGTGGCAGGCGGCCAGGCGCCATGTGCGGGTCCTCGAACGCCTCGACAGCCGCCGCCGGTCCGAGCACCGCAATGCCGTGCTGCGTGCGGAGGCCGCGGAGCTCGACGACATCGTCTCCGCACGCTGGGCGGCCGGCGTACGCCGGCCCGCCACAGGGCGAGGGGAGAGATGACCATGGTCGACCCCGCCACCGTGGTGTCACGTCTGCGCGTGCTGGACGCGACGTTCTCGAGCCTGGGTGCCAACCTGCGTGCCGCCGCCGCCACCGGCGAGTTCGACCAGGTGCTCGCCAGCGCCTCGGCAGCCATTGCCGGCGCCGAGGAGGCGCTGGGCCTGGCGGGGAGCCGGGCGGGAGCAGCGGCCGGCGATGTCGCGGTGCCCACCGCCGGATCGACGAGCTGGCCGGGCGGTGCGGCACCGTCGGGAGCAGCGGTGGTCGCCGATGCCCAGCGGTACCTGGGTGTGCCGTACCACTGGGGGGGGACCGACCCCGCCACCGGGCTGGACTGCTCGGGGTTCGTCCAGCGCGTCTACGGGGACCTCGGCATCGCCCTGCCCCGCACGAGCCAGGAGCAGGCCACGGTGGGCACCCCCGTGCCCGATCTCGCCAGTGCCCAGCCGGGCGACCTCCTGTTCTTCGAGCCCGGCCCCGGTGGACCGGGACACGTGGGCATCTACCTCGGGGGCGGCATGATGATCGACGCGCCGCACACCGGTGCCAGCGTGCAGGTCGAGCCGGTGTGGGGGACGCCGTGCGCCATCCGCCGGGTCGTGGGCAGTACCGAGCTCGCAGGAGCGGCGCCCGGTGCTGGCAGCGGCCTCGCCGTGGCGGGCGTGCCGGCGGCGGGGACCCTCGACGCCCTGCCGGCCAGCCTCGGGGTGCCGAGCTGGCTGGTCCCGATCCTCCAGGGCGCGGCGACGCGCTACCAGGTGCCCGCCGCGCTCCTGGCGGCCGTGGCCAAGCACGAATCCGCCTACGAGCCCGGCGCCGTGAGCTCGGCAGGTGCCGAGGGCCTCATGCAGCTCATGCCTGCCACCGCCGCCAGCCTGGGCGTGGACCCCTTCGATCCGGCCCAAGCCGTCGACGGCGCCGCCCGCCTGCTGTCGAGCTACCTCCAGCGGTACGGCGGCTCGATCCCCCTCGCCCTGGCCGCCTACGACGCCGGTCCGGGTGCGGTCGCCGAGTACGGCGGCATCCCCCCCTACGCCGAGACCCAGGCCTACGTGGCCAGTGTGACCCAGATGCTCGGAGGTGCACCGTGAACGTGGAAGCACTCGAGGCGCTCGGCTCGCCGCCCATGCCCGGCACCGGCGCGTCCACCGGTGCCGCCAGCGCCCCTAGTGCCCACCGGCACGGGACCGGAGCCGGCGACGACTTCGGCGCGGTCCTGGCCGCGCCCCTCACCACCCTCGCGCCAGCGCCGGGGCCGCCGGCCCAGTCGTCCGACCAGCCCGGCCGCAGGGAGGGCACAGCGCCGCACGTGGCAGCCGACACGGCCACCCCCGGTGCCACGGGCGCGACCGGCGCCGGTGCGGGCTCCGCGTTGGGCCCTGGCACAGCCAGCGCTGGCGGGTCGGGGACCGCCCCGGCAGGGAGCGGCGCTCCTGCGGGGACCGGCGAACCGGCACCGGGTGGCACGCCGCCCGCCGGCACAGCCCGGGCCGGCACCGGGTCAGCGGGCTCGGGCGACCCGCCCGGGTCGGCCACGGGCACGGGGGCGCCGGCCCGACCACCGACACCTGCACCGTCCAGCCCGACCGATCCCGGGGCCGGCTTCGGCGCGCCCGTCGGGACACCGGCGGGCCGCACACCCGAACGCGCCGCAGCCGACCCCGGCGCGATCGATGGCGGGCCCGCCGCGGCCCGCGGCGCGTCGGCACCCGCAGACGTCGGGTCGCCCATGCCGCCAGGCGCACCGGTCACCTCGGACCACGGCCACGCCGCACCGGCACGGGATAGCGGCGTGGTCCCCACCCTGCGCACCGCTCCCGCGGAGCAGAGCTCCGGCATCACGGCCCCGGCATCGGATGTGGCTGCGTCCGCGCCACACCCTGGTGGCGGGAACCCGCCGGACCCGCCAGCCGGCGGCACGAGCGCCGGCTCCCCGCAGGCTCCTGCTGGCAGCGGAACCGGCCGTACCGCGGTCGCCGCCGCCGGAGACGGCCACGGTGGCGCCACGGCAGAGCCCGCACCGGTGGCGGCCACGGGGACCGGGACCCTCCTCGCCGACCGCCCCGGCGACGTCCGCAGCAGCCACGGTGCCGCCCGCGGCCAGGAGACCGCGGCACCCACCGGCCTGGCGGCTCCCGCTGGCGTCGCCGTTGCCCCCGCGGGGAGTGGCGCCGGCCCGGCGGGCGTCGCGGCCGGCTGGACCGGGAGCCCTGGGCAGTCCGCCGGCGGCAGCGTGACGCCCGGGCAGCAGCTCGTGCGGGTGCTGGTCCCCCTGCGCAGCGGTCCCGACGGGGTGCACCAGCTGACGGTGGGTCTGCAACCCGAGGGGCTTGGCACGGTGCGGGCCACCGTGGTGGTGGCCGACGGCGCCCTCACCGTCCGGCTCAGCACCGCCGACGCCGCCGCTCGCCAGGCACTCCAGCACGCCATGGACGACCTGCGCCGCCACCTCGGTGACGGGCAGCGGCCCGCCACCGTGGTGCTGGCCGGCGGCGACGGCGGGACACGGCGCGAGCCGGGTGGCGCGAGTGCCACTCCACGCCACCGCCACGGCTCCCGTGCCACCGCACCATCGACGACCCAGGTCCCCGCACGCGGCGGGTCCTGGCCGCCGCGTGCGGCAGCACCCGGCCGTCAGCTCATCGACCTGCACCTGTGAGGACGAGCCCACCGACGCGAAGGAGCCGTTCGTGACCAGCATCGATCCCATCGGCACCACCCCGGCGGCACTCGGCACGTCGGGACCCGCCGGCACCACGTCCGCACCGGACGCGCTGTCGCAGCTCGACAACTCCCAGACCTTCCTGCAGCTGCTGGTGGCGCAGCTCAAGTACCAGGACCCGCTCAACCCCACCGACGGCACCCAGTTCATCGCCCAGACGGCGCAGCTCACCGAGGTGCAGTCGGTCACGAGCCTCGTCGCCAAGGTCGGCCAGGAGCTCGCGGCCCAGCAGGCGGCCACCGCCACCGGCATGCTCGGCAAGCAGGTGACCGCCCACCTTGCCGATGGCACCACCGTGTCGGGCACCGCCACCGGCGTGTCCCTGGGCGGGAGCGGGGAACCGGTCCTGGACGTCGGCTCGGCCCAGGTGCCGCTGTCGGCCGTCACAGCCGTGGCCGAGCCCGCAACACCGCCGGCGGCGGGCTAACGCCCCACGCGAACCGAACCATCCATCGTCACGACACAGCCCATCGTCACGACACAGCGAGGAGCCACTTCCATGGAACAGTCCCTGATCGCAGCGGTCTCGGGTATCGAGGCCAACCAGACCTACCTCGACGTGGTCGGCAGCAACATCGCCAACGCGAACACCGTCGGGTACAAGTCCGAAGACGCCGTGTTCACCGACCTGCTGGCCCAGCAGATCGGCGGGGCGTCCGCACCGCAGCCGGGTACCGGTGCAGGCATCAACCCCATCGCGGTGGGCTCGGGCGTGCGCATCGGAGCAGTCACCAACGAGCAGTCCCAGGGGTCGCTGCAGCAGACCAACCAGCCGACCGACGTCGCCATCCAAGGCCCGGGCTTCCTCGTGGCCCTCCAGGGCGGCCAGCAGCTCTACACCCGGGCCGGGCACCTCACCATCGACGCCAACGGTGACCTCGCCACCCCCACCGGCGGGCTGATCCAGGGCTGGCAGGCCAACAACCAGGGCGTCATCGACACCAACGCCCCGACCACCGCCATCACGATCCCCGCCGGCAAGGTCATGAACGCCCAGGCGACCACCGAGATCACCCTGGGCGGGAACCTGCCGGCGTGGAACGGATCGGGCACGCCCCCGGTGGTGACCACCACCATCAACGCCTACGACGCCCTCGGCAACGTCGTGCCGGTGACCATCACGCTGACCGGCGTGGCCAACACGGCCAACCAGTGGACCGTGCAGGGCACGGTCCCGAACGGCACTGGTGGCCAGACCGACCTCTGGAACCCCTCGTCGCCGCCGGTGGTCACCTTCGACGCCACGACGGGACAGATCAGCTCCATCAGCGGGGTCACGCCCAACCCCGACGGGTCCTACTCCCTGCCGGTGTCGACCATGCCGCCGAACTACTCGTTCCCTGCCGGCGACACCTGGAAGCTCGACTTCCCCGCGCCCGGCTCGATCGGGGACGTCACCCAGTTCGCCGGCCAGCAGACCCTGGCGGCCGTGGGGCAGGACGGCAATGCCACCGGCACGCTCGTGAGCTTTTCCATCGGCGCGGACGGGGTCATCACCGGGGCGTTCTCCAACGGCAGGACCGAGCCCATCGCCGAGCTGGCCCTGGCGACGTTCGCCAACCCCGCCGGCCTGGCCGACCAGGGCGACCTGATGTACGCCACCACCCCCAACTCCGGCCAGGCCCAGATCGGACCCCCGGGCACCGGCGGGCGGGGCACCCTGGTGGGGGGCAGCCTCGAGAGCTCCAATGTCGACCTGGCCGGGCAGCTCACCGACCTGATCGTGGCGCAGGAGGCCTACCAGGCCAACACCAAGGTCATCTCCACCACCTCCCAGGCGCTCCAGTCGCTGGTGAACCTGCCGTGACGCCAGTGCCGGCCAGCGCACGGCGCGCCGGCCGGGACCACGCTGCGCGCGCCGACTCGAGGAAGCCGACGACCACACCGACATGGACACCGTGACCCAGCCACAGCCCCGTGCCGATGCCGGGCCAGCACGCGCCGTGCGCCCCTACGACTTCCAGCGCCACGAGGCGCTCGAACGGGGGCGCCTGCGCAAGCTCAACCCTCTGCTCGAGGTGATGGCCCACCGGATGGCGGGCGCGCTGACCACCATGCTGCGGACCTCCACCCGGGTGGAGATCGGCAGCATGGAGCAGCAGCGGTGGGAGCTGTTCGCCAACGACCTGCCCGAGCCCACCTTCCTCACCAGCGCGTCGGTCACCCCCTTCGGGGGGCGCATCGTGCTGCACCTGCCGCTGGCTGCCAGCTTCACCCTGGTGGAGCTGCGGCTCGGTGGCTCGGGGTCGGGCCCGCACCCCGAGCGGGCCATGACCGAGATCGAACAGCGCCTGGTGGGCGAGGTCGCCGCCAGCGCCCTGGCGGAGGTACCCCCCGCCTTCGCGCCGGTCCTGCCCTTCAGCGTCGGGGTGACCAGCTCGGTGACAAGCAGCATGTTCCTCCAAGGCGCCAAGCCGACCGAGATGTGCCTCGTGCTCGGCCTGCTCGTCGGCATCGGGGACCTGGCGAGCATCGAGGCCCAGCTGTGCATCCCCTTGGCCGTGCTGCTGCCCGTCATCGATGCCGTCGAGCGGCTCGAGAGCGCCGAGGTGCCCCACGAGCTCGACAGCACGCGGACCGAATTGCGCAACCGCCTGCTGGAGGTGCCAATCGAGGTCAGCGTGAGCTTCCCCGAGGTGTACCTGTCACCGGAGGAGCTGCTGACCCTCGATGCCGGCGACGTCGTCCGCCTGCAGCACGAGGAGGGGGCACCCCTCGTGCTGCGTGCGGGCAGCGTCCCGTTCTGCCACGTCGTACCCACCAGCCGGGGCAAGCGGCTGGCCTGCATGGTGGTCGAGACCAACGAGGAGGAACGGTCATGAGCAACGAGGGCACCGGATCGGCCACGCTCGGTGTGCCAGGTGCGCCAGGACCGGCGGTGCCGGAAGGCGCATCCGGCCCGAGCCCGGCGGCACCGGACGCGGCGCAACCCGCGCCCGGCGGGTCGGGCACGGCGCCGGAGCCGGGCCGAGCCGGGCGACCGCTGGACCTGCTGCACAACGTCGAGATGTCGGTCACCGTGGAACTGGGCAGGACCCGCATGCTCATGCGCGACCTGCTCGAGCTGCGACCGGGCGGCATCGTGGAGCTGGACCGTTCCGCAGGTGCACCAGTGGACCTGCTCGTCAACGGCACGCTGCTCGCCCGGGGCGAGGTCGTGGTGGTCGACGACGAGCTGGGTGTCCGCATCACCGAGATCGCCGGACCCGAGCCGCACGCAGGGTGAGCGAGCGATGACGGGTGTGGGTTCCCTTCCGCTGGGTGCGTTGGCAACGGCTGCGCATCACGGCGCCCTGCTGGCAGCCGCCAATGCGCCCGCCTCCCATGGCGGCACCGTCCTGCGCGCCGGCCAGGGCAACACGGTGTCCGCGTCCTCGCTGTTCCTGCATCTCGTCCTGGGCCTCGGCGTCGTGCTCGGACTGCTCGCCGTCCTCGCACGCCTGGCGCGGGGCAGGGTCGGTGGGCGCGGGGCGGTTCCGCTGCGCCGGTCGCCCATCGCCGTCCTCGGCCGCCAGAGCCTGGGCAAGGGGGTGACGGTCGCCGTCGTGCAGGTGGGCGAGCGCGCGTACCTGCTCGGCATCACCCCCACGGCCGTGCGGCGCCTCGGCACCCTGGCGCCTGAGGAACTGGCCGCACCGATCCAGGCGCGTCCGGTCGACATCGAACCTCCATCGTTGTCAGTCGTCATGCCGGGCGGCGACGGACCCGCCCCCGGTTCCCGCCCACGCGGGCCTCGGCCCGCACCGACATGGACGTCGGCCATCGAGCACCTCCGGGAGTTGACGGTCCGCCGCGCCTGAGCCCGGCGCGACAGCACCCGCATCGCTCCCGTCCGCCGAAAGGAGCACGTCCATGTCCGAGGGTCACGGCGACGGTCCGGCGCGCCCCTCCGACCACCCGGGGATCGACAGATGAGCACCGCCGCCCACCTGCTCGCTGCCGGTTCGTCGATCAACATCGATTTCGGCAACAGCCTGAACAAGCCGTCCACGAGCATCCTCGTGGTCCTCGGCATCACCCTGCTGGCCGTGGCGCCGTCGCTGCTCATCCTGCTCACCGGCTTCACGCGCATCGTCATCGTGCTGGGTCTGGTGCGCAACGCCCTGGGACTGCAGACCATCCCGCCCAACCAGGTGATCGCCGGCCTGGCGCTGTTCCTCAGCTTGTTCCTGATGGCACCGACCCTCAACCAGATCAACCACGACGCCTTGCAGCCCTACCTGCACGGGCAACTCGACGCCACTCACGCCTACCGTGCGGCGGAAGGCCCCCTCAAGACCTGGATGCTCAAGCAGACCGGCAGCGACGAGCTCGCCATGACCACCGGGATCGACCATGAGCACCCGGCCCAGCCCACCGACGTGTCCATGGCCGCGCTGGTGCCGGCCTTCCTCCTGTCACAGCTCAAGAGCGCCTTCATCATCGGCTTCGTCGTCTTCGTGCCCTTCCTCATCGTCGACCTGGTGGTGTCGGCCACCTTGATGTCCATGGGGGTCGTCATGCTCCCGCCGACGCTGGTGTCGCTCCCGTTCAAGCTCCTGCTGTTCGTGATGGTCAACGGATGGATGCTCGTCAGCCACTCGCTGGTGGTGAGCTTCAAATGACCGATACCCAGGTGATGCACCTCGCCTCCCAAGCGATGGTGATGACGGTCAAGCTCGCCGCGCCCATCCTGCTCGCCAGCCTGGTCGTCGGCCTGGTGGTGTCGCTGTTCCAGTCCATCACCCAGCTGCAGGAGGTCACCCTCACCTTCGTGCCCAAGCTGGCCGCCATCGCGCTGATCCTGACGGTGTCGGGCAACTGGATGCTCCAGCAGTTCGTGGGATACGTCCACTCCCTGTTCGGGCAGGTGCAGAACCTGCTCGGTGGCTGAGGGGACCGCCATGGCCATGGGGGGAACGAACGCACCCGGCTCCCACGTCGCGGGGGAGTGCCGGTGACCGTCTCGCTCGACGCCCACTGGTTGCTCGGCTTCCTGCTGGCCTTCGTGCGGGCCGGCGCCTGGCTGGCGTTCGTGCCGCCGTTCGCCAACCGGCGCGTCATCCCCCCCATCGCCCTCGTCGGCGTGGCCGGTGGCCTGGCGGTGTTGACCGCACCCCAGCTGCCGGCGGGCGCGGTCCCCACCGACACCCCCGGGCTCATCGGCGCCGTCGTCGTGCAGGTCGCCATGGGCAGCGCGCTCGGGCTGTCGGTGCGGATCCTGCTGGCCGCCGTGACGGCGGCGGGATCGTTCGTCGACCTGTTCGGTGGGATCAACCTGCCCCCCTCCATGGATCCCCTCGACGAGAACCAGACCCCGCTCGTGGGCCAGTTCTACGAGCAGGTGGCGGTGGCGCTGCTCTTCGTGACCAACGGGGAGATGCTGCTCGTTCGGGGGTTCGAGACGTCGTTCGCCGCCACCGGCTTGTCCCTGTCGGGCACCGGCCGGCTGGCGGGAACGCTCAGTGCCGACCTGGCGACGTTCTTCACGGCGGCACTCGAGATCGCCGCGCCGGTGATCGTCGTCCTGTTCACGGCCCAGATCGGCTTGGCCCTGCTGGCCAAGGCCGCTCCGCTCGTGAACGTGTGGTGGCTGGGGTTCCCGGTGCAGGTGCTGCTGTCACTGGCGGCGGTGGGCATCGCGATCCACGTCGTGCCCGGATTCCTGGGACATCTGGTGGACCGCTCCCTGCAGGACATCGGCGCCATGTTCGGTGGGCGCTGAGCGAGGCGGCCCGTGCTCGCTGACGCGGAGAAGACCGAGAAGCCCACCCCCAAGCGCCGACGCGAGGCGCGGCGTGAGGGACAGATCGCCCGCTCGCGCGACCTGTCGGGCTGGGTGACGCTGCTGGCGGCCAGCTTCGCCCTCCCTCCCGTGCTGCGCTCGGGAACCCAGCGCGTGGAGGACCTCGTGTCCCAGGGGACCCACGTCATGGACAACCCCACGCCCGGCGGGGCGCTCACCCTCCTCCAGCACGGCCTCGCGGACGCCATGCTGCTGGCGCTGCCGCTGGTCGGGTTGATCGGCGTCGTGGGTCTGCTGGTCACCGTGGCCCAGGTGGGCTTCGTCGTGGCGACGAAGGCCGCCGCGCCCTCGCTGCGGCGGCTCAACCCCGTGGCGGGCCTGAAGCGGCTCGTCTCGGTGTCGTCGCTGTGGATGCTCCTCGAGCAGTCGGCCAAGCTCGCCGTGCTCGTCGCCCTCACCGCACGCCTCCTCTCGACCGTCATCCACGACGTCCTACCGGGCGAACCGGTGGCCATGGGCCCCGTCGTGGCCTACGCGGGATCTGCCATCGTCGGCCTGGTCCGCGACGTGGCCGCCGCCGGTCTGGTGCTGTCCATCGCGGACTACGCCTTCCAGCGCCGGCGAACGAACCGGTCATTGCGCATGACCAAGCTCGAGGTGAAGGAGGAGTCGCGCCAGAGCGAAGGCGACCCGTTCGTGAAGCGGGCCCTGCGCCGCAAGCAGGTGTCGCTCAGCCGGATGCGCATGATGGCCGCGGTCGCCGGCGCGGACGTGGTGGTGACCAACCCCACGCACTACGCCGTCGCCCTCCGCTACGAGCCCGGCAAGGGCAGGGCTCCCCACGTCGTGGCCAAGGGCTCGGACCACCTGGCGCTGCGCATCCGCGAGGAAGCATGCCGCCGCGGGGTGCCTGTCGTCGAGGATCCGCCGCTCGCCCGAGCCCTGCACGGGGCGTGTGAGTTGGGGGACAGCATCCCGCGGGAGCTGTACGTCGCGGTCGCCCGGCTGCTGGCCTTCGTGCTCACCCTGCCGGCGGTCGTCCGTACCTCTGGCGTGGTCCAGCGCCGGCCGACCTCGGCCCTCGTGGCGTAGGCGTTGCTCAGGCGCCAGTGATCGATCCACAGAGGTCACGCGGGCTGGGCCAGACCGGTCGCTAACCTCTGGCACGGTGGCCCAGGGACCGGATCCCGCGAGCGAGGCGGTGTGGCAGGCCGCCGTGGTGGGACGCTGGGTCCGGCTCGGCCCGGCGGCAACGGCTGGGGCACTGGGCCGGTCCCAGCGCGCCATGCGGTGGGTCGAGGCGGCCGTGGTGAGCGCCTCGGAGCGGGGCCTGCGCCTCGAGTCGCGCGACGAGCGATTGGCCGCGCTCGACGGCGCCGCCGTGGTGGGCGAGATCCCTTCCAACGAGGCCCTCGTGCGGTTCTGGGGCAGGTGCCGGGTGCTGGTCGCCGCACCCCTGCCGGTGGTGTGCACCGTGGTGCCCGACCGCCCCCTCGACATGCTCCAGCGCCGTTCGTGGGTGCGCGTCCAGCTGTCGGTCCCGGTGCAGCTGACCGTGGACGCCCACCGGAAGGCCGGCTCCTTCCGCACCCGGTCCCGCGACCTGTCCGGTGGCGGGATCCGGCTGGCCGAGGCAGGTCCCCTGCGCGGTGGGGAACGCGTGCGGCTGTCGATCTGGCTCCCGTCGGGACCGGTGGAGGTGGACGGCGACGTCCTCGAGGTCCTCCCCGACGGATCGGCCCGGGTCCGCTTCTGCCGCCTCACCGAAGCCGTGTCGAAACGCATCGTGCGGTGCGTGTTCGAGACACAGGTCGGCACGCGCCGCCGCACGCCTGGGTCCCCGCCGTGAGGTGCCGAAAGCACGGCGCGTCGTGAGCCGCCGGGCCAGACGGACCAGCAGAGGCGCGAGGACCGCCACCGGTGGGTGGCGGTGGCTCACGCTGGCCGTGCTGAGCGTGAGCCTGCTGCTGATCAGCATCGACAACACGATCCTCAACGTGGCCCTGCCCTCGATCGTCCGGGACCTGCACGCCAGTTCCAGCGAGCTGCAGTGGATCGTGGACGCGTACGCCGTGGTCTTCGCCGGCTTGCTGCTGACCCTTGGCAGTCTGGGCGATCGCGTGGGCCGGAAATGGGTGTTCATGGCCGGCCTCGCCGTCTTCGTGGCAGGGTCGGCAGCGTCGGCGTTCTCCGGCTCGCCCGATCGTCTCGTGGCATCTCGTGCGTTCATGGGGATCGGCGCGGCCGCCATCATGCCCTCGACGCTGTCCATCCTCACGAACGTGTTCATCAGCGAGCGCGATCGAGCCCGCGCCATCGGGATCTGGTCCGGGACCTCCGGACTCGGCGTCGCGGTCGGGCCGGTGGCTGGGGGCTGGCTGCTGGACCACTACTGGTGGGGTTCGGTGTTCCTCGTCAACGTTCCCATCGGCCTGCTCGGGCTTCTCGCCAGTACCTGGATCGTCCCCAATTCGCGCACGCCGGCGAGCCGGCGTCCCGATCTGGTCGGCGTGGCACTGTCGACGCTCGGCCTCGGCTCCCTCCTGTGGGGGGTCATCGAGGCGCCCAACCGCACCTGGTCCTCACCGCTCGTGATCGCAGCGCTGCTCGGCGCTGGGGTCGCGCTCGCTGGGTTCGTGGCGTGGGAGCGGCACACCGATCACCCCATGCTGCCGCTGGCATTCTTCCGCTCTCGCCGGTTCAGCGCGGCGATCGGCTCGCTGGCGCTGTTGCTGTTCGCGCTGTTCGGCGCGCTGTTCGTGCTGACGCAGTACCTGCAGTTCGATCTCGGCTACACACCGCTGCAGACCGGCCTCCGTGTGGCGCCCATTGCAGCGGTGCTGCTCGTCGTCGCCCCACTGTCGACCCTCGCAGCCCGCTGGCTCGGGACCAAACCGGTGGTGTGCGGGGGGATGCTGCTCGTGGCCAGTGGGCTCGCGCTGCTGGCACGGACGTCGGTGGCGGACACCTACCGCGACGTGATGCCCGCATTCTTCCTGCTCGGCGTCGGCGTGGGTCTTGCCATGGCCCCCTCGACCGATTCCGTGATGGGCGCGGTACCCCGGCACGATGCGGGAGTGGGATCTGCCACGAACGGCACCGCGCTCCAGGTGGGCGGGGCGCTCGGCGTCGGGGTCCTCGGCACGGCCCTCAACGGGCGCTACCAGGGCAGGCTCGCCCCGCTGCTCGCGCACCACGCCGTGCCCCTCGGCATCCAAAAGCTCGTCCTCGGGTCCCTCGGTGGCGCGATGGAAGTGGCGCAGCACGTGGGCGGGCAGGTCGGCGCCGCGCTCAGCGGGGCGGCCCGCAGCGCCTTCCTGAGTGGCATGGACCTCGGGATGGTGGTGGCGGCAGCCGTGGTGGGCGTGGCGTCGGTGGTGGTGGCGATCACCCTCCCGAACCGCCCGTCGCGCACCTCACCGATCGATCAGGGACCAAGCGGCGGGACCTGAGCCGCGCCGGGTGCCGCCGGCCGCTGCATGTCGGACGGAGCGCCCCCCTGGCCCGGGACATCGCTTCGGCCCGTCGACACCGGCGGGCCGTTGCCGTTCCCATTGCCCGGGGAGACGGGCGGGCCGTTGCCGTTCCCATTGCCCGGGGAGACGGGCGGGCCGTTGCCGTTGCCCGGTGGGGCGCCTCGGCCCGTCGACACCGGCGGACCGTTGCCGTTGCCTCGGCCCGTCGACACCGGCGGGCCGTTGCCGTTGCCCTGGCCCGTCGACACCGGCGGGCCGTTGCCGCTGCGTCCCCCTGTACCGCCCGTGGAGGTGCCAGGGCTGCTGGGCGACGACCCACCCGGCGTCGAGCCCGGTCCGTGCGTGGTGCACGCCGACCGGTTCCCACCGGCCGTAGTGGTGGTCCGTGGGGAGCGTGTCGACCGGGCCGGCACGCAATTCGGCGCGGAGCTGCCGGGTGCCGCTCCGCTGCCCGTGCCCCCAGCGCCGGGCGCGCTGGAGGTCTCGTCGGTCGTGGCGCTCCTGGCACCGCGACCCGACGCCGCACCCGGCACGGTGCCCGTGGGCGACGACCGACTCGTCCCAACGGCAGCGGTGTCGCTTGGGACCGAGAGCCCGAACCGGTGCAGCACCCAGGCCGCTGCGTGCTGGAGGGGGCCGGGCAGCGCACCCTGCGCCGCCGCCGCGCCGCCGGTCAGGAAGAGCGCCAGGAGCACGACGCCGGCCCAGCCGGCCCTGCGGCCGACGGGATGGGTGCCTCGGGGGTGGCCGTGCAGCTCCTCCAACCACGGCCACTGCCGGAGGTGGTGGGGATCGACCCACATCGTTGGCCCCTGTCCAGGAGCATGCACGAAAACTCAGCGTACCGGCACGGATCGCCCTCACCCGGAGCCCGCCACGTACTGGCGCCCGCAGACGGATCACCCGGCGCCGGCGCCCCACGGCCCGAGGAGCACGCGACCGGACTGCTCGTAACAGGGCGTCGCGCTCGGCCCGTCCATTCGGGGCCGCTTGGCAGCGTCGCCCCGCGCACGTTCCGGACGAACCGGACCCGTCGCCATCGGTTCCATCCGCCAGCGTTGTGCACCCCTCGCCTAACGTGCACCTGTCGACGGGCGGGCCCCGTGCCTGGGACAGCGGTGCGCACCGCCCGACGGCAACCGGGCGGCGACGGGCACCGCAGGCCCGCGCCACCACGACGCCAGTGGCGACCGGCACCGCAGCGGGCAGGAACAGGAGGGGAACGTGGAAAGCAGAGCGTGGGGAGCGAACTCCGTCGGCGCATGGCGCCGGCGCCGCAGTCGGCGGGCGGGTCGCTTCATCGGGGCCGGTGCGGCCGTCGCCCTCGCCGGCGGCCTCCTGGCGGCGTGCTCGTCGGGCGGACCCCGGGTGCTGCTGGTGGGCACCTACCACGGTTCTGCGGGTCAGTACCGCACGATCCAGGCCGCCGTCGACGCCGCGCACCGCGGCGACTGGATCCTGATCGCGCCCGGTGACTACCACGAGCGGGCCGACCACTTGCGAGCGCCGACAGCCAGACAGCGGGCGGAAGGGGGGGTGGGCGGAGTCCTCGTCACCACGCCCGACCTGCACCTGCGGGGCATGGACCGCAACCAGGTGGTGGTCGACGGCACGCGCCCGGGCGCGCCCCGATGCTCGGCTGCCCCTGGCGACCAGGACTTCGGGATCGCCGGCAGCGGTGGCAAGGCGTACGGCCGCAACGGCATCGTGGTCTTTCGCGCCAGCGGGGTGAGCATCGACAACCTCACGGTGTGCAATTTCCTGGGCGGCTCGGGCCAAGCGGGTAACGGCATCTGGTGGAACGGAGGTGCTGGGACCGGGGCGATCGGGGCGTCCGGGTACCGCGGCAGCTACCTGACGGCCACCTCCACCTACTTCGGCGGGGAGGACACCGCTGCCACCTACGGCATCTTCGCCTCCAACGAGGCCGGCCCCGCCACCTGGGACCAGCTCTATGCCTCGAACTTCAACGACTCCGGTGCGTATGTCGGTGCGTGCAAGCAGGCCTGCGACGTCACCATCGACCACTCGTGGTTCGAGTACAACGCGCTCGGCTACTCGGGGACGAACTCCGGGGGGCGGATCGTGATCGAGAACTCGCAGTTCGACCACAACCAGGACGGGCTGGACACCAACAGCGCCATCAGTGGCGACCCGCCCGCTCCCCAGGACGGCGCCTGTCCCCAGGGGGGCACGAGCCCGCTGACCGGGACGCATTCGTGCTGGGTGTTCGTCCACAACGACGTGCACGACAACGACAACGGGGACGTCCCGGCGGCGGGCAGTGCCGCCGCGGGTCCCATCGGCACCGGCATGACGGTCTCCGGTGGGCGCAACGACACCATCATGGACAACACCTTCGCCGACAACGGGGCGTGGGGCGTGCTGTTCGTGCCCTATCCCGACTCCGGCACGCCGGTGCTGGGCCAGAGCTGCACCGGCACGGGCGGCTTCGAGGTGAGCGGGTTCGGCTGCGTGTACGACCCGGAGGGCGACGCCTTGGTGCACAACACGTTCGTGCACGACGGGTACTTCGGCAACCCGAGCAACGGCGACTTCGGACAGATCACCCTGGGCTCGGGCGAACCCCGCAATTGCTTCTCGGCCAACGACGCCCCCGACGGCAGTGCACCGAGCGATCTGGAGCACTCCCAGCCCACCTGCGACGGCACCCGCACCACCGCAGCGGACACCGGCGGCCCCCTGCTGGCCCAGGTGCTCTGCGACACCGGGTTCGGCAGCTGCCCGCCAGGGGCCCACTACCCCAAGATCCAGACGGCGGTGGTGATGCGCCCACTGCCGACCACGCTGCCGTCGATGCCCAACCCGTGCGCCGGCGTGCCGGCCAACCCCTGGTGCGCGTCGGGGTCGGCCGGCGGCACTCGGGGCGGTGCGCCCCACCAGGACGCGGCCCTCGGCGCCGCTGCGGCCGGCACGCTCCCGGCGCGCCGGGTCGGCGGTGCGCGGCGTCGATGAGACCTTGGACCCTGGTCGGGAGCCGGTTCCGTGTCCAGGATGATGGCTCGCAGGGGAGCAGAGGAGACCGGTGCGCTCCCGCGCACCGGTGGGCACGAGGAGATCACCATGGTCGAGATGGCAGCAGCCGTCGTCGGCGCGGCCATGCTCGTGGCACTGGGGGAGTTGGCACGGCGGGCCGCGTTGGGCCGTCGCCTCGAGCGGGAGCTGCACCGGGAGCGGCCGCGGCCGTCGTGGCGAGTGCTCGGCGCCGAGGCCGAGCTGCGCCCGGCGCTGCAGCGGGCCGTGGCCGACGAAGAGCAGTCGGCGTGGCGGGCGTGGCGCCATCGCGAGCGCGCCGAGCACCGGGCACGAGGCGGCGGCCCGGGCGTGCCACCCGCGCCGCGAGTCCCGCGCGCGTCGTGAGCCGGCGTACCGGCCACCTGCCGCGGTCGGTCCGCCGACCCCTGCTCCCGGTGCTGTTGGCTGCGGTGGTGGGCATGGCGGCCACCACCGCCGCCTGCGGCGGGGGATCGTTGGCGCAGCCCACGACCACGGTCGCCGCCGCGACGGCACGCGCCGAGGTCGCACGCGCCTACGGCACGCTCTTCGACCTCGCCGACAAGGCGGTGGCCCCCAAGCTGGCAGTCATCGAGGACGGTGCCAGCCTGCGCCAGGCCATCACCCAGGCACTGGCGTCACCGCTGGCGGCATCGGCCAGTGGCGCCCGAGTGGACGCCGTGGAGCTGCTGACCGCCAGCGCGTGCCGTGCCGCTGCCATCACCCCGCCGTGCGCCAAGGTCACCTACGACATCCTGGCCCCGAGCGGTCAGCCGCTGCTGTCGGGTTCCGTCGGCTACGCGGTGGACGTCGCCGGCCGCTGGGTCGTGGCCAAGGCCACCATCTGCGGGCTCCTCGAGCTGCTCCAGTCCCAGGGCTCGGCTGCTGCCAGCACGCCCGCCGGCTGCTGACCACGGCACGCCCGGCGGGGGTAGGGCAACAGCCGGGCGGCCTGGGTCTCATGGCGGTGATTGCGCGTCCGGCCCAGCGGGCGGCCCGGGCGGTGCCGGACCGGGTCGGTGGCCGGAGGCCGGGCGCGGCAGGTGGGCGGGCACGAGGGCAGCGATGGCCTCACCCACCTCCGCCACCGCTCCCTCGGCCACCACACGCCCGTGCGAGAGCACCACGGCGCGATCGGCCAGGCGGAGGACCCGGTCCACGTGCTGCTCCACCACGAGCAGCGCGGTGCCCTGTTCGTTGAGCCGCTCCAGGGCACCGAACACGTCGTCGAGCGCCGCGGGCGCCAGACCCAGCGACAGCTCGTCCACGACCAGCAGCCGCTGCGGTACCGCCAACACCCGCGCCAAGGTGAGCAAGCGCTGCTCGCCCCCCGACAAGGTGCCGGCAAGCTGGTGCCGGCGTTCGCGCAGGCGCGGAAAGGCCTCGTACGCCCGGGCCACGGCGTCCGGCAGGCCGGCCCGACCGGCGGCCTGGGCCAGGCACAGGACGAGGTTCTCCTCGACCGTCAGGCTGGCGAACACCGAACGGCCCTCGGGGGCGTGCGCCAGACCGAGGCGGGCGATGCGCCACGCCGGCCATCCGGTCACCTCGTGCCCGGCGAAGCGGATCCGCCCCGCGCTGGGGCGAACGAGACCCGACACGACCCGCGCCACGGTGGACTTGCCCGCGCCGTTCGGGCCGACCAGCGCCACGACGGCCCCCTCGGGCACGGAGAACGTGACGCCGAACAGCGCCCGGTAGGGTCCATAGGCGGCGTCGAGGTTGTCGACCTGCAACACGGCGTCCTCGGGGCGGGACCCGACGGATCCAGGTCCGGCGGGCGCGGGCTGTGTGGATCGGGGGCGCCCGTGCGCAGGCCGTACGGATCCACGCTGGTGGGACGAGGCCCGGCCGGCCTCGAATCCGGCAGCGGGCTGGTCGGACGCCGCTGCGCTCACGACTGGCCTGCCACGGGGTCGTCAATGCCGAGGTAGGCGCGGCGGACCCCGGCGCTCGCCAGCACCTCCGAGGTCGCGCCGTCGGCGACCACACGTCCTGAGTCCAGCACGACCAGGCGCTCGGCCACTGCAGCCACCATCTCCAGGTCGTGCTCGACCATCATGACGGCAGCGCCGTGTCCAGCCCGGGCCGCGCCCAGCACCGCCACCAGCCGCTCCCGTTCGGCCAGGTCCAACCCCGACGAGGGCTCGTCGAGCACGAGGAGCCGGGGACGGCCCGCCAGTGCCCGGGCCAGCTCCACCAACCGGCCCTGGCCCAGGGCGAGGGTGTCCACCGGGACGTCGGCCACCGCAGCGAGGCCGACGAGCTCCAGCAGGCGCTGCGCCTCGTCGAGCTCCTCGCGCCGAGGACGGCCGAGGCCCACGACGTCCCGCCACAGCCGGCCCGTGCCAGCATGCACCCGCAGGGCCACGAGCACGTGCTGGCGGGGCGTCATGCCCCCGAAGAGCTCGAGCCGCTGGAACGTGCGCCCGATGCCCATCCGGGCGCGGCGGAACGCCGGCACCCGGTCGAGGCGAACGCCGGCGAAGACCACTGATCCCGCATCGGGCCGCAGGGAACCGAGAAGGCAGTCGAACAAGGTGCTCTTGCCTGCGCCATTGGGCCCCACGATGCCCAGCGCCTCGCCCTCCTCGACCTGCACGTCGACCTCCGACAGCGCCACGATGCCTCCGAAGCGCTTGGTGATCCCCGTGGCCTCGAGCAGGGCCACCGTCAGCACTGCTCCTCGAACGCCCCGCGGGCGCGGCGGTGGCGGGCGCCGTACCCGAGCTGCTCGAACCGGTCCACCACCCAGCGCTGGGCGAAGGCCAGGATCCCCTCGGGATGGCGGACATAACCGAGCGCCGCCAACCCGAACACCAGCGCCAGCAGGGGAGTGAAGCGGGTGGGCAAGGTGCCGACCAGCTGCCCGAGCACGGCATAGGCCACGCCGGCCTCGACGGCCGTGCCCACCGAGTACACGCCAACGGTGGCCACGACCACCACGAAGACGAGCGACAGCTGGTAGTTGAAGTCGTTGGGGGACACCACCTGCTGCAGCGAGCCGTAGAGAGCGCCGCCGACCCCGGCGATGGCCGCGGCCAGGGCGAAGGCCACGATGCGCAGCCGGCGCAGATCGATGCCCACGGCCTCCGCCCCCCGCTCCGAGCCCCGGAAGGCAGCCAGTTGCTGGCCGAAGCTCCCCCCGCGCAGCAGGGCCACGGCACCGGCCACCAGGACGAGCACGGCGACCGCTAGCCAGAAGAAGGACCGGTCGCCGGCGAAGCTGATGCCTGCCAGCGTGGGGCGCGGCACGCTCACGCCCGATGCGCCGTTGCCGGCCCAGCTGTAGGGGAACACGACGTTGTCGGCCAGCAACGCGAACGCCAGCGTGAGCAGCGCCAGCGCGATCCCACCCAGGTGCAAGGTGGGCAACGCCACCAGCGCGCCCGTGGCGGCGCCGACGAGCCCGCCCACCACCACACCCAGCAGCACCGGGGTTCCGAAGTGGGTGGCGAGCTGGCCCGCGCTGAAGGCGCCGACGCCGGCGAAGGTGGCCTGGCACAGCGAGATCTGGCCGGCACCACCGGTGAGGAGCGTGATGGACAGGAAGATGACGGCGAACACCGCTCCCTGGGTGACAGTGAAGGTCCAGTTGCCCGGCAGCCAGCTGGCCACCGAGGCCGCCAGGACCGCGGCGGCGCCCCCTGCCACCACCCGCGTGCCGACGGTCACGGCCGCGGGACGCACCGGTGGCTGGAAGGACGGAGGTGGCGGGTCGCACGCCGCCAGGGGGTCGCTTCCCCCACCAGGCTGGCGCAGGCCCCGGCGGGCCACGAGCACCACGGCCAGCACCACGAAGGGGAAGGCGGGACGCAGTCCCGAGGACAAGATGGAGCCCGACGGCAGGTACCCGCCGATGACCTGCTGGGCCACGCCCAACGCGACGCCCCCCACCAGGGTCCACGGCAGGCTCACGAGCCCGCCGACGGCAGCCGCTGCGATGGCGGCCACCAGCAGGGCGGAGAAATTGGCAGGCTGGAGGTCCTGATAGATGGGGGCCAGCAGCACGCCCGCCACACCCGCCAGCAGGCTGGAGAGCACCCAGGCACCGGTGCTCACCAGGTCGGCCCGGACGCCGACGAGCTCGGCCATGCGGGGACTCTCGACCACGGCGCGCATCCGCAACCCGAAGCGGCTCCAGCGCATCAACGCGGCGAGGGCCCCCACGATCACCACCGCTGTCACCGTCGTCACGATCTCCTCGCCGCTCACGGCGAAGCCCGGTGCGTGGAAGTACACCCGATTGGGATCGAGCACGAACGGCGCAGGGGAGTGCCGGGCAGCGTGGGGGAAGACGATCGCCACGATGCTGGGCACCGCGATGAGCAGGCCGAGGGCAGGCACCAGGCTGACCAGCGGCGGGCGGGTCCTGGTGTAGCGGAACAGCAGACGGTCGAGCACCACGCCCAGGGCGGGACCGAGCAGCACGACGGCGACCACAAATGCCGCCCACGGCGGCCAGCTCCGGCGCGACAGGGTGCTGTAGAGCACGGCAGACACATACGCCTGAGCGCCGAAGGCGAGGTTGAACACCCCGGCGGCCCGGTAGGTGAGCACGAGCCCGATGGCCATGAGCGCGTAGGCACAGCCGTAGGGCACGCCCGGCAGGGCGTAGCCGAGGAACTGGCTCACCGGATCACGGCCCGCTCCCGCCCGTGGCCGTGGCGGGCACGAGCGGTGGTACACCCGGCGGGAGCGGCACGATGGGCTCGAGGGGCGGCCCCGGGGGACCGGGCAGGGGGAAGCAGCTGAAGACGCTGGGCGGTGTGCCGTACACCGGGACGAAGGCACCGTGCTGCACCTGCACGAACGCCGTGCAGCTCATGGTCCCCGACGCCACCTCGTGGCCCACGCGCCAGTCGATGGGCGGCTCGATCCCATCCGCGGTGTAGGCGGAGAGACGATTGAGCGCGGCCACCAGCCGGGTGCGCGTCAGATCGCGTCCCACGGCCCGCAGGCCGGTGACGAACAGGTCGGCGCTGGTCCACCCGGCCAAGGCGGCTTCGCTCGGCACCGTGCCCGGGGCGTAGCGCTGCAGCATGGCGAGGAAGCGGTCCATCCCCGGGTACCGGCCCGGGTACAGCGTGCTCACCTCGAACGGCACGTGCTGCAGGAGGAAGTACACGCCCTCCATGGCCGAGGCGTGGACCCGCACGGCGTTCTCGTCGTAGCCGTCGAACCACTCCTGGGTGACACCGGTCAGGCCGGCCTGCTCCATGGTGTTGGCGAGCAGCAGGTTGCCGCCCAGGTCCATGCACGACACCACCATGTCCACGCCGGCGAGCTTCATGCGGGTGACGTCCGCGTGCAGGTCGGCGGCCGGTGCAGGGACGGCCATGTCGGAGAACACGAGGGGGATCCCGTAGCGGGCGAAGGCGTTGCGCACGCCGATGCACCCCTGCTGGGCCTGGGCGACGTTGTAGGAGAGGATGGCTGCCGCCCGCACGTGGTGCTGCTCGGCCAGGTAGGCGGTCTGGAGCTGGGGCGCGGTGAAGTTCGTGTAGGAGCCCGTGTTCCCATACAGGCTCGGGCCGGCAAGCCAGGCGCTGTTGGGGTTGACGTTGAGCCCGAAGGTGGGCACGTCGTGGGCCGCCAGGTAGCTGGCGCCGCTGAACGACGGCGTGGCCACCGCCACCACCGCGAAGACGTGGTCCTGCTCCACGAGGGTGCGGGCCTGGGTGGCGTCGACGGAGGGGCTCGACTGGTCGTCGAGCTTGTAGGCGAAGTCGATGCGGCGCCCTGCCACCCCGCCCTGCGCGTTCACCATGTCGATGTACACCTGGGCGCCGGTGAGCACCGGCGCGAAGTCGGCCGGCAGGGGACCGCTCTGCGACGCCAGCCCGCCGACGACGACCCGGTCGGCAAAGACGCCGTCGGTGTTGCCCGCGTGGGATGCCTGGGTGCCGGCGTTGGCACATGCGCCCGCCAGGACCACCACGGCTGCTGCCGCCAGCGCACCCCGCCGGCCTCGTCCGAGACCCATGGGCCTCATTGTCGCGGGTCGGCCCGACCCCGCGGGAGGGTCCAAGGTCCGTTGGCGGCGCACCCCGCCGGCGTCGCCACCCACCGTGGCGCCGCCACGGTGGTGGGCGCGGCGGGACGCTGCGGGTGGGACGGAAGACCCTGGCACCGGCACCGGCGTGGGGACATCCTGAAGACGAAGGGGTTCGGAGTTCGACACTCCTGGAGGTGAGCCATGCCCGGACTGCTCAAGCGTGAGTCACGTGCCGTCGAGCCTGTCGACGTCTTCGACTGGTTCGACCGGATGATGGGCGATTGGAGCCTGATGCCCTGGCGACGGCGTGGGTTGCTGGGTCGGCCGTGGCTGGCGGAGGACGTGATCCGCGTCGACGAGTTCCGCGAGAACGGCAACCTGGTCATCCGGGCGGAGCTGCCCGGCATCGACCCAGACCGCGACGTGCAGCTCACCGTCAGCGACGGCATGCTCCACATCGAGGCGGAGCGCCGGGAGGAGGAGAAGACCGAAGAGCGCGGCTATGTCCGCCACGAGCTGTCCTACGGCACCTTCTCGCGGAGCCTGCCGCTGCCGGCCGGGGTGAGCGAGTCGGACATCCACGCCAGCTACAAGGACGGGATCCTCGAGATCCGCATCCCGGCACCGGCACTCGAGTCGGCCAAGAAGATCCCCATCGCCAAGGCCTGACCGGCGGAGGCCGGCCCACGGCCGATGGAACCTGCTCGGGAGCGGGCCCTGCAGGCCATGGGTGAAGCGGTCCGGCGCGCCCGGGCCGCCGCAGGGGCTGCGGGCGCGCCGGGGACGATCCCGGCGTCGTCCGGCCAGGCGCACAGCGCAGCGCTGGGGACGCCGGAACCGTCGTCCGTCCGCACGCGCGGGGTGCCGCGTGCTCATGGGAGATTGCCCCGACGCGTGCCGGTCGGGTGGCTGGTGGTCCTCGGCGTGCTGGGCGCTGCGGTGGTGGTGCTGGGCGCGCTGACGGCCGTCCTCAGCCTGCAGCGCGCGCCGCGGTCGTCACCGGCACCGCCGGCACCGACGACGGTGCCTGCCGCCGCGGGCTCGTCTCACAGCACACCGCCCACGCCAGCGCCGCCGCGACCGGGTCCCGCTGCCGGCACCGCACCCACCGGCGGCGGGGGAGCGGTGCCCTCGATCGCAGCGGTGACGCCCGCCCAGGGTGGTGCCGGCCAGCAGGTGGTCATCACCGGTGCCAACCTCTTCAGCCCCGACGGCCAGGTCCTGGCCCGCTTCGGTGACGAGGCGGCGCCCACGGCGTGCGCGTCGCAGACGACGTGCACGGCCACGGTGCCTCCGGGCAGCGGACGGGTCGCGGTGACGGTCGCCACCCAGGCCGGGACCTCCAACGCCGTGTGGTTCACGTACCAAGAGCCCTGACGGCGGCCGCTCCAGCGATCAGCATCGCGACGGGTCCGGGCGCGGCCGGCGCACCACCGCGCCGGCGCGCCGGCGGCCGCGAGCCAAGATGGTCCCGTGGCCGAAGGGGAGCGCGCCGCGCCGTGGCCGGCAGCAGCCTGTGTGCCAGCGGCTGCCGTCCTGGGAGGGGTCGTCCTCCTCGTTACCGTGCTCGCGGCGACCTGGGAGGCTGTCGCACCTCGCCCGGCCACCGTCCCTGCCGCTCGGGTCGCGCCCGGCCGCGACAGCCGGCGCCACGAGCCGCTGTCCTCCGGTGCCCCGCCCGCCCTTCGGCCACCGCCGGTGTCCACACCCATGGCACCGGCCATCACCATCGCCGGCCCTACCCGCTACGACCTGGCAGATCCCTTTCTCTTCGACGCCGGTGGGCACTACGACCTGTTCGTCTCGACGTCCTTTGGCGATCCGGGGGCGGGCAACGTCCCCGTGCTGGTGGGCGAGCCCGGCCATTGGCGCCAGCCCGCCGACGCCCTGCCCCAGGTGCCGGGGTGGGCGTCGCCGGCGCGCGCCGGTGTCCCCCTGTGGGCACCGGCCGTGTACCGCCTGCAGGGCACCGACGTCTTGTACGTGGCCGCTCCCGTCCGGGGCGCCAGCCCGCCGACGCACTGCATCGCCGTCGCCACCGCCGCCGACCCCGACGGGCCCTTCGTGCCCCGCGCCGGCCCGCCGCTGGTGTGCCAGGCATCCCTCGGTGGCGACATCGACCCCGAGGTCGTCACCGACCCCGCCGGGCCCGACGGTCCGCAGCGGCCCGAGTACCTGATCTGGAAGTCGGACAACAACAACCTGCCCGGTTCCGGACCGGCGACCATCTGGGCCGCACCCCTCGCCAACGACGGCCTGTCCCTGAGCGGCCCGCCCACCGCCATCTTCCGGCCCCAGGCCGCCTGGGAGCAGCCCATCGTGGAAGCACCGTCCATGGTCCGCGCCCCTGACGGCAGCCTCTGGCTGTTCTTCTCGGCCGGCACGGGCTTCGCCGGCAGCCACTACGGCATCGGCCTCGCCCGGTGCGCCAGCGTGCTCGGGCCGTGCCAGGACGCCTCGACCCAGCCCTTCCTGGCTTCCAACGCGCAGGGCCCGGGGCCCGGCGAGGAGTCCGTCTTCCAGGCTGCCGACGGCAGCACCTGGCTGCTGTACGACCCGTGGCACACGGGCGTGCGCCTCGATCCGTTCCGACCCGTCGACGCCGTGCGTCTGGGCTGGGGCCGAAACGGACCCTACGTCGCGCAGGCCCGGTCCTTCCCGCCACCGGCGCCGGCGCGTGCGCGCCAGCGGTAGCACGGTCCCTTCCACGACCGCTCCAGCGGACCAGCTGCACCGGCCGGGTGGACCACCGGCGCGTGCCGGCCTCATGCCACTAGCCGCCGATAATGTATCTTATGTCAAGTAGCACTCGTTCCCCCGGTCGGTGATCCCCCGTACCCCACCACGCCGCCCCGTGCCCGGGTGGAGCGTCGGGCCGACCGATGCCGCTGCGCACGTCGCGGTGCCTGCCCAGGGCGGCGACCTTCGTGCGGCCCAGCGCTCCACGCCGCGTCGAGTCCGGGTCCTACCCCGGCACCTCCCGTCGCGTCAGGATGGAACCGGGCACCGCCGCCCCATCCACCGCCCATGAGGAACCAGGAGGAAGCAGCGCATGGCGCACCAGCCACCGGCACCCACACCTCGCACGGCTGCTCGCCTGGGCCGGCGCTCCTTCCTCGGCCTGGCGGCCGCGGGGGCGGCACTGGCGGCGTGCGGCGGCGGCACGACGCGCAGCGCCAGCAGCACCTTCCCGCTGGGTGCGGCGGCACGGGCATCGACCAAGCCCGTGCGGATCACGCTGTGGCACTCGATGTCGGGCGCCAACGGCCAGGCCCTCACGTCCCTGACCGATGCGTTCAACGGCTCCCAACCCAACGTGCACGTCGATCTCGTCAACCAGAACAGCTACGGCGACACCCTGACCCTCTACACGGCCGCGCTGTCGGGGGGCACCCTCCCGGACGTGGTCCAGATGGAGAGCGCTGACCTGCAGCTGATGATCGACAGCCGGAGCGTCGTTCCGGCCCAGGCGGCGGTGACGGCCGACCACTACGACCTCTCGGGATTCCTCGGGGCCGCCGTGGACTACTTCCGGGTCGGCGGGACGCTGTGGGCCATGCCGTTCAACATCTCCAGCCAGGTCCTCTACTACGACAAGCACGCCTTCAGCCGCGCCGGCCTCGACCCCGCCAACCCACCGCGTACCCTCGACGACCTGCGGGCCGCCGCCCAGAAGATCGTGTCGTCAGGCACCGCGCACTATGGCATGAGCCTGAAGCTCTCCCCCTCCACCTTCGAGGAATGGATGGCGCTGGCGGGTGACACCATCCTCGACCACGACAACGGCCGCCAGGCCCGGGCGACCGCTGCCACCTTCGGCGACGCCACGGGCCAGTCGATCATGGCCTGGTGTGCCGCCATGTTCGACGACAAGCTGGCCCAACCCACGTCCGCCACCACCTACGACAACCTCTTCGCCATCGCCAACGGCATCGCGCCGATGACGCTCGAGACCTCGGCCGCGCTGGGCACCGTCGCCTCCCTGCTCGGGAATTACCCCAATGTGCAGTTGGGCGTGGGGCCCATGCCGGGCCCCAGTGGCACCGGCGGGGTCTTCGTTGGCGGCGCCGGCCTGTACCTGGTCGCCCGTTCCGGTGCCGCCCAGCAGGATGCCGCGTGGCAGTACGTGAAGTTCCTCGTGTCCCCCGAGCAGCAGGCGCAGTGGGCCGCAGCCACCGGGTACGTGCCGCTGCGCACGGCGTCGCTGACCGTCCCGGCGCTGACCCAGCGCTGGGCCCAGATCCCCGGGTTCAAGGTTGCCTACGACCAGATCCTGGCAAGCCCCTCGACCCCGGCCACGGCCGGGCCGGTGTGCGGCGCCCAGAAGGACGTCGACACCGCCATCCAAAACGCCCTCACCGCCATCAGCACGGGAACCCCGGCGTCCACTGCGCTGTCCCAGGCCGTCGCCAGCGCGAACCAGGCCATCGCCACGTACAACCGCCGGATCCAGAGCTGACGGGCGTGGTGGTCCAACCCGCTGGCGCCTCTCCCGTCGCCTTGGAGTCCGTCGAGAAGCGCTTCGGCGACGTGGTGGCCGTGCGCGATCTCGACCTGCAGGTGCGCGCCGGCGAGTTCTTGGTGCTGCTGGGCCCCTCCGGATGCGGCAAGTCCACGGTGCTGCGCCTGGTGGCCGGGCTCGAGGAACCGACTGCGGGGCGGATCCTCATCGACGGCAGGGACGTCACCGATGTCGACCCCAAGGACCGCGACGTGGCCATGGTGTTCCAGAGCTACGCGCTCTACCCGCACCTCAGTGTCCGGCGCAACATCGAGTTCCCCCTCCGTGCCCGCGGGGTCGAGCGGGCCCAGCGCGACCGGTTGGTCCTCGACGCGGCCCACGCCCTGGCCCTCGACGACCTGCTCGAGCGCAAACCCGCCCAGCTCTCCGGTGGCCAGCGCCAGCGCGTGGCGTTGGCGAGGGCCATCGTGCGCCGGCCCCGCGCCTTTCTCATGGACGAGCCCCTCTCCAACCTCGACGCCCAGCTGCGGGTGGGCATGCGGGCCGAGCTGGTCGAGCTGCACGCCCAGCTGGGCATCACCGTGCTGTACGTCACCCACGACCAGACCGAAGCCGTCACCATGGGCGATCGCATCGCCGTCATGGTCGCCGGCACCCTCCAGCAGCTGGGCACGCCCGAGGAGGTCCACGACGCCCCGGCCAACGCCTTCGTGGCCGGCTTCGTGGGGAGCCCGCCGATGAACGTGGTGCCCGCGACGGTGCACGACGAGGATGGCCAGCTGGTCGCCGAGGTCGACGGTGGCCGCGTGGTCCTGCCGGATGCGGCCGCCGCTGCCGTCCGGCGAGCCGGGCTGCAGACGGCGAGCATCGGGATCCGCCCGGCCTCGTTGCGCCTGTCGCCCGCGGGTACCATCCGGGCGCGGGTGGCGATGGTCGAACCCTTCGGCGACGTCCCCCACGCCGCCTGCCGCCTGCCGGGCGGGCAGCTGGTGCTGGTGCAGCTCGACCCCGGCCATCGTCCCCGCACCGGCGAGGTCGTGACGGTGGCATGCACGGGCACGATCCATCTGTTCGCGCCCGGCGACGGACGGCGCATCGATGCCGGCTGACCCCGAGCGCCGCCGCACCGTCCGCCGTCACCGGGGACGCCGTGCCCGGAGGCTGGGAGAGGCGGCGAGCGGCGTGGCGCTCATGGCCCCGGCGCTGGCCGTCTTCGCCACCTTCTCCTTCTACCCCCTCGGCCGCGCGCTCTGGCTGGGCATGCAGCGCACCCCGCCGTTCCCGAACCTGCCGTCGCACTTCGTCGGGCTGAGCCAGTACGGCTCTGCCCTCACGTCGCCCGCCTTCACCGCCAGCCTGGGGCGCACCGGGATGTTCGTGGCCCTCACCGTGCCAGCAGGCATCGCGCTGGGCATCGCGCTGGCCGCGCTCACCCAGCGTCAGCTGGCAGGCATGCGGGTGTTTCGCACCATCTACTCCTCGACAGTGGCCACCTCCACTGCGGTGGCCTCGGTCATCTTCTTCACGCTGCTCAACCCGCAGGTCGGCCTGTTCAGCTACTGGCTCGGCATCCGGGGCGGCACCGGTGTCCTCCAGAACCCCACCTGGGCGCTGCCGGCGGTGTCGGTGGTGTCGATCTGGCAGAACATCGGCTTCACCTTCATCCTGATGAGCGCGGCACTGGCCGCGGTGCCCGAGGATCTGCTCGCCGCCGCCCGGGTCGACGGGGCATCGGCGTGGTTCCGGTTCCGCACCATCACGTTGCCGATGCTGTCCCCCACCATCTTCTTCGCGGCCGTGGTGGGGATCATCGGCGCGTTCCAGGCGTTCGGGCAGATCGACCTGCTCACCCAGGGTGGCCCGAACGACCACACGTTGGTGCTGATCTACCTCATCTACCGCACGGCCTTCGTGAACAACGACTACGGACTGGCGGCCGCGTGGTCGGTGGTGCTGTTCCTGATCCTGCTCGTGCTCACGCTGGTGCAGTTCCGGTTCCTCGAGCGGCGGGTGTTCTATGCCGGGGCGTGACCGGCGTATCGGACCCCGTCCAGGCGCCGTTCACGGTGCGGCCCGCCGGCGGATCCGAGTGCGACACCTGGCGCGGTACGTGCCGCTGGTGGCCATGGCGCTGGTCGTGGCGTTCCCCATCTACATCACGGTGGTCGACGCGCTGCTGAGCCCCGCCCAGCTGGTGCGCCGGCCGCCGGTGCTGTTCCCCACCCACCCGCAGTGGTCGGCGTTTCGCATCGCATTCGACCAGGCGCATCTGGGCCTGTACCTGCGCAACAGCGCCATCGTGTCGGTGGCCGTCACCCTGGCGCAGGTCGTGACCTCGGTGGCGGCCGGCTACGCGGCGGCCTTCGTCCGCTTCCCGCTGCGGCGGCTGGCCTTCGCCGCCTGCCTCGCCACGTTGATGGTGCCCATGGAGGCCACCATCGTCCCCAACCGCCAGACCATCGTGGCGCTCGGCTGGTTCAACTCGTTCCCGGCACTGGTCGTGCCGTTCGCCGCCAGTGGCCTGGGGGTGTTCCTGTTCCGCCAGGCCTTCCTCCAGCTGCCACGCGACCTGCGCGACGCCGCCACGCTCGACGGATATGGCCACCTGCGCTTCCTGCTCAAGGTGGCGGTGCCCATGAACCGGCCCATGGTCGGCGCCTTCGGCCTCTACGCCTTCCTCGGGGCATGGAACCAGTACCTGTGGCCGCTCATCGTCACCGACACCGACAACGTCCGCACCGTCCAGATCGGCCTGCGCCAGCTGCAGGCGCTCAACGTGGACCAGGCCAACGTGATCTTCGCCGGCACCGTCCTGGCCGCCCTGCCCATCGCCGTCCTGCTGGTGGCGTTCCAGCGCCAGCTCGTGCGCGGCCTCACCGCGGGTGCCCTGAAGACCTGAGCGCCCACCGGCAACCGGCGCGGCCTGTGCCCGTGGTCACCGTTGCCCCGCTGGCCGGACCGACCTAGCGTGACACTGCAGCATGGGACCAGGGCGGGCCGGGGTTGTCGGGCCGGGGCCACCGGGCCGGGCGCACACCGGCGCCACGCCGCCGGGGCATCCGCTGTCCTGCTGCGGTGCCCGAGCCAGGAGGGAGACGAGCGGTGCTGCGGATCGACGCCGACACCCACCTCTACGAGACCCGGGGCCTGTGGGCCCGCTACATGGACCCCGGGGAACGACACCTGGCCATCGACATCGTCGACGACGAGCTGGGCCACGCCTGGCTGGCACAAGGGGGCCGGCGCATCCACCTGGCCGAGATCCACCGTCCGGGCGACGTCGACGCCATGGGCGCCTACCGCGAACGGGTCCGCCGCGGCCTGCCGCGGGAGGTCCCCTTCGACGAGGAACTGCCCCTCGCGTTCTTCGACCCCGGCGCCCGCCTGGCCCAGCTCGACCAGTGGGGCGTCGACGGCGCCGTGCTGTTCCCGAACTACGGTCTGCTGTGGGAACGGCCACTGGGCGACCGCCTGCACGCCACCCTGGCCAACATGGCGGCGTGGAACCGGTGGGCCGCCGACGTCGCCAGCATCGCACCCGAGCGGCTGTTCCCCGTGGCGCATCTGACCTTGCGCGACCTGGACTGGCTCGAGGACCAGCTGGTGAAGCTGTCGGCCGCCGGCGTCCGCCTCGCCATGATCGCCCCGGCGCTGGTGGACGGCATGGCCCTGTCCCATCCGGACCTCGACCGGGCGTGGTGCGCCTTCGAGGTGCACGGGATCACCCCCGTGTTCCACGTGGCCGCCTTCCCCCATCCGTTCTCCGACGCCTGGTACGGCAGCGATCCAGACCCCGTCAACCCCGTGCTGTCGTCGGTCTTCCTGTGGAGCGCGCCGGCCCTGGCCCTGGCGGACCTGGCCGTGCACGGCACCTTGCAGCGCCATCCCGACCTGCGCATCGGCGTCATGGAGCTGTCGGCTGTGTGGGTGCCGTGGTTCTTGCTCATGCTCGACGGCGGCTTCTCGTTCCATGCCCGGTTCAACGGCCGGCCGGCGCACCACCTCGACGGCCCGCCCAGCCGTGCCGTGCTCGAGCACGTGCGCGTCTCCACGTTCTGCTACGAGGATCCCGCCCGGCTCATCGAGCAGGTGGGCGAGGAGATGTTCATGTTCTCGAGCGACTACCCCCACGCCGAGGGCCTGCGCGAACCACGGGCCGACTACGAGCGCGTTGCGGGGCCCATCGAGGGGCGGGCAGGCGACCTGCACTACGCCGGCAACCTCCGCTGGCTGCTGCGCCAGGACCAGATCCACCCCTGACGGGCGGGCGCCGTCGCCGCGCCCCACCGTGCGGCGGGCCCCGGACGGCGGCCAGGACGCGGTCTACAATGCGGCCTGTCCGCGAGGCGTCGGCGCCGCCGGCTGACGCCACAGCCGCTGGCGGCCCACCGTCGTCGGCCGACCGGGAGGGGACCATGGCGATCACACAGACCGACGGGAGCCGGAGCCTGCCCCGGCCGCCCACCTTCGCCACCGTCGAGGAGGAGCGGCTGCACCGCAAGCAACGCCTGGCGGCGGCCTTCCGTCTCTTCGCCCGCTTCGGCTTCAGCGAGGGCGTGGCCGGCCACATCACGGCTCGGGACCCCGAGCACCCGGACTGCTTCTGGGTCAACCCCTTCGCCGTGCACTTCGGGCACATCCGGGTCTCCGACCTCCTGCTCGTGAACGCACAGGGCGAGGTCGTCGAAGGGGATCGCCCGGTGAACGTGGCCGCGTTCGCCATCCACTCACAGGTCCACGCCGCCCGGCCCGATGTCATGGCGGCGGCGCACACGCACTCCACCCATGGCCGGGCGTGGTCCACCCTCGGACGGCTGCTCGACCCCATCACCCAGGACGCCTGCGCCTTCTACCAGGACCACGGGCTGTTCGACGACTACACCGGCGTCGTCGTCGACGTCGAAGAGGGCAAGCGCATCGCCGCCGCCCTGGGGGACCGCAAGGCCGTCGTCCTGCGCAACCACGGGCTGCTCACGGTCGGCCACAGCGTCGACGAGGCCGCGTGGTGGTTCATCACCATGGAGCGCACCTGCCAGGTGCAGCTGCTGGCGGAAGCGGCCGGCACCCCGGTGCACATCGACGCCGAGGCGGCCGCCCTCACGGCTCGCCAGGTCGGCAACCACTACGCCGGCTGGCTGAGCTTCCAGCCGCTCTACGAGCGCATCGTGCGCGAGGAACCGGACCTCCTCGAGTAGCGCCGCAGCCCACCACGTCCCACGGCGGTCACCGGGCGCCCCGTGGTGCGCGGCGTGCACGCGTGCGTTCGGCTCGGCACACACGGAGCACCCCGCCCAGGCACGGATCTCGCACCTGGCACCACGCGCCGAGGACACAGCGATCCGGTACCAGGCACACACGACGAGCGCTGTCCCCGGCCCACGGTGCCACCGGGACGAACCGACCACACATGGAGAGCACACCGACGGAAAGAAGGCGGACACCAGTGGACTGGCCGTTGCGCTTCGGCATCTTCCTCGCCCCGTTCCACCCCGTGGGGCAGAACCCCACGGTGGCCCTCGAACGCGACCTGCAGCTGATCGAGTGGCTGGACACCCTGGGCTTCGACGAGGCCTGGATCGGCGAGCACCACTCGGCCGGCACCGAGATCATCGCCTCGCCCGAGGTGTTCCTGGCGGTCGCGTCCCAGCGCACCCGGCACATCCGGCTGGGCACCGGGGTCAGCTCCCTCCCCTACCACCACCCCCTCATGCTGGCCGACCGCATGGTGCTGCTGGACCATCTGACACGGGGCCGGGTCATGCTGGGCGTGGGCCCCGGGGCGCTGCCCTCCGACGCCTTCATGATGGGCATCGATCCCATGGTCCAGCGCGAGATGATGGAAGAAGGGCTCGAGGCCATCCTGGCGCTGCTGCACGGCACCGAGCCCGTCACCCGCACCACGTCCTGGTTCACGCTGCGCGACGCCCGGCTGCAACTCCGCCCCTACACCCAGCCCTGCTTCGAGGTCGCCGTGGCAGCCCAGGTGTCCCCGGCGGGTCCCCGGGCCGCCGGCCGCTTCGGGCTCGGCCTCCTCTCCATTGGCGCCACCACCGCCGGCGGGTTCGACGTGCTCGGGTCCCACTGGCAGGTCATGGAGGAGCGGGCAGCCGAATTCGGCACCAGCGTCGACCGCCGCGCCTGGCGGCTGGTGGGCCCCATGCACCTGGCCGACACCGAAGCCCAGGCCCGCAAGGACGTCGAGTTCGGCCTGGCCCGATGGGTCGACTACTTCCAGCGCGTGGCTGCGTTGCCCCTGGCCCCGCCCACCGACGACACGAGCGAGCTGGTCGACGCCCTCATGGCCACGGGCTTCGCGGTGGTCGGCACGCCGGAGATGGCCGTGGCCCAGATCGAGCGGCTGGCCGAGCAGTCCGGCGGCTTCGGCACCTACCTCCTGATGGCCCATGAGTGGGCGGACCGCGACGCCACGCTGCGCTCCTACGAGCTGTTCGCCCGGTACGTGGCACCCCGGTTCCAGGGCTCGCTCGGCTCCCTCACCGCCTCGCGGGACTGGGCGGCGGAGAACCGCCCGGCGTTCATCGGGGCCGTGGGCGGCGCCATCGTCAAGGCGATCCAGGACCACCAGGCCGAGCGGGAGCACCGCAGCTCGGCGGCTGAAGACGCCGACCGGGGGCGCCGATGAATTGCGGGTGAGCTGGGGGGCAGCGCCGGAGGGCCGGGACCGATGAGGGATGTGGCACCAGGGCCGGGATGGTGGATCGCCAGCGACGGCAGGTGGTACCCACCCGAGCTCCACCCCGCCGTACGCGCCACGGCGCCCCCCGCCACCACTGCAGGTGGCACCACCGCACAAGCGACCACTCTGAGTGGCATGGCCGTGCCGCTGGCCCCCGTGGGTGCCACCCCCCTGCACCAGCACGGCGCAGGTGGCGTGACCCTGCCGGGACCCGGCCCCGGCATCGTGCTCCCACCACCGGTACCCCCCATGGGCTCGATCGCCACCGGCGCCGGGCAGGGGGCGTCCCTGCGGATGCCGCGCACGGGCCTGGCCGGCTTCGACGACAACCCCTTCGCGGTGTCCCCGCGCTCGATGCTGCCGCCGCCCACGAAGAAACGGGGCCGGCTCACCCTGCCGGTGATCGGCCTGCTCGTGGCCCTCGCCGGGGCAGGTGCCGGCACCGGGGTGTTCCTCCTCGTCCACCCCTCGCCCCACCGCTCGCCCGGCGCGGTGGCCAAGGACTTCTACCAGCACCTCGAAGCAGGCGACTACGCGGCGGCAGCCGGCGACGTGGATCCCAGCTCGCAGCAGATGGCCGCGTCGGCCGGCGCCGTGCCGGCCGTGGCCCATGTGGCACAGGAGCTCACCAGCCTCAACCTCACCGACACCGCCACCGCCCCGGGCCCCAACGGGGATGTCGTGGTGACGGTGACCGGCTGCGGCCAGAGTTTCTCCTGCGGCACGGCAGGGCCACCCGTGCCGGTCGAGCAGATCGACGGCCAGTGGTACGTGGACTGGGGAACGTGGCTGGCGGCGCTGCAGGCCGGCTCGAGCTGAGCCCGCTGCCGGTGCGAGCGGTGCCGGCCGCGCCCGAACCCGGCATCAGCCGCAGGGGACCGACGGGACGGGCCGGTGCACGAGCCAGCCGATGGCGTCCAGCGCCTGCTGCGCGTCCCAGGTCGGTCCCTGGGGACGGGTGAGGTTGGCGATGCCCTGCTGGTCGAGGAGGCCACGCAGCACCGGTGCCAGGTGCCCGCAGGTGGTGGGCATGGCAGCCGTGGCGAAGCGCTCCACCCCCGACGCGTCGATGAGGACGAAGCCGTCGGAGTGGTCCACGTCGTAGGTGAGCGGCTGGTGGGTCATCCAATCGATGCCGGGTGGGTTGCCCTCGGGTACCTGCTGCACGGACACCCCCAGAAACGACCACAGCGTTGCCAGCTGCCCCGGGGTGCCGCTGTACATGGGGAAGCCCGCCCCCGTCAGGTGGGCATACGCCGCCAGGCGCGCCGGGCTGTCACGTCCGGGGTCCACCGTGACGGCGGCCACCGTCACGAGGCGCTCCAGGCCCGAGGACTGCAGCGCCCGCCACACGGCCTCGGTGTCGGCCGTGGTCATGGGGCAGACCTCCTGGCACAGGGTCAGGAACGGCACCAGGAACACGGCCCTGCCTCGCAGGGACGCGAGGGACACGCTCCGCCCCTGCTCGTCGACGAGGGTCACCGGCGGGACCACCCGGTGCTGGACGACACCGCTGCTCGCCGGTGGCGGCCCGGGCACCGGGGCCGAGCACCCCGCCACGGTGATGGCCACCGCCGCCCCGACCGCGGCAAGGACGCGCCGCCTGCGACGCGCGACGTGCCGGGCAGAACGCCGCCCCCCGCGCGCCTCGGGCATGCCCGTCACCGCCGGGCGTCGAAGGTCGGGACGAGGCGCCGAGCGGCGCGTGCCTCGTCCACCCGCCCCACCGGCGTGGTGCGCGGTGCGGCGGCGGCTCGCGCCGCGCCGTCCGCGGCCCGCGCGTCCGCCACGATCCGGTCGACGGCATCGGCCAGCGCTCCGAGGGTCTGGAGGCTCTCCGTCTCGGTGGGCTCGATCATCAGAGCCTCACGCACCGTGAGGGGGAAGTAGACCGTCGGCGCATGGAACCCCTCCTCGAGCAGGCGCTTGGCGATGTCGAGGGCGCGGACGCCGGTGGCCTTCTCGAGCGAGGCGGCCGACAGGACGCACTCGTGCATGCACGGGCGGTCGAACGGGACGTCCAGGATCCCCGCCAGGCGCCGCCGTAGCCAGTTGGCGTTGAGCACGGCCAGCTCCGCCACGCGGCGCAGGCCGTCGGCACCGTGCACCTGGATGTAGGCGAGGGCTCGGGCCAGCACGAGGGCGTTGCCGTGCCACGAGTGCACCCGTCCGATGGAACGTTCGGGCATCTCCCAGCCGTAGCGCACGCCGGTGGTGCCGGCACCGGCGTCGGCCGGGGCCAGGCGCACCGGCCGGGGCCCGGGCAAAAACGGCGCGAGGCGCGCCGACACCGCCACCGGTCCGGCGCCGGGCCCTCCCCCGCCGTGAGGAGTGGCGAAGGTCTTGTGCAGGTTCAGGTGCACGATGTCGAAGCCCATGTCCCCCGGGCGCACCACCCCGAGGATGGCGTTCAGGTTGGCACCGTCGTAGTACAGCAGGCCGCCCACCTCGTGCACGGCGGCGGCGATGGCCGCGATGTCCTCCTCGAACAGCCCCAGGGTGTTGGGGTTCGTGAGCATGATGCCGGCGACCTCGTCGTCGAGCACGGCCCGCAGCGCCCGCAGGTCGACACACCCGCGGGCGTCGCTGGGCACGGTCACCGTCTCGTAGCCGCTCAGGGTGACCGACGCCGGATTGGTGCCGTGGGCGGAATCGGGGATGATCACCTTCGAGCGGACGTTGCCGGCGGCGCGGTGCCAGGCCCGCATGAGCAGCAGGCCGGTGAGCTCCCCGGCCGCGCCGGCCGCTGGCTGCATGGTGGCCGCCGCCATCCCGGTGATGGCGCACAGGGCCTCCTCCAGCTCCACCAGCAACCGCAACCACCCCTGCACGGCGACCGGTGGTGCAGCCGGATGGACGTCGGCCAGGCCCGCCAGGCCTGCCACGGTGTCGCACATCTTGGGGTTGTACTTCATGGTGCACGAGCCCAGCGGGTAGGCACCCAGGTCGACGGAGAACTGCCGGTGGCTCAACCGGGTGAAGTGGGCCACCAGGTCGCGCTCGGACACCTCCGCCAACGGCGGCGGCGCGTGCCGGCGGTGCTCGGCCGGCACCAGCTCCTCGAGCGGCGTCTCGGGCACACCGGTGGACCGCAGCTGCCACGCCCGGCGGCCCGGGACCGAGAGCTCGAAGAGGGTGGGCTCGGGCTCCCGCCCGAGCAGCGGCGCACTGGCCGCCCGGCCCCCGGCAGCACCATACGCAGCCGCCCGGCCACCGGCGGCACCATGCGCAGTGGGACCGTTCGCCCCATGCTCCTCGGCGCCGGGCCGATGCCCCTGCTCGCCACCACCGCTGTGGCGGTCGCCGCGCTCGACCATCACCGCACCGCCTTGTCGACGGCCGCCACGAAGGCGTCGATCTCGGCCCGGGTCCGCCGCTCGGTCACCGCCACCAGCAAGCCGCCGGGCATGCCGGCGGTGTAGGGCGCCTCGAGGGGGACGCCGGCGAGGAAGCCCTCCTCGAGCAACCGCTCCACCACGACGGCGCCGTCGACCGGCAGCGCCAACGCGAACTCGCGCAGCACGGGCGCCTCGGTCAGCGGCTGGATGCCGTCGAGCGCCAGCAGCCCCGCCCGGCAGTAGGCCGTGGCGCGGGCCGAGCGCAGGGCCACCTCGGCCAGGCCCGACGGGCCGAGCCAACCGAGCTGGATGGCGGCGGTCACCGCCATCAGCGTCTGGTTGGTGCACACGTTGGAGGTGGCCTTCTCGCGCCGGATGTCCTGCTCGCGGGCGCGCAGTGTCGTGACGTAGGCGGTGCGTCCCTCGGCGTCCAGGGTCTCGCCCACGAGGCGGCCCGGCAGGCGGCGCACGAACTGGTCGGTGCAGGCGAACAGCCCGAGGTAGGGGCCGCCGAACGAGAGCGGCATCCCCAGTGCCTGGCCCTCCCCCACCACCACGTCCGCCCCCCAGTCGCCCGGCGACCGCAGCACGCCGGCGGCCACCGGGTCGAACGCGACCACCAGCACGGCGCCGGTGCGGTCGCACAGGCGACGGGCGGCCGCCAGGTCCTCGAGGCACCCGAGGTAATTCGGGTAGGCGACCACCACCGCTGCCGGGGCCGGCTCATGCGGTGGCTCCCCCGCACCGGGGCCAGCCGCCGGCCACTGCGTGATCCCGCCCCGAAGCGGCACCTCCACCAGGTCGTGGCCGGTGCCGGCGGCGAACGTGGCCAGCACGGCGCGCCAGGACGGGTTGAGCCCCACCGACACCCACACCCGCGTGCGACCGGTGGCGGCCGCGGCCAGGTTGACGGCCTCCACCACGGCAGCGGCGCCGTCGTAGAGCGAGGCGTTGGCCACCGGCACGCCGGCCAGGCGAGCCAGCAGCGTCTGGAACTCGAACAGCGCCTGCAGCACGCCCTGGGCCACCTCGGGCTGGTAGGGCGTGTAGGAGGTGACGAACTCCGAGCGCGACGCCAGCGCTCGGACCACCGGGGGCACCTCGTGGTCGTAGGCACCGCCGCCGGCGAAGCACACCAGCCCCCGCCCCACCGGCCGGTTGGCGGCAGCGAGCTCCTCCATGGCGGCCAGGACATCGGGCTCGGGTCGGCCGGGAGGCAGCTGCAGGCCACCAGCCAGGCGCAGCGCGGCCGGCACCACGTCGAACAGCTCCTCCAGCGAGCCCAACCCGAGGAAGCCGAGCATCTGCTCGATCTCCTCCGGGGTGTGGGGGGCGTAGGTGCTCATCTCGCCCGCCGGGGATGGCCCACGAACGGCGGCCGCACCACCCGGGCAGGCAGGCGCCGGCCCCGCACCTCCACCTCGACGGTCTCACCGTCGGCCAGGCCCGCCGCGGTGTCGACGAAGGCGAGGGCGATACCCCGGCCCAGCACGGGCGAGAAGTTCCCGCTGGTCACCGTGCCCACCCGCCGCGAGCCGGCGTGCACGCCGTCGCCGGCGCGTGGTGGCTGCCGGCCGTCGCACACCACCCCGCGCAGCAGGCGTGACGGACCCGACGCCCGCTCCACCTCGAGGGCCCGGCGGCCGCGGAACTCGCCCTTGTCCCAGCCGACCACCCAGTCGAGCCCCGCCTGCAGCGGCGTGATGCCCGGACCGAGCTCGTGCCCGTGCAGGGGCAGGCCTGCCTCGAGGCGCAACGTGTCCCGGGCGCCCAGACCGGCCGGGACGGCACCTGCGTCCAGGACCGCCTCGAAGAACCCCGGCGCGACGGCTGCTGGCACCGCGACCTCCACGCCGTCCTCACCGGTGTAGCCCGTGCCCGCCACCACGCAAGGCGCGTCGCGCCAGGTGCATGCACCCACGCGGAACCGGCCGACGATCGCGGCCTCGGGCGCCACCCGCGCCATCACCGCCCGGGCCTGGGGGCCCTGCACGGCGAGCACTGCCCGCGTGGCGGTGGTGTCCGTACCGCCCAGCGCACCGAGGACCCTGCTCGTGTTCGAGGCGTTGGGCATGACGTCGAAGGTGTCCGGCGCCAGCCACCACACGATGACGTCGTCGAGCACCGAGCCGTCGGCGTCGTCGAGGAGGTGGCTGTACTGCGCCCGTCCGGGTCCGATCCGGCGCAGGTCGTTGCTGAGCTCGGCCTGGAGGCGATCGAAGGCCCCCGGACCGGCCACCCGCACCGTGCCCAGGTGACTGACGTCGAACACGGCGGCCGCCGACCGGCACGCCCGGTGCTCCGCCAGGGTCCCGGCCGGGTAGGCCAGCGGCATGAGCCAGCCGCCGAAGGGCACCATCCTGGCCCCGAGGTCCTCGTGGAGCTGCCGGAGCGGGCTGGCACGCAGCTGCTCACCCCCGTGCACCTGAGCCCCGTGCGCCTGTGCCCGCCCACCCGCCGCATGGTCCACCACGGCACCCGAGCGTGGCCCCGGCCGCCCGGCGGACGCGCCAGAGGGGACCGGAGACGGGTGGAGGGGCGTCACGGGCGCCAGACTACGCGCGCTCGGCCACGCCCTCGTGCGCCAGGCGCCGGTCAGGCAGGCGGGTGCCCACCGGCCGGGGTCAGGTGCACCGGCCGCAGCGAGCGCGGGGCGCGTTGCTCCCGCCCGGCAGCAGCCGCCAGGCCCACCCCGAGCAGGACCAGCACGACCACCGCCACTGCCCGTTGCACGCTGGGCGACATCCCCTGGCGGGCGGCGGGACGGGCACCCAGGGCCAGTGGCACCCGGGCGCCGGGGCTCACCCCGGTCGTGGGTTCCGACGGTGTCGCCACCGGTGCGGCGGGCGCAAGCGCACCGGGTGCTTCGAACGGCGGTGCCAGCGCGAAGACGCCACCGCCACCCTGGTCCGAGCCCAAGCCCGAGCTCCCGGCCCCGCCGCCGTTGCCCGCCGGTACCGCCGTCGTGGTCGTCGTGGTGGGTTCGACCTGCTCGCCGGTGACTGTGAAGGACTGGTCGCCCGGGCCGTCGAAGACAGCCTGGAACGGCTGGGTGGCCGAGGGATCGGGCAGGATGGCCACCGCGAACACCCCGGGGTCGTAGGACTCCTCCTGCGCGGCACCGAGCGAGAACGACACCGTGTGGTTGGTGGCATCCACCGTCCCCTTGGCCAGAGCGTCACCAGAGCAGTCCGTGGCGGGGGCAGTGGCAGCCTGCTGATCACCGCCGGCGGACCAGGGCGTGGTGGTGGGGCAGGCAACCACGGCAGGGGTCCCGGTGCTGTTGGCCGTGTCGAGGGTCAGGGTCATGGTGGCCGTCAGCGTCGACGGGTCGATGGTGCCGGTTGCGACCTGTAGCGGCACCGTGTACTGCACCGCCGCAAATGCAGCCGTGCCCGTGCCGGTGAAGGACACCTCGAGCTCGTTGGGACCGATGGTGGAGGGCGCGGTGACTGGCGTCGTGGGCGCTGTGGGCAATGACGCCGGTGCGGAGGTGGGCGTGGTGACCGGCACCGTGTTCCACCACGCCGTGCGATCGGGGGCAAGCGCCCATGCCGGTCCACCGAACCAGACGAGCGCGCCCGCGGCGAGAAGGCACGCCGCGCTCCCTCCTGCGAGCACGGTGCGCCGGTCCCAGTGGCCGTGCCGGCACGCGCCGGCGCGCCGGCGGCCGACGGCAGCCGCGGTGTTCACCGCAGCGCCTCCCCCGCAGGAGGAGGCAGCGGACGGGTGGGTTCACCGGGATCGAGGAGCCCGCTGGCCGGCGCGGGCAGGTGTCCGCCGGCGGACGGCAACCCGCTGCGTCCGGGCTGCCCGCCGCCGGGCAGGGTTCCCGACCGCTGGGTGGCCACACCCCCGCCGCCGAGGTACGACTCGACCACCTTGGGGTGGCTGGTCACCTGCTCGGGGGGGCCCTGCACGACCACAGCACCCAGGTCCAGGGCGAGCAGCTGGTCGGACACCGAGGTGATGAGGGGCATGTCGTGCTCGATGACGAGCATGGCGCAGCCGGTCTCCTGCTGGATCCGCACCAACAGCGGGCCGAGTGCCTCCGCCTCGCGCTGGGCGATGCCCGAGGACGGTTCGTCGAGCAGCAGCACGGCCGGGTCGTGGGCGATGGCCATGGCCAGGTCGACGATCCGGCGGCTGCCCGTCGACAGCTCGGAGACGAACTTGTCCCGGTAGGCCTGCAGGTGCAGCAGCTCGATCAGCTCCTCCACCGTGAATGCCACGTCGGCCTCCGATTCCTGGGCCGCCGGCAGGTACAGCAAGGAGGACAGGTGGTCCCGGGCCTCGATGTGACGCTCGAGAGCCACGGCGATGTTCTCGGCCACGGTCAGGGACCCGAAGATGCGCGCGTCCTGGAAGGAGCGGCCAAGCCCGAAGGCCGCCCGTCGGTGCGCCGGCCACCTGGTCACCTCCACGCCCCGCAGCACCACCGTGCCCCCGTCGGCGGGCATCATGCCCGACACCAAGTCGAAGATGGTGGTCTTGCCCGCGCCATTGGGCCCGATCAACCCGAGGATCTCCCCCTCGTGCACGGTGAAGTCCACACAGGCGACGGCGGTGATGCCGCCGAAGCGCTTGGTGAGCCCTCGCACCTGCAGCACGGGTGCGCCGACCGGGCTTCCTGCCCGCCGGTCGCGCACCGCGGCTGCCGGGACCTGGCTCCCCGCACCGGGCACGGGTGGGCTCCCGGGCGCGGACGCGCCGCGGGCCGCGGCGGCAGTGCCGGCGGCCGCACCCTCGAGGAACACCGAGCGCAAGATGTCGTCCCGCTCGAGCAGCCCGGCGGTCGGTCCCGAGAAGCGCACTTCTCCCTTCTCGAGGAAGTAGGCACGCTCGGCCACGGTCAGCGCCACGTTCACCGACTGCTCGACCAGCACGATGGTGCATCCCTGCTGGTGGATGGCGCGCACCAGCGCCAGCAGCTGCTCAACCACTCCCGGGGCGAGACCGAGGGAGAGCTCGTCGATCACCAGCAGTTTGGGCCGCGCCACGAAGGCCATGGCCAGGGCCAGTTGCTGCTGCTCCCCGCCCGACAGGTTGCCCGCCAGCTGGGTCCAACGCTGGCGGAGGCGGGGGAACGTGGCCAGCATGGCCTCCAGACGGGTGCGGGCGTCGGCATGGTCGGCTGGGTCGAACAGCCACGAGCCGATCTTGAAGTGCTCCTCCACGCTGAGGGTGGGGAACACCGCCTTTCCCCCGGGGACCTGCACGATGCCACGGCGGGCCGTCGCCGGCGCGTCGAGGTGGGTGATGTCCTCGCCGTCGAAGACGATGGTGCCGCCGATGGGGTCCACCAACCCCGAGATTGCCTTGAGCAGCGTCGACTTGCCTGCTCCGTTGGTTCCCAGCAGGGCCACGACCTCGCCGGGGGCCACGTCCAGGTCGACGCCGAAGAGCACCTGCACCCCGTCGTAGGCCACCTCCACGCCCCGGCACGACAGCAGCGGCCCGGACGACGCTGGGCCCAGTGGCTGCGAGCCGACAGTGGTACCCGGCGCCAGGGTCACCGCTCCCCCTCGCCCCATGCCCACGCCCTGGCCCCCTGTGGCTGGGCACGCAAGTGCTCGTGCACGGTGGCAGCAGCAAGCGTCAGCACCTGGCCGCACACGGGGCACGCCACCCGTGGCTCCTCGGTCGGCGGTGCCGCCGGCATGCCGACCCCTGCCGCAGGACCGGGCCCGTTCATGCGTCGCCCGGCGGCGTCCCGCGCACCGGCCGCAGCGCCGGCCGCGGCCGCCATCTCCAGCACCCGCTCCTCGCTCCCTGCGGCGTCGCCCTCGAGGCGGCGGTCGGCGACCAACGACGGCACGTGCAGCTGGTGCCGGGCAGCCACCGCGCGCAGGAACCGGTCGCGCAGTTTGTAGGCGACCTCGGCATTGCCCGCCGGGTACTGGACGAGGGTGAGGATCAACCCCGGCCCCGTCAGCACGAGCGGGAGCGCCGCGGTCACGGTCTGGCCCAGGAGCGGGTTCAGGAGCTTGGGGCCGAACACTGTGGTCGCCTCGAGTGCCACCGCCCCGGCCACGGCCCACGGCAGCGAGTTCAGCCCGCCGATCACCGTCGCCAGGAACAAGGCGATGGAGTACTGGGGGCCGAAGCTCTGCGGGATGACGTTGTCCTGGGCGTACATGAGCAGGACCCCCGCCATGCCGGCGATCCCGCCGGACACCGCGAACGCAGCAAGGCGCGTCCGCACCACACTGACCGAGTACGACGCGGCTGCGCGCTGGTTGTCGCGGACGGCGATGAGGATCCGACCGCTGCGCATCTTCCGGAACGACGACGCGGCCGCCATGGCCAGGGCGAGGAACGCCAGGCACAGGAAGTAGAAATTGCGGTTGGGTCCGACGTCACCCAGATTGATCCGCTGCCACAGGATCGGACGCGTGATGCTGGCCGCGAACCCGCTGGGCATGAGCAACCGCCCGATCGGGTAGTGGCTGTTCATGAAGTAGTAGACCATGGCGTAGTCGAAGGCCAGGGTCGTCACGGCCAGGTACATGCCCTGCACGCGAACGGCAGGCAGCCCGATGAGCACCGCCGCCACCGTGCCTGCCGCGATGCCCAGGCCCATGGCGGCAAAGAAGTCGATGTTGTGGGCCGCTACCACTCCTCCGGTCACGAGCGCCGCCGCTCCCGCCAGCCCGAACTGGCCCAGGGAGATCTGGCCCGCCCAGCCGGTGAGGACGACCAGCGACACGGCCACGATCCCGAAGATGGGCAGCAGCACCAGATCGGGCACGTCCGGGGTGCGCACACCCACCACCGGCAGGCCCGGCACGATGGCGATCGCCGCCACCACCCCGCCGACCACGAGTCGCATGGTGCGCACCGGCCGCAGCGGGCGCAGCTCGCTGGGCACGGGACGGAACTCCTTCAGGCTGCGCCACGTCTCGATACCGGTGTCATATGCACGGGCGGCGCCGCCGCGGCGGACCAGCAAGGCGAGCAGGATGACGGCCAGCATCTCGGCCGAGGCCACGTTGCTCGAGCCGGTGGTCTGCACCGAGGCGAACACCAAGATGCCCACGCCGATGCCAGCACCCAGCGACAGGCCGATCCGGTCCATGCGGGCCACCACCGCGGCCGCCAGGCCGTAGAGCAGGGTGTCGAATCCCAGCGTGGCGTCTGAGGGCACGCCGATGAGCGGGGATTGCACGAAGATGGCCATGGACGACAGCAGGCCGGCGAGCATCCAGGCAATGGTCCCCACCCGCTTGACCGGCACGCCCAGCAGCGACGCCCGGTCGGCGTTCTCGGCCGAGGCCCGCAGGGCCAGGCCTAGCCGGGTACGGCGCAGGAACAACCCCAGCGCTGCCGTGAGCACCACCACCACGACGATGGCGGCCACCTGATTGCCCGTCACCAGCGGCTGGCCCCGGCCGTTGTGGATGGCCAGGTTGGCCCAGGGGGTGGGCACGGTGGAGATCTCCTTGGCGCTGTGGCCCATCCACACCGGCACGAAGAAGCCGATGACTGCGAAGGTCTGGGCCACGCCGATGGTGGCCACGGTCACGATCAACCGCGGTGACGTGGCGAAGCGGCGCATGACGACGATGTCGGTCAGCGCACCCATGAGCGGTCCGCCCACCAGCGCGATGGGCAGGACGGCCAGGTAGTTCACGTGGTACTGGACGTCGAGCAGCAGCGCCACGATGGCCGGCACCGCGCCGATGGCGGCAGTGGCGAAGTTCACCACCCGGGTGGTGCGGTAGATGAGCACCAGCCCGACACCCATGATCCCATACAGCGACCCCAGCGCGACCCCGTCGACGAGGTTGGCCGGTGACTGGTGGAACACCAGCTCCACCACCGCCAGGAAGATTGCCCCCAGCGCGACCGAACGCCCCAGGCGAGCCGGGGTGCCCGGCGCGTCCGCGATCGTGCCGGCGAGCTCCCCAGCCCGCCGGAGGAGCACGCGCGCGCCGGCGACACCGTCACCACCAGCCTCCCCTTGACCGGGCGGTCGCCCTGGGAGCTCGCGCTGGCCGGGCGCCACGTGCGTGCCGGTGCCGGTCACGGACTACGGCCTCGGGACGGGGATGGGTGGCCCCGACGGCTCCTGGGGGAACTGCCCGAGGTTGAAGCGGCCACCCTCGATCTGGATGAAGGTCCCCCCGACTCCGTTGTAGGGCGAGGGGGTGTCGTGGGACCAGTAGACCACACGGTCGTCCTGGGCCCACTGCCAGTCCCCGTCCGCGAATTGCAGCAGCGGATGGCTTCCGCCGCCGATGGCACCGAGCGCTGGTGCGCGTTGGGCCATGGTGACCGGCGTCAGGTCAGGTCCGGCGTTCTCGATGAGCGAAGCCGCCATCACGTACTGGATGGCCCATTCCCCCGCGTTCACGTTCGAGCTCAGCGGTGGGTTGCCCGACCCGCCGCCGGCATGCCACAGACGCAGGCCGGTGTCGTTGCCCTGGGGCTCCTGGGGACCGATGGGTGAGAGGCCGAAGGCGTTCCAGTACTCGCACCCCTGTGCCGAGTTGGGACACGCCGCGCCGCCGTCGTAGTTCTGGCTGGTGAGGTCGTAGTCCATGCCCTGGTTGTCAGCGACCACGTTCTCGGGCCAGTAGTTGTTGTCCGCCTCGCCCTGGTAGAGGAACTGGGGCGCCACGGGGTCGCACAGGCACAGCACGTCGGTGGCCGGGTTCTGAGGCGTGTCCATGGCCGCGATGCCCGCGGCCACCTGCTGGGCCGCGGTGTTGATGTCCTGGGAGTAGAAGTAGGTGTGCGTGACCTTGTCACCGCAGTCGTGGGCCAGCGCCGGCTCGAGCACGTTGGTCACCGTGTTCTCGTTGTCGGGGTCGTTGGTCGAGATGACGCCGAGGACCCGGGGCTTGCCGTTGAAGTTCTGCGCCGGGTTGGCGGTGCCGGCGAACCTCACCGTGCGCGACGGGTCGTTCACCGAGGACAGCTGGTTGCACCACCACTGCGCGAAGGCGGTCTCGATACGGGTGGCGCTCTGGGTCGCCGTGTAGAAGTACGGTGCCTGCGCGTTGGAGAACTGGTCGCTGAAGCCCTCGCCGCCCAGGGCGATGGTGTGGTCCTTGGCCAGCTGCGCGTAGCACTGGGAGCACACCGTGTTGTTCACCCACATGACGATGTAGGGGTGGTACGTCGACACCACGCTGTTCATCTCGGCGTCCAGACACGTGGTGTCGGGGGGGACGGACTGGCAGGTGCCCTGGTAGGTGACGATGTTCACCTTGCGCCCGTAGAGGACGAAATGGCTGTTGATGAAGCTGGCCATGGCCTTGTCCCACTGCTGGGCGTCGGCGTAGGAGACGTAGAGGCCCTCGGCCTGCAAGATCGTGTTGACCTCGGTGCCGTAGTCGGTGACGTAGTCGACGAGCGTGATCTGGTTGCCCGTCACGCCCTGGGCGGTCGCACCGCCGTTGGCGGGGTCGGGAGCGCCGATCGTGCCCGGGACGCAGGGCGGCGCGTACCAGGCAATGGCGGGATCGAATTCCCGCCCGTTCACGCAGTGGGTGGTGTCGCCGCCGACACCACCCCCACCGCCGCCGCCACCGCCGCCAGCTCCGCTTCCCCCAGCGCCGCCCCCGGCACCCCCGCCGGCACCGGCGACGCCGCCCCCGGCGAGCGACCCGCCGGCCGCACCGGCACCCTGCCCGCTCCCGGCGGCACCACCACCCAGGGTCCCGTTTGCCGAGTACCCCGGCCCTGTGGCCCCAAATCCCACGCCGGCCGCGTTCGGTGCGGTGGAGGGGGCGATGGCGATGACGAGAGCCTGCGCCCCGATGAGCCCGGCGATGGGCCAGTACCGCAGCAACGGCGAACGCTTCATCCCCTCGGCTCTCTCGCACTCCCGCTCCCGGTGGAGCTGGCCGGTCCCGACACGCCTGGAACGTCCAGCTGGGGCAGATCTTGCGGCGGCTGCACCTGGTCCACCAGGATCATCGGCGCTCCCGCAACCGGCCTTGACCGCTCCCGGTGCGCGCCACAGCGGGGATGGCACGGCAGGCGCCGGGCGTTCACTCGACTGGCAGCGGGCCCTGTCGCCTGGGGAGCCGGCCGATGCACGCTGGCCCCGGCGAGCTCATGGTCGAGCGGGCGCCGTCGCCTTGAGGGCCGACCGCAGGCTGGGGGCTAGGCGGCGACCGGACGGGGGCCGAAGCCGTACTTGTCCAGCAGCGCCTCGTAGTCGCGCTGGTAGAGCAGCTTGACCTCGACGCCCGGATGCAACGCCTGCAGGCGCCGGAGTTTGGCGTGCTTGCGCGTGACCAGCTTCTGGCTCAGCGTGGTGAGCTCCACGAACGTGCCGTGGTCCGGCAGGTAGAAGTCCGGACAGAAGGCCGAGCGCACCGTGCCGTCCGGGTGCCAGTCGAGCGCGAACACCACCGGCTCGTACTCCCAACGGACGCCGTAGAAGTCGAGCAGCTCGGCAAAGCGGCGCTCGGACTCGTGCGCGAACCTGACCTCGCCGGACGCGGGCGAGGTCCCGCCGCGCATCGGGCGGTGGCCCGCATCCGGTCTCACTGGCGGGCGCACTGGCCGGTCGCCTCCGACCTCACTGGCCGGCTGCCTCCGCGCTGGTGCCCTCGCCGCCCCGGACACGCCGGTGCGGCCCGCCACGCGCCGGCACCGCGGTGTCGATCGCCAGGATCGCCGCGTCGAGCTCTTGGAGCACCGCCGACAGCGGGACGAGGTTCAGCACACCCTGGCCACCTCTGAGGAGATCCACCACCTCGCCGTCGGTGTGGGCGAGCACCGAGTCCGGTCCCGCCAGCACGAGCGTGGCCGAGGCCAGATCGCCACCCACCTCGTCGCGCAGGCACTCCACGGCCCGGCGCGCCCGCTGCAGGGAGACGCCGGCGTCGAGCAGCTGCTTGATCACCTTCAGCTCGAGCACGTCACGGTAGGAGTAGCGCCGCTGCGTCCCGCTCCCGCGGGCATCGGCGATGGACGGGCGCAACAGCCCCGTGCGAGCCCAGTAGTCGAGCTGGCGGTAGGTGATGCCCACCAGCGCGCACACCTGCGGGCCACGAAATCCCGGCTCCGCCTGCCGGGCCGCGCTCGCACCCTGGGTCTCCATGCCGGGAAGCCGGTCCATCCCAGGTAGCCGCGCCGTCGACCACGCCTGCTCGGCCATCGAATCCTCCTCCGCCCCGACCCGGCGTCGCCACCCGAGGGCAGGTACACCTCAGGTGCAGGTTCATCCTAGCCCGCCGGCTCACACCAGGGTAGTTACGCGTCTGTCGACGGCGTCCGCCGAGCGGTGGCCAACCGACGCATCCCCTGCCGCCCTCCGACGCGTTCTGCCTGGCCCCGGGCCGCAGGGCCCGCGCCGCAGACCGTCTGCCACTCGTCCGGGACTGCGACGCCGGGGACTGCGACACCGGGGAGTGCGACACCGG
>Ga0070737_10000198_pt1 | contig 146918 bp, 131 predicted proteins | sample Coa_R1_10_FD_66438 | JGI IMG/M metagenome (GOLD analysis project Ga0070737, IMG submission 66438) | Surface soil microbial communities from Centralia Pennsylvania, which are recovering from an underground coalmine fire - Coalmine... | ecosystem: Environmental > Terrestrial > Soil >...
TTCGCTTTTCGCTTTTCGCTTTTCGCTTTTCGCTTTTCGCTTTTCGCTTTTCGCTTTTCGCTTTTCGCTTTTCGCTTTTCGCTTTTCGCTTTTCGCTTTTCGTCTTTGCTTCTGTTCCTTGTTTCTATTTTTGTTTCTGCTTTCGTTTTGTCTGTGCCTTTCGTTTCCGCCTTTGTTTTTGCCTTCGTAGGGGCGCTGCTTGCTGCGCCCGCGGCTGCGCCGCAGCCGAACCCGCGCCGCACCCGAACGCTCACGCCTCTATTTGCGCGCGTCCGCCGCCTGCCTCGTTCTGCTCTGCTTCATTTTTTCCTCGGACCTCGCCGCCGCGTTCTCGCCCGGCGCCGCAAACATTCCCATGACCGGAAAACGCTATTACCGGATGACCTTCTCCGCCTGGCTTCGCCACGCGCCTCGCTGCGCCGAATCTCACTTCGTTTTTCTCGACGCGCCCGCGCCCGCAACTCTCGATTCGCCGGCGGCCAACGCGCCGCGCGGCGCCGCGCAAATTCTCGCGCTCGTCACCGCCGACGAAGCGGCGCACATCGCGCTCGAAAACGACGCCGAAGTGGAACCTCTTCCGCATCCCCTTTCCCGCATGCCGATTTCCGAACGCACCGCCGCTGCTCTCGCGCCTTTCGGCGTCGCCCCGGGCGACGACACGTTCACCGCCGCTGAAAAACTCGCGCGCGTGCATCCGCTCCTCAAGCATCGCGTGTTTTGAAACGCCGGCCACGCGCTTCCTCCCCGCGATGCGCATGCCGAATCGCCCCTCCCACGCATCGCGCGTTGCGCCTTTCCTGCGGCCGCGCTTCACTTCCATTCGCGCTTTCGCCTTCGCTCTTCGCTCTTTGCTTCGCTTTACTTTGCGGTGATTTGATTCGCTTTTCGCTTTTCGCTTTTCGCTTTTCGCTTTTCGCTTTTCGCTTTTCGCTTTTCGCTTTTCGCTTTTCGCTTTTCGCTTTTCGCTTTTCGCTTTGACTCTCAACTTTCGTTTTTGCTTCTGTTTTTGCTTTGGTTCTCGCCTTCGTCTTCGTTTCTGTTTTTGCTTCTGTCTTTAGTCTCTGCTTTTGCTTCTGTCTTTGTTTCCGTTTTTGTTTCTGCCTTCGTTTTTGTTTTGCCTTTCGTTTCTGCCTTTGTTTTTGCCTCTGCTTTCGCCCTTGCTTTTGTTTTTATTTTTGTTTTGCTTTTCGTTTCCGCCTTTGTGCCTTCGCAGGGGCGCTGCTTGCTGCGCCCGCGGCTGCGCCGCAGCCGAACCCCAACCTCGCCGCGGCGCCCGCGTCTGTGGCGCGGCGTTTTCTGACAATCCCGCTCTGTTCTTTGCCGTTTCCTGCGCTCTGTGATTCTCTGAGCTGCAAACCCCCTCTCCATGATTCGCGAATACACTGACGCCGACCTCGACGCGCTCCTCGCCATGCATCGCGCGCAGGGATTCGACTACCCGTTTCCCGATCTGCGCGACCCGATTTTCGTCAGCAAACTTGTCCTTTGCGAAGACGATGCGCACGCCGCGGATCCGCGCGCGCACCCCGCCGAAAATTCGCACCGGGAAGGGAATTGCGCCGCAAACGAAACTCGCGCCGCCGCGTGCGCCGCCGCGCATCCGCAAAAAATCGTCATGGCCGCTCTCGCGCGGCTCACCTGCGAAATTTATCTGCTCGCCGATCCTCGCTCCGGCACGCCGCGCCGCCGTTACGCCCGCCTGCTCGCATTGCACCGGGCCGCCGCCGCCGATTTGCGCGCGCGCGGACTCGACGACGCCCACGCCTGGCTCCCGCCGCGCATCGCCGAACGCTTCGGCCGCCGCCTCCAAAATCTCGGCTGGATTCGCGACGACCGCTGGACGCCCTACTGCTTCCCCCTGCGCTGAGCCCGGCCGCGCTGCGCCGCGCGCCGGTCACTTTGCGGTTTCCGCGGTCGCGGCGCTCCGCCTCGCCGCGGCCGCGCGAAACCGTTGTCGCACTCCGGTCTGCGCAGACCAACTTTGCCGCGCATACGCTATACTGGGGCGCCGGGAAAACCACATGCTCGTGGCCTACGCACGCAACGCAATCGTCGGCGTCTGGATCGTTTTCCTCGTCGTGTGGCTCGCCGCCGCGCTCACCACCAAGCGCCGCGACAAACGCGCCGGCAGTTCGCTGCGCCTGCCTCTGGGACTCGTCGTCCTGGCGCTGATTCTCGCTTTCAACGGACGCCTCGCGCAAACCTGGCTCGCGCGTCAGCTTCTGCCGAATTCATCCGCGCTGGCACTGGCCGGCGCCGCGCTCACCCTCGCCGGCATGGCGCTGGCCTTCTGGGCGCGCTTTCACCTGGGACGCAACTGGGGCCCTGCCGCCACCATGCGCGTTGACCATGAACTGGTTACTTCAGGACCTTACGCATTTCTTCGCCATCCCATTTACGTCGGCATGGGCGTGGCGCTCGCCGGGACGGCTCTGGCCATCGGCAACATTTTGGCCGTGCTGGTCACGGCGCTGCTGATTGTCCGGTTCGTTTGGGCCGCGCGCCGCGAAAACGCCCTTCTCCTCCGCCAGTTCGGCGAACAGGCCCAGCGCCGGTAAACCACAAAGTCAAACCGCTCGCGTTTCTCGCGCTTTCGCGTCCACCAAGCGCTGCGCGTTTCGTTTCGCGCCGCGCTCGCCTGCGCGGAAACAATTTCCGTCGCGGCCTCTTGCCATTTTTCTTACGAAAGGAAAATTTATGTCCCGCGCCGCACAGCAGCAAACTCAGCAGCTCACCCAGCAGCAGCTCGCGCAGCAAAATCAACTCATCGGCCAGGCGAATGCCGAAGGCCGGCAGGACCGCGCGCTCCTGCTTCCCAATATCGAGCAGCTCCTCAACTCGCCCGGCTACACGCCCGCCGAGCAATCCGCCATCGAGCAGCAGGGCATGGGCGCCGCGCGTACCGCCTACGACGCTCTGCGCGAAACCGCCGCCAATCGCGTCGCGCGCACCAACAACGCCGCCGGCTACAACGCCCTCGACGCCGAACTCGGCCGGCAGGAAGCGCAAACCCTCGCCAATCAGGCGCAATCGGATCAAATCCAGTTCGCCAACGAAAAAATCGGCCAGCAGCTCGCCGGCCTCTCCGCCCTCGGCAACACCTACAACATCGACACCAATCTTCTCGGTCGCGCCATGGGCGTTCCCGCCCAGTTGCTCAACGTGCAGGAGCAGTCCGCGCGCTCCAGCCCCGGCCTCGGCTCGGTTCTCGGCGGCATCGGCCTCGCCGCCGGCTCCCTCTTCGGCTAGCCCGGCTTCTCGTTTTCCATTTTGCTTCGCAGGGCTTCCGCACAGTAAGCAGAGGCGCGCGCCGCTGCCGCGCTTCACCGCCGCCGCAAAAACGCCTGAATGCCGTGCTTCGGCCGCAGCGTCACCGACGGAAACAATCGAATCTTCTGATCCGCGACCAGCTCGAATCGGAACCGCTGCGCAATCGTGGCCAGCAGCAGCGTCGCTTCCAGCATGGCCAGTCCCGCGCCGATGCACACCCGCGGCCCGCCGCCGAAAGGGAAGTACGCGAAGCGCGGAATTTTCCCCGCGCGCACCGGATCCTTGCCCTCGGCGTCCGCGCGCCAGCGCTCCGGCAAAAATCGCTCCGGCTCGGGGAAAAATCGCGCATCCCGCTGCGTCACCCATTGCAGCACGAAAACATTTGTGCGCGGCGGAAGCACGTAGCCTCCCGCGGTGAACTCCTGCCGCGCCTGCCGCCCAATTCCCCACGCCGGAGGGTAAAGTCGCATGGATTCCTTCACCACCATCTCGGTGTAGCTCAGCCGCGGCAAATCTTCCGCCGCCGGCGCGCGCCCGCGCAAAACTTCATCCAGTTCGGCGTGCAATTTGTTTTCCGCGTCCGGATTGGTCGCCAGCAGATACCACGTCCAGGAAAGCGCAATCGCCGTCGTTTCGTGCCCCGCCAGAAAAAGGGTCATCAGTTGATCGCGCAGCTCCGTATCGCTCAGCGGCCGCCCGCGCGCATCGCGAATTTCCAGCAGCGCGCCCAGCAAATCCGTCGCTCCCGCCTCCCGGCCGCCGGCCCGCGATTCTCCCTGCGCCGCGCGCCGCTCGCCGATGATGCGGTAAATAATTTCATCCAGCTCCCGCCGCGCGCGCCTCATGCGGCGCGTTCCCGGCACCGGAAAATTGTCCGGCAGCAGAAATGCCCATCCGGCGATGCGCGTGAACTGCTTCATCGCCGTCTCCAGCGCCGCGCCGATGCGCTCCGTGCTCCCGGAAACGTCCGCGCCGAAAAGCGCCTGGGCCACAATCTCCACCGTGAGCGCCATCATCTCCTGATGCAGGTCGCGCCTTTCGCCGTCCCGCCACCCGTCCATCCGGCGCGCCGCGCAGGCGGACATCACCGGCGCGTAGCCCAGAATATTTTCCCGCCGAAACGCCGGCTGCAGCATGCGACGTTGCGCGCGCCACTCCTCGCCTTCGCTGGTCAGCAGCCCGTGGCCCAAAATTTTCGACAGCGCGCGATAATCCCGCGACTTCAGAAAATGTTCGGGCTCGGTGAGCAGCAGGGATTCAATGTCGTCGGGATGCGCCAGCAAAATCATCGGCACGTGCAAAAACTGGAAGTACACCACATCGCCGAATTGCCGCGCCGCCCGCTCGAAGCCCGCCAGCCAGTCCGCGCCGGGAATCGGCACGTTGCCGAAAACAAACCAGCCCTTCGGCCCGGGCGGCAAACGGCGCCGCGAATTCGCCCGCGGCCGCGTCACCATCGGATTCATCGCGCAAATATGTTAGCAGCTTTGCGGCTCGCCTCCCCGCCGCATTTCCGAATCTCCGGAGAAAAAATCCATGAGAACTTTTCCGCTCAGCTCCGCGTTCCTATCGCCCGTTTCCACGCGCACGCGCATCGCAAATGCCGCCGCTTCCGTCGCATTCTGCGCATTCATCGCGATCCTTTCCGCAAGCGCCGCCTTCGCCCAGGGCGCGCGCCACAATGACATCGCCCTCGGCCGCGACGGCCACATCGCTCCGGGCGCCTCCATCGCCGTTTGCACTTCGCAGGCCGTCATCGGCTACGGCGATTCGCCCTGCTCCCCGCTCGCCGTGATTTACACCGACGCCACGCTCGCCACGCCCGCCGCCAATCCCTTCGTCGCCGACAGCAACGGCGACTACGGCTTCTGGGCGCCGCCGGGCACTTACGAAGTCCAAGTCTACGGCCCGCAGATCGGCACCTACATGCAAACGGTCACCATTCCCTGCGTGCCCAACGCCGGCGCCACCGGCTGCGGCTCCGCCGCCACGCAGGGCAATAACACCTGGACCGGCACAAACACCTTCAGCGCCGACGCGCTTTTCAAATCCGGCGATCCCTGGTTCGACGTAAAAGCCTTCGGCGCGAAATGCGACGACGTCACCGACGACACTGCCGCTCTTCAGGCCGCGCTCGCCGCCGTTCCGCCCACCGGCGGCCTCATCGAAATCCCGGGCGTCTGCAAATTCACCCAGACGCTCACCATCACTACGCCCAACGTCACCATCGAGGGCCAGGGCCATTTCCAGTTCATCACCCAGAACCCGCCGGTCACCTATCTCGACTATCAGGGCGCCGGCGGCAATGCCATCGTCGTCGGCGCCCAGGGATTCAAAATGCGCGACATCGGCGTGAAATATCCCACCACCATCGGCGGACCGCTCGCGCCTCCCGCTGCGCCCGCGCTTTCGCAGGTCGCCGGCAGCGGCTGCCCCGCGGAGCCTTACTACGCGGAAATCACCTACGTCACCGCGCAGGGTGAAACATCTGTTTCGCCCGAAGCGGCCGTCACCGTAACCTCGGGAAACTGCTTTCAGGTGGCCTCGCCGCCGTCGGTCAGCGGCGCAACGGGGTGGAATCTGTACGTTTCTTCCAACCCCAACAACGAAACGAAACAAAACAGCACGCCGCTCGCTATCGGCGCGAATTGGACCTTCGCCGGCACGCTGCAAAACTTCGGCTACCGCCCGCCCTTCAACACCACCGCCTACTCCGCGATTTACGACCCCAACGGCGCGCAGCTCGACGGCGTGAAAATTTTCACCGCCGCCGCTTCCTCCGCCGGAACCGCGGCCATGGCCAACGGCTACACCAGCTTCGGCTGCTGCGGCAAATTGCACAACGTGTACATCGCCGGATTCGGCCTCGGCGTGGCCGGCGCCGGCTCGAACAACGATTTTTCGCTCACCGACAGCTACATCCAGTCGAATTACGTCGGCGCGTTCATCGTCAACGGCGCGGACATCAACATCGTGCGCGACGATTTCGAAAGCAACGTCGCCGGCAACGTCAAAATGCTCTACGGCTCGCCCTACACCATCACCCAGAATTATTTCGAGCAGCAGGGAACCAACCCTCCCTCCTACAACATTCAAGTCGGCGACACTTCCATTCCGCCGCAGGGATTCGCGCCCACTCCCGGCGCGGTGCTCATCGCCGGAAATTTCATGCAGTGCAATCTGACCGCCTATCCTCCCGCGCCCATCGTCGTGGACACCGCCGCCTCCCTGCGCATCGAACGCAATTCCTTTTCCCAGTGCGGCAATCAGAACATCATTGACAATCGCGCCGGCAGCTCTGCAAACATCAAAGTCCTCGGCAATATTTCCGACGCCGCGCCCCTTTCCTGGCTCACTTCCAACTCCGGCGTCGTCGAAAGCGATCTGAGCGGCGCCGCGCTCACTCCCGGCGCGCCGTTTTTCTACGGCCTCGGCGTGGATTCGCAATCCGGCAACAGCTCGCTGCTTTTTCGCGCCGCCGGCGCCAACGCCTGGAATCTGAACGCCTCCACTTCCGCGCTTTCCTTCGGCTTCACCGCGCACCATGGTGAAAACACTCTGCAACTGAAGCCCTTCGGCTCGCAAAGTTTCGCCAGCGTCGCCAGCAACTACGCCATGGACGCCGCCGAAGTCGTCGTCACGCAGTCCGGCGCCTCCGCCACTTTCGACGCCGGCCTCGGCAACACTTTCGAGCTCACGCTCACCGCCAACGTCACTTCCAGCACGCTCGCGAACGCGCAGCCCGGCCAGTGGCTCGCTTTCCTCATTTGCCAGGGCGGGGGAGGCCCGTGGACCTTCGCCTGGCCTTCCAACGTTTTCGGCGGCGGCACAATCGGCGCGACCGCCGGCGATTGCAGCACGCAAACTTTTTACGTCAGCGGCTCCAACGCCTGGGCCGTCGGTCCGATGATGACCAATCTTTACACCGGCACGCCCGGACTTTCTCTTCCCTCCGCTTCCGGCACGGTTCCGTATTTCACCGGCGCATGGACCAACGGCGATTGCCTCGAAGCCGGCGGCTCGCCCGGCCTGATCAGCGATACGGGCAGCGCCTGCGGCGCCGCCGGAGGCGGCGGCAGCGTCAGCGTCAACGGCTCGGTCATCTCCTCCCCGAATTTCAACAGCGCCACGCCGGCGGCAGGAACAGGATTCACCAACGCGACGTTTCAGGTGAGCGGCTCAAACGTTTCGGTGGAAGTGCCGGCCTCCAGCGCCGCTCCCGGCGGCGCAGACACCGCCGTGCAGTTCAACAATTCCGGCGCGCTCGCCGGCGACGCCGCCAATTTTTCCTTCAACGATACGACCCACGCGCTGGCCGTCACCGGACCGTTCACCGCCTCCACGCTCACGCTCACCAATCAAAACACGTTCACTCTCGGCAGCGGCTCGCAAACCAGTCCTTCGTATTTTTACGCGCAGAGCGGCTCCGCCGGTAACAACGCCGCGCCCGCGTACCTGGAACTTTCCGCGTCGCCCGCCGATTCCTTCAACTCCTTTTTGTATCCCTGCCAGTCCGCCGGAAATTTCTGCGAATTTTCCACGCCGCCCGCCGCCGATTCCAACGCCACGCTCGCCGTGCACGGCAGCGTCAACGCGCAAACCGCCGCTTCGTACACCATCGTCGCATCCGACGAGGACCGCCTCACCACTTTCAACAACGCTTCCGCCATCGCCGTCACGCTGCCGTGCCCCAGCGGCGCCAATTTCGCCGACGGCTGGCGCGAAATGCTGAAAATGACCGGCGCCGGCACGCCCACCATCACCACTTCCGGCTGCACCATCAACGGCTCAACCACCTTCGCGATTCCCGCCGCGGGCGTCTGGCTCGTCAGCGACGGCGTGAATTACTGGACGGTGCAATGATGCGCGCCCTCGCACCTTTCCGCCCGCGTTTGACTGCGCGGCCGCGCTTTTGCGCGTTTCGCCGCGCCCGCCCGGCCGCCGTCGCGCTCCTCGCGCCGGCGCTCGCGTTTTTATTCGCCGCAGCCGCGGCCCGCGCGCAAGTCGGCGGAGCCACCGCGCCCGCGCCGCTCCCCGATCAAATCGCCGCGAATCAGGACGCCAATCCCACATTCGCGGGCGCTTCGTGGGCCGGCTACGGCTACAACAATCCCTGCGTCACTCTCGGCGCCGCTCCGCTCGGCGGAATCGACGCCGCAAACGTCGCCGATTGCCCGGGCGGACAGACGCGCATCTTCGACCTGAGCATCTCCGCGCACAATCACGAAGCATTTTTGGTTCGCTACGACGCCTACGCCGCGCCCGGCTCGCTCACCGATCGCGTGTGGACCGAATTTTTCGACAACTGCCACGGCGGCGGCGTGGCTTCCGTCAGCGCCGGCCCGTCGCAGACCTATCTCTACGCGCCCTCTTCCGTCTACACCAAACTTTTCTCCATGAATTTCTCCAATATCGTCCAGCACGGCTCCGATTCCGCCTGCATCGACATTCGCTTCGAAGCCGATTCTCCCGCCTGGCCCGGGGCAGGGAAGTCCGCATCCCCCGGCTACGAAATCGTGGATTCCAACGGCAGCGTCGAGCAGGTCACCTCCGCCGGCACGACCGGCAGCGCCGCGCCCGCCTGGTGCACCACAACCGGCTGCACCACCGCCGACAACACCGTTACCTGGACCAACGAAGGCCCCAACCCTCCCTTCTACCTCACCAACATCGAAGCCGAAGAGACCTGGTTCCCCCTGCGCACGTTTTTGCTCTATCCCAATTACCGCGGCTATTTGTGGAGCGATTTGCTCCCCCCGAAGCGCTACACGCAAATCCAGCCGGTCAGCGCCGGTTCGCCGTTTTACAATTTTCTCGGCGCAGGCTCCGCGCCCGTCGCCGGCGAAATCATGGGCGTCACCACCATTGACCCTCCCCCCGCCGATTCGCTCTCGCAGCTCACCCTCACCGTGAAGCTCGCCACCGTTGCCGGCTGCGCCTCCGGCGTCCTCGCCGCGGACACATTTTCCCCTCCGCAATCCGTGCAGCCCTGGCAATTCACGCCCGCGCAATACGGCTCGCTCTCCATCGGCAGCGCGTATTACGTTTGCTCTTCGCTTTTCCTCACCAGCGGCATGGCCCTCGTTGACAGTTACCCGGACTGGAAAATCTATTACGAAAACCCCGCCTTCCGCGCCGCGCTCACCAACTGGTACGACCCCAGCGGCACATGGGAGCACAACGGCTCGCCTCTCATGCTCCTCGGCACCTACGACCGCTGGAGCGCCACCTTTCGCGCCAACACCACCGCCGGCCAAACCAGCGACACCGCCTACATTCAGGGCATCGGCTCGCTCGGCCCGGTGAACGCCGCCCCGCAGGCCCTCAATGCGCCCTCCTATGTGCGGCAAAACGGCTCGTTCATGACCGATTACTGCTCGCAGGGATTCACCGGCACGCTCAGTTCCTTTGGAACTTTTTCCGCGATTGACCCGCTCGCCGGCAACGATCAGCTCACGCCTTACCTGAAAACCTATTCCGAATTTTGCCCCAATCTCACCCACTGGAATATTTTCAATCCCTTCGCTGCAGGCTGTCTCGTCACCGAGCAACAGGATTCCACGTCGGCTCCGAATTGCACCGTCGCTCCCGCTTTTTCCCCGGGCGTAACCACCGCGACCGGCGGCTCCATCTCCGCAAACTATCTTTTCCTCGAAGCCGTCGGCGTGAGCGCTTCCGGCGGCTGCTGCTCGGCCACCAGTGGCGGCGTCACGCTGCCTTCCTCTCCGCTCGCCGTGAATTTATCTTCCGCCTCATGCGCGGGCGCGAATTGCAGCGTCACCATTTCCATGCCCGCCTGCGCCACGCCGCGCTGGCTCGGCTGGCGGCTCTACGCCGCAACCGGCGCGGCTTCCACCCCGCCCGCAAACTCCGCGTTTCAGTTGCAATATCCTGCACCCTCCGCCGGAATGCTCGCCAACAGCGACACCATTCCCTGCGGCGCTTCCGTGGCGCTTTCCGCCGTCAACACCGGCCCTGCGCCTCCCGCAACCGACACCACCTATCAGGTCCGCCCCTTCTGGGCCGCCGCCGGCAGCACCGACGAAACCATCTGGAACGACGTTTTCTCCGCCTTCAACAGTTCCACGTACAAATCCTCCGTCGGCGGCCTCTATCTCTGCGACGAATGCGCCTTCCCCTATCGCGGCCTGGAATGGGAAATCGAGCAGCAGCTCTACGCCGATACTCTCAATCTTCCCGTCGCTTCGCTGCTCATCGGCCCGGGCATCACGCCGCTCTGGCGCGACCAAACCGATCTCATCGGCGAAGACCCCTACGGCATCGGCTTCGCCTGCTGCGCCACGGCCAACAATTACGCCACCGGCGAAGCCGCCACGCGCAATTGCACCGTCTACAACGGATTCAACGCCGCCGCCACCATCACCAATTGTTTTCCCTCGACCGTGGACGTGGACACCGACGACGTCACGCGCTGGACTTTCGGCTCGCGTCCCGAATGGATGGTCATTGACCAGTTCGGCCATGCCATGCCCTACGCCGTAATGAACGTTCAAATCGCCAAGGATTTAATTGATTGCCAGGTCTACGGCGCGCTCGGTTGCAGCGTGCTCACCTGGGGTTGGGTGGATTCTTCCGGCCTCGAATCGCAGATTTTTTCCAATCAGGGCGGCCAGCCCATTCGCGGCAACACGCAGGCGTGGTTCGATTCCAAGCAGGCCACCACCGAATGGCGCGCGCTCATGCCCGTTTTGCTCACGCCTGTCGAAGATTCGCCGCTGCTCGGCCTCGGCACGGTCGTTTCCGCAGCCTCTTCCAGCGTTTCCGCGAGCGTCGCGTGCAGCGTCAACCTGGCCAGCATTTACGCGAACTCCGCCGTCTGGCCCGATGCGCCCGCGTGGTTCGTCACGCACACCGATCCCGCCACCGGCGATCAGTATATTTTTGCGAACAATCTCTGCGCCGCAAGCGCGCCTTTCAGCGAGACGTTCACCCTCGCCCATGCTCCCGCCGGCGCCACCGAGGTCGAAGTGCTCAACGAAGGCCGCACCCTGCCGATTGTTTCCGGTCAGTTCACCGACACCTGGCAGGATAATGACGTCCACATTTACGTGATTCGCACCCCGCGCGGCGCCTACATTCACTAGCGCGCCGCGAAACTTTCCCGCGCGCATCTTCCGCAATGCTCACGCCCGCGTTTCCGAGGCGCTCGAATTCCCCGTCAGGGATGCGCGCGCCGCATTCCTGCTCGCAGGAATGCGGGCGATTTCCGCCGCTCCCGCTGCCGTCCCCCGCGCCGCGGCTCGCCCTCGCGCCCGCGATTTCGCCAGCCAGTAATCGGAAAGTCCGCGCCGCGGCCAGTGCCGGGAAACGACTGGTGCAGGCCCGGCCGCGGCCCTCCGCACAATGCGCTTCGCTGCGGCGTCCGGCGCAGGATTCGCCGGTTCGATGCAGCGCAAAAATCGCAGCACCAGTTCCGTCCCGGCCTCAAACGCCTTCACCCAGGCGGTCACATCCGTGTCCTCCGGCAGAACCGCAACGCGCTCCGCGCCGATCGCTTCGCCGGTATCCACGCCCGCGTCAATCACGTGCAGCGTCGCGCCCACATTTTCCAGATCGCCGCTCTCGAGCGCCCAGAACGTCGAGTCGTGCCCGCGATACTTCGGCAAAATCCCCACGTGCAGATTCACCGCGACTTTTGCCGGCCGGAACGTTTCCGCCTTCAGGATGCCGGTGGCATGCACCACCATCACGTCCGGTGCGAACCTTGCAATCGCGCGGCGCGTTTCCTCGGAATTCGCATCGCCGGTGAAAATCCGATTCCGCGTCTGCGGCGCCGCTGCCGCGTCTCGCGCGGCTGCGCACGGTTCCTTCGGGAACTTTTTCATGCACGCGCGAATCTCCCGCCGGCGGAAAATCCGCTCGTACAGCGAATACGCCAGTATGTCTGCGGTTTTCAGCAATCCGAGCCGCCGCGCCATCGCTCGCGCGCAGCGGTACGCGCTGCGCGGCTGCTCATAGATGGTCAGCAATTCGCATCCGGCGCGCTCGATGCGCTGCTCCAGATGGAAGCTCAGCGGATACGGCTTCGCCAGAAGCAAGACCTTCAGGGACATCAGGGCGGCTTTCCGGTGAGGCTGGTTCACCTTGTTCCCGGGGCCCGACCACGCACGATTTGACTGACGCCCCCGAAAGTCGTGGCGCCGGTTTTCACCTGCTTTTTTTGTAGGGATTTTGTGACGGATCTTCCTCCTGCGAATCCCTGTAAGGTTTCCCGCACGCGCGCCGGTGATTTTCCCGTTTTTTTCCGGCTCTTCCCGGATGCCATCCGGATGCCGCGGTAGTGATAATTACGGAAAATATCCGCCGCTTCTGCCCGTGTTTCTGGATTCCCTTCGCCTCGCTCCTGCGCCATTCTGCTGCTGCGGAATTAAAAGGAGCGCAGGCGATGCCGGCAGTCCACTGCGCGGAATACGAACGCTTGCAGGAAAACATGCGGGAGGCGCTGCAGAGTCTCTCCGATCTGACCGCGGCTCAGCTCCAGGCCTTTCGCTCGCACGACCACCGCGCGTTCACGCGCTGCTCGGAAGAATTCGACGCCGTCTTCCGCGACGCGGATCGCGCCATCGCCGCTTTGCGCCGGCACCTCAGCGAACACCGCTGCCGGCTCGCATCGGCATCCGCGCCCGAATAAAAACCTCTTTCGCGCCCTCGGCGCTACGCTGTTCCAAAATACAGCCAGCGCCCCGCGCCCAGGTCCGCGCGCTCCAGCGCAATCGGCGAACGCGCACGCACTTCCCGCGGCGCCGGCCGGATTCCCAGCCATTCCATTTTGTAAAGGCCCGGCGGCTGCCATCCGAGCTTGCTTTTCACAAATCCCTTTGCCCGCATCAGCGGCAGCAGCTTCCATTTCCAGTCCGCTTCGCTCGTGGTGAACGCCATCATCGCGCCGCTCTTCGCCACTCGCGCCATTTCCGCAAGGTACGCTTGCAGCGCGCGCAAATCCGGCAGGTGTTGAAACACGCAGTACGCCAGCACAAAATCCGCCGAGCGGTCCGCGAGCGGCGCCAGCGAGGCGCCCTGCGCCGCGTGAAAATTCACGTTTGGCGGCGTGTTTTGGCGCGCCAGCCGCAGCATTTCTTCCGAAATGTCAAAGGCTTCCACGCGCCCGGCCTCCCGCGCTATTTGCCGCGTCAGCCGCCCCACGCCGCAGCCGACTTCCACCACGCAGTCGCTCTCCCGCGGCCGGTAGCCCGTCGCGCCTTTGATTTCGCTCCAAATTTTTTGCCCGGAATTCCAGAACGCCTCTTCGTCGCAGTGCTCATACGACGTGTACGACGACACATACCAATACGGCCGCTCTTTGGCCTTTTCATTCCAAAACTGCCGCGAAGATTCCAGCGTGGCCATGGGAAGGTCCTTTCTTTGCCGCGCAGCAGGGTGGGCAACGGGCGCGTTGGCAAGGAGGGCTCGCGGCCATTGAGCAACGGCTTGGCCCGCAATTCAATTCCCTGTAAACCTTACTGCCCTGTAGGGTTTTGTTCGCTCCCCGGATCGCCCTGCGCCGGATGACGCCGGCCGCTTGTTTGCGGAAAGCTTTTGCTGAGGAAAAGCCGCTCTCTTCCCGCGAATGGGGCGTTACCGCGCCATTTCCTCGGCGCGTACGCCGTTTACGCCGAAGCCACGCACCGCCGGCCCTCCGCGCGCCCCGCCCGCATCGCTCGCAACGGCGCGAGCGATTTGCGTGAGGCGCACCCGAGCAGCGCCGCAAAAAGCCATCCGACCGTCAGCCACGTGTACGCCAGCTTGTGCCGCCGCCAGTTGTGCAGGTAGAGGTACGTGTACGCGCGCGCGTGCCGCCGCGTCCAGTGGTCCTTTTCGCGTCCGGTGGAGCTCAAGTGGTGCGTCAGTCTACATCGCGGATCAATGAAGTACGTTCCCTTGAGTCGCACGCAAAAATCCACATCTTCGCCGTCGGAAACTCCTCTCAAATTCACGTCGAATCTCGTCCCGTTGATGCTCGCCCGTTTGAAGCTCATCATCCCGCCGCTCATCTGCGACACGCGCACCGGTTCGCGCATGCGGTGCGCGTTCCAGAAAACCGGGAAGCGGTCATTCCAGAACGGTCCGCGCGTGAACACCCGCGACCAGTAGTAGAAAAATTTCCCCGGCGGCGCATAATTGTCCGGCACGCCGGAAATGCCCGTGGCCTCCGGCAATTCTTCATACGCCGCCGCGAGGCGCTCGATGAAATCCGCATACAGCGTCACGTCGTCGTCTATAAAAAGCAGAATCTCTCCGCGCGCCCGCTCTATGGCCGCATTCCGCGCCGCCGCGCCGCCGGTGATTTGCGGATTCCACAGGTAATCGAGCCTTACGCTCTCCGGCAAAATCTCGCGCAGCCGCGCCGCCGCTCCGTCCGCATTCGGCGTCTGATCCACGACGATAATTTCGCGCGGCGCAACTCGTTGTCGCGCGATGCTTTCGAGCGCCCTGGTCAGCGCGTCGTAGCGGTTCTTCGTCGGAATGATGAGCGATACGTTCGCCGGTTCGCTTGCGCGCCGGTGCCTCTGCGAATCTTGCGCCACGGCAAAATCCTCGTTGTCTGCGGGCCGCTGGCGCCCGGAAGTAATTGGCGGCTGGAAAACTGTGTGGTGAACTCGCCTTCATCCAAACTGCACTCTTATGTTCGCCTGTGCGCGCCGGCCGAATCCATTCGTGGGAAACCCTAAAATGCGTCCGGACCTTTCCTCCACGGCGGCTACAGGGAACCACGGAGGCCGGGGAGGGGAAGTCGCGGCGATTGCCAGACTGCTGCGCGCGCCGTAAATCATTTCGCCGGATCCGGCGCTCGCGGGAAAAGTCAGCCGAAAGCCCCGCTTTGCCCGCGCGTCACAGCGAAAAACTGCACGCGGCTTTCACCGCTTGCGAAATGTCGCTCCGATTTTGCGCAAACCGATTCGCAGCGCTCGATTCGCCGGCCGCGCCAGACGCTGTTTATCACCGTTTGTCACGCCGCGTGCGCTCTCGAAAACATCCCCTGGTTTCACTGGAGAAATTCAATGCAAATCCCATTCGCCGCCGCCCTGCGCGCCCACCCCGCCGTTTGCGGAGCCGTGGCTGCGTGGCTCATCGGCAACGTTGCCGCCGCGCTTCCTTCGCCCACCGCGCAGTCCGGCAACTTCTACAAATTCGTTTTCGCCTTCCTGCATGGCATCGGCGGCTCGATTCCGCGCATCGGCGCCACGCTTTTTCCGCAGTACGCAAAGTATTTCGGCGCCGCCGCAACTCCGGGCGCAAAAATTCAGCCGTAAGCCCGCGGGGGAAGGGAAGCCGCGCGGCCTCGCTTCCCGCCGCACGGCGCTTTCTCCTCTTGCGCATTGCTTCGCCGCGAACCTTCGCGCCCTGACTCGCAATTTCGCGCGCGCATCCCTCAAACATCGCGTCGCACGAAATGGATTTTTCGTTTTGAGTTGTGAGTTTTGCGTTTGTACCTTTCAGCACCCACAACCCTCCACAACGCTTTCGGAGCTCCGCATGTCCACCATCTCCAACGGCAACGGCATTTGGAAAACCATCGCGCTCATGGCCTTCAGCGCGCTCGGCGGCTGCATCACCACCGCCTACTCCGTCGGACGCAACATCGTCACGCGCACCGACGTCGAGCAGATGATCGCCACCGAGTCTCCCTACGTGCAGGACAAGGCCGACATTTACGACCGCCTCAACGAATTGCGCTCCGGCCAGCAGCAGGAAAATCAAAAACTCGACGCGCTCCTCGAAACTCTCACGCGCCTGCGCACCCGCTTCGGCAGCCGCTGAACGCACCGCTTCAACTTTCGCGAATTCGCCGCGCCGCCTTTTCCCGGCTCTCTCGCACGCGAAATTGCACCATCTTGCTCACCAGCGCGAGCGGCAGCGGCCGGTTCTTCGGAAACTGCACCGCGCCCCGCGAAGTTTTATACGCGCCGAGCTCCTTGCGGAAAGCGGTGATTCCCGAAGACGTGGGATAGAAGCCGATGTGATGGGTAAACGCCGCGAAATGCACCAGATTTCCGTGCAGATAAAAAGTCGGAATCCCGTAACTGATTTTTTCCGCCGCGTCCGGCGCAGCTTTGCGAATCGTCGCGCGCATCTGCCGCAGCAGCCGCTGATCCTCTTTCGAGCAGCGCTCGATGTATTCGTCAATATTTTCGGGCGTTCTTCGCTTCATGGCCTTCGCTCCTGTCTCGCATTTTGTATCGTTCTGACGATACCGCGTTCACGCCCCGACTTCCATTCGCCCTCCGCCTCGCGTTTCTCCGCCATGCGCCTTACTGTCACGCGCCGGCCATCCACGGCGCTTTCCACCTCCGGCCTGCTCGACGTCAACGGCATTTTCGAATGCTATACGCTCGAACCCGCCGCGCCGATTCCCGCCGGCGTCTACCGTGTCGCGCTGGCCTTCTCGCCGCATTTCCGGACCGTCACGCCGCACATCCTCGAGGTCCCCGGATTCACCGCCATCGAAATCCACTGGGGCAATTTTCCGCGTGACACGCGCGGCTGCCTGCTGGTCGGCCGGACGCGCGCCGCAAATTTCGTCGGCAACAGCAGGGAGGCGTTCCGCGCGCTTATGGACAGGCTCGGCGCCGCGCGCGCCGCCGGCGATTCCATTTCCATCGAATACTTGCGCGCGCCGGCGTTCGCGCTCACCGATCCGGAAATCGCCGTGTAATTCCGCCGCGCACTCGCGTTTCCCATGGTAAGCGCAGGCTTACCAATCCGCGTTCGCTGCCGGCCTGCGCTGCCGGCCGCTCACCCTCAATCTTCCGCTCTCGATGGTCAACTTTTTTTCACACAAGGAGAATCGCTCATGAAAACTCGTTTCGCCAAAACCTCAGCCGCTCTGGCCCTCTCGGCCGCGCTCGCCTTCGCCGGCTGCAGCACCTCGTGGATCAAAATCGCCCTCGCCGATCTGCCGGTTATCACCCAGGTCGCGCTCAACATCGCCGGCATCGTCGCCGCCGCGCAGGGCAAAGGACAAACCGGCGCCGCGACCGCCACGCAAATCCAAAACATCGCCAATCAGGTCCAGTCCGACCTCACGCTCACGCAAAATCTCATCAACACTTACCAGTCCGCGCCCGCCGCCGGCCGCGCCGGCGTCCTCGCGCAAATTTCCACCGCGCTCGCCGACGCGCAGTCGAACCTCAAATCCATCCTCGTCGCCGTGCACGTCCAGAACGCCGCGCTCCAGTCCACCATCGCCGCCGCCGTCGGCATCGCCGTTTCCACGCTCGCCTCGATTGAAACGCTCATTCCCCAGCCCGCGCCCGCACCGAACGCCGCCGCCGCAAAATCCCCGGGCGTTGCGCCCGCCGCCGTTCCTCCGCCGTCCGCGTCGCAGCTCAAGCGCGAATTCAACGCCATCTTCGCCGCCAACGGCTTCCCGCAATTCCAGGTGAAGTGATTCGCTCAAAAGGCCGCACTTCTGCGCGCGGAGAGACTTCGCCCCTTCTTTCGCTTTTGGAAGAATCCGCATTCTCCGCGCGCCAAAACGCCGCGTCTTGAACGCCGAAGCGCACTTCTCCGCCGGAAAATTTCATGCACACTTCTCCGTCACTCTCTTCATCATTTCCTCTCGGCAAACTTTCGCCGCGCTTCGATTCGCGCACGCTCCAGCTCGCAAACTATCTGCGGCCGGCCGCGCCGGCGCGCGCATCTGCCGGCGCAGGGCGGGGAACTGCCCTGCCGCGCGAACGCCACGGCGCACCCATCCCGCGCGCCCTCGCTCCCGCTCCGGCTTCCGTTGACTGGACCGCAAAAATCTCCGCCTGGCCCATGTTCGCGAACGACTCGCTCGCCGACTGCACCGCCGCTGCCGCCGCGCACATGATTCAGTGCTGGACTGCCAACGCCGGCCGCGCCTTCACGCCCACCGACGCCGAGGTCATCGCCGCCTATTCCGCGACCGGCCGTTACATTCCCGGCGACGCGGCCACCGACAACGGCGCCGCCGAACTCGACGTCCTCAATTTCTGGCGTCGGCAGGGAATTGCCGGACACAAAATTTCCGCCTACGTCGCCTTCCGCGCGCAAAATTTCGCGCACACGCGCGCCGCCATTGATCTCTTCGGCGGAATTTACATCGGCCTCGCGCTCCCGCTCTCCGCGCAAACGCAGGACGTCTGGGACACGCCCTCGTTTCTCTCGCGCATTTTTCTGCGCGGCCATCGCGCCGTCGCGCGCTTGAGCGCCCGCAAACTCGCCGCCGACGACACCGCGCCCGGCTCCTGGGGCGGCCACGCCGTTCCCGTGCTCGCCTACGACGCCGACACGCTCACCTGCATCACCTGGGGCGCGAAAAAGCGCATGACCTGGAATTTTTTTGCGCGTTACTGCGACGAATCCTACGCTCCGCTCAGCCCCGATTGGCTTACGGCGCAGGGAACTGACCCCGAAGGATTCGATTTCGCCCAGCTCCGCGCCGACCTCGCCCAGCTCAACGCACCCATCCAGGGCCCGCGGTAGGATGCCGAGCGACGCCGACCGCCGCGCGGCCATGTCCGCGTTTGGCCAAGAGTCTCAGGTGAACGTCAGGACCGGCTTGTTCCATCTCGTCCACAAGCCGGCGCCGGTGACCGGTGGCTTCGACAGGATTTCGCTCCCCGCGGGAAACCGTTTCAGAAACGCAGCGTAATCTATGGGCCGCTTCCAAGCGGCGATGGGCATCACGCGGCCGAATGGGACGCCTCGCAAAACGCGTTTCCCACCAGGGCCAGAAGGTGAGTTCCAGGAAGCGATGGGCCGCTTCCAGCGTGTCGATCTTTCGCCAGCGCATCTCTTTGACCAGGCGGTCCGGCAAGGTACCGAACAGCCGTTCGATGCGTCCTTTGGCTTGCGGAGAGTGAGCTGCGATCCACTCGATGTCCAGCTCCTGCAGCGCGCACCCGATCTGCGTGCGCGCGGGCTCTCCGCGCAACTGCTCCTGCCACTGCACCTGGCGAGAGGTGACAACCAGCCCGCTTTTATCGGTGTACAGGGCCAACGGCCGGCCATAGCCTTCCAGCCAAACTCGCAGCGTGCGCAGATTTTCTTCCGTCGAATCATGCTCCACCAGTCGTCCGTACACGCGGCTGGTGGCCTCGTCGATCAGAGCAATCAGATGGCCGGCGGGGCCGCGTTCTTCCAGCCAACGATAGGGCGAGCTGTCCCTCATCACCAGTTCGCCGAACGTGGATCACCGAGGCCGCCACATATGCACTGCTTTCACCCGCTGCGCCCGTGGCCGCCACAATCCCGCTTCGCTCATCCACCCGCGCAGCCTCTCGCGACTGACCCGTACTTCGTGCGCGGCTAAGTGTTCGCTGGCCAGGGCGGGGCCAAAACCGGCATAACGCCCCCGGACGCAACTCCCGCAGGGCACGCTGCTTGAGCACGTCGGGAATCTTGCGGTTCGAATGGCCGCCGCGCAAGCGGCGCACGATGCCCCGATCTCCCCTTTCGCGCAACTGCACCTGCAAACGGCGTATCAGCCGGCCGCTCAACCGCAGCCGTCGCGCAGCTTCGATCTCCTTCAGAGGACCCTGCTCCACCTCGTGCAACGCCTTCAACCGCTCCCGCTCTCTCGCGCTCAACTCGATTCGCTCCGGTTCCATGCCCCCTCCCGCCCTGCATCAAACCGGGCATTTCTGCTTTACACAAACCGGACATTCCGCCCCGCATGAAATCGGACATTTCTGCGGCGTATCTGCCGGTCGCTCAACCGCAGCCGTCGCGCAGCTTCGATCTGCTTCAGAGGACCCTGCTCCACCTCGTGCAACACCTTCAACCGCTCCCGCTCTCTCGCGCTCAACTCGATTCGCTCCGGTTCCATGCCCCCTCCCGCCCTGCATGAAACCGTTCTACTTTGCACAAACCGGGACATTCCGCCCTGCATGAAACCGCAGCGACACCCCTGAAAATTCTCTTGACATTCTTCTAATCTCCGCCTTAATCTCTTCCCCTCCTTTTCCTCTAATGTTTATTATGTTAACTGTGTGGCGGGTTGGTGGTTGGCGTTGCGGTCCAAGCTGAGGTCAGCGACTAGTTTCTGCAACCATGCTTCGTCTACCAGGCGTAGATGATAGGCTTCGAGACGCCAACTTGGGGCCTTGCATCTGCGGCGCTGCGTGGGATTGTCCCCTTGAGTGAGACAAGCAGTTAAGACACTTCCTGCCGTTCGCTGCATTTCGATTGTACTTCCACTTCTCTCTGCTGCACGATGAACGCCGGCTGGTGAAGCAGAGGTGGGCTCTGCGGGAGCGCAACCCGCCAAGGAATAGCCAGCTGGAAACTCATCGTACCGATGAGGCTGGGGAGCGGTGCAAGACGTTGGGGTTGACCTCAAATGCTCGCGCCACCTCTGCAACCGAGGCCCCTGTTTCCAGCCGCTGCAGGGCGGCCAGCTTGAACTCCCGTGTGAACTGCCGTCGAGACAAACTCATAACTCAAACCTCCATTCGATGGGATTTTCACCCCATTCGCTGAATTTTGAGTCTTAACCGTTTGTCTCAAAAATGGGGACAAGTCCAGCGCCTGGCTTTCATCTGCTTGAGCACTCCGATCACATTTGCCGTTGGTTCTCGTGTTCCAGTTGCCGCAGACGCTGCGCTTCATCCACGCTCATTCCGTTGTACTTCGGTTTCTAGGCGTAGATGGTGTGCTTGGAGACGCCAACTTGGGGTCTGCATTTGCGGTGCTGCGCCTGGCTTCCATCTGCTTGAGCACTCCGAGAACTTGCCCGACCGGCGCACACCCCCAAAACCTTCCCTTCGCAACCACCTAACTCCAGCAGTGTCCCCACATCCGCCCCGAAAAGCCCCATTCGCCGACCTGGAAGGGCCCCCTTCGACGCTTTAACTTTTAGGCGTAGATGGTGTGCTTGGAGGCGCCGAACTCGGGGCCTGCATCTGCGGCGCTGCGCGTCGCTTCGATCTGCTTGAGCGTTCCGGTCAAAGGGATTGGCCCGCTGGGCGCGAGCATTTTGCTGTCGGTGATCGGCAATGTGCGCGAGTTTCCTGACGAGGGCCGGCTGGCGTCCTACTTCGGGATTGTGCCCCACGTGCACAACTCGAACGAGATCAAGCATTCCGGCCATATCACCAAACGCGGCAGCAAGCTGGGCCGCACCGCCTCGCTACAGTGCGCACTCATCGCCATCGTCCTGGCCGCAAATTCCTGGGCGTCATCTACCGCACGCTGAAAAACAACTGGGGCTTTGAAGATTTCCCGAATTTCGTTCTGCGGGAATCCGCAGCATGAACAGAACTTCCGCAACAACGGAGTAGACAAACAACAGAGATCAGCTCCAGCGATACTTCGTGAAACGACTACAACGACTCGGGCTGAAGGTGACCGTGGAACCGGACACCGCAGCAGCCTGAGAATTCATTTTCGAGGGAGAAAAACGAGATACGCTTCCGCGCAGATTTAGGGGGTCAATGTCAGATGGACTTGTTCGGGTTTTGAGGCAGGCAGTTAAAAGGCATTATTTTTGATCGGCAAGCATGCGGCGCACCTTCCGCGCCAGCTTCCGGACAGCCGGCGCCGTCCTTCTGCTGTCTGCAGCGCTCTGTGCAGACCCTAACTTCATTAAGTTGCAAGTTTTCAGGGATTGGCGGGACTGGCTCATCATCGTCGCCGAACCGACGCAGATTTGCACTCACCGGAGCGCGCACGTGCTCCGGTACCGATGTGCCGGACCACTGGAAGTTGATGACTGCAAATTGACGGATGTGGATTGTCTTTGGACTGAACGCTTTTTGCTCCACAAGAAGAGTGCGCTAGCGCGAGGAGACGCGAGAGAGTTCGAAGCGAATGTCCTCTTCGAAATCGGCGCGGCTGGACGGAAAAGTGGGACGGCCGTCAATGAAGAAAGTGGGCGTGCTGTCGACTTGAAGGGCTTTGCCTTCGGCGATGTCGGCGTTGACGGCGGCCTTGGTGGCGGGATCGGTCATGCAAGCGTGCAGGGCGTCAGCGGTGATTCCGGCAGCGGCGGTGGCGTATTGCGTGAGCTGGTCCCAGGCGGTATCCGGCGTGATGGAAGCCTGATTGGTGAAATCGGCGGCCTGAAATTTTTCGAATGCGGCGGAAGAAGATTTTTCGAAGACGCAGCGTCCGGCGAGAGCGGCGGTCATGGCCCAGGGATGAATTTGGGTGAGCGGAAAATTCTTGAAGACGAAGCGGACCTGCGGAAATTCGGGAATGACTTGCTGAAGAACGGAGAACATTTCCTGGCAGTGCGGGCATTCGAAGTCGCTGAATTCGACGACCGTGACTTTGGCATCCGCGGGACCGATGGAAGGGGAATTGTTGGTCGTGATTTTGGAGAGATTTTTGGCCCAGGGATAATTGTGCATGTCGCGAATTTCACCGCGAATCATAAAGTGGGCATCTTTGGTGACCCAGACAGTGCCGGTCTGGTGGGTGGTTTTGAAGGTGACGGCGACGGGGACCTTCAGGAGTCCCGGAACGCGTGAAGGAGTCGCAGGGCCGAGGTGCATTTTGTAGTCCGGGCCCCAGCCGAAAAGATCGCGGAGATAGGATTCGACTCTGGAGAGGAGCTGCTGATCAGCGGGAGAAGGAGCAGCAGCGGCGGCTTTTGATGCCGGAGCTTTTGATTGCGCCGCGGCCGGGCGGAGGAAAACACCAGAGGCGATGAAAAGCGCTGCGAGAAGCAATGAGGCGGTGCGAAGCGAAAAGCGTTTGAGCATTTATGAGTACCTTCCGAATTTTGGCGCCACGAAGAGGGAATTTCTTTCGAAGCGCAGTTCCCTGCTGAATTTTGCGATGCAAAACTGAACAGACAGAATACAGAAGGCAGCGGCGAGTGACAAGAGTGACGGGTGATCGACGAAAGCGTGTATTTCACACCGAAATGTTTTCGGTCGCGGCTCAAAGGGTAGGGCCGGCGGGACGAGCACTCTCACGCCGAGGGTGCTCGCTCTCGCTTTTCTACAAACCATAAACCGCGAAAATTGCGAACGGGCGCGGCAAGCAGCGCCCCTACGAAATACAAAGCAGATTCCTCACCCTGTCCGCAAGGAGCGCGGACAGGTTCGGAAAAACAATAAAGCGGGCGGCGTAAAGCTCCCCCGACAAGCGAACAACGGGAAACACGCCACAGATTGAAGCCCGATTGACTGCCGATTCATCGGTAAGTGGGGACTTACGGAGTGAATTTGTTGGCGAGGGGGAAGCGGCGGCCGACGCTGAAGGCTTTGCTGGTGATTTTAAGGCCCGGGGGGGCCTGCTTGCGCTTGTATTCGCTGCGGTCAACCATGCGGGCGACGTCGCGGACGAGTTCGACGGGAAAGCCGTAGTGACCGGATATTTCTTCGGGCGAACGAAGATCCTCGACGTAGGCTTTGAGGATGCGGTCGAGGACATCGTAGGGAGGAAGCGTATCCTGATCGGTCTGATCGGCGCGGAGCTCGGCGGAGGGCGGCTTGGAAATGGTGGAAGCGGGGATGAGTTCCCTTTCACGGTTGACGAAGCGCGCGAGTTCCCAGACCATGATTTTGGGCACGTCGGAGATGACCGCGAGGCCGCCGGCCATGTCGCCGTAAAGAGTGGAGTAGCCGACGGCGTATTCGGATTTGTTTCCGGTGGAAAGAACCAGGGAGCCGAATTTATTGGAAAGCGCCATCAACAAATTGCCGCGAATGCGCGCCTGAATGTTTTCCTCGGAGGCGTCCTCTTTTTGCCCGGCGAAAGTTGAGCACAGAGTTTTGCGATAGGATTCGAAAATTTCGGTGATGGGAAGCGAGATGTGCCGGATGCGGAGATTTTCGGCGAGCTGTCTGGCGTCGGTGAGGCTGCCCTCGGAGGAATAGGGGCCGGGCATGGAAACGCCGAGGACGTTTTGTGGGCCGAGAGCATCCACGGCGACGGCGGCGACGAGAGCGGAATCCACGCCGCCGCTGAGGCCGATGACCACGTTTGAGAAATTGCATTTGCGAACGTAATCGCGGGTGCCGACGACGAGAGCTTTGTACACGGCTTCGAGTTCGTCGCGCGGCTGCGGACGAATGTCGCCGGTGTTTGCAGCGGTGTCGTAGATGACGAGGTCCTCTTCGAAAGAATGGGCGCGCGCGGCGAGGTTGCCGGAGGCATCGAAGGCGACGCTCGAGCCATCGAAGACCAGGCTGTCGTTTCCGCCGACCTGGTTGACGTAAACGACGGGAACCCTGTGCGTGCGCGCGAGGGAGCGCAACATCTCGGCGCGGAGGTTGCGTTTGTCGAGATTATAGGGCGAGGAGGAAATATTGATGAGAATGGTAGTTCCCTGCCCTATGAGTTCGGAGACGGGATCGCGCTCGTAGAGGCGCTGGGCCCAAAAATCCTTGTCGTTCCAGGCGTCTTCGCAAATGGTGATGCCGAGCCGCGAGCCGGAGAATTCGACGGTGGATTGCGAGCGGGCGGGCTGAAAATAGCGGGATTCGTCAAAGACGTCGTAAGTGGGAAGAAGCATTTTGCGCTGACGGAAGACGATTTCGCCGTCACGAAGAAGCGCCGCACAGTTGGCGGCGGGCTTGCCGGGCTGAACCTGCGCTTTGCCGACGTAGCCGACGATGGCGGGCATGGGAATTTTCGTGGCGAGTTCTTTGAGTTCGATCTGGTTGCGTTCGAGGAAGGCGGGACGCTCGACGAGGTCCTGCGGAGGGTAGCCGCAGAGGCAGAGTTCGGAAAAGATGACGAGGTCGGCGCCGCGGGATTTTGCGTCGGCAGCCATTTCGAGGATGCGAGCGGAATTGCCGAGGAAGTCGCCGACGGTTGGATTGAACTGGGCGAGAGCGATTTTCATGTAGAAGAATGAGAATACGAAGGCGCGAGGAAATTTGCAAACGCGGGCAATGCAAAGGGCACGGTCCTACGCACCAGGACAACGGCGAACCTAGCCTTTCGCAAAAAACGCTCTCGGGACGGGTAGCGGAAAAAACGAAAAGCAGGGGCGAGACCAGTTTACGACGTGTTTCTTTTTGCGTTTGAGCTGCCGAAGAAACCGCCTGGGCTTGATTTGCGCCTGCACACATGCTCTCAGGGCGGATTGCATTCTCTTCGATAGATATCTCTTCGTTGCGGCGCGCAAGGTAGGCGTTGCTATTCTCGGCCTAGCTGACACACTTGCACGGAACTCCTTTTCGTCTCCATCAAGAAGTTTTTCGCGGCGCTTTTCCGAGTGTTTTGCGGGCGGGCGCGCTCAAGCAGAAGGCGAACGCACGCGCTTACGCCTTCGAAATCGGTGACAAACCGTTAGACGCTGAAGGAGGAGCCGCAGCCGCAGGTGCTCTTGACGTTGGGATTGTTGAATTTGAAGCCGGAGCCTTCGATGGACTCGATGTAATCAATGGAGACGCCGTCGAGGTACATTTCGGACATCTGGTCGACGAGGACTTTCAAGCCGTCGAATTCGTATACGTTGTCAGCGCCTTCATTGATCTGATTTTCGAAAGCCATGTGATAACTGAAGCCGGAGCATCCGCCGCCGACGACGGCGACGCGCAGACCGGTCGGGACAGGATTTTGCTGTGCGATGATTTCCTTGACTTTGCTGACAGCGACCGGCGTTAAAGAGACCATTCTGACTACCTCCGAAGAGACGGTAAAAGTTGTTCAAGGTCATTATAGCAAAGTCCGCACGGAATGAAAAACGGCGCGACGCGAAATGCTTACGAGGCGGGTTTCGACGAGGGCGAGCGGGAATCGGGCGCGGCGGCAGGGATGACCTGAAAAGGCAACGCGAGAGGAGAAGGCGGAAGCACGGCGAATGGTCAACGCGATCGGGACCAGCGGAGCGAGATGGGGCGCTACGGACTTGAGTCTGAAAGAGACGCCGGAGCGCGAGACGAAGCAGGAAGAGCGGAAGCGCGAGCCTGAATTTCGCGCATGGTGAGGCGCGCCTGTTCGGCGATTTGCGGCGCAGCGCCGGCGTCGCCGCGGGCATAAGGCGCGATGACGCTGAGGTCGGCGGGCGTGCCGATGAGAAACAGGGCGCGCAGGCCTTCCCAGACCTCATCGTCGCTGGGAAGAATGGTGGCGATGGTTTGGCCGGCGGTGACGGCGGCGTGGTCGCGGACCAGCCAGCGGTTGAGCGTGCCGGGGAAATCGGAGCGAATGTCCACGCGGCCGTGCGGTGTTTCGATGCGCGCGAGGAGCGTGCCGGTGCTGACGGAATCACCGGAATTGATGTGGGCGCGGAGAATTCCGGAGACGGGAGAAGGGACCGGCGCGGGTTTGAGCATGTCCACGATAATTTGATGGCCGGATGTGTCGCGGAAACGGACGAGAGCAAGGGCGGCGTTGCGGCGGACGCTCGTGTCGGAGTCGTGCAGAAGCGGGAGAAGCGCGGCGTGAAATTGGGGCGACTGATTGTCCTGGCCCATGACCCAGGCGTCCATGGTGCGAATGGCGGAATGGGGATCTTTGGAGAGCGCGACGACCTGTGGGTAGAACGATTTTACAGATGCATCGTTGCGAACGATGCGGTCGGCGACCTGGGAGAGAGCGTGCTGGATGTTGTGCGGGCTGGCGGAGGGCTCCAGATCGGCGGCGAGTTCGGAATTGGAAAGCGGGACGCCAAACCAGGTGGCGCGCCAAAAGAGAAAGGGCAAGAGAATAAAGAAAAGAGTGACGCCGATGATGATGTAGCTCCAGCGGCGCGAGAGCGGCGGGCGCTTCGGTGGAGGAGCGGAGGAGGCGGTTGATGGCGGCGGCGCCGGCGGATTTTCGTTGTTCTGCAAGACAAAATTCCCCGAAGATTCAGCTCAATGAGGCTGCGATGAATTCCCTTCTCCAGAAAAGCTGAATGACCATGATACGCCAGTCCGAGAAGAAATTCTAAGAGCCGGAAATGAAGCCAATCGGTTTGTAGAGGACGAAGAGGAGGTAGTAGACGAGGACGCCGGTGAGGGAGACGTAGAGCCAGATGGGCAGCGTCCAGCGAGCGATGGCCCGGTGGCGCAGAAAGCGCGAGCGCAGAGCAAAATACACGGTGATGATGACCAGCGGAACGATGGCGGCCGCAAGAATGGTATGCGAGATGAGAATCGCGAAATACACGGGGCGGATCGTTCCCTGCCCCGAGAAGCGAACCAGTCCGGCTTGAAAATGGAAATAGAGGTAGGAGGCGAGAAAGGCCGCCGAGCAGGCCACGGCGGAAAGCATGCAGATTTTGTGCTGGAAAACGCGCTTGGCGCGAATGAAGGAATAGCCGGCGAGCGCGAATATGCCGCTCGCACCGTTGAGAAAAGCATTGAGACGCGGAAGCTCGGCGAGCGGAATCAGAAGCGCAAAGCCGGGCAAGATTATTTTTCCGATTCCGAAGAGGCGCGGCGTTCGCGGAGGTGCTGGCGGAAAAGCAACAGGAGCTGCAGCGTGAAGACGCCGCCGATCGCCAGGCAAACAAGCAAAAGAAGAATGCCGTCCATGCCTGAACCGAGCAGGCCGCTGGCAAAATCCCAAACGAGGCCGAGAACCGAAAGCAGAATCATGACGATGGCAATGATAGCTACTTCAATCATCGAGCCGCCTTTCTATGAAGTGAACAGATGCTCGGCGCAACGGCGAGAGCCACCGCCCGTGCTTCGTCATTGCCGTTCCGTCTATTCCAGAGCGCGCCGTCATTTTACAACTTTATCCAGCATGAGCAAGCCGAGGAGCAGAGGGATGTGCGCGACCGTCGCGTGCATGAGGAATTTGGCGCGAACGTTGGTGCGCGAGCGCGAGGCCCAGAGGCAGGCCTCGAGAAGAAGCAGGCCGATGAGGACGGCGCCGAAAAAGTATGTGGTTCCGGCGAGTCCGATGACCGAGGGCAAAAGGCTGACGGGCACAAGGGCGGCGGCGGCGAAAATAATCTGGCCGAAGGTGGCGGAGCCGGAGCGGTCCACGACGGGAAGCATTTGAACGCCGGCGCGGGAATAGTCTTCGCGATAGATCCAGGCGATGGAATAGAAGTGCGGAAATTGCCAGAGGAAAAGAATGGCGAAGAGGAGCCAGGCGCCTTCATTGAGCGAGCCGTGCGCCGCGGCCCAGCCGATCAGCGGGGGGATAGCGCCGGGAAAAGCGCCGACAGCAGTGGCCCAAGTGGTGTGCTTTTTGAGCGGAGTGTAAAGACCAAGATACAGCGCGGTGGTGAGCAGCGCGAGAAGGCACGCGAGCCAATTTGAAAAGAGCGCCAGATAGACGCCTCCGAGAACGATCAGCCCCGCGCCGAAGGCCAGAGCTTCGGCGGGACGCAACGCGCCGAGAGGCAGAGGACGCAGGCAGGTGCGGCGCATTTTGGCGTCGCTGGCGCGCTCGATGTAATGATTGAGAGCGGCGGTGCCGGCGCCGACCAGGGTGGTGCCGAGGACGGCGTTGAACATGGCGAGAGCATCAATCCGCCCGGACGCGCCGAGGTAGAAACCGGCGGCGGTGGTAAGCACGACCAGGAACGTGACGTCGGGCTTGGTGAGCATGAGATAGGCCCATGAGCGGGACATCGCGGGGATGGCGGTCGCGCGGGTGCTCATGCGCAGGGCCTCATGGCAGCGCCCGCTCGCCCGGAGCCGCGACCGCGTGGGCGTGCGCGGGAGCAATCAGGCGGAAGCAACGCAGCGCAAAGAAAACGCCGGCGGCAAAAACGAGAGCGCCGACGGCGACATGCGCTACGGTAAGCGAAACGTAAGTGAAACTGGGTTGCACCGCGTCACCCGCGGAGAGCACCGCCCAGTAAGCCGCGCCTCCCAGCAGAAGTTGGATACCGAGGGCGACTTCGAGGTAGCGAGCCGCCGAGCGCAAATCTTTTACCGCGCGGAAGCGCGTGGCCGCGGCGAGAACCGTCCAGAAAATCATGAAGGTGACCACTGCGGCACCGATGAGGTGCGGAATGATGCCGAAAGCGTTGTGGCGAAAGGCCGCGCCGAGGACAATCTGGACGAGAATGAGCGCGGAAGTCCAAACAGCCAGCGAGCGCAGCCGCGGCGACTCGCGGTCTTCGAGCCGAGGATGCTCGGTGGTCCACCATTTTCCGGTGAACACGGCGAGAGAAACGACGGTGATGAAGAAAAGCTCGGCCAGCGTGGCGTGCGCAGAGGAGACCGGCGGAGGGAGCATGAGCTTCACGGTGATGCCGCCGAGAATGGCTTGCGCCAGGACGAGCCCAACGGCGCCCCACGCGAGATTGCGCACCCAGCGGCGCGATTCGGCGCGCTGCGTCCAAATGGCCAAAATCAAGGTCAGGATGGAAACGACGCCGGCAATGACGCGATGGCTCCATTCCCACTGGATGCCGCCGACCATGGGCGGAAAAACTCCGCCGAAAGCAAGCGGCCAGGTGGGAATCGAAAGCGCGGCCTGATTGGAAGTGACCAGTGCACCGGCGATAATCAAAAGAAAAGTGCAACACGCAGTGAAAACGGCGAAACGGTGCAGATTGCGGTTCCCTGCCTCTCTCAAAATGAAAAGCCCTTCCTAAAAGGAGTCACCGTCAAAAGCCAAATAGTATACGACAAGGACGAAGCGCGTTTCAGGAGAAAAATGACGCGGCGAAAGGCGCCGCAGGGCGCGACGCGATTCGCCGCCAAGCCTTCAGGGAGTTACTGCGCCTTGAAGGTGAAGTCCACGCCGGTTTTTTCCTGCTTGGACGTAATGGTGATGGTCTGGTCCTGGGTGCCGTACTTTTCCTGCCAGGCTTCGATGGTGTAGGTGCCGGGAGGAACGTTCTTCAAATCGAACTGCCCGTCTTTGCCGGTGACGGCGTAATACGGATTGGACATCACCGCGATATAGCCCTTCATCCACGGATGAACATTGCACTTCACGGGAATGGCGATTTCCGGACGGGCAAAGGTTTCGAGAATCGGAGGCGCGCCAGGGGGTTGCGATTTATTCCACTGGCGATTGTCCGTGGGCGTGGGATGAATGTTGTGGGTGGTCTGGTCGCTGTTGATGACCTTGATCTGCTGGCCGACCATCAGCGCCACGACGTGAGGAGTGTACATGCAATCCTTCTGGTCGAGAGTGACGGACTCGGAAGGCGTTGGGAACGAATAGTCTTCAAGGCCACTCTTGATGTAAACGACCACGTTCGCCAACGAATTGCCGGGCCCGGTGACGACTTCATCGGGATAGACGGGATGGCCGTGATTGGCTTTTACGCAATACGGATCGGCGCTCATGTTGATGGGGCGGAACTTCGGCGCAGCGCCTTCCAGCTTCACCACGCCGCTGATGGAACCGACCGTGGACATATCCACCGTTTTCTTCGCGGTGGTGGCCGCGGCGGGCTGTTCCTCTCCGGTGGTGTTCGAGCTCTTGCTGCTGCAGCCGCTGATCGCAAACACAAAAGCGATTGCCGCCGCGAAAGACATCACTTTCCTATTCACGCGATTATTCCTCCTGAATTTTTGAAACTTGGCCGGCAAAACATATCGAAGACTGCCCCGCTCTGACCATAACCTGCACCCTTCTAGGATATTCCTTTTTTTTGCAGGCGCGGCGAAAAAGTGAATTTTTCCGCGCCGCAAGGTCGAAAACGCCGGCGTAGCGGCACGGGCGGCTGAGCACATTAGGGCGACGAGGCGCGGACCGATGCACGCGAACGGTTCGCCGGCATGTTGGCCGCCTGTCCGGGCTTCGCGGCCGCAGGGGCGCGGCCACTGAGCGCCGCCTGCTCCTGCGGGGTCATCTCAAAGAGATAGCGGACGAGAAGCTGCGCTTCATCGCCCGTGTAACTCTTGGCGACGGCCGGCAGCGGGCCGTTGAAGACCCAGCGATTCCCTTGCCGCGTGAAAAGTCCGGAGGGCATGGCCGTTCCGGGAATGATGGTGGCCGGCTCGGTAATCCAGCGTTCGGTCCACGGAGCGCGCAGGCGCTGTCCGACAAGCAGCAGGTTCGGTGCGGTTGCGTTTTTATCGTGCGCGGGATTGCCGGTCATGTGGCACTTCAGGCACGGCGCGGCCGGGCTGGTGAAAATGGCGCGCGCGATGATGCGCTCCTGCGGAGTGAGCGGCGCGAGTTTCTCGGGAATATACGGCTGCTGCTGGGACGAGAGCGCCTCGAAAAAGAGCACGAGCTTGCGAATTTCGTCCTGGGAGAGGAAGAAGGTGGGCATGCGGACTTTCAAATACTGGCGGACGCCGTCGCGGTCCGTGTCGGTGGTGCTGAGCGCGGGATTGGCAAGAAAAGTTTTCAGCCACTCCGGGTTGACGCGCGCGCCTTCGCTGGTGAGCACGGGCGGGAGATTGATGGCATTATCGCCCTGATATTGCGGCAGGCCCATCAGCACGGTTTTCTGGCCGATTTCGATTTCGTGGCAGCCAATGCAGTTGTACTTGGTGACGATCCACCAGCCGTCCTGAATGGCTTTGCCCATGCCGGTTGGCCGGTACTGATAGCTGGGCGGAAGCGTGGACTGCGTGCTGCCCAGCAGGAAGGACGCCAGCGCATTGAGCTGCTCGTGATTGATATTGGGCTTGGGCATGCGCAGGCGATCCAGCGGATTGGGTTTGTATTCGCCTGTGTCAAAGACGGCCGGATTGGCGAGCTTCTGGTCGAAAAAGCCTTTCAGGTCATACCAGGAGCCACGCGGGTCTTTTTGCCCGTCGGGCAAGATGCCTTCCTGCGCCTTGGAGTAGAGCAGGGCGAAATCAAGACGGCTGATGGGTTTGCTGCCTTCGGTGGTGAGGTCGGTGCCGATACGCGAAGCGGATTCGAGGCCGGTGATTTCGTGGCAACCAGCACATCCGTAATGTTCCACCAGCGCCTTGCCCTTGGCGAAGAGCTTGGGATCATCCATGTAGGGCGCGGGCGGATAATGCGCGCTGGGATCCTTTTGCGTCATGAGCCAGCTGGCGATATCGCGCGATTCCTGCCAGCTCAGGCGGAAGTCCGGCATGATGGTTTGCTGCTGGACGACGAGCTCGTGGCCGTCCACCGGACTGCGCGAGTGCTGGAGGTCAAAAACAAAGGGCAAGCCCTTCTTGGCGTAGTCCGCGGGAGTCAAATCGCGGTGCAAATAAGGGTCGTACGGCGCGGTGCGCACGCGCGGGTTGTGAATCCAGCGAACGAGATAATCGTATTTGGCCTTTTCGCCCTCGCGGCTAAGATTATCGGCAACGTCGCCGCCAATGCGCTGCTGACCTTCGCCGATGGAGTGGCAGGCCAAGCAGCCGAGAGAATAGAACAGGTCCTTGCCTTTTTCGGGGTCGCCGGGCGCCTGCTTCTCAAGGGCCGGACCCGTTAGAGCCTGCTGCCAGATGAACGCGGAAATCGCCTGAATTTCGTCGGGCTGCAAACGGAATTGCGGCATCTGCGCTGTGGGATCGAATTGCCAGGTATGGCCAAGCCAGTATGGAATCCAATCTTTATGAAGTTTGAGGCGAACTTCTTTGAGGTCCGGGCCGACGCGCTTCACTTCCTGCTGCAAGCTATGGCTCAAATCGTCGAGCTGCTGGACGCGGCCATCGATTTTGCTGACGGTGACGGTAAGGTTAGTGGCCTCGGCATAGTAACGCTGGGCCTCGGCGTTGGTGGCCGCCTGATCGCCTTTTTTGTTGAGCAGCGGAATTTCTTTGTTGTCGGAGGCCTTTTCCTTTTCGAGAGCGGCGATTTCGCGGATGGTGTCCTCAAGCTGCTTGCCCTGGTCGTCGAATCCGGCATAGTTGTGGCAGCCAATGCAGCCGCGCGTGCGATAAAGCATTTTGGCTTCGTTCAGGACCGGCGCATCGGGCGTCCAGGCATCGGCGGAGTGGCACTGCTGGCAGCCGGCTTCATAATTTTCAGGATAGTAAAGCGGCCAGAGCCAGTGCTCGTACCGGCCATGAGCGATTTTTACGCTATCGAGGCCGCGCCCATTGCCGCCATGGCACGGCGAGCAGCCAAATTTATCGAGCGGGTGCCATTTGAAAAACTGCTGATCCGGATGGCTGGAAAAAGGCGGGTTATTGGGATTGCGAAAGCCCATATCGGCGTTGGTGAGGGTGAGAGCTGCAGGAACGTATTTGGGATCCATGCCCATGTGGCAGGACTGGCAGCGATCGGTGAGACCCACGCCGCCAACGTCGTTAATCATGTTGCCCGGAGGATTGACGTTGATTTGAATGAGCGTGACTTTTAGCTGTTGAATGCCGCGCAAGAGGCCCTGATATTGAGCGGCTGTGAGGCCGGGCAGCTTATCGCTCATGTATGCGGTGAGCGCGTCCCGGGCAGTTTTGACCGGAGCGTCGACGACGCCCTCCTGGGCGGTCAACTGAGCTTTGGCATTCAGCAATTCGCTGAAAGTACTGTTGAGCTGATCGTAATTGAGTTTACGCCGGACGATTTTGCCGCCGGCTTCGGGCCAGTCAATCGAATACGTTTGCGCTTTAGCTCGGAGAACGGCCTTGAGATGGCTTTCCTTGTCGCTGCGGTAGCCAGCCGTGTCCGGAATCTCCTCGTAATCCCAAATGAGCGAGCCCACCAGGCTGCGGTCCGTTTGAAATGCATGAAGAATGGCGGCACGCTGCTGGTCCACGAGAGCCGATTTCTGGGCGAGGGCCTCATCTTTCGGCTTGGCAGCTTCCTCAGCCTGCGCGACGGCCGCTTCCAGCTTTTGATATTCGGGCGAGGACTTTAGGGCGGCTTCGGCCGCCTGGCGAGCAACGATTTGCTTCTTGAGGTACGCGGAATACGAAATGGCGAAGCGGCGCTGATAGCCGCGCCAGGGACGCAGCCCGATAAATTCCTGATAGAACGACCAACTGACGCACAAAAGCAGCACAAAAAACGCGATGAGAATCACGTTGGCATACGAGCGGCTCTTAATCGGATCGTCAGGCGGAAGTTCAGGCAACCGCAATCTCCTTTTCGCAATGACGGGCGGCGCGCAGAGCTAAATGTTGAACCACGGCGTCTCCCAGATGTACTTAATGCGGAAAATATGCCGGAGGAAAAAAGTGACCGGCACAAAGAGCATGGTAATCAGCAGAACGTACATGGTAACAATCTGAAGCAGGCTCATTTTCCGGTAAATTTTGCGGCTATATTCGGTGCGCGTGCAGATCCAGTGAACAAACAGAGCAGCCAGAATGCCATACACGACCACGGGAATAATTCCAAAGAGCCCGCGAGCGATGATGGTGGCGTCGGGCGCCCAGCTCGCCGGCAATATATGCGCGAGCCAACTGCCGTTAACCCCAAGAATCTGATCAAGGTTCCGGTTGACCTCGAACTCGACGCGGTCGGGATTCCAGGTTTGCGTGGGCCAGAACCACATGAATCCGGGGCCGCGAATGAAAGTTCCAATGCAAACCAGGACAAGCCACATACCTTCGAAACCAATCAGAAAAGTCCACACCGCGTGCCGGCGCTGCTTATAAGTGTAATAGCCGTTTCCGAGCGGGTTGGCGTCAATGAACGGAATGGCCATGAGGCCGATAATAATGAAGGTGGGAATCAACACGCCGGCAATCCAGGGGTCGAAATACTCGAGCAATTCCTGGAGGCCGAGGAAGTACCATGGAGCTTTGGCCGGATTCATGGTGACGCTGGCGTTGGCGGGCTCTTCCAGCGGCGCATTGAGGCAAATGGCCCAAACCATCAGAATGATGGTGATGATGATGGCGGCGAGCAGCTCTTTGCGCATCAGAAACGGATTGGTGTGCAGTTCGCGTTCCCAGCGAGAATTGTACGGATAGGTGGTGCGATGATGCGTGCGCGCGAGCTCCGGATCAGCTTCGAGGCGCGCGATGAGCCGGTCGTTGGCCAGCATGTTGTGAAACGCGAGCCAGGTGAAAAAAGGCACCAGACCCAGCATGGCCACGATGGGAATATTATCCGGCGTGGAAATAATGACCCACAGCTGATGCCAATCGCCGAACATCAGCGCGCACCCGCCGCCGCAGCCGGCCGAGTTTTAATTTTCCGCCGATTCATTTGCCCAAACTTCCCCCAAAAACTCGATTCGCTCGCAACGCAGTTTACTGCCGGGCTTCCCGCTCAAGCATTACCGGCGAGGGTCCGGAAATACCGCCGTCTTTGCGAACCCGCCAGAAATGCACGCCCATAAACACAGCGGCAATCAACGGAATGGCAATGCAATGCCAGATATACGCGCGCAAAAGCGCGTTGGCGTCCACGATGGAGCCGCCCAGCAACGCAAAACGGACGTCGTTATACGCAGTCATACCCAATTGCGGCCCAAACGGCCCCTGATGGCCTAACAGAGGAGTGGCGCGCGCCATGTTCGTTCCCACCGTCACCGCCCAGAAACCCAGCTGATCATCGGGAAGCAAATAACCGGTGAAAGAAAGCAGCATGGTCAGCACCATGAGCAAAACGCCGACGCACCAGTTGAATTCACGCGGCCGCTTATACGAGCCGGACATGAACACGCGGAACATGTGCAGCCACACCGCCATCACCATCAAGTGCGCGGCCCAGCGGTGCATGTTGCGCAGCAGATGACCAAAGGGAACATCGTTTTCCAGATAGAGTATGTCGCGATAGGCCTGCACTTTGGTGGGATGGTAATAAAACATCAAAAGCACGCCGGTGAAAACCAGCACGATGAAAAGATAAAAAGTGATCCCGCCCATGCCCCAGGTGTAGCCATAACGCGTGGCGTCGCGGTTCACCTTTGCCGGATGAACGTGAAAGAAGAAATTATTGAGCGTGGAGAGCGCGCGGTTGCGCGGCTCTTCGTCGTGCTTGATGCGGAAAATCGAGCGATAAAGCTGCGTTTCCTTGGGCTGTTTCAGCTCTTCGATCTGCTCGTGAGCCTTGGTTTTCAAAAGCTCGCCGAGCTCCTTGCCTTTGTCCTTTGCATCGAGAAGGCCCGTCTTGCGGCCGTTCCCGCCGTTCTCGTCCGCCATTCCTCCGCCTTTGCGCTGAAGTTTGCTACACGCTGATAAACGAACCCGGATCGTTGAATTGATTTGTGCCGGCGGCCGGGTCCATGATGAAGCGCTCCGCCGTGTTCACAACGATCTGACCCGAAGCATCGAGCGCTACGTGGCAACGGTCCATGGGCCGCGGCGCAGGACCCGCAAAATTGATGCCCTCGCTGTCATATTCGCTGCCGTGGCACGGGCAGTGAAAAATGTTTTCCGCGGCCTCCCAATCGGGTGTGCAGCCCAGATGGGTGCACTGCGCGAAGATCACGAAAAGGCGGCCGGGTTCGCGAACCACCCAGGCGCGGTGCGATTGCAGGAAGCGCTGGTCAATGCCAAGACTGAAATCCGCAGGATAGCCGGCGGTGAAAATCGTGGGCGGCTCAAAGAGAGCGCGCGGGAAAAAATAGCGCAAAAACATCAGGAAATTGACGCCCAGATAGCCCCACAGGAACGTCCAGATCAGGCGGCGGCGGGTGCGATTGACCTTTTTTGAAGAGTCGGAATTCGAAGCCGCAGGGGGCGCCTGGGAAGCGCTCGATGCGGCCACGCTTTTCTGCTCCGCTGTGTCCGGCATTAGTCCGTTCTGTGCGCGCACGATGAAGAAAATAAATTTATGAAGTCGCGCAGCAAACAAATTTTATATGATGCCGGCGATAGCGATGTCAAGAGTTTCGCAAAAGTTTTTGTGACGAGATTGCGGCGGCATGGTGACGAATGCGAGTCAGCTTGCGGCGGCGCGCACCAGATCGGCCAGTGCGGCGATGAATTTCGGCGCATCATTGAGCGCGGGCATCATGCGAAATTCGGTTACGCCGCGCGATTCGGCCTGTTCACGAGCTTCAATGTCGATTTCATGGAGCGTTTCGATATGCTCGGTGACGAATGAGACCGGAATCACCAGCATGCGGCGAACTCCCGCCCCTGCAAGATCTTCAACCGTCGCGGTGAGCGACGGCTCGAGCCATTTCTGGCGGCCGACGCGGCTCTGGTAGCAAAGCGTGAATGGATTGCTCCACCGTCCCGCGGCGCGCAAAAGCCGCACGGTTTCTTCAATTTGCTTCGCGTAAGGGTCACCTTTTTCAATGAGGCTCAGAGGAAGTCCATGCGCGCTGAAAATCAGATGGACTTCTTCGGGCACCGCCAGAGCGGAGAGCGCCTCGTTGATTCGTTCGACGAGCGCTTCGATGTACAACGGATGATCGTGAAAGTCGTTGATCACGCGCATGGGAACGCCGTTACCGCGATACAGGCGCTGCCATTCCTTCAAGCTGCTGCCCGTGGTAGCGAAAGAATAGTGCGGATAGAGCGGCAGAAGGATGAGCTTTTCAAATGATGTGCGGCCAAGCTGCGCGATGGCCTCTTCCGTGAACGGATGCCAGTAGCGCATGGCCACGACGATTTGCGCGTCGATATCCGGACGGAGCGCTTCGGCGAGCGCACGCGCCTGGCCATTGGTAAGCTCGGCGATGGGAGACGCGCCGCCGATGGCTTTGTAATGTTCGCGAACAATTTCGGAGCGGCGCGAGGCGATCCACTTCGCCAGCGGTCTGCGCGCCAAACTTGCGCCCATGAAATTGATGATTTCCGGGTCGCAAAAGAGATTGTAAAGAAATGGTCCAACGGCTTCCGGGCGGTCAGGCCCGCCCAGTTGAAAAAGCACCACGGCGATTTTTGCGGGCGCGAACATAGTCAGGCACCAAGCACATTCTTTAACTAAGGACAGTTCCCTTCCGGCCGCCCGGCGCGGCTGCGCCGTTTACGGCTCGCGGATTTGCTGCCTGATTTGCGCGAGGTCTTTTTCCACGCGGGCGATGCGCCGCGTCACGGTGAAATCGTAGATGAAGAAAATCGCCCAGAACACAAAATAGGCGGCAAAAAGGCTCCAAAAATTTTCCATTAATCCCCTCCCTTTGCTGCCGGATGAGCTTCCGCCGGACGGGCCGCAACGCGGGTAAGCCGCGCTTCTTCCTGCTCGCCGGCGGCGAGGCGAAGCTCTTCGGCATGGAAACGCAATGCCTCGAGGCGGTATCGCTGCGCGATTAAAAAAATCATCAGCAGAGTCATCAAGCCGCCGCAGAAAAGAAAAACCTTCAGCATGGTCGGGTCGAGGCCGGAATTTGGCCCTCCGAAAATCACCGGCTGCGGATGCTGCGTGCGCCAGATGCGAATCGAAAGATAATCGAGCGGCACGCCGAGAAAAATGAAAATTCCGAAAATGGAAGACGCCGCGGCGCGTCGCTCAAAATCAGGAAGCAGCGTACGCAAAATCAAATAAGCGACGTACAGGACCCAGAGGATGAGCGTCAGCGTCAGCCGCCAGTCCCACGCCCACCAAATTCCCCACACCGGATGCGCCCAAATCGGCCCGGTAATCAGCACAACGGACCAGAATGACAGGCTCACTTCCGCTGCGGAAACGGCCAGCCAGTCCCACTTCGGCTTACGCGTGGCGAGATAAGCAACGTTGCCCACAAAAACCACCGCGGAAGCTTCAATCGCCGCCCATCCGGAAGACGCATGAAAATAAAAAATGCGCTGGATCGCGTGCATAGTGGCTTCGTCCGGCGCAATAAAAAACACGGCATATCCGGCAAAAAGAAATAGCGCAGCCAGAATTCCGAACGCGACGGCGCGGTTGCGGGTCATTTCTCAGGTTCTCTCAAGCAACATAGTTTATATGAGAGCTACTCCTCCAACAAATAGTCCGAAAGCAGCCAAGCGGTCGCAAAAAACACAATATCAAACGCAATCAGCACGGAAAGCCAGGTGCGGTCGAGAAAGGGGGAACGCGCAAAAAGCTCGGAGGTGGCCTCGACCGACGCGATCAGCAACGGTACGGAGACTGGAAGCAACAGCAGCGGCAACAGCACTTCGCGCATGCGCGCCTGCGTGGCCACGGCGGAAAAAACCGTTCCGGTCACGGCCAGGCCGAAGGTACCGAGGAGCAGCACGAGGATGAGTCGGCCGAGAATCGGCAAAATGGGAACATTGTAGAGCACGGCGAAAACCGGAAGCAGAACCGCTTCAGTGATGAGCAAAAACGAAAAATTGGCCATCATTTTGCCCATGTAAATCGCGAACGGGCTCACCGGCGCCATGCGCAACGCATAAATCGTGTCGTTGCTCTGTTCCTTCGCAAACGACGAATTGAGCATCAGCGAGCCGGCAAAAAGCAGCGCAATCCACAGCAGGCCAGGACCGTAGCGGCGCATATCGGCGGCCGTGGGCTCAAAGGCGAAACTGAAAAGCACCACCACGATGACCACAAATGTAATCGTAGTCTGCAGCAATTCTTTGGTGCGCATCTCGGCGCGAATTTCCTTGCGCCAGACGGTAAGGGCGGCCTGTGCGACGGTCATTTATGCGCCCGCCTTCATTTCTTCAAGCAGCGGTTGCGGATCGCCGTTCGCGCCGCTATCACGCTGGACGCGGCCGGCGGAAATCATCACGGCGCGGGTAAAAATATCCGTGACTTCGCTGCGCGCATGGGTACTCATCACGATGGTGCGGCCGCTCGCGCGAAGCCGGCGAAGCGTTTCGCCCAGCCAGGCCTGGCCTTGCGGGTCGAGTCCCGCCGCCGGTTCATCGAGCAGCAGAAGCGCCGGCGAAGGCAAAAGAGCGCGAGCGATGGCCAGGCGCTGGCGCATGCCGCGCGAAAACGTCCGCACCAGGTAATCGGCGCGCGCGCCGAGACCCACATTCTCGAGCGCTTCAGCAGCGCGTCCGCGCGGATTTTCCAGATCGTTCAAGCGCGCAAAAAATTCCAGATTTTCCCGGGCGGTGAGCTCGTCATAAACGAGGATATTGTGCCCGACCATGGCGATTTGCCGGCGTGCGCGCTGCATCTCCATCGGCGCATCCGCCGTAAACGTCACGCGGCCGGAGGTCGGACGCACAAGCAGCGCGGCCATTTTGAGCAAGGTGGTTTTTCCCGAGCCGTTGTGGCCGAGCAGCGCCACACATTCGCCGGGAGCAATCGCCAGCGAAAGTTTGCGCAGAGCCACAAACGTGCCGTAGCGCTTTTCCACCCGGTCGAACGTCACGCCTAAGGGCGTGCACGGAAGCGTCGCGCTTGCAGCAGGATTGGTCCATTGCGGCACGGCCAAGTCGGCGCTCAGCCCTTCAGCAAGTCGCGCAGGATTTTCTGCGTGGCTTCGCGTTCGCGGGCGTATTCTTGATCGCTGATGGTGCCGGCCTGGTGGCGAAGTTCGAGGCGGAATAGTTTTTCCTTCAGCGCGTCGAGACTTTGCGCCGCCTCGCGCGCGGCCTGCGCAGACACGGCATCGGGTTTTTCCTTGTGACGCACGGAAACGCCAGGTGCAGCCACAGGTGCGTCGGCGGGGCTCGGCGCGGATGCGATCGGCAGCGCGGAAACGTCGGCGTTCCCGCCGGACCCGGCGGCTGCTTGCCCCGCAGGACGGCGCCACAGAAACAGCACGCCCAGGATAAACAGCGCGGCAAATCCGCTGATCAAGATATATTCAGCTCGATTGCTCAGCCGCGGCGGAAGGGTGGTCACGTTCGCAGCGGCATCATCCGCGCGCGAATTCACCGAGGGATTTTGCGAATTGTCGCCCGGTGAACTCGAAACCGGCGCCGAAGCCACGCCGGAAACGGTCACGGTGATCGGCGTGTTCGCGGCAACCGCGCCACGCGTGTAAATGTCGAATCCCTGCTCGTTGCCTGCGGCGGTAAATCCAGGGCTCGAAACCTGAAGGCCCGGAGGAACAGCCAAAAGCATTTGCTGCACAGAGTATGGCGCGGGGGCGGTGAAGCTTGCCTGATTGCCGGTGTAGGGCAGCTCATAGGAATAGCGCACGCCGTTATTGCCGGGACGGAACGGCCAGTCTACCGCTTCCATGCCGTTGGGTTTATCCATCGTCCCTTGAATCACCGGCATGCCCGAAGCATCCCATGCGGAAACCTGATCGAGCTGCGCGCCTTTAGGGACGTGAAAATCGAACGTTCCGTTTTGCACGTAGTATGCGACCGGCGGGTTGGTCTGGTTTTCGATGCTGTACTCTTCGCCGACGACGAGATTCGCCCCCTTCGGCTGCAGAATAATCGCGCGTGTGGTCACAGCGAAGGAATGCGGGTCGCGCGTGGCGTTGTAAACTTCCACATTCACCGTCGGCGTATTGGGAGGAACGGGCTGATGATAGAGCACGCCTTGATACGGCACGCGAAGCAGCATGGGCGCGCTGCCCAGTGCGTCGTTGACGATGGTGAAGTGGCCGGCAGCGTCGGTCTTCGTGGTCGCCACGGGCTGCATGCCGCCTTGAAGCTGCAACAGAATCACTTCCGCGCCCGCAACCGGCCTGTTGGTGGTGCCGTTGGTCACGATGCCCGAAACAGTTCCCGCAAGCGCCGGAGCGGCGCCGCCAAACACAACAACGGCAGCCAGCGCGCTGATGCGCGCAATTCGCGCGGTTGAAGCTGCCAACTTCTCCATCTGTTGCATCACACGCACTTTCTCTTCACCTCTGTTCCGACGCGCGCGGCCTTTCCGACATCGCCTGCCGCGTCGCCGGAGTCGGCGCGCCGCCTGTCAGACGGTCCATTTCCCCAATCACGCGCGCGGCCTCGATTTCCAGCGACCGCTTCATCTCTTCGTAATCTTCCTCCGAGAATTTGCCGGCGCGGTGCTCGAAACGCAAGTCGCGCAGATTTTCGTAAATCGCATCGCGGCGCTCCAGCAATTGATCGAGCTTCGAGCGATGCGGCGCGAAATCGGAGGGTTCGAACTTCACCCCAAAAACGAACCACAATGTGCCCGCCGCCACAGCCGCGCACGCCAGAATAATCCAGAGCGCGGTGAGGCTCATGGCCGCGCTTCCTGCAAGATGCTCCTGCCCCACAGCTCAATCATCGAATTCCCCGTGCATCTCATGCTGTACACGCGCCAGAAGCTCGGGATTCACGCGCGGCGCGGGCGCCGTAGCGTGACGCCGATGCCACCGCGCAATGAACAGCAACGCCAACGCGATTCCCGCGAGCGCGGCGATTATCGGCATAATCCACGCCCACAAATCGAAGCCCCGCGCGGGCGGAGAAATCAGCACCGTGGGGCCGTATTCCTGAACGAACGATTGCAGGATCAGACTGTCCGATTGCCCGCTGGCGACGCGCTGCGCCACTTCCGCCATTTCCTTTTGCGCGGTTTCGCAGGGCCCGGCAAATGCCCCGCCCATGTGATTGCATTTCGCGGCGGCGTCGCTGCATCCCCCGCACATGCACATAATGCGATTGTCGAGAACCCGGGCGCGCTCTGCAGGTGATTTCTGCGCGCGGACCGAAAGCGCGGCAATTCCCGCCAGAAAAAAGATCCCAAAAGCACAAACGGGCGCGATAAATTTTCGCGTGCGCGGCGATTTTCTTTGCTTAATCATCCGCGTGTCCCACGCTTACCGGTACGTGCGCGCGGGCCGGCGCGGATTCGCGCTCGGCGTGCAAAACAAGCTGCGGCTGGCGGCTGGGAATAAGCGCGAGCACCGTGCCCATCACCAGCACCAGTCCGCCGAGCCAGATCCATTTCACCAGCGGATTCAAATACGCATGAATCACCGGGCTGTTATTCTCGGGGCTGCGGCCCGCATACACCACATACAAATCGCGCGCCAGCGAGGAATGCAGCGCCACCACCGTTTGCGTAATTTGGCTCGCGGTGTAGAAGCGCCGCTCGGGATACAGCATCATCTCGGAGCGATGCCCTTCGAAAACCTCGATGGTCGCGCGCGACGCGGTGTAATTGGGCGTCGTCGTCTCGTCGAAATTCTGGCAGACCAGCGTGTACGGCCCGATATTCAGATGCGAACCGACGCGCATATCCTTTTGCACGTCCCGGTTGAACGCCTGCCCGGAAATTCCGATGAAGATCAGCACGATGCCGAAATGAACAATGTAGCCGCCGTAGCGCCGCGTGTTGCGCATGGTGAGCTGGCCCACGGAAGAAAAAATGTTTGCACCGCTGCGCGCCGAGAGCACGCGCGCCCCACGATAGAATTCAGAAACAATCGTCAGCGTAACAAAGACCGCCAGAATCAGGCAAACCAGCGCATACAAATTTCGGTCGCCGAAAAAGAACGCCACCACTCCCGCCGCCACGCCGGCGCCCAGCGGCCAGGCGAAATTGCGCTTCAGGCTTGCGAGCGAAGTGCGCCGCCACGCCAGCAGCGGTCCGACTCCCGTAAGAAATAACAAAAACAGCGCAATGGGAATGTTGACCTTGTTAAAGAATGGCGGCCCGACCGTGATTTTGCTGCCTTCCACCCATTCCGTAATCACCGGAAACAGCGTGCCCCACAAAACCGCGAAGCAGGCCGCCAGCAAAATCAAATTGTTAAAAAGGAAGCTCGACTCGCGCGAAACAATGGAATCCAGTTGATTGTCGCTGCGCAGATAATCGCGGTTTTTCCAGTAAGCCACCAGACAGACCGCCATAATGAGCGCCAGAAAGCTGAAAAACCATGGGCCAATCGAAGATTGCGCAAAGGCGTGCACTGAGCTGACCACTCCCGAACGCGTCAGCGTCGTGCCCAAAATCGTCAACATGTAGGTGATGAACACCAGCCACACGTTCCACACGCGCAGCATCCCGCGCTTTTCCTGCATCATCACCGAGTGCAAAAACGCCGTGCCGGTAATCCACGGCAGCAGGGATGCGTTTTCCACCGGATCCCATGCCCAGTAGCCGCCCCAGCCAAGCACCTTATAAGCCCAGTGTCCGCCGAGCAAAATTCCCACGCTCAGAAATGCCCAGCCGACCATGGTCCACCGGCGCGTAATGTGAATCCATTTCTCGCCGGGATAGCGCCCGAGCAGCGCCGCCAGCGCAAAGGCGAACGGCACCGTGAATCCAGTGTAGCCGAGATATAGCATCGGCGGATGAATATCCATTTCGCCATACTGAAGCAACGGAGTCAGTCCATGGCCGTCGGCCAGCGTGACTACATGCGTTACGCCGCTTGCGCCGACCATACCCACCAGCGTAAATGGGCTGGCTACAAAATTATTGAGAATCAGGAAAAACAATTGGATTGAGCCGAGAATGACCACAACATAAGGCATCAACTCGGGATGCTTTTTGCGGTTAACAACCAACGCCACAACCGCCCAGATCGAGAGCAACCAACTCCAGAAAAGCAGCGAACCTTCCTGCCCGGCCCACAGGCCCGCAAACTTGTAGTACAGAGGCAGCGTGCGATTGCTGTGCTCGACGACGTAGGCGAGAGAGAAATTGTTCCCGAAGAAAAGCGCGACCAGGCTGCCGGTCGCAATCGTCACCAGAAAAAAGATGGCGATGGCCGCGTTGTGCGCGCTTTTGATGATGAGCGGGCGGCGCGTGCGAATGCCGATGATGCCGGCGATAACGGCATAGGCTGCCACAGGCAGCGCCAGCAACAACGCGAAAGAGCCAATAATGTCCACTAAGTTTCCCTGCTCCCGTCAACTGCAAGGCGTCGCAGCGCTTTGCGACTGCACTGCCTTATGCTGCCGGACCCGCCGGAGTGGCCTGATATTTCGAGGCGCATTTGGCCTGGACCTGGTCAGCGATAAAGCGACCGCCCGTTAGGCGGCCCTCCGCGAGCGCCTGGGCTCCGCCCTTGAACGTATCGGGCAGAGGCGCCGTACCGATGTAGCTGACCCGCAGCGTTTTGCCCTGCTCCGCAAGCGTAAAGTCAATGCTTCCGGGTTTGTGCACAATCGAGCCGGCCACAACGTCACCGCTTACGCGCATTCTCTGATGAAGCGCCGCGCCGTGGAGCGTGCTCAGTTCGTTGATGGTGTGATAGTAGGTTTTGCTCTGCGTGGCTCCAACGTAACCCAGCCACACAAGCGTGGCGATGATGATGGCAGCACCGGCAATGAATTTATTTCGCGCGCTCATGCTTGCTCCCGAGCCTTGATCCTATAGCGCGGAGTTTACCACATGCTGTGATGCACGTCACATTGGTCGGGTTAGAGTGAACATCGAGGAAAGCAGGCGTCACCGCCCGAACGCGGCACCTCGACAGTGCGCACTTCCTCCGCACCCTGCCGTCGCCCGAGGGAAAGCTGAAGTACGGCTCGCGCCGCTACTTCCCCAGCTTGTTTTTCAGGCAGAACATCAGCTCTTCAGAAAGCTCGGTGATGCTCATGCCCGCAGAAACCATGAATTTGCAGCTCAAGATCGGTTTCGGCTGGTCTTCGTCCGGAAGCTGGCACATCACCTTGCAATACTGGCACTCCTGATTCCAGCAGAATCGCCCGTACGGAATTGTTTCGGGGCTGATGAATTGGAAGCAGCGCAGAAGAGAATTGCGCTCCGGCACCAGAAAATTTTTCCCAAGTATGGTGATCTCGACCAACCGCTCGTATGGACGAAAGACCTCCGCCGTGGCCATAGCCGCCGCCCCGCCCTCTCTGTGGATTGGTTCCATGCGCATCACACTAAGCCAGGATACCCGGAGGGGCAACCACGGCCATGGAGCAAAGTGTCCAACTCGCAAACGTGCATTTTCCTGTGCCATCAGGCACGGCCGAGGTTTCGATACTCCGTTTCCGAAGCGGCCGGCAGCAGCACCCACAGCGTATAAATTCCCAGCGCGGTTCCCAGCGGAATGTGCAGCAGCGCCAGAATCGCCGCAATGATGGCCACCATCCGTCCCCAGCTCTGATGTTCGAGTAGGCCCCATCCGGCCAAAATCGCCAGCACGGTTTGCAACAGAAGAAGCGCCGACGCAAACGCGATTCCTCCGGCAATCAATCCCCGGAGCGGAAAGCCCAGCGCGAACGTCCCCAGAAAGTGCGGCAATATCGTGCGGCCCACAAACCACAGCCAGCCGACCGCCATCGCGCGCAGCACGCCGAAAATAATCCATAAAATTCCCAGCAAACGGATGTGTTGCTGCACGCGCGTGGCAGGAACCATCTGCGCAGAAGGATATGGCGAATATACGGGAACGGGTTGTGCGCCCGCGGGCGGGTTTAAGGCGCGCCCGCAATTCGTGCAGAAGCGAGCATCATCGGCTGCCTGAGCGCCGCACTGATTGCAATACATGATTCACCTCCGCGTCTCTGTTATTCATAAATACGCCCGCTCCGCCCAAAAAGTTCAGCAAAAAAAAATGCGCCGCCACGGGGCGAGCCACGGGCGGCGCATTTCGGATTTTTCCCACTCTTTTTGATTTTGGGACTGTCTCCGAAAGAGGAGGAAGAGAACTTGTTTTAAGTTCCAGCGCCCTCCCTCCGCCGCAATGCTGTGCCAGTCAGCACCAAACCTGTTCCGAGCAGAAACAATGTCGCTGGCTCAGGGGTCGGCGCAGTTGTGTCGCTGCCGGTGGTCAGAAAGAACGTCTCCGGCCCGCCGCTCGCGCCGGAAATCGTTGCCGAAAGGCCCAGGTAATCGTATCCGGCGTTGATGGCGGCTTGCGCTTCGGCGGCTTGCGTCGCATCCAGCATGAACTCCCATCCGGCTTTGCCGATTCCGGTCTCGAACGACGTGCTGGCGAACGACATCGGCTTGGCAAAATTACCCGAAGTGAAGCCAACTTGACCCTGGGCGTTGTAGAGCACAAGGACCATGTTGTCGAGCGTGATCGAACTTCCTCCGGGTTGATCGGTGTTGAAGACGACGGCAAGCGTATAGGCGTTCGAAACTTTGAACACCTGGTTATGCGGAAATTTATCCGGCGGCTTTTCGTTCCCGCCGGGGTTGTTCCCCTGGCAGGCGCTCGGGCCGTCGATCTGTTTTCCCGCGGAGTTCAGGCCGACACAGCCGGATTCCGTCCCGCCCATCCCTTTACCGAGGGCTTGCACCGTCAGTATGGTGTTGACGTGGCCGAATCCTGTGCCGGTCATGTTTACCTGCCCCACCAGAACCGCATCGGCGGACGCAGGTATCGCGCCCAGCAGGCTTAAGCTTGCACAGGCCAGTACAAACAGCATGAACTTGATCATTCGAATTGACATCGACTCGCATACCTCTCTTCGTTCTTGACTTCAGTGGGAGAGGAATGTTGAAGGTTGAAGGGCCGGCTCTAATTTCACTTCCTCCTACCCCCGGCTGCAAACATACGAATGCAATGTGTCGGAGAAAAGCAGGTGGATGCCGGAATTTATCCGCGATAGATTCCCTAACGCAGAGTGCGTGGAATGCGTTTCTGCCGCTAGAAGAACTGACCCATGCGGCGGAATTTCTCGTAGCGGCGATTCAGTAGTTCCACCGACGAATCGGAGTACGGAGCAAGGCTGTCCAGCGCGCGCCTCAGCGCCTCACCGAGCAGCCGCGCCGCGGCATCGTGATCGGTATGCGCACCGCCTTCCGGTTCGGGAACGACTTCATCAATGAGCTTCAGTTCCAGCAAATCGTTTGCGGTAATCCGCAGCGCTTCGGCGGCCGCTTCCGCCTTGCTCGCGTCTTTCCAAATAATCGACGCGCAGCCCTCCGGCGAAATCACTGAATAGACCGCGTTTTCGAGCATCATCACGTGATCGCCGATGGCAATCGCCAGCGCACCGCCCGACCCGCCTTCGCCGGTAATCGTCACCACAATCGGAACCGCAATGCGCATGATTTCGCGCAAATTCCGCGCGATGGCCTCCGCCTGCCCGCGCTCCTCGGCATCCACTCCCGGATACGCTCCGGGCGTATCGATAAAAATCAAAACCGGCCGGTTGAATTTCGCCGCCACTTGCATGGCGCGCAGCGCCTTTCGATAACCCTCCGGCTTGGCCTGCCCAAAATTTCGCGCCACGCGCTGCTTGGTGTCATGGCCCTTCTGATGGCCAATCACCATCACCTGCTTGTCGTGAAATTTCGCCATGCCGCAGACAATCGCCGGGTCGTCCGCGAATCCTCGGTCGCCGTGAATCTCGCTGAACTGCTCAAACAGCCGCGGCACAAAATCCAGCGTGTACGGTCGCTGCGGATGCCGCGCCAGTTGCAAGCGTTGCCACGCGCTCATGTGCGAATAAAACTCGCGCTTCAGCTCCGTAACTTCGCGTCGCAGCCGCGCCAGCTCCTGCTCCGCTTTGTCGTTATCCCGCGGAGCGAGCTGGCCCAGTTCTTTTACCTCCTGCTCGATAGCCTCGATTTCCTGCTTGCGGCGCTTTGGCAAGGCCATTCCTTTTTCAGAACGGAGTTTGTGCGGCCCGCGATACCGATACCGAATCCGGCCCGCAAATGGCCCGTACGCTTTCCAGCAATTCGGGAACCGCATCCACTCGCTTCTCCGCGTCCAGCGTGGCCGTTACTCCGTCGGGAGAAACCAGCTCAAACGTTACCCGGCACCCGCCCGGGCGTTTCGCAAAGATTTTTTGCAGCTCATCGAGCGTGCCGTTGTCCACCAAACGCAAATCCACGCGCACGCGCAGCACCTCGCCGCGCTGCCCATTTTGCGCCTGCTTCTGCGAAAGCTGCTCGATCAGCCGTATCTCCAAAGCGACCAGACGCAGCCCCGCATCCTCGGTCTGCACGCGCCCGCGAATCACCAGCGGCGTCGCCGCCTTCAGCACGTTTTCATAGCGCTGAAACGCTTCCGGGAAAACCAGCACTTCCACTCCGCCGGTCTGATCCTGCAGGCGGCAAATCGCCCATCGTTGTTTTGTTTGGCGCGAGCGCATCGGACGGCTCTGCACAATAATCCCGGCAACCATCAACTCTTCGCCATTGTGCTTCTGCTCCAGCGCTCCCACTTCCACCACGCCGGCCGACTGCAGCATTCCCGCGTATCGGTCCAGCGGATGTCCCGAAACGTAAAATCCCAAAACCGAATGCTCTCCAGCAAGCTGCTGGTCCTCGGTCCAATCCTCCGCTTCCGGCAAATCCTGAATTTCCGTCGTCGGCGCTTTCACGCCGCCGCCCAGGAAAAGGCCGTGCTGTCCTACGGTCCGCGATTGCTCCGCCTTTTGCCCGTGCGCCATGGCGCCCTCGATGGCCGCCCACAGCCGCGCGCGCGGCGCATCAAAGCAGTCCAGCGCCCCCGCTTTCACCAGGCTTTCCAGCACGCGCCGGTTCAGAAATTTTGATTCGATCGCGTCGCAAAAATCGTAAATGCCGCGGAATTTCCCGCGTGCCGCCCGCGCTTCGCAAATCGCCTTCGCCGTGTTCTCGCCCACATTTTTGATCGCCGCCAGCCCAAAACGAATCTCTTCCCCGACCGGCGTAAAATACAGGCTGCTGTGCTGCACATCCGGCGGCAGCACGCGAATCCCCATGCCGCGCGCTTCGTGAATGTACCGCACCACTTTCTCCGTATTTCCCACTTCCGAAGTCAGCAGTGCGGCCATGAATTCCACCGGGAAATGCGCCTTCAGGTACGCAGTCTGATATGCCAGCAGCGCATAAGCGCAGGAATGCGACTTGTTGAATCCGTAGCCCGCAAATTCCGCCATCAAATCAAAAATCTTCTCCGCCTTTTTCGCCGGAACCTTCCGCGAAGCGCACCCCGCCAGAAATTTCTCGCGCTGCGCGGCCATCTCCTCGCGCTTTTTCTTGCCCATGGCCCGCCGCAAAATATCCGCCTCACCCAGCGAAAATCCCGCGAGCCGGTTGGCGATTTGCATCACTTGTTCCTGGTACAAAATCACGCCATACGTTTCCGCCAGAATTTCCTCGAGCGCCGGCAAATCGTAAACCACCTTTTTCCGGCCCTGCTTGCGCGCGATAAAATCGTCAATCATTCCGCCCTGAATCGGCCCCGGACGATACAGCGCATTCAGCGCCGTCAAATCCTCCAATCGAGTCGGCTGATACCGCCGCAGAATTTCGCGCATGCCATGCGACTCAAACTGGAAAATGCCCGACGTGTCGCCCTTCGCAAAAATCTCATACGTCTTCGCATTGCCCAGCGGCAATTCGGACAGATCGATTTTTTCGCCGCGGTTCTTTTCGACCAGCGCGACCGCATCCACCAGCACGGTCAGCGTGGTCAGCCCCAGAAAATCCATTTTCAGCAGGCCGATCCGCTCGAGCGCATTCATGTCGTACTGCGTGGTGATTTCATCGCGCGTCGAACGGTACAGCGGCACGATCTCCATCAGCGGCCGCGGCGAAATCACCACGCCCGCCGCGTGCGTCGAAGCGTGCCGCGCCAGACCCTCCAGCCGGAGCGCCACTTCAATCAGATCCTTCACCCGCTCGTCCTTGTCGCGCTGCGCGGCCAGCGGCGACCCAGCGGCGAGCGCCTCCTCCAGACTGATATTCAACTGGTTGGGCACCAGCTTCGCCAGCCGGTCCACTTCCCCGTAAGGTATGTCCAGCGCGCGCCCCACGTCTTTCAGCGCCGCTTTCGCAGCCATGGTTCCGAACGTGATGATCTGCGCCACGTTCTCCTGCCCGTATTTCCCCCGCACGTAATCAATCACTTCCCCGCGCCGCCGCATGCAAAAATCAATGTCAATATCCGGCATGGAAATACGCTCCGGATTCAAAAAGCGCTCGAATAGCAGATCGTACTGCAGCGGATCCACGTCCGTGATTCGTAGCGCGTAGCTCACCAGACTTCCCGCCGCCGAACCCCGCCCGGGTCCCACCGGAACGCCCTGCGCTCGCGCATAGCGAATGAAGTCCCACACAATCAAGAAGTATCCCGAAAAATTCATCTTCTTGATCATGGCGATTTCGTTCGTCAGCCGCTCTTCATACTCCGTCAGCCGGTGCCGCAGCTTCCCTTCCTTCGCCAACCGCTCCAGCTGCGGAACGCGGGCTGCAAATCCCTCGCGCACCACGCGCTCAAAATACGAATCCGTGGTCGTTCCCGCGGGAACCTGAAATTCCGGGAAGGGGTCCTGCACGCGCTCGATTTTCACCTGGCAGCGCTCGGCAATCGCCATGGTGCGCGAAACCGCGTCCGGCAAGTCGCGAAACACCTGCGCCATTTCCTGCGCGCTTTTGAAGTAAAACTGGTCGGTGGCAAAACGCATGCGGTTCGCCTCACTCATGGTTTTGCCGGTTTGAATGCACAGCAGCACCTCGTGCGCGCGCGCATCCCCGCGCGTCAGGTAGTGGCAATCGTTCGTCGCCACCAGAGGAATGCCCGTTTCTCGCGCAAGGCGCACCGCGCCTTGGTTCACGCGTTTGTCGGCATCGAGCCCCTGATCTTGCACTTCCAGAAAAAAATTCTGCTTCCCAAAAATTTCCTGCAAACGGTACGCGGAAACCCGCGCCTGCTCATAACGATTTTCCAATAGGTGCTCGGTTACCTCGCCGCGCAGGCACGCCGAAAGCGCAATGAGTCCGCGGCTGTGTTTTGAAAGAAGCTCGTGGTCAATCCGCGGTTTGTAATAAAAGCCGTCCAGAAAGCCTGTGGACACCAACCGGATCAGATTGCGGTAGCCTTCATCGTTTTCACACAGCAGCACCAGATGATTGGAACGCTCGGCCTCCGCTCCCCGGTTTTTGTGGCTGTCCGGCGCAACGTAAACTTCACATCCGATGATCGGTTTCACGCCGCACGTGCTCGCCTGATGAAAAAAATTCGCTGCCGCGAACAGATTCCCGTGGTCCGTCACCGCCACGGCCGGCATTTCCTGCCGCGCCGCTTCCGAGGTCAGCTCGCCGATTTCGCAGGCCCCGTCCAGCAGCGAATAATCCGTGTGTACGTGCAGATGCACAAATTCGGGTGAGCCCATTGTGCTTTTTATTCTATTCCCGTGATGCGGATTTATCTATCCCCGCTGCGTGTGTCAGAAACGGCGACCGCGCCGCCGTTACAACGAGGAAATCTTCTTAGCGCGACGAGCGCTTGCGCTTTCCGCCCTTGGCCGCCGCTCGCGTTGCCGCCGGACGCTTCTCCGCCGCCGCGCGCGCCCCTCGCCCGCGCCTCGTTTCGCGCAAAGCCTTCTCGCCGGTCGCTTTTCGCCCGCCGCTCGCCTCTCGCGCCGGCGCCTCCGCGGCAGCGGCCTGCGCCTCGCCGCCTTTGGCCTTTTCCGCCTTAGGAATCCGGCCGCGCTTCTTCTTTTTCGCTTCCTTCGGCTTTGGCGGCTCTTTGATTCCCGCAAACTGCCGCAGCAGTTTGGTCACTTCCTCAGGATTCTTTCCGCGCCCGCGCAACTGCGCATCAAACAGTTGCTCCAATACTTTGTCGAACTTCGGCCCGCGCGGCACGCCCAGATTTTCCAGTTCCGCCACAGGCAAACTCATCCGCAGCGGACGCCATTTCTGCAGATAATTTTTGATCTTCCCCGCCGCTTTCGCGTTCCGAAATTCCGCCATCATGAAAGCCAGCGCGCTCGGCGAAGCATTCGCGAGCACTTCGTACGACTGCCGCGCCGTCTTCGTCTTGCTCCCGCGCAGCACCTGCAGCAGCTTCTTCGCCTCCGCCGGCAAATGAATCACTTCCGCCGCTTCCGCCTCCGTCACTCCCAGACTTCGCATCGCGCCGTTCATCGCCGGCCCGAGCTTTCGCAAAATATAAAACAGCGTCGGAACTTTCAGCCGCACGCGTATCCCAGCCCCCGCGAACATCTCTTTTGCCTTTGCCAGCCGCGAAAGCCCTTCGTAATCCGGCCGCCGGCGCTGCAATTTCGGATGAAACAGCCGCAGCATGCCGAGCGATTCCCATTTCTTCAAAACCGTGGCCGGCGATTCCTCGCGCGCCGCAGCCACCAGCTCCCTGCCGATCTCGCTCCTTTCGATGGTCTCCTGCAAACCGCGCTCAATCGCCAGGTCGAACCATTCCTGCGTCCGCGTCTCCATCTGAAAATTCATTCGCGCGCAAAATCGCGTTGCGCGCAGCAGCCGCGCCGGCTGATTCGTGAACGAATGAATCGAAAGCACGCGCACTTCGCGCCGCTCCAGATCCGCCAGCCCGTTTGTGGGATCCAGCAGCAAACCGCGCGACGCGGGATTCAGCGATATCGCCACGGCATTGATGGAAAAATCGCGCCGCCGCAAATCCTCCATAATCGTGGACCAGCGTATCTCCGGCTTCGCGCCCGGCCGCGGATAGTGCTCGTCCCGCGCCGCGCCGATCGAACCGTCCACATCCCCCGCAAAGATCATCTCGTACTCGCGCAGTTTTTCCTCTTCCGCAATCACCCGCGCCCCGCCTTTTTCCAACTCGCGCACCATCCGCTGCGGATTTCCTTCAATCGTGAAATCCAGATCCCGCAGCGACATTCCCGAAATCAAATCGCGCACCGCGCCGCCGCTCAAATAAATATTCGACTCCTGCGCCCGCGCCAGTTCCTGCACCCGCAGCAGCGTCGCGCGTTGCTCCGGAGACAGCCGGCTTTCCAAAAGGTAGATGTAGTCAGGCATGAACGCTCTCCGCATCCGGCGGCGCCTGCTCGCCTTCCCCGCGTCCTCGCTCTCGCGCCGCTTGCCGGGCCCTAAGCCCGTGGATGATGCTGCTTGTAAATCTCCTTCAGTCTGTCCTTCATCACGTGCGTATAGATCTGCGTCGTCGCTATGTCCGCGTGTCCCAGCATCTGTTGCACCGACCGCAAATCCGCGCCCCGCTCCAGCAGATGCGTCGCGAAACTGTGCCGCAGCATGTGCGGTTTCAATTTCATCCGCAAACCCGCCTGACGCCCGTACGCCGCCAGTTTTTTCCAGAATCCCACCCGGCTGATGCGCTCGCCGAAGCGGTTCAGAAACAGATACGACGAAGCCTCCGCCCTCTCCGAAAGCGCCTGCCGCGCCCCCTCCAAATACTCCCGCAGCGCCGCTATCGCCGACTTTCCCATCGGAACCAGCCGCTCCTTGTCGCCCTTCCCGATGCACCGCACAAATCCCTGCTCCAATTGCAAATCCGATACCCGCAAATTCACCAGCTCCGAAACGCGCAGCCCCGCCGAGTACAGCAGCTCAATCATCGCCCGGTCGCGCATTCCGACCGGATTCGTAAGATCCGGTTGCGCCAGCAGCCGGTTCACTTCCTCCACGCTTAAATGCCTCGGCAGCCGCATCCGAAATCGCGGCGTCTCCACCAGCGCCGCCGGATCCTCGGCGACAAATCCCTCAATTTGTGCGAACCGGAAAAAATTCCTCAACGACACCAGGTGCCGCGCCACCGACCGGCTGTCCAGCCCCGACCGATAAAGCGTACTCAAAAAATCAACCAGTTGATCTCGCGTCACTTCTTCCAGTTTTTGCCCTCGCTCCGCAGCAAATTTCCGGAACTTCTCCAGATCCCGGCCGTACGCCACCACGGTGTTCTGCGAGAGCCCCTTTTCCACCCGCAAATAATTTAGGAATGCGCTGATTACGCCATCCATAAGGTATACGAGACCCTCGGTCCGCCGGCTGCCTCGTCCCAAGACCTCAGCCATGCCTCCGGGCGCGGTCCGCCACTTCTAAATGTCATATTTGTAACGAGATAAGGTACGGAAACTACAACGATCAGGCGGGGAAATCTGCCCTCTTCCATCTCTCAGTGTCGCCCCATCTCTAAACCTTTTAGAAACAGCGACTTGACAATCATCGCGCGCTACAATAGCATACCTCCGCACCTTTCGCAACAGCTTTCCGGCACAGCGGCGAGGCGCCCAGCCCGTGAAACCAAAATCCACCGGCAGTGGCACGCACAAGAAGGCCGCCGTAATCCTTTTTGAAGGCCTGCCCCTGCACGCTTATTTGAATCCCGCCGCGCTTGGCCGCGCCGATTCCGTCGAACTGCTCACCAGCGACGGCGAACTCATCACTTTCGATCTGTCGAAGGTCAAAGCAATTCATTTCGTCCGCGAATTTACCAACGGCCATCTCTCCGACCGCAAGACCTTTCTCAGTCGCCCCAAATTGCAAGGCCTCTGGGTGCGCTGCCTGTTTCGCGACAGAGATTCTCTCGAAGGAATCGTCCCCAACAATCTCGCCGAAATCGCCGAACAGGGCTTGCGCCTCACGCCGCCCGATCTTCACGGCAATACGCTCTGGATTTTCGTCCCCCGCGCCGCCGTCACCGAGGTCATTGTCCTTGGAGTGGTCGGCGTCCCGCGCCGCCGCGGCGCGCCTCCTGCCGCCGAATCACAGTCCAAGCTTTTCGACGAATAGTCTCTCTCGCTGGTAAACGCGCCCGAACAGCGCCCGCCGTGATATACAGTTCCCTGCTCCGACATTCGCTTCTGTGAATGTCCGGAGGCGATTCGATACCGGAGGTGTATCATGAAGCTCCACGAAGTTGCCGCGCGGCTCAACTGCGAACTCGAGGGCGACACCGATCTCGAAATCACCGGTGTCGCGGGCATCGAAGAAGCTCAGCCCGGCCAACTCACCTTTCTCTCCAATCGCCGTTATCGTGCCGAAGCCGGCAAAACGCGCGCCTCCGCCATCATCGTCAGGCGCAACGAAAAAGGCATTCCCCTGCCCACGCTCCGCGCCGACGACCCTTACCTCGCCTTCGCATACGCCATCGAACTCTTCTACCAGCCGCCCCGCTACGCCCCGGGCATTCATCCCAGCGCCGCCATTTCGAAATCCGCTAAGATCCCGCCTGACGCCCACATCGGCCCGTTCTGTTTTATAGACGACGACGTAACCATCGGCCGCCGTGCGGTCCTGCACAGCCTGGTCAGCATCTACCGCGGTGCCCGCATCGGCGACGATTTTTTCGCCCACAGTCACGTTTCCGTTCGTGAATTTTGCCGCATCGGTCATCGCGTCATTCTCCAAAACGGAGTCGTCGTCGGCAGCGACGGCTTCGGCTTCGCACGCGAAAAGGACGGCCGCTGGCACAAAATGCAGCAGGCGGGCGTCACCGTCATTGAAGATGACGTCGAAATCCAGGCCAACAGCGCCATCGACCGCGCCACGGTCGGCGAAACGCGCCTCGCGCGCGGCGCCAAAATCGACAATCTCGTGCAGGTGGGCCATGCCTGCAAAGTCGGCGAAGACACGCTCCTCTGCGGACAGGTTGGGCTCGCCGGCTCTTCTATCATTGGCAGTCGCTGCATCATGGCAGGACAATCCGCCGCCGCCGGACATCTCCACATCGGCGATGGCGCCGTGCTCACCGCGCAGAGCGCCGTTTCCCACGACGTTCCCGCCGGCGCAATCTATTCCGGCTCGCCCGCCTTCGAAAATAAAATTTGGCTGCGCGCGACCAGCATCTATCGCCGCCTTCCCGAATTGCAAAGCGCCGTCCGCGCTCTGGAAGAAGAAGTGGCCCACCTTCGCGAGCGGCCGTAGCCGTCGACGCCCTCGGTAGGGCCGTTTTCTCTGGCATCATTCCCGTCGCCCTGGCCCAGCGGCATAAAAACCAAGGCTATTGAACCGTAGTGGCGCACTGACCCGAACGGCCTCCTGGTTCGGTAACGCGGCGAAGATTTTCACCGGACGAGTCGGCCCTGTGACGTCTATCTGCCTATGGTCGCAGGCTGACCTGTTTCGCGTCTTTTTTTCGGGTTGGTGGTGGACGCATTTCGATGCTATAATAAATGAAGTAGTCATTAGCCATTCAAATAGGTTGTGAACTCAGGGTGAAGGCTACTATGAAGCACAGTTTTATCCTTCTTGCTTCTGTCCTGTTGAGCGCCGCTTGTCTGCATGCCCAACAACAGCCTGCTAGGGGCTTGGACGGCTCGCCGCAGCAAAAAGCGACCATAGAGGGCAAGGTGACGCTTCCCGGCGGCGATCCCGTTTCCCTCGTCTACCTTCAGTTGGAGTTTGAAGGCGCCGGAGGAATGGTCAAGTCCGCGACGACCGACTCGTCGGGAGACTTCTCGTTCTCCGGCGCAATCATCGGCCAAAACTACAATATCACCGGCGTCGTGGAAGGTTTCCAGCCGATCAACAAGTTGGTGATGGTGACCAGCGACTGGACGTATGTGACCATCACTCTGGTTCCGCTGCCCAGCGCGAACACGGCAAATATCGCCAAGCCGTACGCGAAGGTTTCCGTTCCCGCCAAGGCGCAAGAGCAGTTCGAGAAGGGCCTCAAGAACATGGACAGCGGTAAGCCATCGGACGCCGAAAAAAACTTTAAGAGCGCCGTCAGAATCGATCCACAACTCGCACCCGCTTTTTTGCGGCTGAGCGTGATTTACTCTGACCAGAAACGCTTTCCCGAGGCTGAGCGAGCCATCCATCGCGCCATGGCCATCGACAAAGATAGTCCGGATAACTACGCATACTACGGTTACCTGTACGTGAAAGAGGGGCAACCCGATAAGGCTCAACAGGCGTTCGAGAAAAGCATCCGTATGGGGCCCAGTTGCTGGTTTGCTCAATTAGAAATGGGACGGCTCCTCTATGACCAGAAAAGTTATCCAGGGGCGCTTCCGCACCTGAAAATCGCGCGCAAACTTCACCCGGAACTCGCTTCCGCGAACTTGCTGCTCTATGACGATCTCATTCGATTGGGCCGGGACAAGGAAGCCCTCGCGGCGCTGGATGATTTCGTTGCTCGCTTTCCCAAGAGCAAGGAAGCGGCGCAGATGCGCAAAGTGCGGCCGGCGCTGGCCGCCGCCGCAGCCGTCAACCAACAGTAATCGGACCTGCCGATCCGGAAACGTCTCGTTCTCTTGTTCCCGCGGCTCCTCGAGTCGCGTTGCCGCGCCATCGGCGTCTGCCGCCGCCTCCCTGAACTCCAATCCGCTGTGCGCGCGTTGGAGAAGGAAGTCGCCCAGCTGCACGCCTTCAAGCGAAAAGAGACGAGCCATACTTGACAGCGTGTAAGCATTTTGGTCTCATGCCATTATCTTCGCGTCTGAAAACGCATGCATCTAGCGACAAAACGCAAAACCTCAGAAGAACTGCGCGGGACAAAGCATATTGAGCTGTGCTCATTCGTGCCACACGAATTGAAGGACTTGGGCGACCTACAGACAGCTGTTCCACGCTTGGCGAGGGACCCGCAATCTGTACGCCTCATCGAGCGTGCTATTGAGAGAATCCCAACAGAGCACTACCTGTACAGAAGGGATTCACGGGACATGGCGGGGTTACAACCCGAGACTGTGCATCTCGTTCTCACATCACCCCCGTATTGGACCCTAAAGGAGTATCGGCCGACAAGCGGCCAGCTTGGGCATATCGAAGATTACGATCACTTTCTGAACGAGCTGGACAAAATTTGGAGGCAGTGCTTCGACGCGCTCGTCCCCGGCGGCAGGCTGATATGCGTCGTGGGCGACGTTTGCCTGTCCCGCCGCGAAAATGGCGGACGACATACTGTTGTTCCGCTGCACGCCTCGATTCAGGAACGCTGCCGGAAGCTGGGCTTCGATAATCTAGCGCCAATAATCTGGCACAAAATCTCGAATGCGGCGTATGAGGTCGAAAACGGCGGTGGTTTCCTCGGGAAACCTTATGAGCCGAACGCAGTGGTCAAAAACGATATTGAGTTCATCCTGATGGAACGAAAGCCCGGCGGCTATCGCGCGCCGGGTATTTCTGCGAAGATTTTGAGTCTCATTTCTGCGGAAAACCACGGGAAATGGTTCCAGCAAATTTGGAGCGGGATCACCGGCGCCTCGACCAGGCAGCATCCTGCGCCATATCCGCTCGAATTAGCGGAGCGGTTGATTCGCATGTTTAGCTTCGTTGGCGACACTGTTTTGGACCCATTTCTAGGAACCGGTACCACGACGATCGCTGCCGCGAAATGGGGCCGCGATAGCATTGGCTACGAAATCGATGATCATTATTTTGCACTGGCGCAGAAGCGCATCGCTCACGAAACGTCCAGCCTCTTCCGCAGGACCGAACTCAAAGTTGTTTCCATCCGAAGAGAATGAGGCGCGCCGTCGCTCTCGATAAGCGTCTTCGCCTGGCGGTTAAAGCGTTTTGGTCCACTCGCGAAACGCAGGCGCAGAAACAAGGCTCTGCGACCGGTCTCCGTGACGCCGGGGCGCGCACCGCTGTCACTGGCGGCCATCAAATGGACGGGTTCATATCTCTGGTGCGCGATTATCTCTGCGAAAACGGCCTCGCTCGGGCTGACGTTCACTGTGAGAAAAGGCTCGAGCTGCCCGGCTGGTATCGCCCCGAGAAGAGATGGGACTTGTTGGTCGTTTCTGACGGGCAGCTGCTCGCCGCAATCGAGTTTAAGTCTCAGGTCGGATCATTCGGAAATAACTATAACAATCGCACCGAAGAGGCCATCGGAAGCGCAACGGATGTATGGGCAGCATATAGGGAGGGGGCATTCAAGCCCTCTACCCGGCCATGGTTGGGTTATTTGATGCTTTTGGAACATGCGCTCGGGTCGGTGAGCCCGGTCCGAGCTCAGGAGCCACACTTTAAGGTTTTTCCAGAGTTCAGATCCGCATCGTACGCAAGGCGGTATGAAATCCTCTTAACCAAGCTCGTCCGAGAGAGACTCTACGACGCCGCTTGCTTCTTAATGTCCGATGCTACGCGTGGTGCGCGTGGACGATACGAGGAACCTGCGCCCGAACTTTGCTTCAAGAACTTCATGGCTTCGCTCCTTGCCCGAGCGATTTCCGTCGCCAAAGCCCGTTGAATAGAGGGCCGTTTTCTTGGCTTTTCGTTAATTGTATAGAAATGCCGCAGCTCAAAAATGGGAGAAGACGCGCCGCCTCGTGGCGGCTATTGTCATTTATGGGCGCCAAAACGGCCACTTTTGGCCCTTGTGAAAAGGAGCACATGCCCCTTCAACGCTCACAAAAGGGCGCCACCAGCGCGCCGGGTTTCGCGTTGGAGCGCGACGGGCGCAGCAAGGAGCGCCCCTACGAGTGCAGGTTAGCGGGGGCGGCGGCGGAAGGCGAAGGGGACGGGGCGCGGGGTGGCGGGATGGGGCGCAGCAGGCGGCATCATGCCTCTACGCGCGGGCGCCGTGCCGACGTGGACGGGAGGGGCGGTGTCGGCGTGGAGGGAGAGCGGGGCGATGGCTGGGTGCAGGTGCGGAAGTACGCCTCTGGCCCAGGCGGGCAGATCGGCGTAGGGGACGTCAATTGGCCGCAGCCACGGTATAGGAGGCAAGCCTTGCCTGCGGCGCATCTCGGCCTTGGTGGGCACGACGAGGGTCCTTCTCCTGCCCTGGAGGGTCCGCTTGATGCGATAGGAACGAATGGGTGGCCGGAGCCAGCCTAAACCACGCTGGCGGCGCGTTTCTTCACGGGCCTGGAGCAGCTTGTCGTAGGTGGCTGGAGCAAAGGCGGCCATGCGCCTGCGGAAGCGGTCAGGATCCGCTTTGAAGCGCTTGATGAGCGTGTAGATCCAGGTGTGACTGACGCCCAGTAGGCGGGCTACGTGAAACAGAGGCCACGGGTGGTCAGGGCCCACGGGAACCTTGCGCCAAGAGGTGCGCGGGGGCTTGGGATTGGGCGGAGCGAAGCGCGGTGCGCGGGCTCCCGAAGGAATGGCGGAGGCGAAGGGCGACTGGTTTTGAGTGGAAGAGAGCAGTTGATTCGGAGCGCGAGTGGTGAGCCACCACTGCCAGACCAGTTGTTCGATGAGCCTTGACTCGATGCCGCTGCGCCAAGGCAGGAGCGGAGGCGCCGCGGCGAGCGCCCTGGCGATATTCGCCCGCTGCGATCTTCTTGCCTTCTCTGACTTGTGGCCCGGCCCTGGACCGCCCATTTGCTCTCCCGCCGAGGCAATGGTCGAATGATAGCACTACTTGTGTACGTACCAAGGCAAGAAATTGTGAGGCGTTAGCGGGATTGTTCCTGCAAGCCGGCGGCCACGGCGGATTGCACGCGCGCCAGCAGCTCCTCGCGCTGCTCAACGTTGTATGCCCGGCTCTCAATCGGCGCGCCGAAGCGCAGCACGATTTCCCCGGGGATAGTGGCAACCGAGCCCTTGCGCATGCGCTCGCCGCTGCCGAGAATCGAAACCGGCACCACCGGCACGCCAGCCTGAATGGCCATCACAAATGTGCCTTTTTTGAATGGTCGCAGGCGCCCGTCGCGGCTGCGCGTGCCTTCCGGAAAGACGAAAAAGGAAATGCCTTCGCGAAGAATGCTCACGGCGTGGTCAATGCTGGAAATTGCCGCTTCCAGATTGGCACGGTCCACAGGAACGATTTTGCCGAGGCGCAAAGCGGTGCGCACCACCGGCACTTTGAAAATTTCCTGCTTGGCCAAGAACGAAATTCGCCGCGGCACGGCAATGAGCGCGGCCGGCGGGTCCAAATTGCTGACGTGATTCGCCGCAAAAATGCAAACGCCGCCGGGAATGTTTTCGAGGCCCTCGGCGCGGACGCGCACTCCGGCCAGGCGCATCGCCACGCCGATGCCCCAGCGGCCCCAGCGATATAAAACCTCGCTCGTGCCGGTCGCAAGCGAATACGCGATGACGGGAAGCCCCACAAGGATGATGAAAAGGGAAAGGGACGCCACGCCAAGGAGGGTGCGAATCATTTTTCGCACAGACGCGAATTGGAAATGCTGGATCGCACAAAAAACAAAACAGCGCCCGCGAAACAAACAATGATTTCCTTCCAAGCCGAAGCGGCCGCGCCGGAGACGAATCTCGAATTCGCGGCGGGCAAGAAGTCGCGCGGCAATAGCGCAGTCGCCGCGCAAGAAACAGCGAAATCATCGCTGCGGTCGGCGCTCGGAATGGAAGGCGCGAAAGGAAGCATCAATTGTTCGCGCCTCGAAGCATGCCTTCGCGGATGCGCAACTGGCGCGCGGTCGGATTGGGAATTTCAGAAATCGAGTAGGTCCGCACCGTCTGCGAGGCGAGCGGAAACGAAAATTCCTTTTCCGCGCCGTTGCGCTGCACGCGCAGGGTGACTGTTGTTCCCGGCGGAGCCTGGTAAAGAAAGCGCATCACGCCGCGGCCAAAAGGCCGGCCATCGAGCTCGAGCGGGACGTCGCCGGATTTCACTCCGGCCTGCGCCGCGCCGCTGCCGGGTTCGACGGAGGAGATTTGCGGCGGCTGCCCGATACCGCGCGAAATTTCGAAGCCCAGGGCGGCGATTTGGCGCGGCTGCGCTTGCGTTTGCAAACCGGCGACGTTCAGAAATTTGTCGTATGGAATTTCCTTTGTGCCGGCGACATAATCGGCGAAAAAGTTCTTGAAGCTGCGGCCGGAAACCTTTTCGACTTCCTGCTCGACGCCTTTGCTGTCGTCGTAGAAGCGGCCGCGCATGGCGTAGTCGCGATCCATCGCGCGCATCACACTGTCCAGCGACTTGCGATTGTCCGTGGCGTCGCGAATCGCCAGATCCAGCAGCACACCGAGAATCTGGCCTTTGTTGTAATAGGAAATCGAAACCTGCGGCTCATCGTAATAGCTGTATTTGTCGAGCCAGGTGTCGAGGCTCGATTCTTCCGCACTCTGCCACAAATGAGCGGGGCGCGCTTCCAGCGCCGTGAACTGGCGGGCGAGGTCGTCATAAAACTGCCGGTGCGACCAGAGTCCCGTGCGCACCATGGTGAACGCGGCATACGTGCTGGTGACGCCTTCGGCGAACCACAGGGCGCGGGTCCACATTTCCTTGGCGTAGTCCACGGGCTGCAAAGTCTGCGGACGGATGCGCTTGACGTTCCACAGATGGAAGAACTCATGGGCCGCGACGTCCCCGACCATCGCCGCTGAAGGAAGCGCGATAGCCGTGCAGTAGGAATGCTCCATTCCGCCGCCACCCACCTCGGAGTACGGGCCGAAGTGAAAAAAGAACGTGTACTGTTTGTACGGTACGTTGCGCATCAGGCCAGTTTCGTAAGCGACGATTTTCTGAAGAGTGGAGCGCAAATCGCTTTCGTCCCAATTCATGCCATCAACGACCACGCGGTAGTTGGCGGGGCCTTCACGGAATTGAAATTCCTTGAAAACGCCGATTTCCGCGGGCGCGTCTACGAGCGAATCATAACCGGAAGCGACAAAACTGTTTCCGCCGCCGTCACCGGGCAATTCCTGGGCCACGCGCCAATTTAACGGAAGATTTGTATAGCTCACTTCAGATTGCTCGCCGCGGCGCGCGGGAATGTAGAAGAGAACTTCGGCGAGATTCAAAAAGGCGTGCTGCGAATTGAGCTGCGAGGAAAACGGCCCCGGGGAATTCCAGAAATCATCGTACGTGATGGTTACATTGCCGAGCTTTTTACCGGCCAACGGGCTGGAAATTTTCCAGGTTTGTTTGTCGAGCTTCTCGATGTGTAATGCGGCGCCCTTTCCGGGTTCCTCGCCGGCGAATGCCTGCACCTCGGTGACGCGAAAGGCAAAATCGCGAATGTCGTAAGTGGCGTTCCACGCGGGCATGGCCACGATCAGGCTGCGGCCGACATCGGACACGTGCATGGTGATGTGAAAAATGTGCTGGTCCGGCTGCGCCAGAGAAATCGCGTAACGAATCGCCGCGCCGGCATTCGGCGCGCACGGCAGCACCGCGACAAAGAAAACAAATGCCGCCGCGCAACGCAGAAATGACCGCGGTTCCCTGATTTTTGCATGCAACATTGTGGAGCGCAGAAACGTGAATCTTCGAATGCAGCGCGTTGAAATTCTCATGGGCTCATCTGTGGACCGGCGCTCGCGTTTGCAGGCTCTGCTTCAGCAGGGAGGAAAGTCCGTCGAAACTGCCATTGGACATCACGAGCACGAGGTCTCCGGGCGAAAGTTTCGCCGCTAAATATTCGTTGATTTCGGCGGCAGAGGCAAATGACTCCGCGGTTTTGCCTCGGGCGCGAATGGATGCGGCGACTTGCCCCGGGTCGAGGCGTTCTTCGTCGGAAAGCAATTGCGCCCGATTGACGGGGCCGAGCAAGACGGCGTCGGCCAAGGCGAGCGAATCGGCAAGCGCGCCGGAGAAGATGCGACGACGCATGGTATTGGAGCGCGGCTCGAAAGCCACCCACAGGCGGCGATTCGGCCACATCGAACGAGCGGCCTCGATGGTCATGCGGATGGCCGTCGGATGATGCGCGAAATCTTCCACGACCAAAATGCCGCCGGCGTCGGCTTTAATTTCCATGCGCTTGCGCGCGTTTTGAAATTCAGCGAGCGCTTCTTCGATGGCTTCGCGCGCGACGCCGCGCTGGAAAGCCAGAGCGACGCACGCAAGGGCGTTCATCACGTTGTGCTTGCCGGCAGGCGCCATGCGAATGCGCGCGACTTCCCTGCCCCGATGCACGACGCGAAAATGCGTCAGGGCGTCGCGCCATTCGATGTCCCCGGCATACCAGTCCCTTTGCGGCGTGAGGCCGTAGGTTTCGACGGGACAAAAAGCCTTGGCGGCGACGGCGACGAGATTCGGCGCGTCGCCCCAGACGAAGATTTTGCCGCGACGGGGAACGAGATTCACGAGGCGGCGAAACTGAAGTTCGATGGCGGCGAGATTTTCGTAGATGTCGGCATGGTCGAATTCGAGCGAAGTGAGAATCAATTCGTCCGGACGGTAATGAAGAAACTTGGGCTGCTTGTCGAAATAGGCGGAATCGTATTCATCGCCCTCGATAACGAACTCATCGCCTCCGCCGAGGCCGTAGCTACGTTCGCCGAAATTGGGAAGGACGCCGCCGACGAGGAAATCGGGCTTTCTGCCGGCGACGTGGAGAATCCAGGCAAGCATCGCGGTGGTGGTGGTCTTGCCGTGCGTTCCCGCGATCACGATGGAAGTGTGGCCGGGCAGAAATAATTCCTCGAGAGTTTGCGGCATGGACCAGTAAGGAATTTTGGCGTCGAGAGCGGCCTCCAGTTCGAGATTGCCGCGCGATAGGGCGTTGCCGACGACGACCAGATCCGGAGCGGGCGACAAATTCTCCGCGCGAAAGCCTTCGTTCCACGGAATGCCGAGCGAAGAAAGCAGAGTGGACGCAGGCGGATAGACATTGGCATCGGAGCCGGTGACGGTGAAGCCGCGTTCCTTGAGCATTCCGGCGAGCGGAGCCATAGCCGCGCCGCCAATGCCGAGCAGATGAATGCGTTCGAGAGATTGCTTCAGGAGCGGCGTATTCTTCCTCCTTGCGCGGCGATGACGTTTTCGGCGGGTTTGCAGGCCGGTTCCAAAATTTCCAGGCAACCCGTTCCCTGCGCGACGAGCCTGGCGCGGACGCCGAGAGGAATTGTGAGCATGGCGCGAGGCGTGTGGCCGATGGGCGCGGCCCAGACGACGGGAATTTTGAGCGGACCGAAAATGCGCTCGCAAACTTCGCGAACCGTCGGACTGCCCGCGGGAGGATCGCATTGCGGAAATTCGCCGAGAAGAACGGCGCGGATGCCGGCGAATTTTCCCGCCTGGCGCAGATGCAGGAGCGCCCGATCAACTTGATAGGGCTTCATGCCGCAATCCTCGAGGAGCAAAATGGCGCCGCGCGTTTCGATCTCCCAGGGCGTGCCGAGGGTGTCTTCGACAAGAGTGAGACAGCCGCCGAGAAGAAGGCCATCGGCCGCTCCAAAAGCCATGGTTTCGCCGCCAAGATCGAGCTTCCAGCCGTGGCTCGACTGCTTGAGGGCCTGTTCGAACGATTCGGAATCGTAGCCGCCGGCGACGTTCGCGCCCCGGTCGAGCCCGGCGGCAATCATCGGGCCGTAAAACGTAACCCACTTTTTCTTGCGCCATAAAAAAAGCTGCAGCACGGTGACATCGCTGAAACCGACGAACGCTTTCGGCGCTTTGATGCGGCGCGGCTCGAAACGGTCCAACAGGTAGGCGGAGCCATATCCGCCGCGAGCGCAGAAGATTGCACGCGAAGAGCCTTCTTCGAGAGCCATAAGCAATTTGGCCAGCCGCTCCTCTGGAGAACCGGCGAAATATCCCTGACGCGCAAGGACGCGCGGATCCCATCTGGGCTGAAGCCCGAGGCGTTCGAGTTCGGCGCAGCCGCGGCGCAAAGCGTCCTCTTCGACGGGACTTGCGGGAGCGACCACACGCACGGCGTCTCGGGATTCGAGCGGAGGCGGCTTTAGAGCGAGCGGCATGGGCCGAAATCGAGGATAGAAAAATTTGACGGGCACGTCCAGCGCGAGGAGCAAAGACGCGACCGATTAGTTCATGGTGGCGGACGGAATCAAAACGCAAAAAGACGCGACGAAGCCACGCAGGGATCTTTCACTGCTGCACTCCAGACGGCACGCGTTTCACAAGCGAATGTTCGTCATGCGCACGAGGGCGCGCGCGCGGGTTTGCACCTCGCGCGCTTTCAGAGAGCGCAGGCGCTCGATGCCGAGCTTCTCGACAGCGAAGCTGCCGAGCACCGAGCCGTAGACCATGGCGGCGCGAAGCGAAGAGGGATCGATTTTTTTTCGCCTGGCGATGAAGCCCATGAAGCCTCCGGCGAAACTATCGCCGGCGCCGGTGGGGTCGTAAACATTTTCGAGAGGATAGGCGGGAACGGCGAGAATCCCGTGGCGATGAAAAAGCATGGCGCCGTATTCGCCGCGCTTGATGACGATGGTCCTGGGGCCCATGGAAAAAATGCGGCGAGCTGCGCGGAGAAGGTTGTGTTCGCCGGCGAGCTGCACGGCCTCTTCGTCGTTGATGAGCAGCGCATCAATCAGGCGAAGAGTCTTGGCGAGCTCCTGAGAAGCGCCGGAGATCCAGTAATTCATGGTGTCCAGGGCGACGAGCTTTGGGCGGCGGCGCATCTGCGATAAAACGCGGCGCTGGAGTGTGGGATCGATATTGCCGAGAAAAACAAATTCGGAATCGCGGTACGGCTCGGGCAATTTGGGCTGGAAGGAGGCGAAAACGTTCAATTCGGTGGTGAGCGTTTCGCGGGTACGCAAATCATCGCTGTAGCGGCCGGCCCAGAAGAAACTTTTGCCCGGGGCGCGTTCCAGCCCGCGCAAATCAATTTTGCGTCCCGCGAAAACGGCTTCTTCGGCAGGGCCGAAATCCTCGCCGACCACGGCGACCAGGCGCACCGGAGCAAAGAGGCTTGCGGCCAGAGAAAAATAGGTGGCCGCGCCGCCGAGAGTGCGATCGGCGCTTCCGAAGGGAGTTTGCAGCGCATCGAACGCAACGGAACCGACCACGAGCAAGGGCATGCGGAAATTCTCCTCGTCAGGAAATGTATTTTGCGATGAGCAAGCCCAGATGACGCCTGGCGGAAGCGGGAATCATTTTGCGATCGGTGAGAATCGCATGCGCGAGCGCGGAGCCGCACTTGCAGTCGCGAGCGGAATCGAGCGAGCGAAGCGCTTGGCAGAGAACTTTCTGAACGTTGGCGGTATTTTTGTTGAGGTTGCCGATGATGTCGGGCACGGTGACGGAATCGTGCGACGGATGCCAGCAATCGTAATCGGTAATCATGGCGATGGAGGCGTAGCAGATTTCGGCTTCGCGAGCGAGTTTGGCCTCGGTCAAATTGGTCATGCCGATGACGTCGAACCCCATTTTGCGATAGGCGCAGGATTCGGCGAGGGTGGAAAACTGCGGGCCTTCCATGCAAACGTAGGTTCCGGATTTGTGCGCGGTGACGCCAGCCCGTTCGCACGCGGCGAGGACGGACTGCGAAAGACGCGGACAGGTGGGCCTGTCAAATCCGACATGCGCAACGATGCCGCCACCGAAAAAAGTCGAAATGCGGCCGCGGGTGCGGTCGAAAAACTGGTCGACGATTAAAAATTCGAGAGGATGCAAATCCTCGCGCAGAGAGCCGACGGCGCTCACGGACAAAATTTCGCCGACGCCGAGAAACTTCATGGCATAGATATTCGCGCGGTAATTGATTTCGCCGGGTGAAATGCGATGACCGCGACCGTGACGCGCGAGAAATGCGACGCGGCGGCCTTCGAGCGTTCCGAGCATCAGCGTGTCGGAAGGATCGCCGAAGGGAGTTTTCACCCGCACCTGGCGCGTATCGGTGAGTCCGGCCATGGCGTAGAGGCCGCTGCCGCCGATGATTCCAACGGCGGCCTGGGGATTGCGGCGGCGGTCCGTGGCGCGTTTTTTCACTGATTCATCCTTTCGCGAAGAGGATATGAGCCGGCGCTAGGTTGCAGGAAAACTAATCCACGCTGACCGGTTCGTGTTCAAAATCTCCGTTGCGTTCGTGCAAGTATGCGGCGCGCACGGATGTATCGTGGGCAAAAAGCGCGAGCCAGCGATGCTGTACGATCTGCGGGAGAATTTTCTTTCTGTTTTCGAGCGTGGTCAGCGGGAAAAGATCGAATCCCATAATCCACGCGAGCGGCAAATGCGCGGTGGTAGGAACGAGGTCAGCGAGAAAAATCGCGGTTTTGCCGCCGCCTTCGAGCCTGACGCATTGCATGGCATGGGTGTGGCCGGGCACGGGGAAGACGGTCACTCCCGGAACGATTTGCTTCTCACCGTCGAGAAGCTCCCACTGTTTTGCGTCTTCCACGGGCAAATAATTTTCGAGAATGAAACTGGCGCGGTCGCGCTCGGTGGGATTTTTGGCGTGCTCGAGGTCGCGGCGCTGAACGACGTACTTCGCGTTGGGAAAAGTGGGACGCGCGGTGCCGCCGGAGAATTTCGTGTTCCATCCGCAATGATCGAAATGGAGATGCGTGTTGATGACGAAATCCACGTCGGACGCCTTCACGCCGTGCTGTTCGAGCTGCTCGGGAAGGCGCGGCGAGCCTTCGAAGGCGTAAATGTCCCGGCGTTTGGCGTCCCATTTATCGCCGGCGCCAGTCTCGACGAGAATATTCTTGCGCGCGGCGCGAATGAGCAGGCAATTCATGCCGAGAACGATGCGATTGCGCTCGTCGGAGGGCGCTTTCTTCTCCCACATGGGTTTGGGCACCACGCCGAACATGGCGCCACCGTCGAGGCGCAGCGTACCGTCGTTCAAAACGAGAAATTCCAGGTCTCCCAGTCTCAATGCGAATCCTCCAGTCCAGTATTTTGTAGAATTTCCGCGACAACAGAATACGGATCGCGGCGGCGCTCCGAAACTTCTGCTGCGAAGCGATCGAGCGCGCCGCCGGCGGCGATTTTTTGCAGCAGGCGCGCGGTCAACTGCTCGCGGAGAAGATTGATGATGCGATCCTTCCAAAGCGCCGCGTCGCGCGAATTTTTTGCGCGCTGGTCGGCGCCGTGGGCGCGAAAGCGCTCGATTTGGCGGGCAAGCTCGTCCATGCCCTGGTTTTCGGTAGCGATGGTCAGGACAATCGGCGGCTTCCAGCCGTCGCGCTCCGGAACGAGTTGCAGAATCGCCCGAAGTTGCTGCTCGAAACGGTCCGCTCCCTCGCGATCGGCTTTGTTGAGCACGAAAATATCGGCAATTTCCATCACGCCGGCTTTCAAATTTTGCACATCATCGCCCATCCCGGGAACGAGGACGACCAAAGTGCAATCCGCCAGTCGGGCGATTTCGACTTCGCCCTGGCCGACGCCGACAGTTTCAATCAGCACATACTTTTTGCCGGCGGCATCGAGGAGCAGCGCCGCGTCGCCGACCGCTTGCGAGAGCCCCCCGAGCGAGCCACGCGTGGCCATGGAGCGAATAAAAACGCCGGCGTCGGAGGCGTGCCCTTGCATGCGAATGCGGTCACCCAAAATTGCGCCGCCGGTGAATGGGCTGGAAGGGTCGACAGCGATGACGCCGACGGTTTGCTGCCGGGCGCGGTAATGCGCGGCCATGCGGTCGACAAGCGTGCTTTTGCCCGTGCCGGGCGCGCCGGTAACGCCCACACAGTAGGATTTTCCGGTGTACGGGAAAAGCTGCCGGAGCAGGCGCTCGGCGAGCGCAGAACGATTTTCGATTTCGCTGATGGCGCGCGAAATCGCGCGGATGTCTCCGGCACGGATCTGCTCGGCCCATGGGTCAATTTCGCGGGGCGTTACGGAGGCGGGATTGGTCACCGATTGAGCAGGCATCGCGCGGACTAACCTTTGCCCAAAAGCTGGCGCGCAATGACCAGCCGCTGAATTTCGCTGGTTCCTTCGCCGATGGTGCAGAGCTTCACGTCACGATAATATTTTTCAGCGGGATAGTCCTTGATGAAACCGTAACCGCCAAAGATTTGCACGGCCTGTTCGGCAACGCGCACGGCGACTTCGGAAGCGAATAGCTTGGCCATGGCGGATTCGCGCGTAAAGCGAAGGCCCGCGTCTTCGCGAAGGGAGCGATCCGCGAGAAACGCGGACTGCCAGACGAGCAGGCGCGCCGCATCGATTTCGGTCGCCATGTCGGCGAGCTTGAACTGAATGGCCTGAAATTCGCTGATCGTTTTGCCGAATTGCTTGCGCTGCTTCGCGTATTTCACCGCGGCTTCGTAGGCGCCCTGGGCCATGCCCAACGCAAGCGCAGCGATGGAAATCCGGCCGCCGTCGAGGACCTGCAGGCTGTTAATGAAGCCATCGCCTTCCGCGCCGAGGAGATTCTCGGCGGAAACGCGGCAATCGCTGAAGATCACTTCGGAAGTATCGCTGGCGCGCATGCCGAGCTTGTTTTCTTTCTTGCCCGGGCGAAAACCGGCCGTACCCTTTTCGATGATGAAGGCCGAAATGCCGTGCTGTTTTTTGGCGGGGTCCGTGACCGCCATGGCTACGCAGACATCGGCATAGTGACCATTGGTGGTGAATGTTTTTGCTCCATTGAGCACCCAGGCGCCGCCGTCTTTAACAGCGACGGTGCGCGTGCCGCCGGCATCCGAGCCCGCACCCGGTTCGGTGAGCGACCAGCAGCCGAGCTTTTTCCCCTGCGCAAGCGGGACAAGATACTTTTGCTTCTGGGCTTCACTGCCGAATTTGTAAATGTGATTTGAGCACAGAGAATTGTGCGCGGCGACGATGAGGCCGATAGAGCCATCCACGCGCGCGAGTTCTTCAATGACGATAGAATATTCCAAATAGCCGAGGCCTGCGCCGCCGTATTTTTCGGGAAAAATGACGCCCAGAAGGCCGAGGTCGCCGAGCTGCGGGATGATTTCCTGCGGAAATTTGGAACCTTCGTCCCACTCCATCACGTGCGGAGCAATTTCGCCTTCGGCAAATTCCCGCACGGTCCGCCGAAGGTGCTGCTGTTCATCTGTCAGAGAAAAATCCACGCAACCTCGCAACAATAAGTTGAACTCTTCATTTTACGCGTGCGTGCGCCTCAAGGGCTCCGCAAACTTCGCGCACAGTAGAAATGGCGCGCTCGATTTTCGCACGGTTCACATCATAATGCGTAACCATACGGATATGAAACTGGTCGGTGGCGCCGGCGAGCACGCCGCGCTTGCCGAACTCGGTGGAAATCTCGGCGGCGGTTTTGCCGGTTTCCCCGACGCCGAAGATCACAATGTTGGTGACGACTTTTTTCGGGTCCACCTGGATGCCGGGAATTTGCGCGAGGGCTTGGGCGAGATATTTTGCGTTTTCATGGTCGCGATGCAGGATTTTCGGCGATTCTTCGAGAGCGACCAGCCCCGCAGCGGCAAGCACGCCCACCTGGCGCATTCCGCCGCCGAGCATTTTTCTGTAGATGTGGGACTTCTCGATAAATTCGTGCGAGCCGACGAGCATGGAGCCCACCGGCGCGCCGAGTCCCTTCGAGAGGCAGAACATCACGGAATCGAATTTCCGCGTCAGTTCATACACGCTTTTGCCGGTCGCCACAGCGGCGTTAAAAATGCGCGCCCCGTCGAGATGCACGCGCAGTCCCGCCTGGTGCGCCCGGTCGCAGATTTCTTCGGCAATATGCGGCGGATAAATTGTGCCGCCTGCCATGTTGTGCGTGTTTTCGAGGGCGATAAGGCCGGTCTGAGAATAATGATAATGTTTTGGGCGGATCAGCGACTCGACCATGGGCCAGGTTAGGATTCCATCTTCCGCAAATGCAGGACGCGGAAAGCATCCGGCAATCGCAGACATGGAAGCAAGTTCGTACTGATTGACGTGCGCGCGCTGTTCGCAAATGACTTCAAGGCCGGGCTGCGTCCAGGATTTGATGGCCAGCAAATTCCCCATGGAACCGCTCGGAACGAAGAGCGCCGCCTCGCGCCCAAAAATTTCTGCGGCGCGCGCCTGCAGCAGGTTTACGGTGGGATCTTCGCCGTAAACGTCGTCGCCGACCTGCGCTTCAGCCATGGCGCGGCGCATGGACGGAGTGGGGCGCGTTACAGTGTCGCTGCGCAAATCCACGGCTGCGTCGCTCCGGCCGTTTGAATCTGTTGCGTCGTACATTTCGCCTCGCATCTTGGAGATTAGCCGAGCAGCTCGACAAACACCTCGTTCGAGATGGTCAGTTTAGCAGGATTCAATCGAATGAGATCGCCGTCGCGCTCCAGCAGGCCATCGCGGGACAATTTCTCAATGCGCGCAGAAGTGCCGGCATCGAGTTCGCCAGGCAAACGCTCCAAATGGATTCCCGCAAGCTCGCGCAAGCCGAGGAAAAATTCTTCTTCGCGCGCCTGTGCAGGCGTAACCATCTCTTCAGACTCGATTGCGCAGTTACGCTCCCGGACCGCGCTTGCGTACGCCGCCGGCTCGCGAAGATTCGCCCAGCGCCTGGCGCCGTCGAACGAGTGAGCGCCGGCGCCGAATCCGAGATAAGGCTCGCGACGCCAGTATTTCAGATTGTGGCGGGAGGAACGGTGCGGAAGAGCCCAGTTGGAAATTTCGTAATGGTCATATCCCGCATCGCGGAGTGCCACGCAAGCAAATTCGTAGAAATCGGCCATGTCGTCGTCCGTGGGAACGGCTGCCGCGGAATATTTTTGACCGCCATGCAGAATTTCACGGCCGAGGCGGCTGCCATTGTCCACCTCGAGCAGATACACGGAAACGTGCTCGGGACGAAGGGCGATCAATTCGCGGAGGGACGCGGTCCAGCTTTCGCGGGTCTGATGGGGAAGGCCGGCGATCAGATCCATGCTGACATTTGCAAATTGCGATTGGCGGAGAATTTCATTTGCGCGATAGACATCGTCTGGGCGGTGCATTCTGCCTGCGGCCCGCAATTCCGCGTCGCAAAACGATTGCACGCCCATGCTGATGCGATTGACGCCGACGGAACGCCAATGGCGCGCCTTTTCGGTAGTGATGGTTTCGGGATCGGCTTCCAGAGTGACTTCTTGCCAGTTCCCGCCATACGATTCGCGAATTGCGGCGAGGATTTGCGAAATGTCTTCGGGATGGAGCAGGCTCGGCGTGCCTCCGCCGATGTAAATCGTGTCGGCATTCGCGTCACGCAGTGACGGCGATTCGCGAATTTCCTTGCAGACGGCATTGACATAGGGCGAATGCAGCAGGTCTGAAAAAACGCCGGTCGAAAAATTGCAGTACGTACATTTCGCCCGGCAAAAGGGCACCTGGACGTAAACGCCGACATGCGCGCTTGATTTCGAATTGCGGCTCAGCGCTGTCACTTTGGATCCGGAATAATTTTCACGAGCACCTCGCGGCGGCGCGGCCCGTCAAATTCGCAGAAGAAAATCGCCTGCCATCGGCCCAGCGCAAGGCGTCCGTTTTCGATAAAAACGACAACCGAATTTCCAACAATGGCCGCTTTAATGTGCGAATCGGCGTTTCCTTCCGCGTGGCGATAGGTGTTCGATTGTGGCACGAGCCGGTCGAATGTGGCTTCGACATCGCGCATAACGTCCGGGTCGTCACCTTCATTGACGATTACACCGGCAGTGGTATGCGGGATATACACGCAGCAGAGGCCGCTCTGACAATCCGCCGCGGCGACGGCGCGCTCGACTTCGGCAGTGATGTTTTTCATTTGTGTGTGCCGCGACGTTTGCACTTCGATAACGCCGGTGAGTTTACGAGAATCCCGCGAATCGGCCGCTTCTTTCATTTTTCATGTTCCGGCGAGCTCCGAGGCAGCCGCCGCGCCGTAAAATCCATACCACGGCCTGGCCGCCCGGAGAGCGCGGTTCACGTTTTCGATGTTCTTCACGCCCTGACCCTCAAGCCATTCTTGAAAAGCGCTAAGGCCCTGTTTCGCATACACTGGCACGCCGTCTTTCCAGGTGGCGCGGCCGCAGAGAACGCCGGAGAAATTCACGCCCGCTTCGCCGGCAAGTTCGAGAGTTTCGACGAAGGTGTCGTTGCTTACGCCAGCGGAGAGATAGATGAATGGCTTTTTCGCGGCTGCGGCGGCGCGGCGAAAATGATCTTTGGCCTGATCCCTGGTATAGGCGAATTCGCCCTTGCACGAAGGCGTGCCGGCGACGAAGGTCATGTTCACCGGAACTTCAACTTTGAGAACGTCGATGCCATATTGCGGCTTGGAAAATTCTTCCATGCTGCGCGTGACGATATCAGGCTTTTTACGCGCGTAGTCGAGACTCTTTTCGTCGATACTATCGTCATAGCCCACGAATTCCGCAAAAAAGGGCACATCCTGGCCGGCGCACTCCGCGCCGACGCGCTCGATCCAGGCATGCTTGATGTCGTTGATGGACGGCGGGTCGAAGGGCGTGTAGTACAGCAGGATCTTGATGCAGTCCGCGCCGGCCTCCTTGAGCCGGCGCACGGACCAGTTTTCGAGCAGATCAGGCAAACGACCGGGACGCGTGTTGTCGTATCCGCTGTTTTCGTAGGCGAGCAGCAAACCGGCGTTTGCCGAGCGCCAGCGTGAAGGCTGCAAGCCGTACTCGGGGTCGAGCAAAATAGCGCTGGCGTGCGGCGTGAGTACGCGCACAACCGCCTGCTTGAATTCCGACATCATTTCGGGCGTGACGGCGTGCGGGTCAATCCCCTTTTCTTTGGCGATGGCTTTGCGCAGGGAGCCACGCTGATCCATGGCGGCGGCGGCGATGACTCCCGCGGAGGTCGAGACTTTCTGCAGGCCCTTCAATTTTCCCGGCGTCAGTTTCATGAGATGTTCCTTCGAAGCGACGTTCCTCTCCGCAAACAGGTGCAAAGCTTTGCGATTTTAACATGCGCGGGCCGCTGCCGGAATTCCGCACTACAAGGCGATGATACGATGGCCGTCGCACGAGGCTTCGGCGGCGCGCTCCAAGCCAGCAAACAGTTCCATGCCATAGCGCGCGAGGAACGGCAAGAAATTCAACGTCCGCTCCTGCAAGCCGTGCCGTGGAAAAAGCGCGCTTAGGATTTCGGCTTCGTGTCGGTCCAGCACGCCTTCGCGTTCGTTCCGTGCGCGACCCGCCTTGCGGCGCAATTTTTCGAACTGGTATAAAATTTTTTTCTCCGCAGTACCGCGCGCACCCAGCAGAGTTTTGTCGAGAGCGCCAAGCGGCTTCACGTAGCCGCTCAGGATTTTATGCAGCGCCTTCTCATCGCGCAAAAATCGTGCCGTAAGAGCGCCGGGCAAATACCGCGCTTCCATTTTTCGACGCAGTTGCTGGCGCCCCCGAAAAACGTCACGGATTTCAAGCCCGTACTTGTTCAGAGCTCGGGCCACGCTCGGTTCCACGAGCGTAAAGCTGGCGCGCGGCAGAATGGCTGGCATGCGCCCGAGAAGACGCCGATAAACGATTTGCGCCTGTGCCATGTACGCAACTTCAGCCGGACCGCCGATGTAAGCTGCCGTAGGCAAAATGGAGTCCTGAAGCACCGGGCGAAGAAGCACGCCGGCGCTGAGCCGCTGCGGTTCGCTCTCGATGATGCGCAGAAATTCCACCCCGCTCAGGCGCAGCGAGCCGGCGAAAAAATCGCCGCTTTTTCCGCGGACCGGCTCGCGTTTGCCTTCGACATCCAGGAAAAGCAGCGTGGATTGCGGCGTCACTTTTACCTGTGCGTGAAAACCGCGGCGGCCGAGTTCTTTTCCGCGAGTGAGCAAATCTCCGGCAATCTTCCGGGCATCTATCGCGGCCGTTCGATAAATGGGACGGGCGAGTTCGTGGAAGCGCCTGTCAAGAGGATCAAGCAGAATCAATCCTCGCTCGTGGAGCAGGCGCGCCAGCAATTTTGCAAACGCGGAACCAAAAGTTTCTTGTGGACGATACGATTCGGCGAGCGCCGCGCGGATCTCGCTTGCTGCCAAACCGTGCAGCAATGAAGCAGCCTGGGCGACGACCGCGGCAACCTCCGGGCCCAGAGAGATTTTGCCGACGCTTCCGCCGGCCGAGCCGCGGTCAAGCGGAACAGAAAGCTGCGCCAGCCCGTAGCGCTCCGCGAAAAAAGTGTGATTGGCTTCGGCGAGGTCGTGGTCCTCGGTAGCCAGCCAAAAAACCGGAACGGCATCCACGCCGGCGCGTGTCAGGCGTTTGGCCCAAGCAATGGCGTCCAGCGCCTTGTAGATCGAATACGCCGGACCCGTGAAAAGTCCCACTTGCTGGCCGGTGACAATCGCGCAGGCCCCGCTTGCCAGGCGTTCAATGTTGCGCAGAGTCGCCGCGCCCGACGAAAATTCCTGGTTCTGCTCGCGCAAAATGCTGACGACTGTGGCGCGAACGGTTGCGTCGAGCTGGATTTCACGGGAGGACGCACGAATTCCGGCTTCGTCCGGCGGGTGTGCGTAAAAAGGTTTTACCCTCGCAAAGTTCTCGGTGAAAGAAGTAAAGAGTTTGGTGGTCTGCGGAATTTCAGAGAAGCGGAGACATTCGCACTCCATGGGTGATGTGATGATACACGGCGCCGATGGTCGCAGCAACCTTACAACGCGCTGGAACGCGGCAGAGTCCGCGTGACTCTTGCGAAAAAGGGCTCCTTAGCTTTCGAGGGCAGATCCAGCCGCTACAGGATGGAGCGCTGCAACGAGCGCTTCGACTTCCGGACGCACGGATTCGGAAATGGGCAGGAGCGGTGAGCGCGGCGGTCCGCCGTAATAGCCGAGGCGGTCAAGGGCAAACTTAATTCCGGAAATTCCAAACTTCGTCACCAGCGCCGCGGCCGGACTGATGAACTGTTTTCTGATCTGTTCCACTTCCGGCCTCTCATTGCGACGCGCCGCCTCGTAGAAATCCACACAGGCGTCCGGAATCATGCACGAAATTGCGAGAATTCCGCCGACGGCTCCGACTTCGACTGCTTCCGCGATGGTCAGGCCGGAGCCGCTCAAAGCGTTGAATCCCCTGGGTGCGGAAGAAACGATTTCCTTCATGCGCTGGACGTTTCCGGAGCTCTCTTTAATACCGATAATATTCGGATGCGTCGCCAGTTTGGCCGCCAGCGGCGCTTCCACGGTGTAGCCCGTAAAAACGGGAACAGAATAGATCAGGACGGGAATGGGTGAGGCGTCGGCGACACGAAAAAAATGCGCGACTTCCGCTTCAAAAGACATTGCCGGCTTGTAATAGCTTGGCGTGCGCACGAGGGCGACATTGAATCCCAGGGCGGCGGCGCGCTTCGTGTGGCGAATGGTTTCCGCAGTACTTTCCGCGCCGGTACCCGCAATCATGGTCTTGTCCGACGGAGACGCTTCTCGCGCTGTGGCCCAAATTTTCTCAATTTCGTCCCAGCCGAGCAGAACCGATTCTCCGGTTGAACCATTCATCACAAATCCGGAGATGCGCGTCTGTAGGTACCGGCGGACGTTTTCACGAAGCCGCGCGAGATCAATCTCGCCATCAGCGGAAAACGGAGTCGTCAGCGGCGGAAAAATACCGCGAAGTTTCATGGTCGGTATTTTAGCAGAAGACCATCGCCGCGCGGGAAACAAATGCAGACGGTGCGAAGATCCTCGCAACAGAGAGCACGAACTCGCAAAACAATTCCGTCCGGCCGCTAACCTGCCGACGTTACGCGTTGATTCACCTGCGGCGACGCGTGCGGCTGCGCTGCGTGCAAGTCCTGCAGCGCCGCCACGCTTCCTGCTCCCTCGGATAGAGCACGAATGCCACGCGCTGCCGCAAGCGCCGCGGAAATCGTTGTGATGCAAGGCATCGCATAGCGCACCGCGGCGCGACGAATCGATTTCTCATCGTAGAACGATTCCCGGCCGAGCGGGGTGTTGATAATCAAATGGACTTTGCCGGTTTTAATCAGATCCACAATGTTGGGCCGGCCTTCGTTGACTTTGTAGACCGACTCGGCCGCGAATCCGAGCGAGCGCAAGAGCGCCGCTGTGCCGCGCGTGGCAATGAGGTTCAGTCCTGCCGCTGCGAGATCCTTCGCCAGGGCAGGCAAAAACTTCTTATCGTGATCGTTGACGCTGAGAAAAACCGAGCCGGAACGCGGCAGCTTTTGACCGGCGGCGAGCTGCGCTTTTGCAAAAGCGAGGCCAAACTTCGGCGAAACACCCATCACTTCGCCGGTGGAACGCATCTCGGGGCCGAGGATGGTGTCCACACCGCGGAATTTGTTGAAAGGAAAGACGGGGGATTTGACGCAGAAATAGTCCCCGCTGCGCAATTCAGCGATTCCGTCAAATTCGTTCCGCGGCAAACTCATTTCGCGGAGCTTTTTCCCAGTCATGAGCCGCGCCGCCACTTTAGCCAGCGGCACGCCGACCGCTTTCGAAACGTAAGGGACCGTGCGCGAAGCGCGCGGATTCACCTCGAGAACGTAAACCGTGTCGCGCTGAATCGCGTATTGGACATTCATCAGACCGATGACGCGCAGCGCTTTGGCAAGCTTCACCGTGTATTCCCGAATGCGCGCAAGTACTTCCGGTTTCAGCGTTACCGAAGGGAGAACGCACGAAGAATCGCCCGAATGAATTCCCGCTTCCTCAATATGCTCCATGATTCCGGCGATGACCACGTCGTCGCCGTCGGCGAGTGCGTCCACATCAACTTCAACGGCTTCCTCGAGGAATTGGTCAACAAGGATGGGACGCTCGGCGGTTGAGCCGCTTCCGAGCCGGACCGCCTGCGCCGCGGTTTCTTCGACCGTTTTTAAATCATAGGCGATGACCATGGCGCGCCCGCCGAGCACGTAGCTGGGACGCACCAGCACGGGCAATCCAATTTCGTTTGCAACGCTCACTGCTTCCGCCGGACTCAGCGCCGTGCCGTTGCGTGGCTGCGGAATTTTCAGATCCTCGAGCAGCTTGCCGAATCGCTTGCGGTCTTCGGCGAGGTCAATGGATTCCGGCGCGGTGCCGATAATGGGCGCGCCATTGCGCTTCAAATCGAGCGCGAGGTTCAGCGGCGTCTGCCCGCCAAATTGAACGATTACGCCTTCGGGCTTCTCCCGGTTGATGACGGAGAGAACGTCTTCGAGCGTGAGCGGCTCGAAATAAAGACGGTCGGAGGTATCGTAATCGGTCGAAACTGTTTCCGGGTTGCAATTGATCATTACCGTTTCGTAGCCGTCTTCCTTCAGCGCAAAAGCTGCGTGGCAGCAGCAATAGTCGAATTCAATTCCCTGCCCGATGCGATTCGGGCCGCTGCCGAGAATCATGATTTTGCGACGTGCGCCGACGTCCGCCTCGTCCTCTTCTTCGTAAGTCGAATACATATACGGAGTGAAGGATTCGAATTCCGCCGCACAGGTGTCCACGCGCTTGAACACCGGCTGAACGCGGTGCCTTTCGCGGGCCGCGCGCACATCTTCCGGCTTTGCGCCCCAAATTTGCGCCAACTGTTCGTCGCTGATACCGTTGCGTTTCGCCGCTTTCAACAATGCGGAGGATGCCGTGCGCACGCTTACCGCAGCCAGCTGCCTTTCCAACGCCACGGCCTCCTCCACTTGCCGCAAAAACCACGGATCAATTTTGGTGAGCGCGGTGATTTCTTCGACCGTCACTCCGCGGCGCAACGCGGTAAGCAACCAGTGAATCCGGTCCGGCCCGGGCGTGTGCAATTTCTCGCGGATTACCGCGTCCACAATTTCGGCGGGTGCGCGCCAGGGCGTGTGCGGTTCGAGAGAGCGGATGCCCTTTCCCAGCGCTTCGCAGAAGGTGCGGCCGATGGCCATTACTTCACCGACGGATTTCATTTGCGTGGTCAGCGTGGTGTCCGCGCCGGGGAATTTTTCGAACTGCCACTTCGGAATTTTCACCACGACGTAATCAATGGTCGGCTCGAAGCAAGATGGGGTTTTCCTGGTGATGTCGTTTGGAATTTCGTCGAGCGTCATTCCGACCGCTAGTTTCGCTGCGATTTTGGCGATCGGGAAACCAGTCGCCTTGCTCGCCAGCGCGGAACTGCGAGACACGCGCGGATTCATTTCGATGACCACCATGCGGCCCGTCTGCGGATCCACCGCGAATTGAATGTTTGAGCCGCCGGTTTCGACGCCGACCTCGCGAATAATCGCCGCTGCCGCATCGCGCATGCGCTGATATTCCTTGTCGGTGAGCGTCTGCGCAGGCGCAACGGTGATGGAATCGCCGGTGTGAACGCCCATGGGATCAAAGTTTTCAATCGGGCAGATCACCACGAAGTTGTCGCGGTGGTCGCGCATGACTTCCAATTCAAATTCCTTCCAGCCGAGCACGGATTCTTCAATCAGCGCCTCATGGACCGGGCTGGCGTCAAGCGCGCGCGCGATCGCGTCGGTAAATTCCTCCCGATTGTACGCAATCGAGCCGCCTGTCCCGCCCAGGGTGAAGGATGGGCGAATCACCACCGGATAGCCAAGTTCGTCGGCAAGCTTCACCGCCTTTTCGACGTCGTTCACCACCGCCGATGCGGGCACTTCCAGGCCCACGCGCTGGCACGCATCCTTGAAGAGCAGACGGTCTTCCGCCACTTTTATGGCGCGCATCGAAGCGCCAATGAGCTTTACGCCGTATTTTTCCAGAACGCCACTCTCCGCCAGATCCACAGCAGTGTTCAATCCGGTTTGGCCGCCAACCGTGGGCAGCAGCGCGTCCGGGCACTCGCGTGCGAGAATCATTTCGAGATATTCGCGCGTGAGCGGTTCGATGTAGGTGCGCTCGGCAACTTCCGGATCCGTCATGATTGTGGCGGGGTTGGAGTTCACCAGCACCACGTTGTAACCTTCGTCGCGCAGCGCTTTGCACGCCTGCGTGCCGGAATAATCGAACTCGCATGCCTGGCCAATCACAATCGGCCCCGAGCCGATAATCATGATTTTTCTTATGTCCGTGCGTTTGCTCATTTAGCTTCGCTGCAGACTATTTCGAACTAGACTTTTCCATCATCTGCGTGAACTGCTCAAACAAATACCGCGCGTCGTGCGGGCCCGGCGAGGCCTCCGGGTGATATTGCACGCTGAACATCGGCAGCGTGCGATGGCGCATGCCTTCGTTCGTGTGGTCGTTCAAATTCACGTGCGTAATTTCCACTTCGCCCGCCGGCAGCGTATCCGGATCCACGCAAAATCCGTGATTTTGCGCGGTGATTTCGACTCTTTCGTTCAGCAGATTTTTCACCGGATGGTTCGAGCCGTGGTGTCCGAATTTCAGCTTGAAGGTTTTTCCACCGAGCGCCAGTCCGCATAATTGATGACCGAGACAAATTCCAAAAATCGGCACGCGGCCCATCATCCTGCGAATGTTTTGCACGGCGAACGTCGCCGGCTCCGGGTCGCCCGGACCGTTTGAGAGAAAAACGCCGTCCGGCTTCATCGCCAGCACATCCTCAGCGGGCGTCTTCGCCGGAACGACCGTCACGTCGCAGCGATGATCCACGAGTTGCCGCAGAATATTTTGCTTGATACCGAAATCATAGGCCACCACTTTGAAACGTGACCGCGCCGATTCGGCCTGGATTTTTGCCGAAGTCGCCGCTTGCCACAGCGGCCCCGCGCTCGCGCCGCCGGCCGCCCCGGCCGCGAAGCTTGCTGCCAGCGGAATCGAGCCGCGCTCCCACTTGTACTCTCGGGCGCAGCTTACTGTGCTGGCCAGTTCGCGCCCGGCCATCGAAGGCAGCGCGCGCGCCTCGGCAATCAGCTTTTCCGCAGCGGTGCCATCCGTGGCCACCATCCCGCGCAGCGCACCGGCCATGCGTAAATGCCGGACCAGCGCGCGCGTGTCCACGTCCCAAATTACGGGAATTCTGTAGCGCTCGAGATATGCGTCCGCGGTCTCTTTCGCGCGCCAGTTTGAGGAAACGTGCGAAAAATCGCGGACGATTAGTCCTTCGATAAAGGGGTGCGCAGATTCCTCATCGTCGAGGTTCGCGCCGACATTTCCAATGTGCGGATACGTCAGACAGACGATCTGGCCAGCGTAGCTGGGGTCGGTGAAAACTTCCTGATACCCGGTAAGACTGGTATTAAAAACGACTTCGCCGCCGCGGCGGCCACACGCGCCCGCCGCGCGTCCCTTAAATACTCTTCCGTCTTCCAGCGCGAGCATCGCGCTGCTTTCGCCCCACTCCCGCAGAGTGTCCTCCGTTGCGGCTCATCTTATACCAGCTTTGCGGCAAAATTTGTGCGTGAAATTTTGCGCTAAGGCGCCGAAATTTCGCCAAACTTTTTGAACGGCCAGTATGCAAACACCGCTTTGCCGTAAATATATTTCCGCGGCACGGGCCCGAAAATCCGCGAATCATTGGAACTGTTGCGGTGATCGCCCATCACGAAATATTCATGCGGGGGGATGGTAATCGGCCCGTAGCTGGAATCGTCAAAATATTTTTTGGGAACGTAAGGCTCGGGCACGTATTTCCCGTTCACGAAAAGCCTTCCCGATTTGATCTGAATGGTGTCTCCCGGCAGGCCGATGACGCGCTTGATGAACGATTCCGATGTGTCCAGCGGATACCAGAAAACAACCACGTCGCCGCGATGAATGGGCTCAAAGCGATAAACGAATTTGTTGATGAAAATCCGCTCCTGATCGCGCAGAAGCGGCGCCATGCTGGTTCCCTCCACCTGCACAGGCTGATAAAAAAACACGATGATAAAGACCGCCAGTCCCACGGCGATCACAATGTCGCGAGTCCAGACCTTCAGTTCGCGTCCCAAAGAAGAAAGCGGCTGTTGCTCAATCGGCGAGGAGAGATTCGGCGGTTTCCGGCTGTTGCCTTCGTCCATTCGCTATTTCCTATATATCATGGCCGCAAGCCCGAGACAATCGCAACTTACCGCTTGCCGGTCGCCGGCCGCAAGCCCAGCCGATGAATTGCGATTCGCGTGCCTTCAGATTTTCATCAGCGCCGCACGCCTTTTCTTAGATGCGAATTCCCGCTGCGACGAACGCTTAAACGCAGCGCTGTCGGCCCAAAAAACTCCGACTCGATTTCACCCAATCAGTTCCCTGCCGGAGCGCTCAAAACATCCGCAGCCCTGTCCAAAAACCAAATTTCTTCTCCTTCGGGCTTCAGCATGGCCACGGGTAGACTCGCCAGTTCTTCTGGCGACTCGCGACGCAGCTTGGCGATGATTTCCTGCTTGTCGGCGCCCGCGACCAAAAAAAACGTCTGCCTCGCGCGACGTAATACCGGGAACGTCAGACTGATGCGCACCGGGGGCTCAACGGGAGCGCGCACGCCCAGCACCCACCGCTTTTTTTCCGCCAGCGCGGGGGATCCGGGAAAAAGTGAAGCGGTATGCCCTTCCGCGCCCAATCCCAGAAACAAAACGTCGAACGACGGCCCATTTTCCTCGACAAAATTTCGCAAAACACTTTCATACGCGCGCGCCGCTTCGTCCGCGTTCGGAAAAGCCGTTTCTATGGCATGAATATTTTCGGAGGGAATCGGCGCAGTAGAAAAAAGCATCTCCTTCGCCATGCGATAGTTGCTCCGCGAATCTTCCGAAGGAACAAACCGCTCATCGCCAAAGAAGAAATGCGTCTTGTCCCACGGCATTTTATCGCGATATTCCGCGGCCCAAATCCGGTACGCACGAGCCGGTGTGTGGCCGCCAGAAAGACAAATCAGGCAGCGGCCGCGCGAAGCTACAGCCTCGACTGCGCTCCGCACGCACTCTTGGATTGCGGCATGACTCAGCATGTCCAAGTCGTTAAAGACCCGTGCCGAATGGTTTATCCCTGCGCCCATCTTCGTCCCAGATCGCTCAGCAGGCGGTCAGCTTCCGCCGGCCCCCAGCTCCCGGCCGGATACGGCACGACCCGCGGCCTGTTTTGCAATATCGGCGTGTAAAGCCGCCACGATGCTTCGACCCAGTCGTCACTCACAAAAAGAGTGGTGTCGCCCTGCAAAATATCGAGCAGCAGCGTCTCATACGCGTCCGCCAACGGCTGAAAAACCTCCGAATACCGGAAATGCAGATCGCTGGTGCGAATTTTCACTCCCTGGCCCGGCGTTTTGATTTCGAAATACAAATCAAACCCTTCATCCGGCTGAATCGCAATCACCAGCGAGTTGGCCCGAATCGTGTTTTCTTCAAACGGTTTGAAAATCCACACCGGCGGCCGCCGAAAATTCACCACAATCTGGCTGGAGCGCTCCGCCAGACGTTTGCCCGTGCGCAGGAAAAACGGGACGCCATGCCAGCGCCAGTTTTCGATTTCCAGGCGCATGGCAACGAAAGTCTCCGTCTGAGAATCCCTCGCTACGCCCGGTTCATCGCGGTAGCCGGGAACGCTTTTGCCGTCAATTTCTCCTGCCGTGTATTGCCCGAGCACCACATCCTCAATGCGGATCGGCAAAACCGAATGCAGCACCTTCACTTTCTCGCGGCGAATCGGCCCGGCGCGAAACGCCTCCGGCACTTCCATGGCGGTCAGCGTCGCCAGTTGCGTCAGATGATTCTGAATCATGTCCCGCAGAGCGCCGGCAGTTTCGTAATAGACCGCGCGATGCTCGACGCCGAGCGATTCCGCGACGGTGATTTCCACGCTTGCAATTCGGTCACGATTCCATTGCGGTTCAAAAAGAGCATTCGCGAACCGGAAGACCAGCAAATTTTGCACGGTTTCTTTTCCCAAATAATGGTCAATGCGATAGACCTGTTCTTCTTCGAAATTCTGATGCACCACGCGGTTCAAATCCTGCGCCGACTGCAAATCGCGCCCGAAGGGCTTCTCAATCACCAGACGCGCCCAGCCATTGCCCTTGTTGAGGCCCACGCGGCCCAGCGCTGCAATGGCCATGGGAAAGACCTTCGGCGGCAGCGCCAGATAAAACACTCGATTGCCGGGCAGGCCCCTTTGCTTCTCGATTTGCTCAATTCGCTCGCGCAGCTTTTGATAGTCCTCCGGCGAACCCTTTGCAATGGTCTGATAGAACAGGCCTTGGTCCGAACACGTTTTCGCAATTTGCTCCGCCGGAACTCCGTGCGCCCCCAGATCTTGCCGGCACTTCGCGCGAAAGCTGGCATCGTCGAAATTTGTTTCCATGCCGACGCCGAGAATCACGCTTTTCGCGCCCAGAGCGTCGCGCGCGATGAGCCCGTTCAAGGAAGGCAGAATCTTCCGGGCGGTCAAATCTCCCGTCGCGCCGAATATTACAAACAGATGCGGTTCAATTTCCGATGGCATTTTCTCCCCTTCCCACGTTCCGGCGCCCGATAGCCCTGCGCGGCGCGAACCATTACGCCGGCGCAATCACGATACCAAGTGCGCGCAGATCCTTTTCCAGTTGCGGCGCGCTCTTGAATTGAATCGTGCGCATGCCCAGTTCGCGCGGGCACTCCAGATTCAGCTCGCGGTCGTCCACGAACACGCATTCCTCGCCCGGGCGCTGCGTGATGCCGAGCGCCGCCTTGTAAATGGCTTCGTCCGGTTTTCGCACGCCCACATAACACGAACTCAAAAACACGTCGAAATAATCGCGCAAATGAAATTTCTCGATGCGAAATGCATTCAAGTCCCGCGATTCGTTATTCAACGCGCCGATCAAGTACTTTCGCGTCTTCGCCACCCGCCGCAGCAGCGCCAGCGACTTCGCAAACGGCCTGGCCTGCGCGTAAATGAAACGCTTGAACTCCTGACGCGTAAAAGCGCGCTGCTGGTAAAAAATCACGCGATCCAGATATTCTTCGAGCCCCATTTGCCCGGTCTCGAAAGCGTGCAGCACCAGTTCGTGCCGCTCCTCAAACGCGTCCCACTCCAGCTTGAATTTTTTTGCGGCGGCTATGCGCTCGCTGCGGTCCCAGCCGTTGGTCAGCAACACTCCGCCAATATCGAAAAACAACGCCGTCACTTCCGCCAATCTGACCTCGCCTCTCTTCTCATGCGCCGCGGGTGCAAATACATTCCCTCTTTTCCATTTTAATACCCCGCGAATTCCTCCGCGCGAATATCATCTTCGTTCACTCCCGACGCAATCAGCAACTTTCGCATGGCGTTCAGCATCGCGCCGGGGCCCGCAAGATAAAAAATCGGGTCGCGCAGGCCGGCGGCCGCCTCGTCAATCATTTTGTTGTCTACAAATCCTCTTCTGCCGTCCCAAGCCCGCGCCGACTTCTCCATTTCGGTCATGGTGGCAATCATCTTGAAATTCGGATTCTCCCGCTCCGCCCGCATCAAATCCTGCAAAAACGCCGTGTCTTCCGGCCTTCGGTTCGAATAAATCAAACGAATTTGGTGCGGCAATTTATTTTGCGCCGCGTCGAGAACCATACTGCGAAACGGCGTAATGCCGATTCCGCCCGCAAGAAACACCGCACCGCGTTCCGCACGCGTGTGCAGCTTCAAATCGCCCCATGGCCCGTCCACTTCCAATTCTGTTCCCAGCGGGAGGTTGCGCAAACACCGCTTCATCGCCGTATTGCGCATGCGCGTGGCGAACATAACACCGGGCTCATGTGGCGCGCTGGCTATCGAGAACGCCCGCGTATTCCCTTCGCCATCGTTCTCCGCCGGATGGCTCAGCTTCACCTCCATGGCCTGCCCGGCTTTGAATTCAAATCCCGCGGGCCTCTCCAGCCAGAATGCCATTGTTCCTTCCGCGATTTCCTTCCGCTCTCTTAGCTTCATCGCGATGGTACCCACGTGTTCCCCTCCTCATTTACAAAATCGCCAAATCGCGCGGCAGCGCACGCCGCCGTCGGCTTGCGTCGGCCCATGTTCCGATAGATGATAGGGCCATGCGCGCGGCTCCAGGAAATTCCGCTCCTGCCGCATCTCATCCATACCGCGAGCCTGCCCGAGCAAGAGCCTCCCTGTCTTTTGTGCTTCGCCCTGTTCCGCCCTTTCGACTCGACTTCACCGTCTGGGCCTTGCGTCGCCGCCCTGAAAACATTCTCGATCGCTGGGACGGCCGCACCTATCGCCGAGTGTTCTTGCTGGACGCGGAAATCGCGAGCCGGCCCATCGCCATCGCCGTCGAACAAGTCGGGTCATCCGCCCGGCCCCAGTTGTGCGTCACGGCTGATGCGCCGGACCCTTCCGGCAAACTCGAACCGGCTCTGCGCGCCACGCTGGAGCACATGCTCGGCCTCCGGATTCATCTTAGCGATTTTTACTCCTTCGCGGCGAAACAAAAACCGCTGCGCCCGCTCATTGTCTCTTTTACCGGCCTCAAACCGCCCCGGTATCCGACTATCTTCGAGGCTCTGCTCAACGCCATCTCGTGCCAGCAAGTCTCGCTGAACGTTGGAATCATGCTCCTCAATCGGCTGGTGCAAAATTTCGGCCGCTCTTCGCCGGCGGACCCCTCCGCCCGCGCCTGTCCGCACCCGAAGGATTTGGCGGATCTTCGCGCCGGTTCCCTTCGCGCACTCGGTTACAGCGCGAGCAAAGAGCGCGCCATCCTCGAACTCAGCCTTTCCGTCGCCTCCGGCTGCCTCGATCTGGAATCCCTCCGCGACGACGACGATACCTCCGCTCTCGCACGCCTGACCTCGATTCGCGGCATCGGTCGCTGGTCCGCTGAATACGCGCTCCTCCGTGGCATGGGTCGCCTCAATATTTTCCCCGGCGATGACGTCGGCGGCTGGAACAATCTGCAGAAGCATCTCCGCCTGCGCTCGCGCCCCGATTACGCGAAAACGCGCAAACTCCTTGCTCCCTGGAAAAATTACGCCGGCCTCATCTATTTTCATTTTCTTCTTGATAATCTCCGCTCCCGCGGCCTGCTGGCATGACGCCGATGCGCAGAATTCGCCCCCGCCCGCTCCTGCTCACCGTCGGCCATTCCAACCGCTCGCTTGCGGACTTTATCGCACTCCTCAAATCCCACGGCGTCCAGCGCCTCGTGGACGTTCGCACCATTCCGCGCTCGCGCCACAATCCGCAATTCAATCGCGACGCCCTTGCCGCATCTCTTCGCCGCGTCCGAATCGCATACTCGCATCTGCCAAAACTCGGCGGCCTGCGCCATCCTCGCGCGCATTCCATAAACACCGGCTGGCAAAATTCCAGTTTCCGCGGCTACGCCGACTACATGCAAACGCCGGAATTCGCCGCCGCGCTCGCGCGTCTCGAAAACCTCGCCAAGACGAAAACTTGCGCCATCATGTGCGCTGAAGCCGTCCCGTGGCGCTGCCATCGCTCGCTTGTCGCCGATGCGCTGACCATTCGCGGCTACGCCGTCGAACACATCATGACGCCTGCACGTCGCAACCCACACAAGCTCACCTCATTCGCACGCGTCCGCGGCCGGCACATCACCTATCCGCCGAATCGCGCCACTCGCGCCTACGCGAGCAAAAAAGCCGCTGAACGAAAATAATTTGGGAGCGCTCGCCGCTTATTCCGTTTTGCTTATAATGAAACCGGCAACCAGATATGATCCAGGCCGCTCGCGTTTACGACCGTTCGCGGACCGAATCCGGCGCAAAAGCTTTCTGCTTTCTTGTGGAACGCCTCTGGCCGCGCGGGATGAAAAAAGAATCGCTGAAGCTCAATGGCTGGCTCAGAGAGGTCGCGCCGAGCGGCGCTCTGCGCAAATGGTACGGCCACAAAGTCGAGCGCTGGCCCGAATTTCGCAAGCGCTATCTCGCTGAACTTCGCAAAAATCCAGAAGCCTGGCAGCCGCTCCTTGACGCCGCCCGTCACGGAGACGTCACACTGCTCTACAGCGCGCGTGATACCGAACACAACAGCGCCGTCGTCCTCCGCGAATTTCTAAATTCCAAGCTGAAGCGATAGCGGCCTCCGGCGAACGGCAATCATGGTCCGCCGCTCTGCCGTGGTTGGGCGAAAAATCCCGCGCTTTCCGGCGGCGGCAGGATTCCCTCACTGGAAAACTCGTTTTGTATCTCGGTCATGCGTGTGATTTCGTTCTGCACCGTTCCCGCCAGTGCGTCGTACCGCACCAGCACGTCTCCGAGCCACGCCGAGCGATTTTCCGTGCGCCAGCGCTCAGTGTACATCGCGCGCAACTGCATCACCTTTTCCCGCAAATCCTCCATCCGGCCGTTCGTGGAACTGATTCCGATCAAATCATTTTCCACTTGCTGCCGGTTCGCCATGTCCATGTACGCGTTCCAGTAAAGCCGATTCATTTCCTGCGTGTACTCGAATTTCATTCCCAGCGTATCCAGCCGCTGCGCCGCAAAAATCAAATCCGGCAGTGTGCTCGCGTGCAAACGGGCCTTCGCGCTATGGTCGAGCAGCGACTCCCACGCTTGCTCCGCATCAATCCGGAACTGCTGCACCACCGGCGCGGCCATTTGCGCCTCTTCCACGCCCAATTTCGAAAACGGACTCGCCCAAAAATACGAAACGTGCGTTGCGTCCATCTTCACGCCGTCCAGCAGCGTGTTGGTCGCCGCCAGATTGTTCAAAATATCTTCAAACGTGTGGTCTTCATTGCGATAAAACGCCCAGTCGTAGCTATCCTCAAATTGCTTTACCGAAGACTCGCCCTCCTGCCAGGCGCACGCCGCGCCGAAAACCAGACCGGGCCAATCCATCCCTCCCAGTTCTTCGCCGCGATCTTTCCATTCCGTGTTGAGCTGGCCCATCGCGTGATACGCCTGTCCGTCCCGCGTCAAATTCCGGATGTTCATGAAGCCGGCGTTAAAATCCGGATAGACTTTTCGCCAGTTGTCAATTCCCGGCGAAACAAAAATCTGCAAGCCGGCATTCTGGAACGGCTGCAGATCCGCATGGTAAGACGGTTTCACGCCATACGTCCAAATCACCGGAATCACGTCTTTCGGCAGCGTCGGCAGAAGCTGCGGAAATTTTTCCGCGATGTCCGCCCAGAACATCGTCTGCTTGTGATACGGCTGCAGCATGGAATTGAGTTTCGCGATGTGCGCCAGATAAACCGGCCCCAGGCCCTCCTTGGCAATCAACTCCTTCGTTTTCCCCTGCCCCAATTCAAATGTCTCGTCTGCGCCGATGTGAAAAAACGGCCCGGGAAAAAGCGGCGCCATCTGCGAAATCAATTTCCCCAGCAAATCGTAAGTTCCTGGCTCCGTCGGAGTCAGCACTGCGCCGTGCGGCGTCTCCGCCAAATCGCTGTACAAATCGTAGCGAAGGATATTGTGCAAATGTCCAAACGTCTCCAGCTCCGGCACAATCGTCACGTAATATTTTTTCGCGTAGTCCACAAGCTGTGTGATTTCCTCCGGCGTGAGCGCGTCGGGCGGCGCGAAAAGCTCGTTGCCCTTCACCGTGAACACATCTTCCATGTACAGCGCGTACAGATTCAGTTTATAACCCGCCAGCACGCGAATCTGTTTTTTCATGAACGCCAGCGTCGGCACCGGTCCGCGGCTGATGTCGATGCTCGCGCCGCGCCACTTCATCGCCGGCCAGTCCCGAATCGCCACCGCGGGACACTGCAGCTCACTCACGTAAAGGCTCTGTGCTGCGCCACTGTCAACTCCCGAGGTTCTCTCTTCTCGGCGCATGCGTTCCGGCAACGCGCGGTATCCTTCGCGCATCGCCGCGCTTATCAATCGCGCGTGTGCGAGCGTTTGTTGTTGTTTCGTTCCTCTAGAGACGCCCTCCTTCGTGTTTGTCATTTTTGTCATTCCGAGGAAGGTGCCACCCGCATCGGAGGAAGAATCTGCCGTTGATTTTCCGCTCGTCGGCTCCGACGGTCGCAGCAATTGCCTCAGCGTCTGCACACCGTAAAATGCGCCTCGCTCGCTCGCCCCGCCAATCAAAATCCTCCGCCGTTCCGCCAAAATGGCATATCCCTGTGAACTGAATCCCTGCGGCAGCGCCAGCCCGTTCGTTCCCAGCGCATCTCGCAGCCGGCGATCCGTCGTCGCATTGCCGATGTAAATGAAATCCGAGCCTCCCGGCAAATGGTCGGCGAATTCAATTCGCAGCTTCCATCCCGTCCAGCGCGCTATTTCGCCTTGCAGCATCGGCGCGCCTGCAAAGTCGCGGCCCAAACTTTTGTCGATCACAATTTTTGTGCGCCGTGTCACGCTAAAGGCCGCATTGCCCGTTTGCTTCACCTCGCGCGGCTGCGGAATCAGATCCAACTGCGCCGCCAGCCCGCTCGCGCCGTTCTGCGGCCCTGCAGGCGCCTGCGCCGTTTGCGTCTCCGCTGGCCTTCCCGCGGCAGCGCGGCCTTCCGGCGAACCGCCGATTCCTCCCCACAGAATCAAAATCGCGCACAGCACCAACGGCAACCACCGTTTCACAGGCTTTTCCTCTCATTTCAGCATTGGAAACTCGCCAGTATACGCGAATGCGCCGGCAATTCCAGACCAGAAGAATCGCCGTCAGACCATCCACCGCAAATCGTAGAGCAATCCGTGCTTTTCAGTTTGTCAAACCGGAGACAGAAAAGAGCGAGAGGGAATTTGCGCGCCGGCAGGCCCGGCGAGGCGCAAAACTGGCTAGCTGGCCTCTTTATAAAGCCGGAGAACGTCCGCGGCGCGTTTCAGCAAATCCGAGGGAACCTCGCCGCGCTTGTAATCAATCCATCCCACCGAATACGTGACTTCCATTTCCTCGCCGCCGCATTTCACTTTCGGCGTGCCCACGCGTTCGGAAACAATTTTCGCGCCCGCCAAGCTGCACTCCGGCAGCACCATAAGAAAATCGTCGTTCCCGATTCGCGCGCAATAATCGCAGCCCCGGCTCGCCTTGCGTAAACGGTCCGCGAATTCCACGAGCACCTGTTTTCCTGCCTCAGGACCGAGGCGCCGATTGATCTGCGCAAAATCATCCAGATGAAATGCCACCAGGCTCAGCGGAACGTTTCGCCGCCGCGAACGCGCCACCTCTTTTCCCAGTTGCTGCTCGAGGGAAGCTCGCGTGTACAGCCCCGTCGCCTCATCCATTCGCGACCAGTCCTTGGCGCCCTCCTTGGCTTCCGCTTCGCCGCTCCGGCTGGTAAGCCGGCTTCGTTGCCGCCGAAACAGCCACTGCCGGTAGACCAGCCAGCCGTTAAAAATCAGCAGCAGGCTCAGCGTCGCCCAGCGCGCCTGCTCAGGGCGAATCTCATAGAAATGTTCCTGGTGCAGGAAAAGGGAATGAAACCACGAAAGCAGAAAAGTCGCCGCAGAAAGCACCGTCACCGCAAACGCCGATAGCCAAAGCCACCACTCATTTCTTCCAACGCGCTGTAAGTCGGCTTCCATTGCTGCGCACCTTAGCGTTGAATTCGCGGAGACACGGCGACCGCCACACATTTTAGCCGCTTGCAAAAACGCAAAGCTACTGGCTTTGAGTGCAGGGTTCGAGCGTCCGGCGCCTGTACCAATGTCTGGGTTTGCGCGATGCCTTAGAAGAGCGTTTCGAGGGCCTCTGAAACACGGAACCTTCCTCACGTTCCTGCGCGCCGACGGAAAATCTTAATCGGAACTTAAGCAGGGCGCCCAATCGTCGCTGTACACCCGCGGGGGAATGCCGCCAGATGCGGAAAATCCATTAAGAGCGCCGCCGGCCCCAGCCATACGCCCGGAATTCCGAAGTCGCCTTTACCCGCACGCGAACTCCTCCGAGCTCCAGCGGAATCGGCGCATGCGCTTTGCCGCTCTCGACGTACACGATGATCGCCGGCTCGCTCGGGTCATCGAGGCTCGCGCTGACTCCTACTCCAAGAATTCCCTGCCGCCCAAGCAGCGAGCTCGCGTATTTCTTTTTCACCGCTGCTGCCGTCGCCAGTTGCTGTGCCGTCGGATGAACCCCCGCGCTCCGGGCGAGCGCCTTCAGGAAATCCGTCGTCGAGCGTGGTCCCAGCAACCCCGTCTTCGCGCCCGCCGGCGCCGATGAAACCGCAACAACCCGCGTCAGCACGCCGTCAACCGTGTGCGGAATCCGCTGCGTGAGCGGCTGCCCCTTCTGCACGAAAACAATAATCGCGGCGCGGCCGGGACGGTCCAGACTGCCGCCCACTCCCAGAGCCAGCACCGCCGGATTGGACATCAGTTGCCGCGCGTGCTGATTACGCGCCGCTTCCGCCCGCGAAATTTCCGCCGCCGTCGGCTTCACACTCGAGTTCTGCGATTTCACGGCGCTGAAGCTAACGGCGCCCGACGAAGTGCATCCCACCACCGGATTGCGGCTCGCCGGCCCGGCAAACACCGGCGTGTTGCCGTTCGCATCTGCCAGATTCGCAAGCACCGTTGCAACCGGCGCGCCAACCGTTTCGCTCGACGATCCCGCGTAAAGCAGCGCCACTGGCTGCGCGCCCGCCTGAGAAACGATAAGCGACCCCGAATCGCCCGCCGCACTGAACGTCCCGCCGTTCACCGCAATTTGATTGTGATAGATCGCCGTAAAATTCGAACCGCCCAGCCCGTGCTGGTATTGCACCTGAACATCCAGCGCGGTCGCCTCAATCACCCCGCAGGTCAGTCCCGTGCTCCTCCCGCTTTTGGCCACCGCCGTGCTGTTCGGCACCAGGGCGCTCACCGGCAAAATCGTGCTGGCCGGAGGGCCGTCGGAAGGAACTCCGCTCCCGTTTGCGCTGTCGCCCAGTTCGATGATGTTGCCGGAAGTATCTACCGCACCGGAAACCACCTGCGCGATCGCCGCGTCCGCGGGCGGCGAACAATTTGTCGTGCAACCCGCGGGCTGCTCCAGATTGATGAACTGCGTCAGATGCGCCACCGTATTGCTGCCGGCGCTGGAACACGGGCTCGGTGTGTCAATCAGCGACGGCTGAATGATCGCTTCGCCCAGACTCGCGGCATCGCTTCGCGCCAGCACGTGATTGTCGCTCAAAATGTATTGGGTTCCCGCGCGAACCACCAGCGCTCCCAGAGTGCCGCCGGCGCATTCCGTAGCGTCCACATCATTGATGTTCCCGCCCGAGGTGCCCAGTTCAATCGGCAAATTCTGCGCCAGTTGATTCGGAGAAGTTATCGTCACCGTCGCTGACGCCGAAACCCCCGGATTCACCTGAGCAACCGCCGAAATCGTCACAAATGTCGTTTGCCCGGCCGACGCATTTACCGGAACTGATTCCGGCGCCTCATAAATTCCCGCTGAATTGACCACTCCTACGCTCGTACTTCCGCCGGCAATTCCATCCACTTCCCAAGTGACATTCTGATTCACGGACCCCTGCACCGACGCCGAAAACTGCATCGTCGCCAGCGTCTGCATCGTCGCGCTCGCCGGGGAAACCGAAACCGCCACCGTCACCGTGATGCTGGCTTGACCGGAAGCCATCGGATTCGCCTGCGAAGTTGCCGTGATCGTCACCTGTGGATTGGAGGGCACCGCCGCCGGCGCAGTGTACAGTCCCGACGCACTGATCGTGCCATTCGCCGACCCGCCCGCCACGCTCCAGGTCACATTTTGATTCGAGCTATTCGTGACTACCGCAGTGAAGAGCGCCGTGCTGTTCACCGGCACGGACGTCGCCGTGGTCGTAACCGTCACCGTCACCGGCGGAGGCGGATTGCCGCCGCCGCACGAGCAAATTCCCAAAGCTGAAACCGCAAAAAACAGCAGGTACACTGCGCAGCGGCGCATTCCATTTGCTCCCAGGTTTGGCGGATTTTGCGGAACAGTCCAAATGCAGATCCACGGTCTCGTCGCTGCATTTAGGATGCGGCGAGTTGGGAATGGTTGCATTCTTCATGCCTCCGGCGGCGGTGCTCACGTCTTCCGCCGTCCCGTCGTGCAGCAGCCTCCCGAGCGCTCCTTGACCTTGAACTTTTTGGCGTAGATCGCAAGACCGGCGGCGCAAGGCAAGCGGGCACGTTGCCCTCGAAACGTGTTGCAACTTCTCCCGAAAATTGTCACGCTATGAGCAACCCAGCTTCATCTCACACAGAGTGGCGTCTGGAGCAAATGTTGCGCGGGCCCGGCAGGGCTGGAAAGGTTGAGGGAATGCTGAGGTGGCTGGCGGGTTTCTGTGCGATCGCGTGCTTGGCTTTGCCGTCCTGGGGGCAGTGGACCGGCACCACCGCCATGAAGCGCGGCCTCACCGTCGAGGTAAGCGGCGGCTACGCGCGCACTGACTTCCACGCGCCGCCCGGCTGGCCGAACGTGAACGGCTTTTACGTTTCCGTCGGACTGAACATCACACGCTGGTTTCAGCTCTATGGCGACGGCGACATGCAATTCGGCTCCATTCCCCAGGGCAACACCAGAATGTACGGCGACCATATCGGTGCGCGATTTTACAAGCGCACCGCCGGAGATTTCTTCAATCCCTACGCCGAATTTCTCGTTGGTGCGTCGCGACTCGATTTGAATCTCACCGCAGGCAACCAAAAATATTCCGAAAACGGCTTTTCCTTTCGCACCGGCGGCGGACTCGATCTGCAGCTTTCACGCCATTGGGCCATTCGCGCCATCGAGGCGGATTATTACCGCACACCCTTTTTGAATTCCCATCAGAATAACTTGTGGCTGGCAACCGGCGTGGTCTTTACCTTTGGAAATCGAAAGTATCCGCGCTAGTGCAACGGTGCTAAAGCAAATTTTGAAAGGCGGCATTTTAGGCCAAGCGTCCTTTTGAATGCCTTTACCGGTCGCGCAGAAATCAAGTTTCAAACTGGCCTCATTCGCTTGCATACGATGCGATTGGCCCTTTTTGTCTCTTTTTTTGCGGGTTTTCCGCGAATTTGAATCTATACTCCGGCCTTTTGGCCCTTCTCCCGCTTCACGCCCGAGGAAACCGGCCCGTTTAAGCCGGTGAACGCTCGGCCAAGATTATTGCTTGCGATTGCCGCCCCGCGGGATAAGAATGTGGGGCGCGCGCAAAGGCCGGGGGGCGGCCGTCGCACAGGCACTTCTGACAGTTGGTCTCGTTCGAGCGGACGCAGTTTTTTTCGATGCGAACGGCAGCTCCGCGCGCGGGTGCAGGCAGGCTGTCTCGGCACTGCCGCCCAGTTCGCATCTGCGCGGGCGACGCATGACCGTGAATGGAAAACGAGAGGACTGGTGACGAATGAGAATCGCAAGCGTTGCTGGTGCGTTTCCTAAAAATTACTTTAGTCAGGAGGTTCTCACCTGCGCTCTCAAGCAATACTGGGGCGACCGCCTGAAAAAACCCGAGGTGCTCGACAAGCTGCACGCAAACGTCAGCGTCAAGGGCCGCTATATGTCGCTCCCGCTGGAAGGCTATTACAGCCTCTCCAGTTGGGGCGAAGCCAACAACGCCTGGATTGAAACCGGCCTGGAAATCGGCGAAAAAGCGATTACCGCCGCCCTGAAACCACTGGGATTGCCGGCGCGCGAACTCGATGCCATTTACGTTGTTTCAGTAACCGGAATTGCCAGTCCGTCGCTCGACGCGCGCCTGGTGAACCGCCTCGGATTGTGTCCCAACATCAAGCGCAATCCTATTTTCGGCCTCGGCTGCGTGGCCGGCGCCGCGGGAATTGCCCGCGCCGCCGATTACGTGCGCGCTTTTCCCGGCCAAACAGCAGTCTTGCTGGCCGTCGAATTGTGCTCCCTCACCATTCAGCGCGACGACCTTTCCATGGCCAATCTGATTTCCGCCGGGCTTTTCGGCGACGGTGCGGCTGCCGCTATTATTACCGGCGACGAACGCGATTTTCAGGGCCCGGAGATTATCGCCACACGCTCCACCTTTTATCCCAACACCGAGCGCACCATGGGCTGGGAGATTTCCGAGCGCGGATTCCAGATTGTCCTTTCGCCCGGCGTCCCCGATGTGGTTCGCGAAAATCTCGGCAGGGATGTCAGTCAGTTTCTCAGCGACCTGGGTCTCACCCGCGACGACATTTCCAGTTGGGTCTTCCACACCGGCGGGCCAAAAGTCCTGCAAGCCGTGGAAGACGCGCTGGAATTCAAAAATAACGAACTCGCAGCCTCGTGGGATTCCTTGGCCAAGGTTGGAAACCTCTCTTCCGTATCCGTGCTGCTCGTCCTGGAAGATGTGATGGCCAATCGCAGACCCGAGCCCGGCAGCTACGGCATTCTCGGAGCCATGGGCCCGGGTTTTTGCTCCGAGTTGATTTTGCTGAAATGGTGAGTTAGAAAGCTGAGTTTCGCAGCAAATCGAGCGAACCGATGTCTGCGGTAGAAGGACTGAAATGGGCCAGCAAAAAAGAGATACCGATGTCTTTGTCGTAGGCGCGGGGCCTGCCGGTCTGGCCGCGGCGATTGCAGCCAGAATGGAAGGTTTTCGTGTCTCCGTCGCGGATTGCGCCGGCGGCGCTGTGCAGGATTCCTGCGGCGAAGGGCTGCTGCCCTCCGGCGTAGCGGCTCTGCGCAATTTGGGCGTCGCTTTGGGATTGAATGACGGTGTTCCCTTTCGCGGGCTGCGCTTTGCCGAGAAAAGAATTTCCGCGCAGGCGGATTTTCCGAATGGCTGGGGCCGCGGCGTGCGCCGCTCCACGCTCCACAAATTGCTCACCGAACGCGCCTGGCGCGTAGGCGTCGAGTTGAACTGGGGCGTGCGCGTGAGCTGCGGCCAGTCCGGCGCGCTGTACGCCAACGGGGAAGAGGTCCGCAGCCGCTGGATTATCGGTGCAGACGGCCATAATTCCCGCGTGCGCAACTGGGCCGGCCTCGGCGCAGATTTTGCACGTGCCAGGCGCTACGCGCTGCGCCGGCATTACCGCCTCAAACCCTGGTCCGATTCCGTCGAGCTGCATTGGTCTCGCGAATGCCAGATGCAGGTGACTCCGTCCGGCGCGAACGATATCTGCCTCACAGTTTTGACCGCTAATGCGGAAATGAACTTTGATCACGCGCTCGCGCGCTTTCCGGAGTTGCAGGCCAAAGTTGCAAACGCGGAGCTTGCCGCCTCGGAATCCGGCGAGATTTGCGCGTCGCGCTCCTTGCGCGCCGTTTTCCGTGAGAATCTGGCGCTGGTGGGGGACGCCTCCGGCGGCGTGGACGCACTTTCCGGCGACGGTCTGAGCCTCGCGCTGCGGCAGGGAATCATCGTGGCGAAGGCGCTGCGCGCAAACGACCTGGCCCGGTACGCACGCGAACACCGCTGCATGATGCGCCGTCCCAGAATGATGGCCCGCCTGCTGCTGCGCATGAGCGCGCATGGATGGCTGCGGCGCCGGCTGCTCAATGCTCTCGCCGCGAATCCCGCAATGTTTTCGCGTCTGCTCGCCGCGCATGCCGGCACAATGAATTGGGGCCGGCTCGTTTTGGATTATGCCCCGGAATTTACCTGGCACGTGCTGACCGCGCACGACTCGCCCTCTTCCAGCGAAATCAGCGGCTCGCGTTACGACGAGCGCTAGGATTTGCGGCGGCCCCATGCCGGCGGAGTCTTTTTTTTGAAGTGTCGTTTGCGCTGGAGCGCGCAAACGGAAACTAGCCGGCGCGGCGGCGGGATTTCACCGCGCGCGGGCCTGCCGGCTCGGCGGATGCAGCTTCCTTCCGGCGCGACTCCACGCGTACCGGCTCTTTTTTCGACGCAGCCGCGGCGGGCTTTTTTTCCAAACTCTTCTTCAGCGCGGCCATCAGATCAATCACCGGCGCAACCGCGTGATGCTGCACGGCGGCCACTTCCCTGCCCGCGGTTTTCGCTTCGACCAGCGCGCGCAGGCTTTCCTGATACGTGTCGCGGTACTTCTCCGGCTCGAACGGCGCGGAGAGATTTTCGATGAGCTGCCGCGCCAGCGTGCGCTCCGCTTCTTTAATTTCCGCCTGGCCCGCTTCGCCGTACTCCGAAGAGCGAATCTCGTTGGAATAAAACATGGTATGCAGCGTGAGTCCGTTTTCGCGCGGCCGAATAATCACAATGTTTTCGCGATTGTGCATGCTCACTTTCGCGATGCCCGCGTAACCGGCCTGCTGCATCGCCTCGGTCAGCAACTTGTACGGCTTTTCGCCGCCCTCTTCCGGCGCGATGTAATACGAAGCGTCGAAATAGACGGGATCAATTTCCGCGAGCTTCACAAATTCCAGAATTTCCATCGAACGCGCCGATTCCGGTTCGGCGTTCTTCAATTCCTCTTCGCTGAAAAGCACGTACTGGCCTTTTTCGTATTCGTAGCCCTTCTCGACCTCTGAGCGCTCCACGATGCGATTGCACGTCGGGCAGAAAAGCGGCTGCTTCAGCCGCGTGTGGCATTCCCGGTGCAACTGATTGAAGCTGACGCGCTCGGTGCGCGCCGCCGGCGAAAGCCGAATCGGCAGCGAAATCAGCCCGAATGTGAGAAAGCCTTTCCACGAACTCGGCATAGTCCGGCCATTGTAGCGTGAATTCGCGAACGGGCAAAATCCGGTCTCGAATGCATATGGCGAATACAAGGCGAACGGCCGCGCCGCCTCCGAGAAATCATCCCGCTGCCCGCAGAAAGCATCGCGGTCGCGGTGTATACTCCGCGAATTCGGAGGAAGAAATGGCATTCGTTCATCGCACCATGCGCCGGCGCTTTCCGTGCCGCAGGAAGCGCCGCCGCGACGCACTTCGACAGAGTCAACCTGATGCACATCATCGGCGCGCCGTACCTCCCTTTTTCTTCGCGGCATTTTCGCTTCTGCTCTTGACGCCGCCGGCGCATGGGCAAACCCGCGCGGGCGAGCACTGGGTCGGGACCTGGGCCGCTGCGCCGCAAATGTTCGCCGGTCCGAACGGCATTGATCCCGCGGACGCCGGCTTTGCCGACCAGACCATCCGCATGATTGCGCGCGTGAGCATCGGCGGGACCGAACTGCGCGTCCGCTTTTCGAATCGCTATGGCGCCGCTCCGCTGGCAATCGGCGAAGCGCACGTCGCGCTCGCGGCAAAAAGCGCGGCCATTTTGCCCGGAACCGATCGCGCGCTGACCTTCAGCGGCGAAAAATCGTTCACGATTCCTCCGGGCGCGATGGTTCTGAGCGATCCCGTGCATTTGCGCGTTCCCGCCCTCGGAGGCGTGGCCATCAGCGTTTTTGTGCCTGACGCCACCGGCCCGGCAACCTGGCATCCGCTTGCTCGGCAGCACACTTACATTTCGCCCGCCGGCGATTTCGTTTCGACTGCTGAAATGCCGGTGGCGAAAACCACGGAATCGTGGTACTGGCTAAGCGGCGTCGAAGCGCTCGCGTCCCCGAGCACGTCCGCTGTCGTGGCGCTGGGCGACTCGATTACCGATGGCGCTTACGCCACCGTGGACGCCAACGAACGCTGGCCCGATTTCCTCGCCAATCAAATTTCCACGCGCACGCGCGCGCCCATCGCCGTGCTCAACGAAGGAATTTCCGGCAACCGTCTGCTGCACGATGTGGACGGCCAAAACGCGCTGGCGCGATTCGATGACGACGTGCTCGCACAGGACGGCGTGAAGTACCTCATCGTCCTCGAAGGCATCAACGATATCGGCTGGCCGCACATGATGCACGGAAAATACGCGGCGGACGCCGTCACCGCCGCGCAAATCATCGCCGCGCTCCGGCAAATCGCGGAACGCGCGCACGCCCACGGCATTCGCGTTTTTTGCGGCACGCTCACGCCGTTTGAAGGCGCATTTTATGCCACGCCCGCCGGCGAGGCCGAACGCGAGGCCGTGAACCGCTGGATCCGCTCGAGCCGCGCGTTCGACGGCGTGATTGATTTCGCCAGAGCAACGCGTGATCCGAAAAATCCCAAGCGCTTTTTGCCGGCGTATGATTCAGGCGACCATCTGCATCCCGGAGACGCCGGCTACCGCGCGATGGGCCGCGCCGCCGCAGAGTTCGTCCCGCGCCGCGGCGATTGAAGCTGCGCGAGCGGAGCTAAAAGAAGCAATTCAGAAGCGAGGAACGTTCTGCTCAAGTAACGGTTGAACTGCACTACAATTGTGCATTTTTAATTTGCCAAAAGTGCATTTCTGTAGCGATTAGAAAAATGAATATGACTGAATTCATGGAAGTTACGACGAGTTCTAATTTTTCATAGAGTTGCGATTAGAAGTACTAATTGCTTTCTAGAACCTCCCCTCTGTTCCATTTTGGGAATCAAGCTCTCCGGAACAAAAAAGCCGCCCAACGGCGGCCATGCATTTCTCCTGCGCCGAATTGGCCGGCCAAAGTACTGGCCGAAGCAGACTTGTTTACCACACGGGTAAGACCGTGTCAAGAAACATCGAAAAGGGCCAGATGTGGCCCTTATAACACTAACCCGGGCCGAGCAGGGCCTCTGCGAGCGCGAAACGATATCGCGGCGAAGGCGAGATTTCTCGACTCCGCGAAATGCGCGCCGCGCAGGGTGACAACCTAACGGGGCGGCTCAAAAGCGGAAGATGATGCCGGCGGAGACACGGGGCTGATTCTGCGTTCGGCCATAGAGGCTGGTGCGCAGGTCGTCAATTTGAATCAGGCGCAGGCCAAGAAACGGCACGACTTTGACGTCCAATCCGCCGCCGAGCGCCGTGGCAAACGACGTATCGGTGCCCGGGCTGATGAAGACGCTATTCGTGTAGGCGCCGACGGATTCGTGAGCGAAGCCAAATTCGGCGTGAACAAACGGGGAAACGGGACCGGGGAGCGAGAGCTGCGGTCCGAAGAGGATGGTCCGCAGGCGCACGCTTCCGCCGTTGAGTTTGCCGTATTGCTCGCCAAAGTCGAGATTGGCGCTCAGAAACGGAAAGAATTTATATGCGCCGGAAAATTCCCAGCCGAAGAGATTGGGATGCTGAGTCATGGTAGGAGGCGGCGGAGGGGCCGGGGTGGGCTGGACGGAAGTGACTTCACCGCGAACATAGGAAAACCCGCCGAAGAGTTCGACCTTGTCCTGCGCGTGGGCGGAAATGGGCACGAAAAACGCAAGGGAAAGAGCGACGAGGCTGAGCAGCGAGATTCGAACGGCAGCGATGCGCGAAGTCGGCATTGGCAGTCTCCTCGAGAGATTTGGCCGGGACATTTTCGAATATTAGATGCGCGAGCAGCAATGGAAAGGCCGGTGTTTGCGCGGGGCTGATACGAAGTTGTTAACGGCTCCGGCTCGCCTGTTCGGTCGCAAAAAGATGCGGCGCACGGCCGTTTTGTTCCACAGACTTATGTCAAATATTCAGCGGGCGAGGCTGTAAGCCGGATAATCCGAGACGTTCTCTCTTTTCTGCAAGTTCCGCAGAATCAATCTACTCTCTCTGTCAAACACATCAATAATGTCACCTTTTTCCCGAATGTGGGCACGATTTGGGCACGTTCGGATTACTCCATAGTGAATTACGTCAGAGGTGAAATATGAAAGCCAAAATTATCAGTGTGGCGTTTTTCGTCGTGTTGCTCACAGCGGCGCTGGCTGTTGTGGGCCTGATTCGAGAATCCATACCAAGCGCGGGCGCAATCGTGCTGGCGCAAAATCAGCGAAGCTATGAGCTGAGCTGTCCCGCTGGCACGTCCGTGATGCCGGGGTGGGAAACCTACGACAGCGCAACAGCGAAGTGGCGTCAGATTCTTTGCAGCAATTCGGCAGGGCTGGTATTCATGCAGCCCGACAGCGCGGCGGGCGCGATTCCCGCGACGCCCGTTTCGATAGCGAACGGCGGAACCGGCGCAGCGAGCTTCGCAGCGGCGGGAATCGCCACGTTCACGGGAACGCCCACTATCGGGCATCTGGCTACGTTCAGCACGACAACCGGCCAAGTACACGACGGCGGCGCGGTGCCGACAGGAGCAACCGTCGTTTCCAATGCGTCGGACTGCGCCGTTACGGGAACAACTTTAACAAATTGCAGTGGATTTTCGTTCTCAGTGACTTCCGGGACCGCGTATCACGGAATCTGTTTTTTCACCGGAACGTCCAGCGCAGCCAGCACAAACGCGCAGGTCGCATGGACTCTTCCGAGCGTGACGACGGACAACTGGACAATCTCAGGTAACGCGCAGGGCCTTCTTGCAATGAACTCGATTCTTAATTTTTCAACCGGCACAAGCAACAGTGGTACAGCCATAGATTTTATCCTGTTGCCATCGGCCACCGGCACCGCTCAATTACAAGTAGCCGATGGAACGGCGGGGGATACCGCGACGCTGAAAGCAAACAGCTTTTGCATCGTGCAATAGAGGAAAGGAAAAACCATGAACAAAAAACTCGGAGCGATGGTTCTGTTCGGCGTGGCCGCGGCGGTTGGCCTAATCTGGTACTTTGGCCAGAGCCTGGCGCAATCGGCGGGCAGCAACTCTCTTCAGCAGCAAGTGACGGCCCCGGCCATCAGCGGGATCAACTATCTTTCCGCAACCGTTCCCGCGTATCAGCCAACGTCTTTGTACCAGAAAGTTATGGGCGGCATTTCTGATGTGTATGGAATTGGAGACGCTATTCAATCTATGTTCGGTTACGGCCCAAGCTCTTCCGGGAGCGGTGGTTCCACGGGCGTATCGTCAGACCCGATGTTGGTAGGTTAAGGCGCATGAGCGTGCTTCGCAATCCCGATGCCTTACTCACGCGCACGGCGCAGCCCGCGCAGCAATCGAATCCCTTACAGCGCATCTTCACATGGTTGTTCAGCGAGGGCTTGCCGATAGTCGCGCTAGTCGGTTTCGCGGCGCTGGTCTATTTCTTTGGCAGCGAGCGGACGTTGCCGCCAGAGGATGACGCGGAATGAGCGCGAGGCCGAGGCCGGCAAAGAATTGCCGCAAGATTCGCGTGCTGCACCTGCTTTCGGACGGACGCGAGCGCACGGCGGCGCAGATCGGCGCCGCGCTGAGCATCTTCGATTATGAGAGCGTGATGCACTCTCTAGTCGCGTACGCGAAATGGAATCTAGTCCGAGCGCGGGCCGGGTGGACGCAAAACCGATGGCAGAGTTACCGCACGCGATTCTGGCGCATCACGCGCAAGGGCCGGGGTAGGCTGGCATGGCTCGAAAAGCACATGCGCTGAGTTCTGAGCGCGTGCGTACGCACGCTCAGGCTGAGCATCTGAGGACAATACGCACGGAAAAGGACGAAATGCGTGCTTGCGCGACCTAGTGTATAGCATGACACGCACGGCGCTGAGCAATACGCACGGTGCGTACGCACGGATTGCGCACGATAAAGGAAAAAGCGCGGTAAAATAGGCCATGTTTCGATGCAGCCGATGTCCCTACCAGAGCGAACGCTCTACCGACGTGCGCCGTCACATTCGCCGGGTGCATCAGGGCTTGACGGCGGCAACCGGAGTCAGGCAAGGGGAAACGGCAAGGCAGATCGCGCCGAGGCCGTCGCCGGAGCCGCCGCGTCCCGCGCAACTGGAGCGTCGAATCGAGCGCGTCGAGCCGGAGCCGTCGCGGGAACTGGCGCGATACGCGCCAAGCGCGGGCCTGGCCGAGCTATCCGAACTGGACAGACTGCGCGTGCAATTCCACTTTCTCTCCGCGCTCGAAATCAAAATCGAAAGCGGGCTGGCGTCGCCCGGAGAACAGTTTCAATTCGAGCGCGGGAAAGCCGAGTACGACTGGCTGTACGATTCCATCGCAGCGGGCCGCGAGCGCGAAGGGCTGACGGAAGAGAACACGCGGCTACGCGCGGAACTGGCCGAAGCGAAGCGGCAATCGCAGCCGGGCCTGCTCACGCGGCTGCTCAATCCCAAGCCGAACGGCAACGGGCACGCGATTCCGAGCGAGCCTCCTGCGTCATGGGAGCCGCAAGCCGATGCGAATTGGCGGCGCGAAATCTGGCCGACATTGCCGGAAGAGAGGCGGCGGCGCTTCATGGAATCCGGCTACTAGAATCTGTCCGTGCAGAGCACGGTTAATTTCGTGAGGTCAGAAATATGTCTCTGCTTGGCTTGGGAGATTTGGTGCCGAGGTAGTTGCATCCGCTGCGTGCGGCTTCGTTGGGGTCACAGACTCGTCGAATCGTTTTCGGGCTTTTGCCCAGGCGCTTTGCGACCTTTTCGTATATTTCCTGATTCGGTATTTTGCGGGCTTTGAGTTTATCGAATTCCTCTCTGGCGCGGAGTACTTCGCTCGGCTTAATCCGCTTTGGGTTGCCGCCGTGCTTAGGTCGTAGCATTGTGGAAAGCTCACGGAATTTCTCCCGCATGGTGGGTTCCACGTTGTCCAGGTCTTTGAGAAGCCCGTTGATCTGCCTGCTGTTCGGATGAATCTTTTCTAGTTTTGCTTGTAGTTTGCCAGAGTGTAGAGCTTCTATGAAGCGCACGGTTGAATCACCTTCTAGCCCGCTTGCGCCCCGAAACATTGTGATGGTCATCCTCACGAATTTCTCGTAGGGCATTCCGGCTGCCTCGGCAAACTTTCGGATTGGGGCTTCCATAAGCTGAATTATTTGCCTTGCTTGTGTCGCGTCCATGCGTCACCTTTTCTCGTTTTGCCCAGTTGACAGAAGCCCGACTGGGCAAGCTACCTTTTCAGTGTACCACAATGGAGGGGACTATGCGCCACGTCTTATCAGACCGCGAGCAGCTTGCTGGTGTTGAGGCTGCGCTGGCCAGTCGTAAGACCCCGCGTCAATTTCGTGCGGGCTTGCGTCGAAGGGCGGCGGAGTTGCGCAAGAGGGTCGGCAAGAGGCGGCGTGCGAAAAGGCCTCGGTTAGTTGGTTGGTTTCGATTTTAGAAAGGAACGGGCCGGGCAGCGAAGCTCTGATTGAGACGCTAGCCCGGCCCGTAAGTTCGGAATCCGATGCGAAACGATTACCTTAAAACGTCACGCGATGCAACCCCAAAATTGCCGTCGCCTATGCTGTCGGCGGCGCGAGTCAAGGCCCGCGTCTCGCTGGCCGAGTACATCGAAGTATCGCTCAACGTCCGGCTTCGCAAGCGCGGGCGCAATCTGTGGGCGTGCTGCCCGTTTCATTCCGAGCGCAATCCCTCATTCGGTGTCCGGCCTGACCTGAATCTCTTCTACTGTTTCGGCTGTTCGCGTGGTGGCGACGTGTTCACGTTCGAGATGCTGCGCTCAAGCTGTACGTTCCCCGACGCGATCCGTCGCGTGGCCGAGTTCGCTGCCTTGAATCCCGCAGCCTTATCTCTTCGCTGGAAGCCGGGCGAAGTATGCCCGCGCGTCGAGGGGAATCGGGTACGTGCGTTTTTTGCGAAGCCGCCGAAGGCGGCTGAGCGCAAGCCGCGAAGCGGCTTGCCAGCGGGCGAAGCCCGCGCTCGCATGATTGGAAAGCGCAACTTGTCGCGCATCTTGCCGTCGCGTGCGATTCCCGCTGGCAAGCTCCCGTCGCCAGCGTGCGCGGCTGACCGGGCTTTTTTACTTGAGACAACAGGATAACTGTGTCGAGCACGATTCAAAATTCGGAGCAACTTTGGCACGACGCATCTTTCGTGCTGAGTCAGGAGCGTGCTCGCAATATGCGCTTCGCACGCGCTCGCCGAAAGTTAGACGATGGCGAGTACGTTTCGGCTGAATCTGAGCGCGAGCGAGATGCAAAGTATGACCGCGCGCACCCGAAACCGAAGGGAAATCCCGAACGCGCGACGCCGAAGGCTTTCGATGCGAACGGCGAATGGCTTCCGCATCTCGCATCGCGCATTTCTCCGCGTCAAAGTGAGCACGCGCACCTGCTCCTAGAAAATGGTCTTAAAGGAAAGGCACGTCGTCAGGCATGGTGCGGGATTTTGGCGCGGCCAATGGATTGCGTCGAGAATCGGCAGCACCGATTTTTCCAGCGATGCCGATGTTTCAATCGGTACTGCCCTACCTGCGGGCCTCTTTGTTTCCGCGAACTGTTCAATAAGCACAGCCGCCTTGCTGTGGTAGTGGAAGGGTTGCTGCAACATTCCGTGACTGATCATCGGGAGCGCGTGCTGGCGAAACTGGACATTACGACAAAGAAGTTGGGCCGGATGCCGACGAGCGAGGAAGTGCGTGAGTTCAACCGTGATGTGCGGAAACTGTTTCGGGCCATCGAAAAAGATTTTGGAATCTCGCGCAAAGAGTACGGTGCATTGTGGTGCTGCGAGTTCGGGCGCATGAATCAGAACCTACACGCGCACGCCATCTACTGCGGCCCGCGGATTCCACAAAAGGAATTGTCGCGTCTGTGGGCTGAGATTCGCGCTGATGGCTCGTTCATCATCTCGATTAAGCGTGCCAATTCTTTCGAGGCGGCACTTTCTCATTGCCTTAAGTACCCTTCGAAATTTTTCGATGCTTCGCCATCGCGCCTTGTTGATCTGGAAGTTGCGTTTGACCGTGTGCGTCGAGTTCATGCCGTCGCTGCCTTCTACAATCCGAAAATCGAACGCGAGCCGGGCGACGATGCGGGCCTGCTCAATGGCACATGCCCGATTTGTCGTTCGCTTCTCGGTGAGCCTTCGGGCAAGCGCGGATGGTTTTTTGCTGATGACCTAGAACGCGAGGGGCGACAGGATATAGAAAAACTTCGGGCATCCGTCAGTGTTCGCATGGCCGAATTTGAAACGCGAGTTGCTGTCGCGTTCGATCCATCCGGGGCTGGGCCTCCGTGACGCTGACTCGCACAATTCGACTGGCGCAAGCTGCGGGGCGGCGGCGCGATGGTGTGTCTGGTGCTGGCGAAATGCTCGAAAGGGGCCGTCCTCTACCCCTACCCTTGCCTGAAAAATCGCTCAGCGGGCTTCCCGGCGCGTCCGTGGCGGTGATTTCGGGCGATTCTAATACGTCTAACTGTGAGCTTCGCTTTTTCTCCATCGCTGACTTGGCGACGCGCTGGCGCGTTTCACGGTCTGCGGTCTACGGGTACCTGCGTGGCTATCCTGTGATAGATTTCGCCCCGGCTCCCGGACGCCGTGGGCACAAAATTGTTTCAGCCGATGTCGTGCGTCAGATCGAACGGGAGCGTGAAAGGATGATGCGCTGATGCTCAAAGAGAGGAAAATCGGCAAGTGGTTTCGGATTGAGGGCCGCATTGCTGGCGAGCGCGTGCGGCTGACGCTAGGCACCTGTAATCGGGACAATGCGCGTGCTACTGTCGCTGATGTTGAGCGGGCGCTGGCCGAAGGAAACGGGTCGGCTCTCTGGCTGAAACTGAGAAGTGTGCTGCCCGAAAGTTCTTTTACGCGGCTCGCGGCTGTGGCCGGATACGCGGGGCGTGCGCCGACACCTGCTCCATCATGGCCGGAGCTTGCGCGATTGTTCGAGGCAGATATTCGGCGGCGAATCGCTCTCGGAAAATTTCGGGATTCGACATGGGCACGCTACCAGTTCGAGACGCGGGAATTTTCGGAGTTTCTTCGTCAGCGCGGAATTGAATTGCTCGCACAGATAGACCGTCCATTGGTCGAACAGTTCAAAGTATGGCGCGTGGCGCGGATTCGCTCGCGCTCAAAGATGGGCGCGGCAAAGAGTCTCGCGCTGTCGGCGGCGATTCTTCATCGCGTCTTTTCCTTTGCCATCGAAACGGACATGCTCGATAGGAAAAATCCAGTGCGGCTCGAAGGGCGTCCGGGCGAGAACCCGGAGCGCGGCTCGCAGCCCTTCAAGCCGGAAGAGATTCGCAAGCTGCGTGAGCACGCGGGGCCGGATTTTCTGGCCGTCGCGTTGCTCAGGTGGACAGGCTTTCGCGGTTCGGACGCTGTCGCGCTGACGTGGGCCGAAGTGGATTTCGAGGCGCGGGAGATCGTTCGTGTCACTCAGAAGCGGGGCAAGCGCGTAGTGATTCCGATTCACTCGGAGCTTTTGTTTGCTCTCGAAGTCGAGCGCGACCGGCGCAAGACTCAGCCGTGGGGCCGCGTGCTTTTGAATCCTGAGACGGGCAAACCGTTCACGCGGATGCGGCTCTATGAGCGTATGCTGGCGTTAGGCCGTCGCGCTGGCGTAGCTGGCTCAAATCCTCATCGCTTTCGGGACTCGCTGGCCGTGGAGATGTTGGTGCGCGGGGCGACGCCTTACGACGTGGCGAAAGTCTTGGGCGACACGATAGACACCGTGGAAAAACACTACGCGCCGTTTGTCCCGGAGCTTCGAGAGCGCGTGCGCCGCATCATGGAAGCGGAGACGGAAACAGAAAATTTGGGCACGATTCGGGCACGCTCAAACGAAAAAGCGGAGCAAGTGCAATGAAGTCAGCGGGCGAGGCTGTAAGCCGGATTTTGTACGCAGCGAATGGCGTTGAGATTTCTCTCAACACGAAGCGCCGCGCGGCGATCATTCCTCTGGGCCTGCGATTGCTCGACAGGCTCGATGCGGCCTACCCGAGGGTTGATGCAGCGAACCGCTTGCGATTCGCATGAGAAAATCCGTTAAGCCGCTTTCGCGGCGTTCAGGATTTTCAACGGGCCGGGCCAGCCCTCCCCTCCTATTTGGCCTTGCTCCACGCGGGGTTTTCCGTGCCTCCGGCGTCGCCACCGGAGCGGTGGGCTCTTGCCCCACCGTTTCACCCTTGCCTGTGCGTCGCAGAAGAGGCCTGCAGAAGGTTTTGCCTGCTGCCGGCCGCCGAGCGCAATCCTCACCGGCGGTTTCGTTTCTGTGGCACTTTCCGTAGCTGAATCCTCGCGAACTCAGCTCCCTGGCGTTACCAGGCGCGTTACCCTATCCGTTTGCAAAAACGGCGGAGTCCGGACTTTCCTCCAGCGCAACATGCATTGCGCAAGCGCACCAGCGATCACCCGACTCGCCCGCTATCCTCACATTATAAGCTGCGCAAGGACGAGCCACAACTAGCGTTTTGGGGGTTCTAGAATGCGACCTCATTGAACGCTGCCGCATCCCCGGGGCTGCACCGCCTGTTTTGCCACGCATTCGCGGTTGCGCGGACGCAGCGCTGGGCGTAACATTCCTGCCAACAGCCCTGGCCCACGCAACGCTAAAAACTATCCGCTGCGCGCACAGGGCAGCGAGGTGCTTCAATCACACACGAGAAACCCGTGATGAATCAATCCACTCCCTCGGGAGCTGCAGCCGCAAGGGATCTCACGGGGAAGACTGTGGGTCGATTTCTCATTGATGCGCGGCTGGGCGCGGGCGGCATGGGCGAAGTTTATCGCGCGCGCGACACGAAGCTGCGTCGCGTGGTAGCGCTGAAGCGCGTCGTCGGCCATCTGGATGACGAAAAATCGCGCGCACAGTTGTGGAAGGAAGCGCTCTGCGCATCTCGTCTGAATCATCCGCATATCGCGGCAATTTACGACGCGTTTGAGGAGTACAACGAAGTTTTTCTGGTGATGGAGTACGTCCAGGGCCAGAGCTTGCGCCAGCGCATGCGCGAGCCGCTCTCGATGCGCGAATTCCTGCCCATCGCCGTACAGTGCGTCGCGGCGCTGGCAGCCGCGCATCGAAGTGGAATCCAGCATCGCGATATTAAGCCTGAAAATATCCTGCTAACCCGCGAAGGACAGGTGAAGGTCCTCGATTTTGGAGTCGCCCGCCGACTACCCGGCGACACCGAAGGCACGACTGTAGACTCCCTCGCCGGTGAAGGCTTAATGGGGACGATTATTTACATGGCCCCGGAGATCATTGAGCAGCGGCAATCGGACGATCGCGCGGACATTTTCTCCCTCGGAGTGGTTTTCTACGAAGCGCTCACGGGACGTCACCCGTTCCGAGCGCCTACGCTGTTCGACACTTCACGCCGCATTGTGAGCCACGAGCCCGAACCCGCGAGCAAATTCAATACGTCGGTCCCCCTACGGCTTGATGCAATCGTTGCGCGCATGCTGGCAAAGCGAGCGGCTGACCGGTATGCGCGCGCTGCCGACGTTCTGGAAGGCTTGCAAGAGATTCAGCGTGTCGAGGATGCGGCGCACCCCTCGACCTCGGCCCTTCCTGCGCCAATGAAGAATTTCTTCGCAACAAAGAAATTCTGGGGTGCGATCGTTGCTTGCTTGGCGGTGGCAACGGGCGGATTTCTGGCGAACAAGCATTTTCGCAAACCCGTCCTGGACCAACACGCGCCGATTCTTATCACAGATTTCGACAATCGCACCGGCAATGCGGTCTTCAACCAGTCCGTGACGGAAGCGGTGCGCGAATCGCTTGAGCAGTCACACTATTTCCGCGTCATTCCGCGCTCGCAGGTCTACGAGACTGCCAGACTCATGGGACGCTCCAACTTCGCGGTTGTGGATCGCACATTGGGGCGCGAAATCTGCGAGCGGGATAACTGCCGCGCCGTACTCGCGGGAAGCGTCGTCGCAACCGGTCCGCGATATGAGATTACCGAAGAACTTGTCGATCCCGCCAAAGACGCATCCGTGCTCGTCGACACCGCCTCGATGAATTCGCCGGCAGACTTATATTCCACTGTGGATGCCTTGACTAAGAGGCTCCGCAATAACGCGGGTGAATCGCTGGCGCAGATATCGCACGGCAGCCAGCCGCTCGCTCAGGTGACCACATCCTCCCTCGAAGCGCTGCAGCGATATTCCCAGGGATTGGACCTCTACGCCGGTGGCAACCTCGAAGGATTCTTGCCCCTGGGCGAAAGCGCCGTGGCGCTTGATCCCAATTTTGCAATGGCCCACCTGTATCTTGCTCGCGCCTATGACGCTCTCGGCAACGAAACGCAAGCGTTGCAACACCTCGCCGCAGCGATGCGCGGGTTGAATCGTGTCACCGAGCGCGAACGGTATCTAATCCTGGCGCAGAATTTCGAGATTCACGAAGACTACGAGAAGGCCGCCGATCAATTCCGCTTGCTCACGGAAGTGTATCCCGACGATGCAGAGGCATTTCGCGGCCTGGCCGCTATGTCGCTGTGGACAGGGCGAACTGAAGAGGCCGTGCCCGCAGAAAAACATGCACTGCAACTCGCTCCCCACAGCGCGGTGGACCATTTGAATCTGATTCTAGACTTGGCTCGCCTGAATCGCTTCGATGAAGCGCTCGATGCTTATGCGGCTGCAAGGAACGCCGGAGCGGACAGCCCGTTGCTCCATTGGGGCTCCGGTCTTGCGTACTTGGGGAAAGGCGACACGCAGAACGCGCAGCGTGAATTTCGACGGTTGCGCGATACCGGCGGACCCAATGGCGAAAACCTTGCGTCTCTGTATCAAGCCCGCGTCTTGATCTATCAAGGGCGCCTGCACGACGCTGCGGATGAGCTGCGGCGAGGCCTAGTGCAGGACGAAAAAATGAAGAGCGAGACATATATGCCCGTGCGGCATTACCTGCTGGCAGAAATAGCTTTGACGCAAGATGACTTCGCTTCTGCGCGAGCGGAAGGCGAACTGATGGCGCACAATGCACTTCGCGCTCCGGAATCACAGGATCTTCGCCGGGCGGGTGAAATCTTAATTCGTTCGAACGACATTCACACTGCCGACAGAGTTCTGCACAGCCTGGCAGAACTGCGCGATCAGCATGAAAGCGAATTTATGCAGAGCTGCTACTACAATTTGTTTGGAATCCTAGAATTGGCTCAGAATCGCGCCCAAAGCTCGATTGAAAGCCAGCGCAAAGCATCCGTTTTCTTTCCGCTTTACAACGCCTATCTTGGCCTCGGGGAGGCTCTGGCCGCAAAGCACGACTTCGAAGGCGCCAGCCAGGCCTATGAGAAATACCTGAGCTTTGAGGGCGAGATTCTGCAGGATGATGCTCCAAGCAGGTGGGTTTTGGCCCATCTCACGTTGGCCAGGCTGCTCGCACGCGCGGGCAAGCCTGGTGAGGCGCGCAAGTATTACGACCAGTTTCTGCAATTGTGGGCCGGCGCGGACGCCGATTTGGCGCCGCTGCGCGCGGCTCGCGCGGAAAGGATGCAACTCGGCAAGACGAAGCTATCTGGGCCGAATCACGCGGGAATCACAGGAGAAAAATAAAAGTTTGGACTGGAGGCGCAAATGCCCAATTCGCACGCAACGGAAAAAGCAAAGGGCCACGCAGAACTGGCCCCAGAGCGACTAGAGCACTTCCGTAAGGATCATCTTACCATCCGCTTCAACAAGGAAAAAAACCTCTTGGAAATCGGATGGGCCTGCAACTGCAATGACAAATCCTGCTCCGCCCCGCAGACGGTTGCTTTCTACTCCTGCCCGAGCAGGCCATGTCCTCCGTGGACAGGATAGTTTCGCCCTGTAGCCGAGTAAATTCTCGAATTGGCGAAAGATATTCGAGCACGACTACATTTTGCTCGCTGCGCTGCTGCCTGCCTCCGTGGCCTTCCACAAGCGCGCTCGAAAAGACAAAAGAAACCGCCCCAAGGCTCGTGACATCCAATCTCGTCTAGCGAAACTCCAAATGAAACGCATGAACATTACGCGCATACCGAGCAATTCTGTTCTGTGCCGCATTTTTCTCACATTCCAGACCGCTGGAGGTTTCCTGCGGACCGCGGCGCCTTTTTTGCTCGCGGCGGTGGTCAGCGCGCCTTTCGCATTTGCCCAGAGCAGGAAACCTGCGCCGAAGCCAACCCCGAAGACGCCGCAGTTTGGCCACTGGGGACCCTCCGGCTATCACCTGATCCGCAAAATAGCGATTCCGGGGAAAAACTCGTTTGACCAGTTGGAGTTCGATCCGGTTCGGCGGCGCCTTTTTCTGGCGCAGGGCACGCATGTGCTCATCATCAATCCGTATCTTGGAAAAATCGTCGGCAACATTCCCGACACGCTCGGCGTTCACGATATTGCGTTTGCGCCGGAGCTGCATCGCGGATTTATTACCGAAGGACAGCGGAACGACGTGGCGATATTGGACGAACGGACGCTGAAGATTACGGCACGCGTTCCGACCGCGGAAGGGCCCCACGCGGTTGTGTATGACCCGTCCACAAGGCGCGTTTTCACGATGAATCCGCACTCGAATACCGCCACGGCGATTGACGCAGTCACCGGCAAAGCCATTGGAGATATTCCGCTGGGCGCGCAGGCGTCTACGGCGGTGGCCGATGGACGCGGGCACATTTACATCAATCTGCAAAATACCAGCGAGCTGCTGGAGTTGAACGCCCGGACGCTCGCGGTGATGAACCGCTGGCCGATGGCGCCGTGCGAGAATCCGAGCGGGCTTTCGATGGACACGAAGCGGCGCGTTTTGTTCGCCGGCTGCCGGAACGAAAAAATGGTGATCATCAACGCCGATACCGGCGGCATCCTGGCCGCGCCGGCCGCAGGGGCCAACGCCGGCACGGGGCGCTTTGATCCGGCAACGAGGTACGCGCTCAGCGCCAATGGCGACGGCACGCTGACCATCGTGATGGAAGCGGGAGACAACCGCTTCAGCGTGGTGGAAAACGTGGACACCGAGCGCGGTGCGCGGGCCCTGGCGCTCGATCCCAAAATTCACGAAGTGTTTTTGGCCACCGCGGACTTTTCTCCGGCCGCACCGCATGCGCCCCCTAAAATGATTCCCGGCACAACGCACATTCTTGTCTTCGCGCGGGATTATTTGTACCAATAAAAGTCGTAGAGCGTACCGCGGTCCGGCGGCGGGACCCGGCATTTCGGGCGAAAGGTGAAACCGCATGCGCCTCGAAGCCGTCTATCTGAACGTTATCTGCGCATGGGAACGGTCTAACGGGCACTGGCGCAGGGCGCCAGATTTTTACCTACTGAGGAGGGATTGATGACTGCAGGAAGATTGCGGAGATTGATGCGGCCCATCACTTTGTACGCCGTGGCGCTGCTGATTGGCGCAGCGCTGGTTGCGTCCACGCGAACGACGGCCAAGATGCACGCGCCGCTGCGTCCGGCGGCTGCCGAAAACGCGTCGGGCTATCATCTGCTAAAGAGCATTCCGATTCCGGGCAGCGGCTTCTGGGATTATCTGAAATATCAGCCGGCCACGCACCGGCTGTTCATCACCCACGGCGACCATGTGGTGGTGGTCAACGTTTCGACAGGGAAAATCATCGGCAATATCGGAGGAATGGAAGCGATTCACGGCGTAGTGCTGGCGCCGGAATTCAATCGCGGCTTCGTGACCGACGGGCGCGCGGCCAAGTTGTGGATTTTTAACCTGAAGACGCTGAAAGTCATTGGCAGCGCGCCGACGGACAAGGACGCGGACGGCGATGTGTACGATCCGTATTCCAAGCGCGTTTTCACCTTCAACGGCGACTCACACACCTCCACGGTGGTGGACGCGAGAACCGGCAAAGTGCTGGGCACGATTCAACTGGGCGGCGACCCGGAATTTCCGGTCACCGACGGCCACGGTCATATCTACGACAACATCGAAAGCCTGAGCGAGATCGTGGAGATTAATCCGATGACCATGAAAATCACGCATCGCTGGCCGCTGGCGCCCGGCGAGCACCCCAGCGGGTTGGCGATTGATCCGGTACACCACATTCTTTTCTCCGGCTGCCACAACAAAATGATGGTGATGATGAACGCGATCACCGGAAAAGTCCTGGGCACTGAGCCGATCGGCCTGGGCGTGGACGCCACGCGGTTTGATCCGCGCACGCAGGACGCGTTTGCGACCACGGGATTCGACGGCATGCTGACCATCATCCACGAAGATTCGCCGACGAAGTTTCACGTGGTTGCCAATGTTCCTACCGAACGCGGCGCGCGAACCATGGCGCTCGACCCCACCACCGGCGATATTTTCACCGTGACCGCGAAAATCGAACGCATTCCGAATCCGCCGCCGCACACGCGGCCGTTCCGGATGGTTCCGGGGACGTTTCATCTGTTGATTTACGGCAGGTAACACGCAGAAAAACGAAGGGCGGGCGCCGCGCGTCCGCCCTATTTGCTTTCCAGCAGCTTTTCGAACGATTTCTCGTCGAGAACGGTAACGCCGAGCGACTGCGCTCTGGCCAGCTTGGAGCCCGGGTCCGCGCCCGCGACGACGTAATCCGTCTTTTTGCTGACCGAGGAGGCAACTTTTGCTCCGTGCGACTGCGCGAGCTGGCCCGCTTCCTCGCGGGAGTACTTCTCGAGCGTGCCGGTGAACACAAACGTCTTGCCCGCCAGACGCGCGCTGACCGGCGCTTTGCGCTCTTCCTTCATGCGCAGGCCTTTTTCGCGCAGCCGCTCGATTAGTTTGCGATTGGCCTTTTCGGAGAAGAAATCCGCGACGCTGGCGGCCACTTTCGGGCCGATTTCGTTCACGGCCATCAGCTCTTCCGGACTGGCGGCGGCGATTTTCTGAAGCGAGCCGAAATGCGCGGCGAGCAATTGCGCGGTGCGTTCGCCGACAAATCCGATGCCCAGACCGTAAATCAGTCGCGAGAGCTCGTTTTTTTTGCTGGCGGCGATCTCTTCCAGCAGGTTTTTCGCCGACTTTTCGGCCATGCGTTCGAGCGGCTGAAGATCCTCGAGCTTCAGGTCGTAGAGGTCGGCAAAATCCCTCACCATTCCCTTCTCCACGAGCTGGTCCACGAGTTTCTCGCCCAGGCCATCAATATTCATCGCGTGGCGCGAAGCGAAATGAAGCAGCGATTCGCGCCTTCGCGCCGGACACATCGCATTCACGCAGCGATAGGCCACTTCGCCTTCCACGCGATGAATGCGCGTGCCGCACTCGGGGCATTTTTGCGGCACAACCACAGGCGCCTCTTCCTTTCCGTGCTTCACCACTTTGAGCACGTGCGGAATCACATCGCCGGCGCGCTCGACCAGCACGGTGTCGCCCGCATGAATATTCAGGCGCGCGACTTCGTCCATGTTGTGCAGCGTGGATTTCGACACGGTGACGCCGCCGATGGGCACGGGCTCCAGAAACGCAACGGGCGTCAGCGTTCCGGTGCGGCCGACGTTGAATTCAATCGCGCGCACGACGGTGGTGGCCTGCCGCGCCGCCCATTTGAAGGCAATCGCCCAGCGCGGCGCCTTCGAGGTATAGCCCAGTTCGTTCTGCAGCCCGGTGTCATTGACTTTCACCACCACGCCGTCCACTTCGTAGGGCATCTTGTCGCGCTTCGCTTCCCATTTCGTGCAGTATCTTTCGACTTCCTCGATTCCCTCGCACACCTGAAAATCGGAGCTGGCGCGAAAGCGCAACTGCTTCAGAGCTTCGAGCGACTGCGAATGCTTTTTGAGTGGCGCGCGCCCGCCGACCAGCAAGTAATAGGCGAAAAAATCCAGTTTGCGCGATGCGGTAATCGCCGGATCGAGCACGCGCACCGCTCCGGCCGCCGCATTGCGCGGATTCGCAAAGCGTTTTGCGCCCGCGGCCTCCTGCTGGCGATTCAGCTCTTCAAAAGCAGCGCGCGGCATCATGGCCTCGCCGCGAACTTCAATGTCGGCGGGCAATCCCAGATTTTTCAGCATTCGCGAATCGAGCCGCAGCGGAATCGAGCGAATCGTCTTTACGTTGGCGGTGACGTCTTCACCCGTCTGACCATCGCCGCGCGTCACCCCGCGCGCCAGCAGGCCATGCTCATAAATCAGCGCCAGACTCAGGCCGTCGAACTTATGCTCGGCGACGTATTCGAGTTTTTCACGGCCGGTGAGTTCGCGGGCGCGGCGGTCAAATTCGCGCAACTCCTCAAACGAGAGCGCGTTGTCGAGGCTCATCATCGGACGCGAATGGCGGTAGGTCTGAAAGCCCGCGCGCGGCTGTCCGCCCACGCGCTGCGTCGGAGAATCGGGCGTGATCCATTCCGGATGCGCTTCCTCGATGGCTTTGAGCCGGCGCATCAGCTTGTCGAATTCCTCGTCGGAAATTTCCGGCGCGTCGAGGACGTAATACAGATATTCGTGCCGCCGAATCTCTTCGCGCAGCTTCTCGACTTCCCTGCTCAATGGAGCGGTCGCAGCCATTCTGTTTGCCCTGTTCGCACCTGCGGTACTATTCCCGTGCACCGCGCGTCTGCCGAGGCAGGTATTATACAATGCGCGTTTTGAAAGCCGCTCCCGCCAGCGACGAATCCGGTCCGGTGTTCGCGGAAATTCGCACCGCGGCCGTGGTGTACAATCCCGCGAGCGGCCGCCGGCGCGCGCGACGACGGGCGCAGATCGAAGAGGCGGCCCGCATTTTGAGCGCGTCGCACGTGGATGCGGCAATCGTTTCCACCACCTCCGCGGGTTCCGCCACGCAAATCGCTCGCGACGCGGTGCGCGGCGGATGCGAAATGATTGTTGTCTGCGGCGGCGACGGCACCATCAATGAAGTGGTGAACGGAATCGCCGGAACGCGCACGCCGCTCGCCATCCTGCCCGCGGGTACGGCAAACATTCTCGCAAAGGAATTGCGCATCCCGTGGAATATTCCCGCCGCAGCGCGGTTGATTCCGAAAAGCAGGCTCGTGCGCATCGCGCTCGGCGCTGCAACCTGGCGCCGCAGCTTGCCGGAAGCGCCGGAGGATTCATCGCGCAAAAGTTCCTTCTCACGGGAACGATGCTTTCTTTGCGCGGCCGGCGCGGGACCCGACGCCGCTATCGTGCATGGAGTCCGGCTTGGACACAAAGCGCGGCTCGGCATTTTGTCCTACTGGCTCGAAGGTTTCCGGCAATTTCTCTCCTACCCGTTTCCGCGCTTTCGTGTGGCGTCGCCCGAACGGGAACTAACCGCGAGCCTGCTCGTCGTGGGCCGAACGAAGCACTACGGCGGCCCGTTTCGCATCACTACCGGCGCAAGTCTTTTCGAGGATCAATTCGAAGTCGTCGCTTACGCCGGCCGCAGCCGTATGAATTTGTTGCCCTGCCTGCCGGCAATTTGCTTGGGATTTTTGCAACGCATGCCCGGCATTCGCAAATGGAAAACCTCGCAAATCGTCTGCACGCCGCTCGATGATTCGGAAATTTTTTCGCAGCTTGACGGCGAGCCTGCCGCCGCGCTCCCTGTCGCATTCCGCATCGTGCCGCATGCGCTTACGCTGGCCGTGCCGCAGCACGCTTCTGCTGCCGGCAAGGACGCGCACTGACCATGGATACATTTACACACGCGCTGACTTCGATTGCTCTGGACCGCGCCGGATTGCGCCGCGCATCGCCTCACGCGCTGTCCATTCTGATTGTTTCCGGAGTCGCCGCCGATTTGGATTTGCTCAGCTATTTCCGCGGCGCCACGGCGTATTTTCGGTATCACTATGCGGTTTTGCATTCCCTTCTCGGAAGCGCGATTCTGGCCGTGCTCATTGCCGTTCTTTTTGTGGCGTTGTGCCGCGGCAAAAAGCAGCCGCTGCGATTCTGGCGCGTGCTGCTGTTGTGCGGTATCGGCGCCGGACTGCACCTGCTGCTCGATTATTGCGGCGCGGAAGGCGTGCAGCTTCTCTGGCCCTTCCGCGTGCAATGGTTTTCGCTCGATTGGCTGCCGGAAACCGATCCGTGGATCATCGCCGTGCTTCTGACCGGGTCGCTTTTGCCGGCGCTGTTTCGCCTGGTGACCGAGGAGATTGGCGGACGCAAAAGGACCCAAAAAATATCCGCCGGCGCGATTGTCGCTCTGGCGCTCATGGGCGCGTATATCGGCGCGCGGGCCATGCTGCACGGAACAGCGGCGCGCATGCTCATGGACCACGACTATCACGGCGCCGCGCCGCTCGCTGCGGAGGCGTTCCCGCATTCCGATTCTCCGCTTTTATGGCGCGGCGTGGTCGCAACGGCCGGCACCATCGAAGTGGTCCGCGTGCCGCTCGGACCGGTCAGCGAATTCCATCCGATGAGCAGCCTTACGCACTACAAGCCGCCGGGCTCGGCGGCGCTCGACGCCGCGCAGCGCGCGCCGCTCGCCGTACAATTTTTGAAATATGCGCGCTTCCCTCTCGCGAGCCTAGAAGGCATTCCCGGCGGATGGATGATCACTATACGCGACATGCGTTACCGCCAGGATGCGCAAACTCCCGCGAATTTGCGCGTGGTGGTCCAGTTGAACGCCGCGCTGCAATTGCAGGATGAGCACGTGGAATTCACCGCCGCGGCGACGCCATGAAGTTTGACCGCGGTCGCTAATCGCCGCCTTTCGCAGGGCGGGAAAGCAGTTTTTTGAGAAGGTAAATTCCGAGGATGAGCGTAACCGGCGTGACAATCACCAGCGCCTTGTTGTGCATCATAACGCCCTCGACCGTCCGGCCGTACTCGATGGCCAGGATTCCTTCCACAACGTAGCGCAGTCCCCGCCCCGCGAGCACGCCCAACACAAACGTTTGCATGGGGACCTGCGCGACGCCTTCGCCGATTACGAACGCCTTAAAGGGCATCGGCGGCGGCAGAATGGCCGGCAGAAAAATGCTCAGAAATGCGTGGCGATGCACCAGCTTTTGAATGCGCCCCGGCTCGCTCGAACCATGCCGCCTCTGGTAAGCTTCGCCGCCTTTCTTGGAGAGAAAATAAAGCCAGATGCACCCCGCCAGCGAGCCGAAGGTAGCCATCGCGACGTAGTACGCGATAAGCTCCGGCCGCTCGATAACAAATTGCATGTAGAGCAAGTCCGTGACAAACGGAAACGAAAGCACCGACGAATCGAGAAAGGCCACGGCGAAAAGGCCGCCACCACCGGAATACGCGACGATGCGCGACAGCCATTTCGGGATGCTGGGTCCCTTCACGTCCGATGTTCCTTGCGATGCAATCAAGCGCGGCATTGTAACAGAGATGCCGTGAAGGCCCGCGGTTCTTCGCCAGCGGGCGCGATGCGACGCTCCTTGAGGATGACGGCAATGCAGGCTTGCGCGAATCGAAATCTGGGCTATACTTCCGCTTCGGCCAGAGCTGCACGTTCCTCTTTTAGGAGATTGCACATGAGAAAACTCGCTGCTGCGCCCATGGTCGCCGCGACTTTGTTCCTTTTCGCCTTTGCCGCTCCACTGCACGCCCAGAAAACCGCGCCGAAAGCGAAACCGAAGCTGCTCAGCCCTCCGGCGCACGCGGACTGTCGCCTTCCCGGCGGCAAGACCATTCACGTGGACTATTCCAGCCCGCGCATGCGCGGGCGGAAAATATTCGGCGGACTGGTGCCTTACGGAAAGGTCTGGCGGATCGGCGCGAACAAAGCGACCACGTTTGATACCACGGCGAATGTGCAGATCGCGGGAAAAACGATTCCCGCCGGCAATTACACGATGTTTGCGATTCCCGAGCCCGGAAAGTGGACGTTGATCATCAGCAAGAAAACCGGCGAATGGGGCATTCCCTACCCGGGCGAGCAGTACGATTTTGCGCGCGTGCCCATGGAAGTCTCGCGCCTCGCAAAGCCGCTTGAGGATTTCACCGTGTCGTTCGCGCACGCAACCGGCGGCTGCTCCATGCGCTTCGACTGGGCCACCACGCGCGCTTCTGTCCTGATCCGCGAACAGAAGTAGCGGCGCTCGCCCGCCGCATCAGCGGTCGTCTGGATCCGGCGCCCGCCGGCCCGTGACTTTTTCCAACGAGCTGCGCGCCCGCGCTGTTGCCGCAGGCGAAGACCCGTCATTTTTTCGCCGGCACGCGCCGCTGATACAGGAACGATACGGCCAGGAGCAGCACACCGAGCACCAGAAACGAAAGGATGCGGTAAAAGCGGCTCAGCTCCGACAGATCAAACAAAAAAACCTTCGCCGCTACAATTCCAAACAGCGCGAGCGCCTGCCAGCGCAGGATGGCCGCGCGCCGCAAAATGCCCGCCAGAATCAATCCAGCCGCATAAAGCGTCCACAGAATCGAAAGCCCGAGCTGCTCCGCGAAATAGCCGTAGCCTGCGCCGGCGCGCGCCGCGCCGAAGAAATCCCAAACCTCCAGCGACAAGGCCGCCAGCGCATACGCATTGGCGGCAATAGCCAGGCTGCCAAAGGCCACGCGCTCGCCTTCGCCGAACTTCGCCCCACTTCTCTTCACCAAAACGCACGCCAGCGCGAAACACACGGCGGCAATGGCAAACGTCATAAAACGCTGATTCCAGAGCAGCGCGCCCGCCGGAATGCGCAGCGCCGCCAGGCGCACCGCCGTGACGCCAAAAAGAGCAAGCCCGGCCGCGCGCAACCGGCGCGAAGAAATTTGGACTCCGCCCTGCACGAGCAGCAATCCTTCCACCGCCCAGGCAATCGTCAGCCACTGATTATCGAGGCGCGCCGGAACGGCCAGCGAAATGCACACGAGCGCCAGCCCCGAGAAGAGCCATCGCGCTCCCACGCCGCTCGAACTTTTGTCCGGCGCGGCGGCTGATTTTGCGGATACGAACCGCGCAACGAACCAATGCGCCGCGGCCAGCGCCGCAAAAGCGCCGGTCAGCTCCCAGCGATGCGACGGCCAGAGCATTTGCCGCAGCGCCGCGAGAAACGCACCGGCATTGGCAATGGCCACGAAAGCTTCCGCCGCGCCCAGCCGCCCTTCCCGCCGCGCGCGCATGACCGGCAGCGCCGCGAAAATCACGAAAAATGCCGTGGCGAAGGCCAGCGTCCAGCCGATCTTGTCGCGTCCGTAAAATTGGCTGTACCAGCCCCAGAAATAAACTTCCGTTCCCGCGAAGGCGACCGCCGGCAGCCAGTTCCAATTTTTGTAGCGTTCCAGCGCCAGCATCCCTGCGGACAGAATCTCCAGGTAGGTGAACAGCGCCACTTCGTGGTCGCCGCCGGTGCTCACCAACTGCGGAGTCAGCAATCCGCCCGCGAGGGCGAGCAGCGCCAGCCGTTGCGAGTCGCGCACCAGCGCGACAGCGGCGATCACTGCGGTGACCACAACCATTGCCGCAAAAGTCTCGCCGGAGGTAAAAAGCGCGTAATACCGCCAGCCCGCCCAGAGCGAAACGTACAGCACTGCTGCGCCGAGTCCGGCGATGCCCTCGGAAAAATATCGGTATCCGCGCCGCAGCAGCCATCCGCTCCACGCGACGAGCGCCGCGCCGCAGAAAATTCCGATGGCCACGCGGCCCCGCGCGCCAATCCAGTTGTTCTGAAAGGCGTATTCGATGAAAAACGCCGCCGCGAAAAGCACGGCGAGGATACCCACGTAGTTCAGCCATCGTCCCGCCACCAGGCTTTCCAGTTCCTCCGAACCGGCGCGTGCGGGAGCGTGTTTCGCTGCCGTCGGCGTGCTTGCCAGTGCCGAGCGCCCCTGCTCCTGCGCCCAAGCGGCGCGCGGCGGAGACGGAACCGCTTGCGGCGCAGCGAGCGGCGGCAAATCCCGCGCCGCCGGCACTGCCTGCGGTATTCGCGCGGGTTCCGGCGCCGTTTCGCGCGAAAAGCCGTGCTCTTCGGCCCTCCGCACGGCTTCCGTCTCGGCGTACAACCGTTCTACTGCCTTCTCAATTCCTTGAATGCGCAATCCCAGCCGCTGCAAATCCTCGCGGACCGTGCCCGCGCCGTCGCGCCTTTCCAATTCGCGCACCTTCACAAATGCGGCAATCGCGAGCGCTGGAACAATCAGAACAACCAGCGCGGCCAGAGCGATAATCAAGAAGGGGGTCATGGGGAGTTGCTCGCAGCAACGGTATCACTCGTTCCCGTCGCCAACAATGGAACCGTAAACAAATGTTTCCTGCGCGCCCAGAGCGTCAAAATCGTGCGCCGCAGGGTCCGGCGTTGCCCTGCGCCGTACTGGAGGCGGTCAGGTTTTTACTCGATTGCACTGTAATGCCGCAGGGATAAAAACGGTGTGCCCGCCTCGAAGGACGGAACCATTTACGATGCCGGACTTGTCCGCCGATTGAGCGCCGAAATCAATGCGACCGACGATCCCGCCCGGCTCGACGAGTTGCTTCAGCTCCTGCGCGCCGTAATCCGCGATGACCACGAAGAACTGCGCCTGCGCCTCGCCTTTCTCGTCAAAAAATACGCCTATCTTTTTGAAGATCGAAAGGCTCACGGCGCATAAACTCCCGCCGGCGCGCGCCGAAATCCGAAACGCACGGCTCGCGGCAAAGGCCGCTCGTTCGCGCCACTTCGCGAGCCCGCGCGGCAATCATCTCCATTGAAAGCCCCGAGCCCCGCAACGGCGCTACCGCTCCGGCGCGCGTTCCTCCCTGCCGAGTTGCCGGAGTAGCGCTTCCATGCGTTTCTCGCGCTCAACGTAATCCTCGATGCCGTCGGGCGTAAGAGTTTCGCTCAACGCCTTTTCTTGTTCGTTCTTGAGTGCCCGCAGTTCGCCGAGAACTTCCGCTTTTTCGCTCATAAGCGAAATTTACGGCGCCGTCCCCGCCGTTCCTGTATCACGCGCTACACATCCGCGTGACCCGCGTCACGCATAAGCGTGACGTCCACGGACTCCGCGCGCAGCGATGCTGATGAAATATTTCGTTCTTCTTGCGGGAACGCAAATTCCGCTAGCCGCGCGCCCGGGCGACGCGCGCTCCTCTGCCTCGCAGCTTCGCCGTCAGCGCCACGCCCAAAAGAATCGATGCGAGACTGGCCGCCTGTGCATTCGTCAGCCCGAAAAACGACCGCGGATTGATGCGGATAAACTCCACCAAAAATCGCGCCACGCCGGTCAAAATCAAATACTGCGCAAAAACCATTCCTCGCGGAATCAATCCGCGCGCGTCGCCTAGCAGCGAACTTCGCACGGCGCCCGCCGGGCTCGACTCCGGCTCCCCCGCCGGCTCGAATTCCTGTAATTCCCCAGCCGATAGCCGACCCGCTCCCGCCGGCGCCATCACCTTCGCAATCTTTTTCGGCCTCGCCTTTTGCGACGCATCTTCTTTCGCCGCGATCCGCGCCCGCACTTGCCGCCCGCCCAGTTTCCACAGCCACCAAAAAATAAAAATCGCCACAATCAATTCGTAAATCGGCGTCGGCTGCACTTTCTGCGTCGTCGGCACCAGCCCGTGCGGAAAACTCATTCCCCACGGCAGCGAAGTCGGCTTGCCGTAATCTCCATCGCCCGAAACCAGACACCCGATGCGTCCCAACCCGTAACCCAGCGCCGCGGCCGGCGATGCTGCATCGAACATCTCCAGCAGCGGCACGCGATATTTCCGCGCCAGCCACACAAATGCCGCCACTCCCGCAATCAATCCGCCGAACCACGCAAATCCAAACCGGCTGAACAGCTCGCCCGGATGCGCGAACAAGTATCGCGGATCTTCGAAATCGTGATACAGCCGCGCGCCGATTACTCCCGCAATCGAAGGCAGCGCCACCAGCAAATCCGCCGGCGCATGGATGCCGCGCCGCTGGATGTCCTTCGCCAGCACGAAATACGAAATGAAGATGGCAAAGCCCACGCACAAACCGAAGCTCGCCAGCGTAATCGGCCCGATATGTATGAATGGCATCATCGAGAAATTTGCCGGAAGCGTCCCATGCGCTATTCTTCCTCTCCTGGCCGTTTTGGAAATTTGAGATGTATCGCAAGGCGCTGCGCGGCAACACGCGCCTGCAGAAGGCCCAGTATATATCGATGCGTTCGATCGAATGGAAGGTTTGCGCGATGGCCGTCTCCGCCGCCGCGTTCCGCGCGCCGCCGGCCCGCGCGAGACGCGCGGCAGTCCGCTTTTTCCTGCAGCCTCAGGCGCGCCGCTTCATCCAATCTCTCAGCAACTCGCGAAGGAGTGAAAAATGCAAAAGCGCAAACTCGGTAAAAGCAATTTGGAAGTCTCCGCCCTCGGACTCGGCTGCATGGGCATGAGCGCTTCTTACGGCCCGCCCAAAAACAAGCCGGAGATGATTTCCCTGCTCCGCAAGGCCGTCGAGCTCGGCATCACGTTTTTCGACACCGCCGAAGTCTACGGCCCGTACATCAACGAAGAGCTCGTCGGCGAAGCCCTCGCGCCTCTTCGCGACAAAGTCGTCATCGCCACCAAATTCGGCTTCCACATCGACTCCGCCACCGGCAAGCAGTCCGGCACCGACAGCCGCCCCGAACACATCCAACAGGTCGCCGAAGCCTCTCTGCGGCGCCTCAAGACCGATCGCATTGATCTGTTCTATCAGCACCGCGTGGACCCCAATGTTCCCATCGAAGACGTCGCCGGCGCCGTCAAGCAGCTCATCGAGCAGGGCAAAGTGAGGCATTTCGGCCTCTCCGAAGCGGGCGTCAAAACCATTCGCCGCGCCCACGCCGTCCAGCCCGTCACCGCTCTCCAATACGAATATTCGCTCTGGTATCGCGAGCCGGAAAAAGAAATCCTCCCGCTCGCTGCCGAACTCGGCATCGGCTTCGTCCCTTACAGCCCGCTCGGCCGCGGCTTTCTCACCGGCAAAATGGACGAAAAGACCACCTTCGACAGCAGCGACTTCCGCAATTTGCTCCCGCGCTTCACGCCCGAAGCGCGCAAAGCCAATCAGTCGTTTGTGAACCGGATCGCCGGCATCGCCGCGCAAAAAAAGGCCACTCCGGCGCAAATCGCTCTTGCCTGGCTGCTCGCCCAAAGGCCCTGGATCGTTCCCATTCCCGGCACGACCCGGCTCAGCCGCCTCGAGGAAAATATCGGGGCGCTTTCCGTCGAACTGACGCCCGGCGACCTGCGTGAAATCGACCGCGCCTCCGCCAAAGTCACCATCGCCGGCGAACGCTACCCCGAGCAGCTCCAGCGCCTCGTCGGCCTCTGATTTTCCGCGCCTCGTTATCGCACCGCGGAGGCAACCTGCGCATTGCAAAAGGCGGTTGCGTCTCGCCGCCCCACCGCCGACAACTACAGCCTGTCGCTTCGGAGCGTTAACCGATTTGAGCGCACAGCATCGATATCGAACCGCCGTCCACGCCTTCCACGGGGAAACGGATGATTTCGTGCTGTTGCCTTGTGGCGATTACATACAGCAGCGGCAGGTAGTGATCCGGCGTGGGAATCGACAGCTTTGCTTCGGGACCAAGCTTTTCGTATTCGATGAGCGGTTTGTATTCGCCGGCAAGCATCATCTGTTTGGCTTCCGTTTCGAAGTGAATCGCCCAATCATACGGATCGGTCACGTGCCGGCCCCATGCGTACGTGTGCAGATTGTGAACGAGATTGCCGCTGCCAAGAATCAGAATGCCTTCCGCACGCAGAGGCGCCAGCTTTCTCCCGATTTCAAAGTGGAAGGACGGCGGCTGCGTTTCGTCGATGCTGATTTGCACCACCGGAATATCCGCGTTTGGATAAACGTGGCGCAGCACGGTCCACGTTCCATGGTCGAGCCCCCACGAGTTGTCGAGGCTTACCGGCAGTGGTTTGAGCATCCTCTGTACCCGGCGCGCCAGCTCCGGATCGCCCGCAGCCGGATACCGCACCTGATACAGCTCGCGTGGAAAGCCGCCAAAATCATGAATCGTTCTTGGCGACGTGCTGACCGTCACCCCCGTTCCGGGGACAAACCAGTGCGCGGAAACCGATAAAATCGCCTTCGGTTTTGCTAAGCCCTGACCAATCCTGCGCCATGCCTCGGTATAGACATTCTGCGTCACGGCATTCATCGGATTCCCGTGCCCGAAAAAGATTGCCGGCAAGGTCTCCGGCACTTCGATCTTTTTATCGCTCATGGTGAATTGCGGTGCGCAGATGCTCTCCGAATCGCAGCACTACTGTGCTACCCCGATTTGCTTCATGAACTCCAGATTGTCCCAGAAGAACGACTCCTCGATCATCCTTCCGTCCTTCCAATGCCCTACGGTGACCATATTGATTTTGAACGATTTCCCTGTCGGCGGAATGGATTTGCCGGCGCCGATCGGCATGGGCTTCGTAAACGTCCCTGTCAGCACGCCGGTGACGCAGGTCCATTCGTCCGTGCCGAACTTAATCGGGTGAGCTGTGATTCGAGTGTCGGGGGCGAAAACAAAGATGGGTTTCAGCTCTTCAATGTGCGCCTGCAGCCCTCTTGTCTGGTGCCCGTCGGGATAAGTCACCACGATATTGTCCGCATGGCTTTCTGACAACCGATTCCACTTCTGATGGCTGTAAACGTCGAAGTCGAGCTCTTCGAAAATCCTCAGATGCTCGGCCACAGAATCCGTATCTCTGGCCTGTCTTGGCTCTGTGCTCACCGGAACTCTCCTTTCACTTCTTGTGACGTCGTCCTGAGGCTCAACGCGGCAATCCTACGCGGCAGATTGTAGCAGACCTGCCTTCGAATGAAATGCGAAACAACCTGTTCAAGGCTTAAGCCGAATGGAACAGTTGGCGAAGCGCCCAAATTCAAGCCATACCCTCCTATCTGATGCCTCCAAAGAGACTTACCTGGATTTTCGCAGTAAACTCCAATGAAAAATTTCCCTACCTACAGGGTTCTGCGTATGGTATAATGTTTACGCGTTTGTGGCTCTTGTGACTGCTTTTTGAGATTTCGCTATGGCTGCCGGGGCATAAGCCTCTGCAGCCTTTTTTTGGGCCTCGCCTATGTAGTTAAGCGCGCCACGCCGCGAAGCGCGTGCCGCGCTGGCGCGGCAGCCCAGCTCGCCGACGAGGCCAGCCTGGGACAAAAAGAAACGACTCGAGAGGCGACGACGAGGCGCAAATAGCTCTTCCCAGTAAGGAGTAAGAAGTTGAGTAGAGAACAAGGTACCGTCAAGTGGTTTAACGCCAGCAAGGGTTATGGGTTCATTCAACGTCAGAGCGGTGAGGACGTCTTCGTGCACTACAGCGCCATCCAATCGGATGGTTACAAGACTCTCAACGAGGGTCAGGCTGTCGAGTTCGAAGTCAAGAAGGGACCCAAGGGACTGCAGGCGGAAGCCGTCGTCGGCCTCTGAATCACCGAAGTTGGCGGACGGTGCTCGAGAGAAAACGATCTTCCGTCCGCCTCGCTATTATCATTCGAGCAATTTCGCTTTTTATGCGCGGCTTTAGTACTCTAATCGAGTGAATATGGGAAATTAGAAGTTGCTCTAAGTTAAACAAAATAAAGCGTCGAGGGCATTCTAATCGATTGTTTTCACCGTTTTTTTTTGACTGGCCCCGGCGAATTTTCTGGCGTCCCGGCGACGAACTCAGGAGCGCAGAAAATCCTGGATACGCGCACCACGGTTTCAGCATCTAAATCATAGAGTAGTCAGCGCCTTTGGTTGTCCAGTCTTTCTGCCAGTGCAAGCTGCGCGCTTTATGAGTCCCGGGAAATTCTTCACAGGTAGCCGGGCGGAATTTCGAGCATCGCTCTTCGGGGATGCCGACGTTTCTTAATAGCAATGCATTTCTAAGGAGGGTCTAGTGCAAATACTGGATGCAGGACAGACGGTGCGACACGTGCAGTATGGAGTCGGCACGGTTATGGAGTCGGATTCGGAACGCACCACAGTGGAATTCGACGATCACGGGACAAAAAAGTTCGTTACCAGTATCTGGAGTGCGGAATTAGTCGGCGAAATCGCCGGAAGGCCGTCCAAACCGAAGCGCCGGCGCCGTTCCGCCAAATCTCTGGCGAAAGCATCGAAGAATTAGCCTCTGAATACCCGTTGCGGCTCTGCCCAGGAATCATCCCGGGCAGGGTCGCGGCAAACCTTCGCGCACTCGGTGGATCCCGGTCCCGCCGCTGGCTACAGTGACTTCAGGAATGCGACCAGCTCGCGCTTCTCCACGTCAGTGAGATTCATCTGGAAGCGCTGGTTGTAAAAGTCAACCACCTGTTCGAGCGTCGCCGCAGCACCGTTATGAAAATAGGGAGCGCGCGCGGCAAGCCCACGGAGAATCGGGCCTTTGATGCGGTTGACGTCCGCGCAATTGCCGGTAAGGAGCGCTTTTCCGGGATCCGATGTGTAAATGGGCGCCGTCTGGCCGGGATTGAACGGGTCGGGGCAACCGTCAATTTCGTAAACCGGCAAATCGGGGACGCTCAGTTCGCTGAGCGCGCCGGCAATCACAGGGTCGGTTTCGTAATCTCCGGAATGGCTTGTGCCGATGTCGAGAGGCAGCGGCAGCGAATGGTCGCCGACGTTCGGCGCGTCGTGGCAACTGGAGCATGTGCCGGTGAAGGTTGCGCCCACGGCCGGATTGTCGTTGAGTCCGCGGACTGCAGTGATGGTCAGCGGAAAGGTGTCGAAGATTTTTTCTCCCGCGGCAATCGCTTCGCGTGCCGCTGCGCTTTGCAGGCCGCTGTAAAAATCATCATCGCCGGAGCTGAGATTCAGCCAGGGAGAAAAAATAGTAAAGACGCCGGCATTGAACGCCGCACCAGTTGAGTCACCTCCCAGTACATCATTGATGCTCGGATAGTAATTCTGATTGCTCAATGCGAGCGGGCCACCCTGTGCGCCCGCAGCGTTCAGCCAGCCGGCGGAATTATCCCAGATCTGCGCGGAGTGCAGACCGAGCTCAAAGTTGACGATGGCCGAAAGTTGCGCGGGAGTCGGCGGCGTGGTTGCCTGCGCATGGCCGGTTGTCGCATCGAGCGCCTGGTGCGTCAGGTCGGTGACGAGATTTGCCTGAAATGTTGAGGAGTTGTTCAGCGGTGCGACGGTTTCTCGGCCGTCAAACATCACGGCGCTTAGAAAATTTAGATTGGTCGCGGGCAGCGGACGCCGATAGACGGAGATGGTTTGCGCGCCGGTGCTCGGGTCGGTGACGATGGCGCAGCCGTAAGGATCGTGGACGGCGTGAATGGTGAATTGCATGCTGGATGGAAGCGTCAGAGCGATGCGAATCAGGCCGTTGTGGAGAAGCAGGCTGTGGCTGCCGGCGAGCGACGGAGGGTCATTCGGGCAATTTGCGCCGTCGACCATGGCGAAAAGCGGATCCGAGAGCCCATGCTCCTGGAACACCGCACGCACGTGTGCCGCGCTCAGACCCATGGCGCCCGAAACGACGTGACAGGTGGCGCAGGAGCGGCCGTTGGTGCCGAGACTGGCGAAGAAGAGATTGTTCGGGCTGGTGTCGATGCTCCCGGAGGAATTGTACGTGGCGACGTAGCCGCTGGGATCCGCGAATGGCTGCAGATTGACTACCGTCGCCTTGCCGCTGCCGGACGCCCATACGGCGAGCGACGGCCACAGGGAAATGCAAACAATACCAACAGAAACGGCCAGACCTGCCAAACGCAGCCCGTACGGCTTACTCAGTTGCATAAGCTTCCTCCTGCAGTGTTCCCGGTTTGTTTGCGCTTCTCAAGCTTGTGCCGAACAGTGCAAATCAGAATTTTGGCGTGAGCGTTCGCACCATAATTACGGTTTTGCTATTCGCAAAACCTGCGCAGCGCGGGCATTCGCCGACGCACGAAAAACGCCAATACGATTAATCCCGTCATAAACAACCCCAGCGTTCTGGGCTCAGGGGTTGCCGTAGGGGCGGTGCTCCCGCAGGAAGTGCCTGTGGTCACGCACCCACCAATGACGCTGAGGGTCACCGACTGGCCTGCCTGGAGGTTGGAGAGCATGATGGGGTCAACTTGCAAATTAAAGATAAAGTTCGCTGTCTGAGTGCACACGTTATTGCTGGCGGCAACGCACTCGATCAGGGTCAAAGTGATTTCGCCATCAGGGGCCTGAAACAAAGCAGTCTCAGGGACGCCTCCACTGATGCTCGAATCCGAGAGGCTAAAATCGCCGTCCCAGCGACAATCTGTGAAATTGAACCCGGCACAGCCCGGTGTTCCCTGCCAGTCGCTGGCCGTCGTCGGGTCAGGAGAGAAGAAGGTGCCATAGGTACTTCCCAGTGAATAAGCGTTCCCTGTCGAATCGATACCGCTCGCATAACCCTGAATACCCAGGCCTGAGCAGTCACCAGAAATGGTGCAGTAATTGGTAACCCCGGTAACGGTCAGGGTGCTTGTAGTGGATGGACCGAAAGTAATTGAGTCGGCATACGCAATCCGCTGCGCAAACGACAAAAAGACAAATACCGCGGTCAGCATGGTGAATTTCTTCATTCAAAGCTCCTCTTGGTGTCAGTCCCCTCTCTCCACTAAAGCAAGAAAGGAGGATTTGTGACCCGTTGACGGGGTGTCAATTCGCAACGAACAGAAAGCAAGTGCGGTACCAATTTTCACTTCTTCGGTAGTCCGCTTCAAAAGCGGGTGGGATTTTGCGGCAGGGGAGGGGGACCGATCAATGGATGACGACTGATTTCTTGCTGAATTTTTGCTGAACGCGGAAAATGCAATGGAAGTAACCATTTGCTCATCGGCTGAACAGGAAGCCCTTCGGAATTGACACAGATGCTACAATTTCAAACACGCAGGTCTCGGCCGACCCTATGAGCGACCCCAGCCCGCCGCGGCGTATCCTTCAATTCGGTGTCTTTCAATGTGACGTCAGCGCAGGCGAATTGCACAAAAACGGCATTAAAGTGAAACTTTCAGACCAGCCGTTTCGGCTGCTGGTCCTCCTGCTGGAGCGGCAGGGAGAGATGGTCAGCCGCCGAGAATTGTGCGAACGACTGTGGCCAGCAGGCACGTTCGTTGAGTTCGAGGATGGACTGAACACAGCGGTAAGAAAGCTTCGTGTTGCGCTGGATGATACGTCGGAGAATCCGCGTTTTCTGGAGACTGTTCCGCGCCGCGGATATCGCTTTATGGCTCCGGTGAAAGAGGTTGGGCAGTATGGTGAGAGCGCCGGGAAGCAAGGACTCGACGAGACTCGCGCCGAACATGGTTCTACGGCCGGGGGAGAAGCGGCTGAGAGATCCGATCGGGCAGCGCGAAATGAGCAAGGAGGACAATGGTTTCGATGGTGGAGCTCTTCCGTTGCGGTCGCTGCGGCCGTAGGGTTTGCGCTCTGGTGGAGCACGCCGCTGCCGGCACCGCACGTCACGAGCATCCAGCAAATCACCACGAGCGCGCGCATCGACACTCCAGTCAAGCCGGTCGTAGAAGGCGCGCACGTGTACTACATTGAGCGGGACGGAGGGCATTGGGAGTTGATGGAAAGCCCGGTGAGCGGCGGGCGGGAACAACGGGTTGATTTCCCCGCGCGCAACGCCATGGTCATGGATGCATCAGCGAATTCCAAGCTGCTCGTGGGCAGTTTTGCTTCGCGGGACGCCGTTCCGGAGTTGTGGTCCATGCCCGAGGAGGGCGGCGTAGCGAAGCGACTTGGCAACGTAACTGCGAGCAGTGCGGCGTATTCGCCGGATGGAAGCGAAATCGCGTATGCCGTCAACGGGGCGCTCTGGCTTATGAGTTCCAACGGAAGCAACGCCCGGAGAATTGCGAATTTGCCGCATCACGTCGCATGGCTGCGGTGGTCACCGGGAGGACGCAATCTACGATTCACGGTTGGGGAACTTTTTGACGATGCGCCAACTTCACTCTGGGAGATTTCCCGCGATGGCACGAATTTGCATCGTCTGCTGAAGGGCTGGAGAGGCGGTAAAGACCCCTGCTGCGGATCGTGGACTCCGGACGGCCGCTATTATGTGTTCACGGCTTATCACCATGCGAGGTCAAACCTGTGGGCGTTATGTGAAAAGGGATCCTGGTGGCGGCGCAGCCCGCGAGGGCCGTTTCAGTTGACGTTCGGGCCCGATTCGCCCTGGGGCGGTGTTCCGGACGCGGACGGGCGGGCAGTTTTCTTTTACAATGGAGTCTGGCGCGAAGACCTGGAGCGGCTCGATTCCAAAACAGGCCAGCTTATGCCTGCTGGAACGCCTTCGGGCGCGGTGAATGCAAGCTATTCGCGCGACGGCAAATGGATCGCGTATACAGACTTGAGGAGCCACGTCCTTTTCCGCAGCCGCGTGGATGGCAGCGAGCGAATTCAACTCGCTGGTCCGAAATTCAGTCCCGCAACCCCCCGGTGGTCACCGGACGGGAAATGGATTGTGTTCGGCGGGCGTCTGCCCGGCGAGCACCGAACGTCCTTTGTCGTTCCAAGCGGCGGCGGCATTCCCAAACCGCTTGTGCCGAACACGGAGCTACGCGATGCTGATTGGTCCGGCGACGGAAAGAGTTTGGTGGCTTCGCAGGATCCGGGAAGCGGCAATGCAGTTCGACGCCTGCTGCTGATTGATTTTGCGACGCGACGTGTGGTGAAAATGCGCGGATCGGAAGGGCTGGCGGCCTCGCGCTGGTCGCCGGATGGGCGCTTCATCAGCGCGACGTCCGAGGATCAAACAAAATTGAAGTTGTGGGATGCAGCGCGGCACACATGGAGCGTGATTGCGCATGGAACCGCGCTCGGCATCAGTGTGTGGTCGCCAGACGCCCGATATGTTTACTTTCAAGATCTGCTCGGAAAAGGCGAAGCGCTTTGGCGATATGACGTACGCACCGGGCGGGCGGAAAAAGCAGGGGATTTTTCCGTCACTCTGCGTGAAGGCGCGGACCGATGCGCGCTGGATGGAATGACGCCGGATGGAATGCCGGTCATCGCGTTGAATCGCGGCGCGCTGGATTTATTTTTCGCCACCGTCACGTTCCCGTGAAATGGCTTTCGGGCGGCAGACCCCCTGCTTGATCGCGAGTTCGCGAGGCCATGCTGTCGCGGGTTGGGCGCTCAGGGGCTGACGTCGGCCCAGAGAACCTGGCGACTTGATGGCTGGTTCGCGCTCAGACTCTTTTCGGCGGTGATGACCAGTTTGAACTGCCTCGCCGTGGTTGTCGCGGTGAGCTGGCCCTGCAGCGAGTTGCCGCTGACTTCAATTGCACCTTCCTTCTGAGGAGGAGCGTCGCGGGGCTCGACCCAGACGATGTAAACGTCTTCGGGAGGCGTGAGCGTCGCCGGCTTGGCGAGGTCGCGGACCTTCACGGTCAGATCCACGTTGTGATTTTTCGTGTCTTTTTTCACGATGACGGAACCGTGAGCGGCAGGAACATCGCGCGAAGCAACCATGCGGAACGTTTTACCGCCGCCGAACGGCCAGAAAAAGAGAAAAGCAATAATCAATGCCGATGTTTTCATCCAAACCTCCTAACAATTTGTCTTGCGTTTGCCTTGCAGCCCAATGCAGTTGCGAACCGAACCTGCAGGAGCCAACACGACGGGATGCCCTAGCTCTTCTAATTGATTAGATGCGCAGATGTGACCAGACGACTGCACGGATGTGACGAGCAGACCGCTACACGAATATTTTCGTAAAAATCGGTACTTTCCGCGATTGCGAGCCATTTCACGGAGGGAACGGCGCCGATGAGCGCGACAAAAATGAATGCTATGTTTTGTCAGCCGGCGCCGTGTATGGGGCCTTCAGGAAGCGCGCTGCGTCCTGAGCTGTTTCTGAACCGGCCGGAGCCAGCGCGATGGCGCGCTTGTAGCATTCGACGGCTTTTGCACGCTGGTGGAGCACGTCGTACATCTCTCCGGCGCCGAGAGCGGCGGGCGCCGCGACGCTGGCGTCGGCGTGGGGATAATTCACCGCCTCGTCAAAGGCGCGGGCCGCCGGCGCAAATTTTCCTTCGGAGCGAAGTGCGATTCCCAGGGAGTAGGCGGCGCGCTCGACGCGCGCATTGGGAAAAAATCCGGACTGGCCGAGGCCAAGCAACTGGCGATAGGCGGAGATGGCCTCCTGGCGCCGGCCGGAAGCGTTTAGGAGGTCGGCAATCGCCAAACCGAAAATAAAATTGTGCGGGAACTCGGAGTAGTCGCGGCGAAGAAGCGCGAGGGCTTCGCCGTACCGTTTTTCACGCGCGAGAAAGAGAGCGAGAATCGTGCCAGCGTCGACGCTTTCCTCGCCATTGCCGGCAACCGCTTCGCGCAAAAGCTGCAGGCCTTTCTTTTTGCTGCCGCGCAGGCCGGCGACGAAGACGATGCTTTTTTCCCACCAGCTCAGGCTGCCGACAATGTATTGAAACGTGCCCACGACGAGCTTGGCATCATCGTAGTGAGAATCGAGCTTCAAGACACGCTGCTCGTCGTGGTATGCGCCCAAGCCCTGGCGCAGGGCGTAAAGCCAGCGCTTTTCGATGACCGCAGAGTACACGGTGGCGAGGCCGCGGGCGACGCCGCGGGCGAAAAGGGCGTCGACGTTCCGGGGATTTTCCTTGAGTTCCGCATCGGTGAGCGCCATCGAGCGATGGACGAGGCGACTGATTTCGGCGCGGACCTGCGGACTCACGGGCGGGGCCTTGAGAGTAAGAAATTTGTTTCCCATGTAGAGAGAGGCGTCGAGCTGGCCCTCGCGATTTAGTTCCTTGGCGAGAACTGCGGCGAGCAGATGATTCACGACAAAGGGATCCTGGGGATACTTCGAGCGCTCTTGCTCAAAGAGCGCGATGGCGCCGTCGTAATCCATGTTGTAAAACTTCTCGAAACCTTCGCGCGTGACGGCGTCATCCGGCTGGACGCGAAAAGGCAAATGCGCGGGCGGTTGCGCGGATTGCGGCGGACGCACACGCCCGCGGGAGGGATGAATTTCCGCCGGAAAGGCAGTGCGAATTCGAGCGGAATTTCGGCCGGGCAAGGCCGTAGCGCGAGACTGCAGCGCAGCCGCAAGCAGCAAAAAAGCGAGGGCCAAGACCAAGGGAATAGACGCTCCGGTGGAGAGCGCCTTCAGCGACGAATTAGAGACAATTGGCGCAGGGTTCATCCGGCAAGACCATATTTTATACGCACCTTTCCGGGGCGGAAGGCCTGGCCACGGCTTCACAAAAATCGTTTGCCGGCGTGGTACGTAAAATATTGCGTACCGCCCCCAAGTACTTCCGTACCACCAAAATGAGCCACTCTGGCCAGTGCCTGTAAAGAAGGGCGTAATTATGCTTTTGAGGCGAGCGTTTATCGCCCGAACCGACTTCGTACGCAGGCCCAGCACCATTGGATGCGATTTCTTGCCTGCGCAGCGAGGACGAAATCGCGGCGGGGCGATCGAGGCACGACAAGAGCGATGAAAACGCGAATGAGCAATACGGCCTGGAGCCTATTTGACTTCGGGAGCAAACCGAACGGCGAGGCGCCGGCGAAGGCCGCTTCGATGGCCAGAGTGGATTCGTCTCCGAGAAAGCCCGCTTCGGAGACGGCACGCGCCGCTGCCGCGCAGATCATGGCCGAGACGATGAATTCCGCGCATGCGCATTCAAAACCCGCAGCAGCGGGGGTATCTGTCGCCACCAAGGCGGAGCGACGGCACCGGCGGAGGGTGAAGATTTCGGCGCCAGTACGGGTGCGACAGGTGGACAGCGGTCACGCAGTGGAATTCGACCTGACCATGACCACAGACGTTTCGCGCGAGGGCATTCTCTTCGAGACGTCGCGACCGAGCTATCAGCGCGGGCAGGAAGTCGCGGTGGTCTTTCCGTATCGGCCGTTGCCGGGAGATTCAGTGCGCGAGCAATGCGGGCAGGTGGTGCGGGTGGTACGCGCCAGCGAAAATCGCTACGGCGTCGCGGTCGCGTTCGTGGATCGTCCGCCCAGTTATGAGCTGCTCGATTCAGCGGGAAACCCGGCAAAGGTCAAACCAGAAAGTGGCGCGCCGCCAGCCGAAAGAACTGCGCTCCGGCCGCGCCCTCTTGTGATTGTGGTGGACGCCGAGGCGCAGCAGCGAGCCGCATTGCGCGCGGAACTCGAGATGCAGGGGTACGCGGTAGAGACGGTACCGGATCCGAGCCTTGCCGTTGCGCTGCTCCGGCATCGCACACCCGTGGCGCTGCTGTGCGAAGCGGAGACGTTTGCCGGCGTAATGCCGGGGGGCGGAGAAATGTCCGGTTACGATTTGTGCGTCATTGTGCGGCGCAATCCGCGCTACGGACGGATGCCGGTGATTCTGACCTCGCGCACCGGATTGCCGAGCGACTTTGCCACGGCGCATGCGCTCGGCGCCACGATTTGCGTGGCCAAGCCGTATGATACGCAGCGCATTGGGAACCTGTTTCGCATGGTCGCTCCGATTGCAGAATAGCGCGCGAATGGTTCCGTCGCTCCGCTGAAGCTTCGACACGCGAATCAGCGCGATTCCCTTCCCCGCCAGACGTTCGCACGCATTCCGGCCGGCACTCCCCCTTGCCGATTCGCTCAGCGAGAGGCCCTCGATGTTACTGCTCAAATTCCAGGACGCCGGAGTCGCCGGCGGCGCTCTCCATGCTGACGAATTTCGTGGGAGAGATGATGTATAAAATGTCGCCCATGTTGTCGGTGAAGCGGCCCGTCGTTGCATCGGTGAGCGTAAGCGTCAGGCTCTGCGTTTGACTTGCCGTGAGAGTTCCACCGGCATCGCTCTCATCCACAGTAGCTGTAGCGCTTCCATTTCCGGTCGAAACAGCGACGCCGGAAGAAACACCGCCCGCCGTTACCGCGACGTATTCCGCTTCGCCAAAGAAGTAGTTTCCGGAGACGGAAGAATTGGCGAACGGGCCGGCACTCTGCGGGTCAAGCATTCCGGCGTTCATGTGCGCGCCGGTGCCCATCATGAAGGCTTTATCGGTATCGATCAAAAACAGATCGGGAATAGAGCCGCCGGCCGGCGTGAGGCTCACTTTTCCGTTTGCGGCCACGGAATAGGTAAACGTTGTGGAAACAGTTCCCGGAGTGCCGCCATCGTCCGTATCGAGGCTGATGGTGCCGGTCAGAGTGGTGCTGTTGAAAGTCAGCACACCGGCTTGCACAAAGGATTTGCCGGCCACCGAAGACAGTCCTGTGCTGTAAAGCACCATGGAGCCGTTGAGCGACGAGTTCGCGAAAGAGGCGGAGGTTTGCTGGACGATTTCGCCACTGACGATGCCATTGGACGATACCGGCGCGGTATCCATGAGCAGCAAACGCGCGCTCGAGACGATGTAGACAATCGGCGCCGTGCCGCTTTCTCCCGTGACGGCAAAGGTCACGCGCCCAAATGTCGCTGTTTGACTGGTAGTGGCAATGGTTGCGGTGAACGCAGTGCCTGCAGAAAACGTTCCGCTGGCATTGGAATCAAGAGTGCCGGAAACGCCGCCGGTTCCATTTGCGGTCATCGAACCGATATCCACCACGCGCGCACCGGCGCTGGAGCCGTCCTGGCCGGCGAATTCAAAGGCGTATGGACCGGTGATGCCGGCCAAATTAAAGGCACCCGCGGTTTGCAAATAGGCGACACCCGAACCGCGGCGGCCGCTGGTGCCGCTGGTATCGTCAAATTCAATGATGTGCAGCTTTGTCGCCACGCCAGCGATTATGGCTCCCGCGGAAAAAGCAAATTTGGCGAGGCCGCCGGCATTCGCAAGAGTGAGGGTACCGCGATTGTCATTTCCGAGGGTGTACGAGCCCTGGACGGCGATTCCGGCGACTGCGCCGGAAGGCAGATTCTCGTCTTCGATGCCGGTGGTAATTCCGCCGCTGCCGTTTGCGGTAAAACTGCCGATGTAGGCGAATTGTTCGCCGCTGGCGTCATCGAATCCACTGACAAGGAATGCGTATTGGCCATTCAGCTCGCTATTGTTGTTTGCGGAGACGGGCGTGACGGTAATGTTGATGGAAGCGGATTTCGTGTTGTCGCTCACGGAGGTGGCCGTGACGGTCACGGTGGTGTTGGAGCCGACGCTCGCAGGGGCGTTGTAAGTAACGCTGGTGGAAGTCTGAGATGAAAGCGAGCCTGCGCCAGTCAATGTCCAGGTTACGCCCTTATTGGCGGAATCGTTGGCGACTGACGCCGTGATGTTGACCGTTTGGCCTGCCTGGATCGTAGGCGGGCTTGAGGGACTGGTGATGGTGACGGAAATCGGATTGTGGTGCGGGCCCGAGCACGCCGGCAAAATAATCGCGCCGGCGATAAAGATGCAAAGTCCAAGGGTGGGCAGAATGTGCTTCATCGCAGCTCCTCAAAATTTTGGAATTCCCAAGGAATCGGGCCGGGGCCGGCGGATCTTTCTCGACAACGCTATGCGCGGCCGCCTGAGCTTCGTTCTCGAAAGACTCTCTGCACGTGCTTTCGAGTTTTAGCAGGAGCGCACTGTCGAACCAACCGGTTTGCGCGGAAACGTAACGAAAGAACAACTAGCGTGATGCGGCGTGCGCCGGCATCGGCGAGCAACCGCAAGGGACACGTCCGCATCGGTTTGCTGGAAGGCAAGCTGATTACAGCAGAAAAGCCGCCGCGCTCGACCGGATCGCGCAGATCGGGTGAGAATCTGCGGACCGCAGCGTGGCGCATTTGCGGCACTTGAAGCCGGGCAACGCGTGCGTATAATGCTTGTTCGCTTTGAGCGCGCTGTTCGCGGTGTAAGGTGCGTCATAAGCCGCTGCGGCGAAGGCAGGCGAGCGGGGCCGCCGCGGAGTTTGATTCAGCAGATCGGGAGTCTTGCGCGCCGGCATTGACTGGGGATGCGGTAGAAATGGGGCGAAAAGCGTTGGGAACAAATTTGCGTGTTGCGGCTTGCCTGGCTTTTGTGACGAGCGTGCTTTTCGCGTGCAGCGGGTGCGGCTCTTCGAATCATAATCCCGTCCCGCAAATCAGCGCGATTTCACCCGCAACCGTTCCGGTGGGTAGCAATGATTTCGTGCTCGCGATTTCCGGCACGAATATGAACGGATCATCCACGGTAAATTTGAACGGCACCCCGCTCACGGTTATCGGAGCGCAAGTGCCGCTGTGCCCGGGCGGCAGCAATTGCCCGGTGATTCTGGAGGTAAGCGTTCCGTCAGGCCAGGTGATCTCCGCGGGAAATTTGCCGCTTACGGTGACCACCGGCGGACAAACGTCGAACACGGTCAACCTGAACGTGGCTTCGCCGCAAATTGTGAGCATTTCTCCGGTGGCGATTCCGGCCGGTTCGTCAAGTTTTCCGCTGACGCTGATGGTGCTGGAGGCGGCACAGACGGTTCAGGTGGACTTCGGGCCGAGCACGAATCCAGCGCTGATTCCTGCCGGGCCGGTGACCTGCAATCCTGCGACAGCATGCAGCGTGGTGGTGAACGTGCCGGCGAGCAGTGTGGCAAAAGCCGGAGCGGTGAGCGTGACCGTCTCGAATCCTCTGGCGACGAGCGGCGGGACGGCAACGACGAACTTCATGGTCACGGCAGCGCCGAGCTCCAGCGGATTCCCTCTGGCGATTTCCGCGAACGGAGGGTCGCCGGGCAACGGGCCCAGCACGCATTCGGCGGTCTCCGACGGCGGCGCATTTGTGGCATTCGATTCCACAGCCACGAACCTGACCAGCACGCCGACGAACGGCGTTTCGCAGATTTATGTTGCACAGAATTGCGTCACCGGAGGATCCTGCACGCCTTCCGTATCGCTGATTTCGGCTGTATCGGGCGGGGCTGGAGCCGGCGGGATCGTGGGAAGCGAGCATCCGGCGATTTCAGGCGACGGCCGCTTTGTGGTTTTCGACAGCGATGACACGAATCTGGTCTCCGGCGTTACGCAGGCGGTGTCGCAGGTCTATTTGTACGACACCTGCAACAGCATTTTCGGCAAAGTGCAGAATTGCACGCCGAAATTGACGTTGATCAGCACGAGCGGCTCAGCTCCCGGGAATGCGCCGAGCACGAATCCGGTGATTAGCGCCTCCGGGTTATTCGTGGCGTTTCAATCGTCAGCGACGAATCTGATTTCCGGCGCGACGGTTCCGTCGAACACGAATCAGATTTACTTGTACACGACCTGCAATGGACCCGGAGGTGCGATTTCCGGCTGCACACCGGGTTTGCAACTGCTTTCGACGGACGCGAATGGCAATCCGGGCGACGCGGATTCCGTCGCGCCTTCGCTGGATCCATCGGGGCTCGGAGTAGCGTTCGAGTCGCTGGCCGACAACATCGTCCCCGGGACACCTTCCAACGGCGCGCGGCAGATCTATCTGCGCACGACCTGCGTCGCCGCCGTTCCGTTTCTTTCGACGTCGTCCTGCGGGCAGCAGACCGTTCTGGTTTCGTCGGACACGAGCAACCGGCCCGGCGTGAGCGACAGCATCACACCTTCGCTCACCGATAATGGAAATCTTTTTCTGGTTTACGCGACCAGCGCCGCGAACATTCTTCCCACGAACGCTTCCGGGCAGCAGATCGTCGGAGCGAATGTGTGCCTGACGCTGCCTTCGACGGTCAGCTGTTCCCCATTTGGGACGCGGCTGCTTTCCGTGGACCAGAACGGCGCACCTGGAAACGGAAATAGTTCCAATCCCTCCGCTTCCGCAGCGCGGGTTGTCTTTACATCGCTCGCGAGCCTGAAATCCGGCGTAAGCGGCCAGCAGGTCTACGGCGTGACGCTGTGCCTTCCGCCCGCGCAGTGCTCCACCGCGCCAACGCTCCTTACCGCCGACTCGAGCGGCGCCGCGATCGGCGGGGATTTCGGAGCCGTCGGAGAAGGAGGCTTTGCCGCGTTTTCCACCACCGGCAGCGCGAGCGCGCCGGGAACCGCTGAAATTTTCCTTGCTCCGCCATTCTAGCTGCTGCGGCTGCGACGCGAACATTCTTCAATCTGTTTTGCATTTCACCGCGGAGGCAACGTAAAATCTTTGCGATTTATCGGGGAGGAGAAATGAATCCTGACAGAAAAGTGAATGGTCTGCATTTTGTCGTGATTTGCTTCGCCCTTGTGGCAGCGTTGTGCGCGTCCGCCCAGACCCGACATACGACAAAAAGGAGACCTATGTCCGTCACCGGTTCACTTCTGAATCCTGCATCGCTGCACGCGACAGCGCCGCCGGTTTTTTACGTTCGCTTCCACACCACGAAAGGCGATTTTGTGATGCAAGTCACACGCGCGTGGGCGCCGCTGGGTGCGGATCGCTTCTACAATCTCGTAGAGCATCATTTTTACGACGATGCCAGCCTCTTTCGCGTGGTGCCGCACTTCGTCGTCCAATTCGGACTGCCCGCCGATCCGCGCATCGGACGCGCGTGGGCCCATGCGGACATCAAAGATGATCCGGTGAAGGAATCGAATTTGCGCGGCTACGTCACGTACGCGATGGCCGGGCCGAACACGCGGACGACACAGATTTTCATCAATCTTGTGGATAATTCGCGCCTTGACGGCATGGGCTTTGCGCCATTCGGGAAAGTCATCGAAGGCATGTCGGTGGTGGATTCGTTCTATGGCGGCTATGGGGACAACGGTCCGGATCAGGGCAAGCTCACCAACGAGGGACGCGCGTACGTCCTGCGTTATTTTCCGAAGCTCGACACGATTCTTACCGCACGGATTGTGGCCGCGCCCGCCGCGGCAACGCCGGCGAAACCGGCCTCGGAGTAACCGGCGCTCTTTGTAACTCGGAATTCGCTTTGCGCGACGCGGCCCGGCCGATGTTCGCGAAGAGAAAGATGCCGGCGAGGAGCTACAGCGACAAAATCTCGACCAGTTCGCGCACGGCGGAGGCGGATTTTTCCAGCGCGGCTTTTTCTTCCGCCTGCAATTTAATCTCAATGATCTGTTCGATGCCGCGCGCGCCCAGCTTGCACGGCACGCCGACGAACAAGCCTTTAATTCCGTACTCGCCTTCGAGGTAGGCCGCGCAGGGCATGATTTTCTTTTTGTCCCGCAAAATCGCTTCGCACATAGCGAATGCGGCCGCCGAAGGCGCATAGTATGCGGAGCCGGTTTTCAGATAATTCACGATTTCGCCGCCGCCCTTTCGCGTGCGCTGGACAATTGCGTCCACGCGCTCCTTGGGGAGCAGATCCGGCAGCGGAATGCCGGCGACGGTCGAGTAGCGCGGGAGCGGAACCATGTCGTCGCCGTGTCCGCCGAGCACGAAACAAGAAACATTTTCGACCGATACGTTGAGTTCCATCGAGACGAATGCGGCCATGCGCGCGGAATCGAGGACGCCGGCCATCCCCATTACACGATTCTTGGGAAAGCCGCTGATTTTGAAGGCCGCCTGGGTCATCACGTCGAGCGGATTCGTCACCACGATCAGAACTGCATCCGGCGAGAGCTTTGCGATCGGCTGTACCACACCCTTAATCACCTCGTAATTTGCCTTCAGCAAATCATCGCGGCTCATGCCCGCTTTGCGCGGAAATCCCGCCGTAATCACGACAATGTCACTTTTTTCCGTAGCAGCGTAATCGCCGCCGGCAGTCGAAATGCCCTGAGCCGATACGTTGGAACCGGAAATTGCCGCGGACTCCAGCATGTCCAGAGCCTTACCGATGGGCACTCCTTCCAGAATGTCGGTCAGCACCACGTCCGCGAGGCCGGAGTCCACCAGCCGCTGTGCGGTCGTCGCCCCCACATTACCGCCGCCCACCACCGTAACTTTTTTCCGCATTATCACTCCTGAAAACGGTCGGAAATTGATCGTTCAGAATTGCAAGCAAACTACAATGATTCGGCCGATTGGCCGCTGCAAACCGTACAGTGTACCGCAGACGCGGAAGGAAATAAGTGAAATTTTGAATACGGCCGGCCGCGGTTCGAGTCATCGGAGTCGTAACAACAGGCAAGCGGGCCTTCCGTCAGGTTATTTCGCGGCGACGCCGGCGCTCATGTTTTCGACAATCGCTTCGGCGAACTCACTGGTCTTCAACTTGGTCGCGCCTGTCATCATCCGCTCCAAATCGTAGGTCACACGCTTTTGCTGAATGGTGCGCTCGATTCCTGACTCGATCAGCCTGGCTGCCTGGTTCCATCCCAAAAAGTCGAACATCATGGCGCCGCTGAGCATCACGGAAGAAGGATTAATCACGTCCTTATCCGCGTATTTCGGCGCGGTGCCGTGAGTCGCCTCGAAAACGCCGTAACCGTCGCCAATATTCGCGCCGGGCGCCATCCCCAGACCGCCGACCTGCGCTGCGCATGCATCCGACAGATAGTCGCCGTTCAAATTCGGGGTGGCAAAAACGCTGTACTCGTCGGCACGCGTCAGAATCTGCTGAAAGACGGAATCCGCGATGCGGTCGTTGACGAGGATTTTGCTTTTCCACGCGCCGCGGCCATGGGTATTCGAAATCGCCGCCAGCACACTTCGCACCTCTTCGTAGATTTGCCCGCGGAACGGCTCCGGCGCATTCTCCAGGCCCGGTTCGATCCTTGCGGCGTTCTGTTCAACAGTGATGCCCGGATTTTTGTCGAAGTTGTCGAGAATCCAGCTCTCCCGCTCGGTAACAATCTCCTTGCGGAATTCGCTTTTCGCGAGATCATAACCCCAGTCGCGGAAAGCTCCCTCGGTGAACTTCATAATGTTGCCCTTGTGCACCAGCGTGACAATGCGCCGGCCGCTTTCCATCGCGTGCTGAATCGCGCGGCGCACCAGACGTTTCGTTCCGGTTACGGAAATGGGTTTGATGCCAACGCCTGAGTCCTGGCGAATGTGCTTTTTGCCTGCGAGCATGTCGTCATTCAGAAATTTCAGTACACGCGCCGCCTCGGGAGTTCCTTCGCGCCACTCGATGCCCGCGTAAACGTCTTCCGTGTTCTCGCGAAAAATGACCACGTTCATGCGCTCAGGATTGCGTACGGGCGAAGGCACTCCGGGGAAATATCGCACCGGCCGCACGCAAGCGTATAAATCGAGCATCTGGCGAAGGGTGACGTTCAGCGAGCGGATGCCTCCGCCCACCGGCGTCGTCAGCGGACCTTTAATCGCGACGCGAAAATCGCGAATGGCCTCGACTGTGTCCTGCGGCAGCCATTCGCCGAATTTACGAAAGGCCTTTTCGCCGGCGAACACTTCGAGCCAGGCGACCTTACGCTTTCCTTCGTAGGCGTGTTCCACGGCTGCGTCAAAAACTCTGCGTGAGGCGCGCCAGATGTCGCGACCAGTGCCATCGCCTTCGATGAACGGAATGATGGGCCGCTCGGGCACCCGAAAAGTTCCCGCTGCGTACTCAATGCAGGCGCCCTCTTTCGGGACGTCGATTCCGCTGTAACGATTCTTCATGGAAAGGAGGCTCCTCTTTTGCTCTCAAGGCGCGTAAACAGTTGAAGATATCACGCTCGACGTTGCAACTCTAGAGGGTCAAACGGAAGGGCGCAATCGAGTGCTGTGAACCGAAGCGCTCATGTAAAGTCAATTTTCGCGAGGATGATGCGTCAGCTGATTCTCTGGCGATATGTGGTGCGCGTTGCGTTAAACGATTCCCCGACGGGCGCCACCGAGTCTTAGATAGACCTGGCCGATTCCGCCATTGATGGTGACGTCCACAGCGGGGCCGCCCTTTCCGTAGGCGTCATTCGTATATTCCGAACCACTGCGCTTGAAATCGGGGGCATTCACTGATCCCAGCCCGCCGTCAACGGTGACGCGCACGCCCATATTGCGCGGCAGATTCAAGTGAACTTCACCGACGCCGCCTTCGATTTCCACGTCAACGTCCTGCTTCCAATCGCCGGCGAGGTCAATCCTGGCATTGCCGGCGCCGACTTTTACGCTGAGATTTCGCAATTGCACGCCGGCGAGGTTCAAATGCGAATCTCCCGCGCCCATTTCCACGGCGAGCCCCAGCGGAACGTTGTTATTGAAGTGCAGATCCCACCGGTATTTCACGCCGCCGAAGGTGGTTTGGTGCGACTCCGGCTGCATGATCATGAGCGCGCCTTGATCGCCGTTGACGCTATAGCTAAGGTCGGGCTTCCATTCGGGAACATTGTAGGTGATGGAGCCATCCACGAGTTGCGTCGAACCGCCCGAGACCCTCAATTCACCTGCAGCCATCTGCAGGTGCGCGTGCACGCTCCGGGCCGCACCGAGCGGAACGGAGACGTTTTCCGTTTCCAGCGCGCCGGCGTGCTCGATTGGTCCGCTGCCGCCGATGAAGCATCCGCCCATGAGCAGCGCGAGTGTGCTCACAAGCATAATCGTCATGCGGTAAAGCGCACTCGCACGACCGCAGTCTTCGCCGCCCATTTGTGGCATGTCGCCCACCTCTGAATCAATAAACGAGATATCGTGCGAAAATGTTTCCGGCAGAGGCTACTGCAGCGCCGGCTGCCGAACCGACGGAACCAATCGCTTCCACGAATTCCTCATTCTATGCCGAAGCTCCTAAAATAAAAATAGCCCGATATCAGGAACGTTCCACACTTTGCTCCGCCTCCACGCCGCTTGGCTGCCCCAACTCAACGGGCCGCTCTGGCGCCACCGCTTCTCATGGATCGAATCAATAGGTCGAAATTTCGCAGCGAAGCCAATCTGTCCAAAGCGTGGAACGAATGGAGCTAGTCCGCGTGACGCTGCGACTGGGCGTTACGCAAGGCGAAGCGACGCGCGTAAATCGCGATGTTGGCGAGAAAGACGGCGGCAGCCCCGTATTCCAAAAGCCATAAGGGAAAATGCGGCGCCACCAGAGCTCGCAGATAGTGCATTTCAAAGGGACCGTGATACGGCACGATGCCGGCGCGAGCCTGACACCATTTCTGGAGTACGGTCAGCGGACAGGCAAATGACGAATTTTCCGCGATCACGCCGTAAACGAGCGAAAGTACATGCAGAATCTCCAAGCGCGGCCGGCCCTTCGTGACGATCGCGCCGAAGACATACCACATATTGAAGAGCAGATGAAGAACGAGAACACCCATTCCGGCAATGCCAAAGATATGCCGCATCCACATGTGCATCGTAAACGCCCTCTGAGCGATCTACGTGAAGCCCACGATCCTGCAAATGGACGCCCAATTCCTGTATGCCGCTTCCCGTGCGGGAAAGTTGCGCTGGGCCGCAGAGGCGCCCAGGAATCCATTGACTCTCTGCACGTCTATTATAAATTCGTAAGGCGCGGCGCGGTCGAATTTTGAGTTTGTGGTCGCAAGGAGGGGCCGCCTTTCCTTTGCAACCGCTGTCGATACGGAGGACAGCACATGATCCCGAAAACACGGCCGGGGT